>Ga0272446_1008001_pt1 | contig 10257 bp, 9 predicted proteins | sample YNPCB0061_FD_194587 | JGI IMG/M metagenome (GOLD analysis project Ga0272446, IMG submission 194587) | Hot spring microbial mat communities from Yellowstone National Park, WY, United States - YNP-CB-006-1 | ecosystem: Environmental > Aquatic > Thermal springs > Hot (42-90C) > Sediment | place... | reverse complement strand
TGGCGATTGACGGTGGGACGACAAGCCGCACTGCCTGGATGTTCCAGCCGTTCGTTGGCGAAGAGAAGGTCTACGATTACAACCGGCTCGATCCGGAAGACCTGCGCGAATTCTTTGCCCGCGGTCATGCGCTGGGGTGGGACATCGGCATCCACGCAATTGGCGACCGGGCGCACCACGAAGCGGCGCGCGCCTTCGCTGAGGTCATCGAAGCCTCGCCGCGCAAGGATCACCGGCATAATCTGATCCACGCCTACTTCGCCACTGAAGAAAGCCTGCGGCATATGGCAACATATCAGATCGCCGCTGTTGTTCAGCCGACCTTCATCTACTACGAAGGGGATGATCTCTTCCGCGATGTGGGCGAGCGTCTGGCGCATCAGTACAAACCGGTGCGCACCTACCTCGACCGCGGCATTCCGGTTATCGCAACCAGCGATATTCCCAGCACAGTGCATTACAATCCCATGATCAGCCTCTACAGCCTGGTGACGCGCAAAACGTGGAAGGGAACGCTCATCGCGCCGCAGGAGGCGATCACCCGCGAAGAAGCCCTCTATGCCTGCACTGCAGCCGGCGCATGGTTGACCCGCGAAGAGCACGTCAAAGGGCGATTGTCGCCCGGTTTTCTGGCAGACATGGTTGTGCTCGACCGCGATTATTTCACCTGTCCGGATGAGGAGATCAGGGAGATTCAGGTGGATATGACGGTGATCGATGGACGTGTGGCGTACCGGCGAAATGGATGACACTGAGAACGAGCCGTGTTGCATCCATCGCCTTCTTCCGAGTTGCTGACCACGCGCCCGGTGTCGCCCGACGACCTGGAGGTTGCATTGCGTCTGCTCGACGATGCTGACCGCTGGTTGATGAGCGTCAGCATCGATGAAGCAGCCGGATTGCTCGCCGGAGCGCCAGCGCTGTTGCTGCTCGCCAGCGACAGACCACGTGGTATCATTCTGTCCGACTGGCCCCACGAAACGGTGGCGTGGCTGCGGCTGCTGGCATTGAGTGGCGGTGTATCGACCACACGCGCCATCGATACGTTGCTGCCGCCGTTTCACCAGACACTGCGCGCCAGAGGCGTTGCGCATATCTATGTCGCCTGCGCCGATCCGGGCGACTCATGGGCGATGGCGGCGCTGCGCAACGCTGGTTACACCCACGACACGGACGTCATCGTCTATGAAAAAGTGCGTATGAATGTTCCATCGCAGGGCAACCCGGCAGTGCGGGTACGCGCAGCGACTGCTGGTGACATACCGGCGATCCTGGCGGTTGATACGCGCTGCTTCAGCGTCGAGTGGCGCAAGGACGACGTGCAGATCAGCCTGGCGTTGCACGAAACCCCGCGCTTCCTCGTCGTCGAAGAAAACCTGGAAGTGGTCGGTTACGCCTTCGTGACGCTCCACCACGAGGGGCGTCTGGTGCACCTGGTGCGGATTGCCGTGCTCCCCGACCGTCAGCATCGCGGGATTGGCGCGCGGTTACTGTACGAAGTGGTGTCCTACGCCACCGCTATTGGAGCGCAGCGGCTCACGCTCAACACCCAGGCGTACAACCGCAACGCTCGACGCCTCTACGAATGGTTTGGGTTCCGGCGCACCGGTGATCGACAGATCATTCTACGCCGTGATCTTTGACTGCACGCATGCCTCGATGAAGCGGCGGAACAGTGCGCGCCAGCGCGGATCGACCTCGCCCTGGAGCGCTTCGGGATGGCACTGGACGCCAATCAGAAAGTGACCATTCGTTCCCTCGATAGCTTCGATCACGCCGTCCGGCGCCCAACCGACGGCAATAAGTCCGGGGGCAACGGTTTTGATCGACTGATGGTGCAACGAATTGATCGGCAGTTCATCACTGCCAAGAATCCGTCGCAGGCGCGAATCGGGCGACAGGCGCAACGTATGCGCCAGATATGTCCAGTCCTGGCGGGCATACGAATCGGAGTGATTGAGCGATGTGTCGATCTGTGACGGGATATCCTGGTACAGGGCGCCGCCAAGTGCAACGTTGACCATCTGCGCGCCGCGGCAGATGCCGAGCACCGGTTTTCCCTCGGCGACCGCCCAGCGCACCAGAGGAAGTTCGGTGCGGTCACGCAGTGCATCGACGACGCCAAGCGCGGGGAGCGGCGCTTCGCCATAGTGGTGCGGCTCGATGTCGCCGCCGCCTGCCAGCAACAACCCATCGATCCGTTCGTACAACGCGCGCAACGCCGATTCGTCGTCGATGGACGGGATAAGGAACGGCGCGCCGCCGGCTGCAACGACGGCGTCGATATAGGTCTTACGGTGCCCGATCGATGGCGGACACCAGTCACGGTCGTAGAATGTTCCACACGTAATGCCGATGCACACTCTGCTCATAACGCACCCTTCTGAAGCGCCGCTCGCGGCGCCAGGAAAATGTGGACGGCATTATACCATGTTCGTATCAGTGCAGCAGGAAGGAGAACCGATGGCGCCCCAACCCTGGCGCACACGCGCCTCACGCGACATCTACCGCAATACGTGGGTGCGGTTGCGTGAAGACATCGCAGAACTGCCTGATGGTCGCACAACGATCTACAGCGTCCTCACGCCGGGCATTGGTCAATGCGTTGGCGTGCTCCCGTTTCTGCCCGATGGACGGGTCGTCATGATCCGACAGTATCGCTATGTTTACGGCGAAGGGCATCGTTGGGAGATGCCGACCGGAGGAATGCACGAGGGAGAAACGCCAGAAGAAGCCGCACAGCGCGAGTTGCAGGAGGAGATCGGCTATCGCGCCGGACGTTTCGAGTGGATCAGCAGTTATTACACCTCGAAGAGTGTCGTGGAAGAAACGGCGCACCTGTTTCTTGGCTTCGATCTGACGCCATCGAGCCTGCCGCCCGATGAGACCGAATTTCTCGAAATCGAAGCCATGCCTTTTGAGCAGGTGCTGGACATGGTGCTGTGCAGCGACATCCGCGACAGCATGACTGTCACGGCGGTGCTGCACGCCGCGCGACGGTTGGGTGTGTAGCGCAGGCGTTTATGCAGCAACAATGCGCACTGGCATGATACGTCCCTGCCAGCGTCCTGGCGCACCCTCGAAGCGCCCCGGAACCGGATGACCGCAGCGAACACATCGACCGGATGCGTCGAGGCGCCAGCGTTTCAGGCGATACCAGTCGCGTTCGATGACCCGCACGCCGCAGCCGGGGCAGATGGTCGATTGCCCTTCAGTATCGTCCACATTTCCGGTGTACACGTAGCGAATACCAGCGGCAAGCGCCTGATCGCGGGCGCGTTTCAGCGTTGCAGCCGGGGTTGGCGGCGTGTCGAGCATGCGATAATCAGGATGAAACGCAGTGAAATGCAGCGGCACATCAGGACCAAGTTCGCGCACGAACCAGTCGCACAGGCGCGCAATATCATCAGGGGAGTCGTTGGCGCCTGGAATGATCAGGTTGGTGACTTCCAGCCAGACCTTCGTTTCGTGACGCAACCAGCGCAACGTATCGAGCACTGGCGCCAGCGAACCGAGGCATAACCGCCGGTAAAACTCCTCACTGAAACCCTTGAGGTCGATGTTCGCCGCATCGATATGCTCGAAGAAGGCGGGGCGCGCCTCAGGTGAAATGTAGCCCGCCGACACCGCTACCGTTGCCAGGCCGCGTTCGTGCGCGGCGCGGGCGCAGTCGATGGCATACTCGGCAAAAATAACCGGATCGTTGTAGGTGAATGCGACGCTCCGGCATCCGGCGGCAAGCGCCGCTTCGGCGACGTCTTCCGGGGTGGCGTGCGCATCGAGCAGCGCCATCTCGCGCGCTTTGGAGATCGACCAGTTCTGACAGAAGCGGCACCCCAGGTTGCATCCGGCAGTGCCGAAGGAAAAGACGCCTGTACCAGGCAAAAAATGGAAGAGCGGCTTCTTCTCGATCGGATCGGCACAGAAGCCCGATGCACGCCCATACGAGGTCAGCACGACCCCTTCCTCACGCGCCTGGCGCACGAAGCAAAACCCGTGCTGACCCGGACGCATCGTGCAACCGCGCGGGCAGAGATCGCACTGCAAACGTCCGTCGGCGGTGCGATGCCACCAATCGCCCAGAACGACGCCAGGCGCAAGGAATGTACGCTTGCTCATAGCGACCTCCTCGTGATGAAATGGCGCTCTCTGAGAGTCTACTCCTTTCTGAGAAAGAATCAAGAGCGGGCAGTGTGACTGTTCACAATCTGATATGCCTGCCGGGAAGCGAGGGCGTGCTGAAACACTGGTGCTGCGCAGGCAGATCGCCGGGCGTCCCTCGCCTGGAGTGAGGGCGTCCCGCCCTCGCAGGTTGACCGGGGCAGGATGAAGATTGAGAATATAAACCGGTATGCGCTCTTGCCGTGGGGCTGATGGAGATTGAGAATTATAGCATTTCTCATAGAGATTGAACCTCCTCGGACGACCGCAGTCACCATCGCGTTCCCTGCGCGGCGACCGACACGCACGTCGGTCGGTAAGAGAAGACATCCGACATCGTCCGTCGTCGGGCGTAACTCCGCTCGTGCGGGCTAAAGCCCTCCCTGAGCGCATGGAAGCCCCTGTGGGGCTGGCGTGTCGGTTATCCTTTGTTCCTATCCGCCGTGTCGTGCGAGGCGTCCGTTTCCGGCAGAGCGTAGACCGAAATTCATTTCGGTCACCGTGTTGGCAGCGCGATTCTGGGAGTGTTCAACCCCGTCCAATTGGTTCAACCTCTATGGGAACTGCTATATTTCGGTCATCGTGTGGGGCGCGCCATTCCCAGGAGCGTTCAACCTTGTCCATCAGATTCAACCTTTGTGAGAACTGCTATAAATCCGGTATGCGCCGCGTGTCGTCGGGCTAATGGAGATTGAGAATGTATTCCGCTCTACCGCACGAGCTGTCAGGCTCAAGCCCCCGGCTATGCAAGGCGAAGCCCGCCTGCGCGGGCTATGGCGGATGATGTATTCAAAGACCATACGCCCTCCCTGAGCGCATGGAAGCCCATGCGGGGCTGGCGTGTCGGTTATCCTTTGTTCCTATCCGCCGTGTTGTGCGAGGCGCCCGTTTCCGGCAGAGCGTAGACCGAAATTCATTTCGGTCACCGTGTTGGCAGCGCGATTCTGGGAGTGTTCAACCCCGTCCAATTGGTTCAACCTCTATGGGAACTGCTATATTTCGGTCATCGTGTGGGGCGCGCCATTCCCAGGAGCGTTCAACCTTGTCCATCAGATTCAACCTTTGTGAGAACTGCTATAAATCCGGTATGCGCCGCGTGTCGTCGGGCTAATGGAGGCGGATGATGTATTCAAAGACCACCACCTTCCGGTAGAGCAAGGGAACATTAGGGAAATGGCTTATCAGGGCGTCCAGACCTCTCCTTCTTCCCGTGAGAGAGAAGGATGTATCTCACAGGGATAGACTTTTTGGCAAGCCCCTGCGTTCCTTACTCTCGTTTCGGGCATCAGGACGCCCAGACTCCCCTTCTCCCCTTGTGGGAGAAGGGGGCAGGGGGGATGAGGGGCAACGGCGCACGGGAATGCAGAACATCGCTCATCTCTCCCAAAAACTCTACACGTGAGAGGAGGGATGCAGGGAGGATGAAGGGAGCGAACGCGCTACCGGCGCCTGTTCTTCGATCAGATGCCCTTCGACGATCCGGAACAGGCGATCCGCCAGACCGACCACCTCAGGGCTGTGGGTGACCATCACGAGATTTTTCCCGGTGCGGCGGGTGAGGGTGTCGAGCAGATCGAGCACCTGCTGACTGGTCTCGCTATCGAGATTCCCGGTCGGCTCATCCGCCAGCACCAGCAGCGGATCGTGCACCAGCGCGCGCGCAACCGCCACCCGTTGCTGTTCTCCACCAGAAAGACGGTCGGGGTAAGCGTTCCGGCGATCGGCAAGCCCAACCTGCGCCAGCAGATCGAGCGCAGCCGCGCGGTCGCGCGCTGTCGTCCGACCGTTCAACTCAAGCGGCAGGAGCAGATTTTCCAGCACCGTCAATGTCGGCGTCAGGTTGTAGAACTGAAAGATGAAGCCTATCGAGCGGCGCCGGAACAGCGTTCGTTCACGTTCCGGCAGGCGAGTCAACGATTGACCATTCACAATGATCTCACCAGAGGTCGGCGTATCGATGCCACTGATCAGGTTCAGGAGCGTACTTTTGCCCGATCCACTCTTGCCGACCAGCACCACGAACTCGCCGCGCGCGAACGAGGCGCTGACATCGCGCAGCACGACGCGCTCGCGTCCGGCTTCTTCATAACTCTTCGAGACACGATCAAGAATAACCAGCGGTTCAGCGTGCGTACTCGAGGAAAACGACATAGGAGCAACTACACTTCTCGTTTGATCGATCTATCACATATCCATACGTCCCATTGACAGATGCGGATGGCGCAGAAGAGTGCCAGAGATCACAGAGGGAGCGCATTGCGCGCTCCCCCGGCATTCTCTGTTTTGAGATGGATCAGGTCGTCAGTTGAGCTCAATCGCGCCGCTGGCCACGCCAAAAGCTGCGAAAATGACGCCAAAGATCGCACCAATGATAAAGCCGATGATGACCTGCGCAATGAATGCCAGCACCAGCGTGATGATCGCCTTATTCTGGTCGAGGTTCATGCTCGAACGCACGCCCAGATAGCCCAGGTATATCTGGTAAATGCCCAGCGCAAACGTTGCAGGCAACGCCAGACAATTGAGCAGAGGAATGGCGCCTACTGCACCGGTAACCGCCTGAATAGGCGCAACGAACAGCCCCATGGTGTAGAATACTTCGTCCTGCGTGCCGGTTCCGCCCTGCTGTTTCCCGATGAAATAGACCAGAAAGACGAAAATGTAGAAACCAACCACCGGAAGGATAAAGCCCAAAACCGCGCTCAGCAGCGCTTGTACGATACCGCCCAGAAGCCCGAAGACCAGCGCCACTGCAGCGCTGATCGCTGCTGCGATCATGATGTAGATCGTCGCCTCGCGCTGACCGCCGTGCCGCTCGAAGCGCTCGAACGTCTCGACGCCCGGCTTTGTCAGGACCTGAATGCTCTGGTTGAGCATTTCGTTGATTGAAACTCCCTGTACCATCATCGTCGGTTCCTCCTCTTAATTGTGTGCTGTTGAATGACAGACCGACATAGGAAACCCGTTGCCTGTACCGGTGCGCCGGGCGACATGTGCGCCGAGCCCGCTGAAGCGTCTCCCTGATACCTTATACGCCTCGCGCTGTGAAATGTTTCGGATAGGCAAGCGTGCTTCTTTGCAAAGAATGCTCTGCTGTGGGCGGAGATCTGGCGGACAGCGCCGTAGTCCGCTATCGAGTATATCACACGATGGCAGTTGTGCAACCATCAGTTTCCAATGTCCGCCAGAATTGCGTCGACACTGATGCCGCCGCCGCGCAATCCGGCAACCTGTTCCGCTGCCGCGCGCGCCTCTGCATAACGACGGTCGCGCAGGCAGGCGCCTGCCAGCATCAACCAGGCGCGCTCGTCGCGTGGGTCGATCTTCAGCGCGCGCTGACAGTGTTCGATAGCTTCACTGTGCGCTCCGCGCCCGATTGCCAGTGCTGCCAGCGCGCGCCAGGCAGCGGCAAGCGATGGGTTCTGCTGCGCTGCGGCGGATAGTTCGCTTTCCGCCTGGCGCATATCTCCGGCGTCACGCGCCAGGAGACCGCGACAGAGCGCCAGGAGCGCAGCGCTCTCTGGCAGCGGATTACCGAGGCGCGCAGCGGTTTCAATCGCTGTCAGTGCCTGGCGCAGCGCGTGAGCGCCGAGATCGAGCGGATCGGCGGATGCCAGTATCGCGCTGGCGTACATGGCGTGTGCTTCTGCCCGACCGGGCAACGCGGCACATGCCTGGCGCAACGGTTCGAGCGCTTCACGCGGCAGCCTGGCGGCGATCAGTCCGCGTCCCTGCTGGAGCAGCGCTTCCGCCTGATCGGGCGAGAGGGTCGCATGTGAGGTTGGTTCGTCTTCGGCGCGCACTTCTTCGATCAGTGCGCGCAATCCTTCAAGATGACCGTGATCGAAGCGTCCCTGGTGAAACGCCTGCCAGAAACCATCGTACCGGCTGCGGAGCCGCTCGTTTCCAAGCACACGTCGAGCTATCTCAAGATCACGAACGCGCGCCTCGCGCTCTGCGGGTGATAACCCTGGCTGAAGGAGCGTTGCCTGTTGCAATGCGTAAGAAGCAGCGTCGATCTCCTCTGGGGTGGGGGGACGCACAATCTCTGCCGCACCGGTCTCCTCCGGCGAATAAGGCATCATCGTGCGCGGCATTCCTGTATCATGCTTCAGGAGATGCATGGGCGTAAGCCCCAGCATTGCGTAGAAGTCTATCGGTTCGACAGCAGGTGGTCCGGCAAGGGGCGGGACAACCGGCGGCGCAGGCTGCGCCGGTCGCGGCGAACCACAGTACAGGCAACGCGCTTCCTCCGGGTGGAGCGGAGCGCCGCAGGCGGGACAGCGCAGCACATCGTTCTGGATGTGGGGAGTGGCAGAGGTGCGCAGCTGATCATAGAGAGCACGCAGCGCAGGATCGGTCAGGACGCGACCGGCAACCTGGAGCAACTCAAACTTGCGGCGCGGTTCCGGCGCCAGCGATGATGGGTCATCGGGAAAGAGCGCCCGCAGTCGCCGGTACTGGCGGGCGATTGCAAGCGCTTCCGCCTGCTGATCGACGTCGAGCAGGCGGTAAAAATCGAGACCGCGTGCCACGGCTGCGGCAATCTGCGGCGCCCCCAGCTCAAGCCCGCGAAAAAAGCCACGCGATAGCGAACCACACGACACGCAAATGCCATCATCGCCGAGCGTTGCGCCACACGAGGGACAGGCTCGATCAAACGTCATACTGCGGACCTGTTCTTTCTCGCAATGTTGTGCAGCATTGTGTTCTCACGCCTTGAAGCGCAGCAGCATCCGCCCCAGGGTGATCTGGTCGCCGTCAGCCAGTGCACGCGATTGGAAGGGAAGCACCCGTTGACCGTTGACCAGGGTGCCGTTGATACTATCAAGGTCTTCGATCAGCACCTGTCCGCCCTGCACGAAGATACGCGCATGGCGTCGCCCGACGCCCTGATCGAGTGCGCCATACGGATTGAGATCGATATCAGGATAAAACTTACTGACCGGGTCGCTGCGCCCGATGATTGCCTGCGATGCTGCGGGCAGCGGCAGGGGAGCGCCAGCGCCGACGACAACCAGCATCGATGGAGCGAGAGATGTTCGTCCGCTGACGGGTGTGGGTGTCGGAGGCGACACTGGAGATCTGGCAGGCGCGGGTTGCGCTGGCGGCGCCTGGTACGATGGCGGCGCGGCGGGCGTGGGTTGCGCTGGCGGCGCCTGGTACGATGGCGGCGCGGCGGGCGCGGGTTGCGCTGGCGGCGCCTGGTACGATGGCGGTGCAGCGGGCGGGGGGGACACCGGCGGCGCGGTGGGCGCGGGAGACACCGGCGCAGTCGGAGGAATCGTGACCGGCGTCGGCGGTGGGTACACCGGTTGCGGTGGTGCAGCGCTGTGCGGCGGCGGCGCAACCGGAGCAACGGAGCGCGATGGCGCACTCAACGGTGCTCCACAGTTATCGCAGAACGCCTCGCCGGGAATTGCAGCCTGACCGCACTGCGGGCAAACGGTTGGACCAATCGCCGGGACGGATGTTGCCGGAGCAGTCGCTGGCGCTGTGGTTTGCGCCGGAACCGGTATCAACATCGCGCCGCACTGATCGCAGTAACGCGCACTTTCAGGATTATCAACGCCACATTGAGGACAGAAAGGCATAACGACGCTCCTCTGAGGGATGCAATCCGCCTGATTGCCACAAGTATACCATTTTTGACCCCACTGCAAGAACGCACCACAGGGACGTAAAGCGTGCAGAGGTTTCCATCCATCGCTCGCTGCGTCCGCTGTGCCGCTGTGGTGACATAGCCTTTTTGCAGGAGACCCGTTTTTACCGCTATGATGATCTGTACCACTGATGCGACGCTGCGCAACGACAGAATGTTTCGCCTGACCCCAATCGCGCACTGATGCGCCTCACAATGTGTCGGTTGGAACAGGAGCACGTAACTGTGAGCAATCTTCGTGTGTGTATACTGATCTTGCATCCGAACGGATTATACGAACCACGGCGTACCAGCATACAGGTTGAATAAAAAAGGAGACATTCCATGGCGAACAACGACTGGCTGACTCAGACCCAGGAATTGATGCAGACCTGGACGAAGGCGCAACAGGCGCTGTGGGAGAACTGGCGCTCGCTGATGCCGACGATGAGCGC
>Ga0272446_1008000_pt1 | contig 10258 bp, 10 predicted proteins | sample YNPCB0061_FD_194587 | JGI IMG/M metagenome (GOLD analysis project Ga0272446, IMG submission 194587) | Hot spring microbial mat communities from Yellowstone National Park, WY, United States - YNP-CB-006-1 | ecosystem: Environmental > Aquatic > Thermal springs > Hot (42-90C) > Sediment | place... | reverse complement strand
AACAGGCGGCAGCCCTGTCGTTTGCGCCGGAGGGAAGTCCTCAGTGACGGTTTGATCGCCAGGATCAGCAGGAATGAGAAAGGACAACAAGTTCGGATCCGGCAACGAAGCTCGTTCTGCCCCAGAAACAGAGTCAGGCTGGGGTGGAGCAGGAGTCTGAGAAGTCTGACCCATCAGGTGTAATGCCGCCTCAATCCGTTGTAAGTCCTGTTTCATTGCTTTGTGCCCTTATTCCGGAGTGCCCCTCATTGGTTGGCTGGAAGGTTCCTATTTTGCGCTAGTCCCTAACCCCATCTGCCACGTAAAGCGGACCAGCGCCGTTCCAGTCATAACTGTTTGAAATTCCGTAAGTCTTTATCTTTAGAAAATTATGCGTCAACTTTCAAACATCGAGTAACTTTTTTAGGGCTCTGAAAGGCAAGTACATCAGCTCATTGCCCATTAAAGTGAAAGAGATTCCGGGAAATATGTGTCAGGAAAGATACCAGGAATGGCAATGACCCAATCCGTTTCACAGTTGCGTCCAGGTTCAATTGTGCTAGTCACAGGACCGGCCCGCTCCGGAAAAAGCGAGTGGGCGGAACAACTGGCCGCCGATAGCCATCGGCCTGTACTCTACATCGCCACCGCACAGGTCAATGCCGATGATCAGGAATGGCAAGCTCGCATCGCGCTACACCAACAGCGCCGCCCAGCCGATTGGCAGACCCTGGCGGTTGCCGTCGAGTTGGCTACAGCGGTGGCAACGGCTCCACCGGCAGCCTGCCTGCTGGTGGATTCTCTGGGCACCTGGCTGGCCAATCTGTTGGAGCAAGATGAAGCTACCTGGCAAACAACTGTCGATGGGCTCCTGGAGAGTCTCAGCCAAACACCTTGCCCAGTCATTCTGGTGGCTGAAGAAGTCGGTTGGGGAGTTGTTCCGGCCTATCCAATGGGACGGCTATTTCGCGATCGCCTGGGGGGGCTGATCCGACACATCAGCGCCATCGCCACCACCGTCTATCTGGTCACTGGGGGCTATGTGCTGGATTTAAGTGTGTTAGGCAAACCGCTGCGCTGCAAGCAGCCGTGAACTTAATCCAGAATAAAGATTTCCTAATCCAGATCCGGCGGAGAAAGCATTAGCATGAAACTAGCTTCCTGACTCAGGGCCGAACGACGATCAAGAATGCCACCATAGACTGGAAATTACTCCGACCAAACCAATATTCTGTCTGTTGCGGCCTCAGATGTTTCGGCGCCAATTCCCGTCCCTTGTCTGCTGCACAAGTCTTGGTTCTGTAGTCCTTTCACCCAGCAATCGTTCAATTTTATGGCATCAGAACAACAAGTCAGACAGTATCTGGCCTACTGGTTTCAGTTAGGCAAAGCTGTGCTGATCCAGGGTGGACAGGAGAGGTTGCTGCCGCAGCCGGTCATCCAGGGCGATCGCTACAGCCAGGAATTTGAAACCTGCTGGCAAACCATTGTCTCTCCCGATTCGGGAGACTGCTATCTGGAAGGCACACCGCAAACCGTCGCGGAATTGCTCACCCCCGCCTGGGAAATTAATCCCTGTTCCCGCTGTACGATGCCGGTGCCCATCCGGACGCTGGGCATTAATCCGGTGGAATGTCCCTGCAACGATATTCCCGGTTGGCCCAACGCCGACATTCCCAAACCTCACGGTCTCGTTGATTCTCAGCATTCATTGCTGCGGATCCGCGATCGCCTGCGACAGACTAACCACTAGCGACCCGGCACAGCGCCACTCCTGCACCCCCATTCCAAATCAACCAGCCCTTAATCAACCGTTCCGGCCAACTCCAGGGGCTGACGACGGGGAATTTCGTAGGTCCAGAAGTCGGAGGCCATCTCCGTATTGGGAAAAATCGCCCGAGCTTCCGCCAGCAAATCTTTCAGCTCAATCACATTGCCAGGAGCATAGCGGGGGCTGAAATGGGTCAGAATCAACTGCTGCACCTGAGCCGCCAGGGCAACCTGGGCGGCCATCGTCGAAGTGGAATGTAAGCGCTGAAATGCCAGTTCCGCCTCTTGATGGGCGAAGGTTGCCTCGTGAATCAGCACATCCGCATCTTGAGCCAGATCAACAGCTGAGTCGCAAAAAATAGTATCTGTGCAATACACCATTTTTCGGCCAATTTGCACCGGCCCACAGAGGTCCGCACCATTCACCTTGCGACCATCCGGCAGCACAATTACCTCGCCCCGCTTCAAACGACCGTAGATCGGGCCAAAGGGAATACCCAGAGCAGCAGCCCTGGCCGCATCAAAATGCCCAGGACGGTCCTTCTCTACAACCCGATAGCCAAACGCCGGAATTCGATGCTTTAAGGGCGCACAACTGACCTGATACTCTGCCTCTTCGTAGATGATGCCTGGCTGCACCGTGTGGACATTGATTGGATAGGCAAAATGGGTGTGGGAATAGCGGCGACAGGCTTTCAGATAATCTTCCAGTTCCGGTGGCCCATAAATATCAATGCGCTGGGTATTGCCTGCCAGACCACAACTGGCCAACAACCCCATCAGCCCAAAGATGTGGTCCCCATGCATGTGGGTGATAAAAATGCGGGTCAGTTGACTGATTCTCAATTCACTGCGCAGGATCTGATGCTGGGTTCCTTCACCACAGTCAAACAGCCAAAACTCCGCCCTTTGAGGGAGACGAAGCGCCACTCCAGAGACATTGCGGGATCGGGTTGGAACACCCGAACTAGTACCTAAAAACGTAATCTGCAAGGGTTCTAATCCAAATTGCCTGCTTGTCCTGAAACTATACCGACACCGGAGTAGGAAATAAAAGTCTGTTGCAAAGAGTTGTTGCAACATTTTTCCTTCTGTCCCGTCTCTGAAGAGATAACAAATGACCTCTTTTGTCCAATAATAAACGAGGGAGTTGTTAATAAATTTAACAAAACCTGTATAACACTACATACGCAGACTCTTAGGAGCGTTTGTTCTATTGAAACCACATATCTGGCAGTCAGATCTATCTGAATGAAGAATTATAAGACTCTGTTTTGAGCAAATTGGCCTATATTAAGCGACGGTGTGGAACCAACTAGTCCGCCCCACCCGAAGCGCAGTGATGCCCAGTCAATGACCTGTTTGGAGCTTGTGAGGAACTTGTAACGATGACATCAGGACGCTGCCCTGCTGCTGTTATGGCCCTATTTCTACGCTTTTTTCGGTTAGGGCAGTACAGTTGGTGGTTACCTCTATTCCTATGGATAGCTGCACCAACTCCAGCCCAGACGTCCCTGGAACTGCGGGTGGCGATCGAAGATGGCGTGCAGCAGGTAAAAGTTGGCAGTTCCACCAAGGCCGTCGTGCGCGATGCTGGGGGGCGTCCCCTGGGTGAGATTGCAGCCATGAATGCATTTGTGGCCAATTCCAAAGCTGGCAAGGTGGTGCTGGACCGTTGGAACGCTGGCCAAATTTGGGTCGAACCGACTGGCGGTGGATATGTCTTCATTGGCGATCGCTGGTATCGGGGCCGAGCCCTGATTGTGCCAACAGATAAGGGAGTCACAGCGGTTAACTACGTCGATCTAGAACAGTATCTGGCCAGTGTTCTGGGGGCAGAAATGAATGGTAATTGGCCCCAGGAAGCCCTGAAAGCACAGGCGGTGGCGGCCCGGTCCTATGCCCTGTATCAACGCCAGCGAGCCGCTAAGCGGGTTTTCGATCTGGGCGACACAGCCGGTTGGCAGGTTTATCGGGGGATTGCGGACGAATCCATTGGCACCCAGACAGCCGTCAATGCCACAGCGGGTCAGGTGCTGATCAATGGCGGGCGGATCATTGAGGCCGTTTTCCATTCCTCTGCGGGCGGCTGCACAGAAAATGTGGAAGACGTCTGGACCCAACCGCTACCCTATCTGCGATCGGTACGGGAAAGTTTTGTCGAAAAGTCTCCAGTAGCCCAATGGGCAGAAAGTTTTTCCCAGGAGGAATTGAGTCAGCGCATCACTGGAGTTGGCACAATTCGGAGTCTACAGCCAGAAAAACTGACCCAGTGTGGCCGCATCATTTCGATGCGGGTCGAGGGGGATGCAGGCAGCCGGACCATCAGCGGCGATACCTTGCGGTCAGCACTGGGGCTAAGGAGTACCCTGTTTGAAGTGGTGCCCCAAACGGCTTCGATTTCAGCCAAGGGCAAAAACCAATCGCCCCCACTGTTGTTTCAGGTCAATGGCCGCGGCTTTGGCCATGGTTTAGGATTGAGCCAATGGGGTGCTTACAATCTGGCCACACAGGGGGTCAATTATCAGCAGATTTTGCTTTTCTACTACACCAATACCCAACTGGCCAAAATTCAGGTGCAGTAAAGGATAGCTCTCGTGAACACCCAACCCGCCTTAGAGCCAATTGTTCAGCAAATTGGAGAAGCCGTCCTGGCAACGACTGAAACGATCGAGCGCATGGCCGAGCGAATTGACGCTTTGACGGAACAGGTGCAACAGCAAGGATATCAAATTTTTGCCCTGAGTGATTCGGTGCAACGGTTGACAGAAGCACAGAATGCTTCTCTGCAGCGGCTGGACCGTCTAGCAGAAGCCTTGGAACGACTGATTCAGGTTGTTGAGCAGCCCCCTGAATAATCCCTGCACAGTGTCGGTTCGTTGATTACCACCGCCAGTATTACCACCGCCAATAGGGCCGTCCTTTCCAGAAAACCCCTAGTACCATGCCAATAAACTGCGGGTAATTCAGGGACAGAAGAATGGGTGGTAAGGGCAAGAGTTGTTTCAGCACCAGCGCGATCGCCAGGCACAGAACTAACGCCCAAAGACTACCGCTGGTAATTCCTGTGTGCTTCAAGCGTTCCTGCAGCAGAACCGCCAGCGCCCCTACGGCAAAAGCAATGGCAAAACTAACAAACAGTCCTAATGGCGGGGTGTAAAGGATCTGGAACAACTGACGCACCAAAGGAGATTGACTGGCCAGCCAGATCAGCCCGACCTCCAGGCTAGCAATGACGCCAATTGTGATCAGAGAAACCTGAACCAGCGATCGCCAGGGTAGATATTTCAGATGGGACAACGATCGTCTCATTCTTCCTCCTGATTCAACTCATCCAGACTGTTGCCCAACCCTTGCAATGCCTGCTGCTGGGAACGACGCGACACTCGGCGATATTTCTTGGTTTCCAGTTTGGGTTCGTATTCCTGGTGTCCATGCCGCCGAGTTTTCAGTTTCAGATTGGACTCGCCATCTCCTAGCTGGGCCACGGCAGTTTGATGGGCGATCGCTTCATCTAAAAACCGTAAATAATAAGCATAGCGTTCCCATTCTCCCCGCACCGCACAGTGGGGCTCATCCCGATGCAGACAGTCGCTAAACTGACAAGAGGCCATCGCCAGCCGTTGACGCGCCTCTGGAAAGAACTGAGCCAACTGAGGAGGGGCGCAGGTCAGCTCCGGTTGGTTAAAACCAGGGGTATCTGCCAACAACCCACCTGAAGGCAGTTCAAACAACTCCACATGTCGGGTGGTATGCCTGCCACGGGCCAATTTGCCGGAAACCGCCCCAATCCGCAAATCAGCCAGCGGCACCAGACGGTTGATCAGACTGGACTTGCCCACACCGGATGGACCACAAACGATGGTCATGCGGTTGTGCAAGAACCTGTTCAAATCGGTCAAACCTTGCTGCTGATAAACACTGATAAACACTGGATCATAGCCCCATTGCTGGAGGCGGCCCCGCCAGTCGTCCTGAACCGCCTGACTGACCAGATCGGTTTTGCTACAACATAGACAAACTTGCAGGCCAGTTGATTCAGCCTTAACCAAAAACCGGCTCAGTTGCAGGGGATCCAGTTCCGGCTCTGCCAGGGCAAACATCAACAGAATCTGGTCAGCATTGGCAACAGGCGGCCGATCCAGCTCGGAATGCCGGGGCAAAACCTGGGCGATCGCCCCCCGGCCCCCAGCCCAATCTGGATCTTCCAAACTGACCCGGTCACCCACCATCACCTGCTGGCCAACCTTTTTCAGCCGAGTTCGGCGAGTACAAAGCAACGTTTGCGGTCGCGGATTAGTTACAGGCGCGTCCTGGAACTCTGCTGAGCTAGATGAGTCCACCTGGCAAGGGGGTTCCAATCGAACCTGATAATAATTAGCCTGAATCGCCAGCACCGTCCCAATCAGAGTAAAAGAGTCTGAGGATAGAGGAGCAGAATGAGACCCGACCTCAAAGCTCATAGTCAGCACTCTGCCTGGGTCAGCCACGGACAGCGCACTCGAACCGCAAAAAAGTCTTGTCGATCCTCAATTAGTTCAATTCCATAGCCTTCCATCCGAAGACTGTCCGGCACCTGTTCAATCGGCTCACCCGGATCCAGCCAGACTTCCAACAGCATACCCGGTTGCATTTGTTCCAGGCGCAGTTTGGTGCGGACAAAATTAATCGGGCAGGGAGTGCCGCGCAGGTCCATCTGGGCATCCGGCAGGTGGGTTTGTTCCACTGACTGACTCATCCGCCAAACACCTTACCGAAAAACCCTTCAATTCCACCTTTCTCAACGCGATCGCCCCGTAAACGGGCCAACTTCTCCAGCAGTTCCCTCTCTTCAGCGGAAATACGAGTTGGAATATCCACACGCACCGTAATTAAATGGTCGCCACGGCTGACTGGGTTGCCCAGTTTCGGCACCCCTTTCCCTTCCAACTTCAACACCGTATCGGGTTGAGTTCCAGGCGGAATGTGAAATTCTTCCGGCCCATCGACCGTCTGTACTTCCAGACGAGAACCCAAAATGGCCTGCAGATAGCTGATATGAATATCCGACAGGAGGTTAATGCCTTCTCGGCGAAACTCCTTGTCCTCATTCACATACAGATACACGTACAGGTCTCCCGGAGGGCCACCCCGCTGACCGGAGTCTCCTTCGCTGGACACGCGTAACCGTGTACCCGTATCCACCCCAGCCGGAATCGTAATTTTCAGCTTTTTGGTTTCCTGCCGTTGCCCATTACCATTACAGGCCTCACACTTTTCCTCAATCACCTGCCCGGTTCCGCCACAGGTTGGGCAAACCGAAACCTGGGTAAAACTGCCAAATGGCGTCCGGGTGGCCCGACGCACCTGTCCGGCCCCATTACAGGTGGAGCAAGTACGGGGACGCGTCCCTGGCTTTGCCCCCGTCCCACCACAGGTATTACAAGATTCCAGATGGCTAATCTTGATCTCTTTCTCCCCACCAAACACGGCTTCCCGGAAGTCCAACTTCAGATCTAGCCGTAGATCATCGCCTCGAGTAGGACCGGTGCGGCGCCGACCAGCGGTTTGACCCGGCGCACCGGCAAATCCGCTGAAGAAGCTTTCAAAGATATCCGCAAAGCCACCCATGTCGCCGAAATCCTGAAAGCCAGCGCCAGCCGCCCCACTGACCCCAGCTTCCCCAAAGCGATCGTAGCGAGCCCGGGTTTCTGGTTCAGACAGCACTTCATAGGCCCGGTTAATTTCCTTAAACCGCTCCTCTGCACCTGACTCCTTATTGACATCCGGATGATATTTACGGGCCAACCGCCGGTAAGCCCGCTTAATTTCCTCTTTGTCCGCGTCACGGGAAACGCCAAGAATATCGTAATAGTCACGCGCCATAGGGTACTGCTTGAAAGGGGGTGGACATTTGGGGTTGAAGCCCGCAGTCAACGGGAATCGAATCAGGTATGCTGACCTGACTTTCTGCCTCAACTATTTCATACCTTAACTAATCTACCGCCTCATAATCAGCCGTGACCGTCGCATCCGTGTCCAGACCATCCTCATCGAGATCAGAAATCACGTTACCAGCCAACTCGGTAGCAGCCTCATCCAGACCATTGCCCTCTAGCTGATCCGTCTCGTTAGCCTGCTGATAAACGGAGGCACCAATGGCAAACAGGGTATGCTGAAGAGCCTCCAGACGCGCCTTCATGTCTTCCACTGAAATCGAATTGTCAGCAATCGCAGCCTTTAGCTCAGCCACTCGCTCATTGGCCTGTTGCTTCAGGTCATTCGGAATAAATTCACCGTTATCCCTCAAGGTGGACTCATAGCTGTAGAACAGTCCATCTGCCTGATTTCTGAGTTCAACTAAATGCTTCCGCCGTAGGTCATCTTCAGCATACACTTCTGCTTCCTGGCGCATCCGGTCAATTTCTGTACTACTCAGACCGCCGGTATTGGTAATGGAAATGCTCTGTTCCCGACCCGTTCCCTTATCCCGAGCTGCAACCTTCAAAATGCCATTGGCATCAATTTCAAAGGAGACTTCGATCTGTGGCACGCCGCGGGGCGCCGGTGGGATACCCGTCAGTTGAAACTTACCCAAACTCTTGTTGTCCTTGGCCATGGCCCGCTCACCCTGGAGCACATGGATTTCAACAGAAGTCTGGCCATCCGTTGCGGTGGAAAACACCTGGGTTTTACTGGTGGGAATCGTGGTATTCCGCTCAATAATTTTGGTAAACACTTCGCCGAGGGTCTCAATCCCAAGGGAAAGCGGGGTGACATCCAGAAGCAACAGATCCTTCACCTCACCACCCAACACGCCAGCTTGAATAGCGGCACCCAGCGCTACAGCCTCGTCCGGATTAACCGAACGATCGGGTGTTTTGCCATTAAAGTACTTGCGCAGAGCTTCTTGCACGGCTGGAATCCGAGTGGATCCACCTACTAGCAGGATGCGATCGATATCGTCAATCGTTAGATCGGCATCCTTCAAAGCCTGGGTCATGGGCTCAATGGTGCTGTCAACCAAATGCCGAACCAGTTCTTCGAACTTAGCCCGAGTCAGTTCCATCTCTAGATGCTTGGGACCAGTTTCATCCGCGGTGATAAACGGCAGGTTGATCGTTGTGCTCAGGGTTCCAGACAACTCAATCTTGGCTTTTTCAGCCGCTTCCCGGAGCCGCTGCAAGGCCATTTTGTCACTGGATAGGTCAAGCCCTTCTTCCTGTTTAAAGTTGTCAACCATCCAGCGGACGATACAGTCATCAAAGTCATCTCCGCCCAAGTGATTGTTGCCAGAGGTCGCTTTCACCTCGAATACTCCATCTCCCATCTGCAAGATGGAGACATCAAAGGTGCCACCCCCTAGGTCAAAGACGAGAATGCACTGTTCCTGATCCTGTTTGTCAATGCCATAGGCTAGAGAAGCCGCCGTTGGCTCATTGATAATGCGCAATACTTCCAGGCCAGAGATGGTTCCAGCATCTTTGGTGGCCTGTCGTTGTGCATCACTAAAATAGGCTGGAACGGTGATTACAGCCTGGGTCACGGTTTCACCCAGATAACTCTCCGCATCCTGCTTTAATTTCTGCAGAATCATGGAGGAAATTTCCTGGGGGGTGTAGGTGCGGCCCCGAATCTGGACATCTACGGTATTATCCTTGCCCCTAATACAGGTGTAGGGAACCCGCGATCGCTCCATCTCGGTATCCTCCCACCGTCGACCAATAAATCGCTTGATACTGTAGACGGTATTCTCAGCATTAGTAACAGCCTGTCGCTTGGCCAATTGACCCACCAGGCGATCGCCCACCTTACCAAAACCAACCATGCTCGGCGTAGTTCGTCCGCCCTCAGCGTTGGTAATGACAACTGCTTGCCCGCCTTCTAAGACAGCAACACAGCTATTCGTCGTGCCTAGGTCAATTCCAATAACTTTTCCCATAGCTCATGGCGGTGAAGGTATACGAGTCAACCCTCAGGGGTCGTACATCAGGCGGAGTAGAATAACCCTCTTTCAGATTCAGGTAGTGGTAGTGGTAGTGGTTGTAGTGGTGGGGTCGTACATCAGGCGGAGTAGAATAACCCTCTTTCAGTGTTCATACCGATCCCTAACTAGTAATATTCCCTCATTCCTAAGAATTAAAACGTATCTATCTGAGCGAATCTAACTCTCCGCTCCCCCCTGATCACCTCCCTCCGAGGTTATCACGGGCTCTGGAGCAGCAGCAACTTTCACCAAAGCATGGCGCAAGACGCGTTCACCCAACATGTAACCGCGCTGCAACTCCTCAATAACGGTCCCCTCTGGATACTCATCTGTGGGTTCGCGCATGACCGCTTCATGCAAGATGGGGTCAAACTCCTTACCCTCAGAACGCATCGGTGCAACCCCAATCCGCTTCAAACAATCAACCAGTTGCTTATAAACGCTCTGATAGCTCTTATGAATGCCAGTTTCCGCCTCCGTCTGGGGTTTAATTTGAGCCCTGGCCCGCTCGAAATTGTCAACTACTGGCAGCAATTCATTAAT
>Ga0272446_1007999_pt1 | contig 10258 bp, 7 predicted proteins | sample YNPCB0061_FD_194587 | JGI IMG/M metagenome (GOLD analysis project Ga0272446, IMG submission 194587) | Hot spring microbial mat communities from Yellowstone National Park, WY, United States - YNP-CB-006-1 | ecosystem: Environmental > Aquatic > Thermal springs > Hot (42-90C) > Sediment | place... | reverse complement strand
GTTGGTGCCGTTCTTGCCAGCGGGACAAAACGCCCCTGGGGCCGCCTTCCGGGCCCTTCCACGACCCGTGCCAGGGCGGATTCAACCGGTTTGTTCTTGACCGCGAGACATCCGATGCAAGACGCGGCTCGGCGCGGGCTGGCAGCGCCGGGTTGTTCTCCGGCGAAGAACGGGTGCCAGCGGACGCGGGGCAGGGGGCGCAGACCGGCGCGGGGCAGGGGGCGCAGACCGGCGCGGGCCAGCAGGCGCGGGCCAGGGTGCCAGTGGCCGCGGGCATGGGTACGGGCCACCGGCCCCGGGCGGCCCCGGGCCGCTCCGCACCATCTGCGCCGGCCCTGGCGGCGCGCCGGTCTCCGGCGGTACGCCGGTCTCCGGCGGTGGTCGTGGCCAACGGCCCTGGGGTCAGACCGCCGGCGCGGGTAGGATCGGATCGGAGGTGGCGACGATGACCCGACGACCGCGCGATCGGCACATCCCGGCCTTTCCGGCGGCGGCCTTCCCGGCGGCGGTCTTCCTGGTGGCGGCCATTCTGGTGGCGGCCATCCTGGCGGGGCTCGGTGGATGCGGGCCCGGGCTCGCCCCCGGCGGGTCGACGGCCCTCACGCCCGCGACCGCCAGCCCGCCCAGCCCGTCCGACCTTCTCGTCTACTTCCTCGACGAGGGCCGATTCGCGGCTGCCATCCCGCCCTACGAGGTGATCGTGCGCCGGCCGGCAACCGGCGTCACCGACGTCGAGAGCCGCGCCCTGGCGACGGTCCGGGCGCTGTTCGCCGGCCCGACGCCTGACGAACGCGCAGCGGGCCTGACCGTCGTGACCAGCGGGTTCAGCGGAGTCCGGACACTCCGTCTCATCGACGGCGTGGCGCACGTCTATCTCGACGGCACCTGCCAGGGTGGCGGGGCAACGTACACGATCGCGAACCTGATCCGGGCCAACCTGCTCCCGTTTCCCGAGATCGTCGCCGTCAAGGTCTACGACGAGCACGGCGACACCGAGCAGCCGACCGGCCCGGGCGACTCGATTCCGCTCTGCCTGGAACCGTAGGAGGTCCGATGTCCCGCCCGATCGCGGTCCTCTCCCTCCTGCTCACCGTGCTTGCGCTCGGCGCCGGCGCCTGCCAGGCGGCCACCTCGTCGCCCGCGGGACCGACGCCCCCGTCGCCTTCGACACCCCCGACGCTCCCGTCGGGCTTGGCGCCGACGCCCCAGCTCCCGCCGCCGACGCCCGCACCCTCGGCTGTCGAGCCGACGGCCGCGTTCGGCTGTCCGGTGCCGAGCCTCGCCCTCGTCCCGCCGAGCAACCGCCTGACCGGGGTGACGGTCACGGTCATGACCGGTTTCGACCGGGTCGCGTTCGAGTTCGGCCCGGCGGCCGCAGGGAGCGGGTCCGCGCCCAGTCTCGCCGTCGCCCCGGCCAGCCCGCCCTTTGTCGAGGGCGCGAGCGGCCGGCCCCTGGCCGTGGCCGGCGAGCGCTTCATCGCCCTGACCTTCCGCGACATGGTGATCGTCGATGAGCAGGGCAACCCGTCCGATCCGGGACCTGGACGGCTGGCCGGGTCCGGACCCGCCGTCCGGGAGGTTGTCCGAAGCGAGGCGTTCGAAGGGGTCGTCTCGTGGCTGATCGGGACCGCCGCGCCCGGCTGTGCACGCGTGGCCGTCGACCAGGCCGCCGGGCGTGTCCTCGTCGACGTCGCCCATCCCTGACCTCGAGGACCCTCGGCGCCGCACGCCGCCGGAAGCACGCCGCCGGACCCTCGGCGCCGCACGCCCCCGCGCCGCACGCCCCCGCGCCGCCGGAAGCACGCCCCCGGAAGCACGCCCCCGCGCCGCACGCCTCCGACAGGCTCCGGAAACGTCCTTGACATCACCGGCACTGCTCGGCTAGTCTTCTTAGCACTCGGACAACGAGAGTGCTAAAGCGGCGAGCGGGACGTGAACGAGCGCTGTCCGGGCGCCCGGACGAGCCTCGGTTCGCAGCCGACGCGAGGCACGCAGTCACCGGGGATCCGCAGAGGCCGACCGCCTCGCGCCCCGGATCGAACGAAGACCGGCGGTCGTTTGCACGCCCGCCGACAGACGGAGGTTCGCACCTTGGCCACCGCCACTGCTTCTGCGACGAAGCTTCGCCCGCTGGGCGACCGCGTCGTGATCAAGCCGACCCCCCGCGAGGAGATGACGAAGAGCGGCATCGTCCTTCCGGACACCGCCAAGGAGAAGCCCCAGGAGGGGACGATCCTGGCCGTCGGACCGGGCCGCTTCCTCGAGGACGGCAAGCGTGAGCAGATGGACGTCAAGGAGGGCCAGAAGGTCCTCTACGCGAAGTACGCCGGGACCGAGTTCAAGGTCGACGGCGAGGAGCTGCTCATCGTCAGCCAGAAGGACATCCTCGCGATCGTCGAGGACTAGTCACCGAACGAAGCCGGCCGGGACTGGATCGTCCCGGGATCGACCGGGGCCTGCCCGTCGGGCCCGACGACTCCCGAACCCGGCCCCGCCACCCATCAGCCATCGATCACCAGCGCTCCCGGAGGGACACACGAATTGGCTAAGCAGCTGATCTTCGACGAGACCGCGCGTCGCTCACTCAAGCGCGGCATCGACCGCCTCGCCGACGCGGTCAAGGTGACGCTCGGGCCGAAGGGCCGGAACGTCGTCCTGGACAAGAAGTTCGGGTCGCCCACGATCACGAACGACGGCGTCACGATCGCCCGTGACATCGAGCTCGAGGACCCGTTCGAGAACATGGGTGCCCAGCTCCTCAAGGAAGTCGCCACCAAGACCGATGACGTCGCCGGCGACGGCACGACGACCGCGGTCGTGCTCGGCCAGGCGATGGTCACCGAGGGCCTCCGCGTCGTCACCGCCGGGGCGAACCCGATGGTCGTCAAGCGGGGCATCGAGAAGGCGGTCGAGACGATCGTCGAGGAGATCCGCAAGCAGGCTCGCCCGGTCGAGACCCGCGAGCAGGTCGCCGCGGTGGCCGCGATCAGCGCCGCCGATCCCGAGGTCGGCGAGATCATCGCCGAGGTGATGGACAAGGTCGGCAAGGACGGCGTCATCACCGTCGAGGAGGGCCAGTCGCTCGGCCTGGAGAAGGAATACACCGAGGGGATGCAGTTCGACCGAGGCTACATCTCCCCCTACTTCGTGACGAACCCGGATCGGATGGAGGCCGTTCTCGAGAACCCGCTCATCCTGATCACGGACAAGAAGATCTCGAGCGTGCCGGACATGCTCCCGGCCCTCGAGAAGGCGGTCCAGCAGGGCAAGCCGATGCTGATCATCGCCGAGGACGTCGACGGTGAGGCGCTCGCGACCCTCGTCGTGAACAAGCTCCGGGGGACCGTCTCCGTCCTCGCGGTCAAGGCGCCGGGCTTCGGCGATCGCCGCAAGGAGATGCTCCGCGACATCGCGATCCTGACCGGCGGCACGGTGATCAGCGAGGAGATCGGGCGCAAGCTCGACTCGGTGACGGTCGAGGACCTCGGCTCGGCCCGGCGCGTCGTCGCCACGAAGGACGACACGACGATCGTCGACGGCAACGGGGCGCCCGAGCAGATCAAGGCCCGGATGACCCAGATCAAGGCCCAGATCGAGGAGACGACCTCCGACTACGACCGCGAGAAGCTCCAGGAGCGCCTGGCCAAGCTGTCGGGCGGGGTCGCGGTGATCAAGGTCGGCGCGGCGACCGAGGTCGAGCTCAAGGAGAAGAAGCACCGGATCGAGGACGCGCTCTCGACGACCCGGGCGGCCGTCGAGGAAGGCCTCGTCGCCGGTGGCGGCACGACCCTCCTCCAGGCGATCCCGGCCCTCGGTTCGCTCAGCCTCGGTGGTGACGCCCAGGTCGGTGTCGACATCGTCCGCCGGGCACTCGAGGCGCCTGCCCGCCAGATCGCGGACAACGCCGGTGCGCGGGGCGAGGTCGTCGTCGAGACGGTCCGCGGCATGGAGATCGGCCACGGCTTCGATGCCCTCCGCGGCGAGTACGGCGACATGTTCGCCAAGGGGATCGTCGACGCCGCCAAGGTCACCCGCTCGGCGCTCCAGAACGCGGCTTCGATCGCGGCGATGGTGCTCACGACCGAGACGCTCGTGACCGACATCCCCGAGAAGGAGAAGGCTGCTGCCGGCGCCGGTCACGGCCACGGCGGCGACATGGACTTCTAGTCCGCCTCAAGCACCAGCGACGAAGGACCCGGGCCGAGCGGCCCGGGTCCTTCTGATTCCCGGACGCCGCGTGCTGACGGGCCCCCCGGGCGACGACCGCTGGACGACCGGCGTGGCCGACATAGATACGACTTGACTTCTTATCACTCGAGTCGTATATCTCCGGCATGGCCATTGAACGACCGCCAACGCTCTTCAACCGGGTGACGGAATGGGACGCCCTGGTCCGTTTCGCCACCGAGCCGACCACGTCCTTCCGCATCGGGGTGGTTTCGGGTCGTCGCCGCCAGGGGAAGAGCTTCATCCTCGACGAGATCGCTCGCCAGGTCGGCGGTTTCTATCATCAGGCGCTCGAGGAAGAGCGGGCCCCGGCCCTCGAGCGGCTCGGGGCCGCGATGGCGGCAGACCGAGGCATGCCGGGCGGCAGCCTCTCCTTCCCTGATTGGCCCGCGCTGCTGCGGGCCCTGGCTGAGCCGGCAGCTCCGTCTCCCCGCCTCGTGGTGATCGACGAGTATCCCTACCTGCTGGCGAAATCGCCCGACATCGCGTCCGCGATTCAGCTGGCCTACGACACCTCGCACCTGGGGAGACAGCCGCCGATCCGACTGATCCTGTGCGGCTCGGCGATGTCGGTGATGGCGGGACTGCTGTCAGGTCAACGCGCCCTGCGCGGGCGGGCAATCCTCGACCTGGTCGTCGAGCCCTTCGACTACCGGGAAGCCGCGGCCTTCTGGGGTGTCGAGGGAGATCCGCGGCTTGCGTTTCTCCTGTACTGCGTTGTCGGCGGGACCCCCGGCTACCGGGACCTGCTCGAGATGGGCCCGCCCGCGTCGGTGGCCGACTTCCCGGCCTGGCTGGCGCGCGGGGTTCTCAATCCGTCGCACGCGCTGTTCCATGAGGCGGACTACCTGCTGGCCGAGGAGCCCGGCCTCACCGACCGCGCGATCTACCAGTCGGCCCTCGCGGCGATCGCAGCAGGCCGAACGACACCCGGCGCGGTGGCCGGCGCACTTGGCCGGCCGGAGACGTCGGTCACCCACGTCATCGACGGCCTGGAGCGGGCGCGCTTCATCGAACGGGCAGACGATCTCCTCCGGTCTCGCCGGCCCAAGCTGCGGATCACGGACGCGATGCTTCGCTTCCAGCATGCCGTCATCCGCCCGGACTTCCATCGCTTCGAGTCGCGCCAGACGCTGGCGGCGTGGTCGGACGCCGCGGCGCGCTTCGAGTCCGGGGTCGTGGGTCCGACCTTCGAGGAGATCGCCCGAACCTGGGTTTCGCGGTACGCATCCACGGCCACGCTGGGCGGCACCGCGGCCCGGATCGGTTCCACCGTGGTCAACGACAGCGTGGGCCGCTCCCGGATGGAGATCGATGTCGCCGCGCTCGCCGCCCGGTCCGATCGCCAGGCTGGTGCGGAACCTGCGCTCCTCCTGATCGGCGAGGCCAAGAGCGGATCGGATCCCCGAGGCATGGCGGACCTGGTCCGGCTCGAGCGGGCGAGGGAACTGCTCGCGGCTCGGGCGCGCGTGGAGCGGACCCGCCTGGCGATCTTCGCCGTCGGCGGTTTCACTGCGGATCTGCAGGCCGAGGCGATCCGCCGTTCCGACGTGGTCCTCGTCGACCTCGAGCGCCTGTACGCCGGTGACTGAGGCCCGCCCCGCCAACACCGTCGTCGCCGGTCCGGGCCGCGGCCCCGGCATCGGCAAGCCACGACCGTCCCGTTGACACGAGTCCCGATCGGGGCCAGGCTGGCCTCGTCGCCGGTGATCACCATTTGGAGGCGTCGATGTCCCGTCGATTCCCGGTCGCGCTCGTCGCCCTCGCCCTCGGTGCTGCGACGGTTCTCGCCGCCTGCGCCGGCCGGGCGGCACCGGCCCTGAGCGACCCCCGGGCGATCGTGGACGGGGCGCTCGACGCGGTCGGGCAGGCGAGGTCGGTCCACCTGGAGGTCGAGGTCACCGGTTCGCTGGCGGCGGGCCTGGGCGGCCAGGCGACGGACCTGGGCGGCCAGGCGACCGGCGGATCGCTCGACCTCGAGGGCACGACTGCGGAAGCCGACGTCGACCTCGCCGCCGGGAACGTCCGAGGCTCGTTCGCCGCCCCGGCGCTGCCGGGCCTCGGCGGCCAGCTGATTGCGATCGACGGGGTGGCGTACCTGAGGGTCGACCTGCTCGGCCCGCGCTACCGGAGGCTGGCGGGCGGAGACGGCGGCCTGCTCGACGCCCTCGTCGACCCGCGCCGGGCGATCTCCGAGTTGCGCCGCGCGCTCGAGGATCTGCCGGACCCGCCCCGGATCGGGCCGGACGAGGCGTGCGGCGATGCGGACTGCTACCGGGTCACGATCCCGGTGCCGGTGAGCGGGCTCGCCGGCGCGCTGGCGGTCGGCCCGGGCGGAGCCGCCGGCTCGCCGGCCGCGGGCGGTGCCGAGGGCACCGGCGGCACGATCGATCTCTGGGTCCGCACGAGCGACCTCCGCCCGGCGAGGCTCGTCGTCACCGCCGACGGTGGCAGCCAGGGGAGGCTGACGATCACGGTCCAGCTCACGCGGTGGGACGAGCCGGTCTCGATCAGCGCCCCGCCGGCCGACCAGGTGGACGAGGGCGCGCCGCCGAGCCTCGGCCCGTAGCACCTCGCGCGGGCGATGCCTCGGGCCACCGAGCCTCGGGTCACCGAGCCTCGGGTCACCGAGCCGCGCGCCGGAGGACGAAGGATCGCCCTCGCCGGCCGGGCCCGGTGGGTGGCCGGTGAGCGGTCCGCCCTACAATGACCCGGTGACATCCACCACCGACCGGTCGGTCGCCGGGCTGCCCCCCGACGACCTCGCCGACGACCTCGCCGACGACCTCGATCCTGCCCTCGAGGGCGCCTTCGCGCCCGCGCCCGAGGATCTCGCGACCGACGATGCGCCCTGGGACCTGGCGCCCCGGCTGCCGGCCGAGCCCGCCCACCTGGCCGACGTGCCCCTGCCCTCCGACGCCTCCGGCGGGGCGGCCGAGCCGCGGCCGGGCGAGCGCGCCGCGGCGACCGAGGCGCTCGCGGCGCGGATCCTCTCGCGCCTGAACCCGGAACAGGCCCGGGCCGTCGCGGCAGCCGAGGGCCCGCTGCTCATCCTCGCCGGTGCCGGGAGCGGGAAGACTCGTGTCCTCGCCCACCGGGTCGCCTACCTGATCGGGGTCAAGGGCGTCCGGCCCTGGCAGATCCTCGCCGTCACGTTCACGAACCGGGCCGCCGGCGAGCTGCGCGAACGGATCATCGGCCTCGTCGGCGAGGCCGGCCGGGACGTCCAGGCCGGGACGTTCCACGCCATCTGCGCCCGGGTCCTGCGCCGGGACGGGGAGGCGATCGGGATCGACCGCCGCTTCGTGATCTACGACACCGACGATCAGCAGTCGCTTCTGAAGCAGATCCTCAAGGCCGAGGACCTGCCGCTGACCGGCGAATTCCGGCCCTCGATCGTGCTCGGGGCGATCAGCCGGGCGAAGAACGAGCTGCTCGACCCGGCCTTGCTCGCCGACCAGGCGATGAACCACCACCAGAAGGTGATCGCCCGGCTCGCCCGGCTCTACCAGGAGCGGCTGCGGGCGGCCGGCGCGCTCGACTTCGACGACCTCCTGATCGAGGCGGTCCGGCTGTTCGACCAGGCTCCCGACGTCCTCGCCCGCTACCAGGAGCGCTGGCGCTACCTCCACGTCGATGAGTACCAGGACACGAACCGGGCCCAGTACCTGTGGGTCCGGGCCCTCGCCGCCCGGCACCGAAACCTGTGCGTCGTGGGCGACGACGACCAGTCGATCTACTCGTGGCGCGGGGCCGACCTGCGCAACATCCTCGACTTCGAGCGCGATTACCCGGACGCGACCGTGGTCAAGCTCGAGCAGAACTACCGGAGCACGCAGCTGATCCTCGACGCGGCCCACGCCGTCGTCTCGCGCAACTCGGCCCGCAAGGACAAGAAGCTCTGGACGGAGAACCCGGCCGGTCGCCCGATCGAGCGCTTCGAGGCCTACGACGAGGAGGAGGAGGCCGAGTGGATCGCCCGCCAGGTCGAGGGCCTGACCGGCGGTCGCGGTTCGCTCCTCGCCCGGCGGGCCGACGACGAGGAGGGCCGGACGCGTCCCCAGGAGATCGCGGTCATGTACCGGATGAACGCCCAGAGCCGGGCGATCGAGGAGGCGTTCCTGCGCTACGGGATCCGCTACCAGCTCGTCGGCGGGACCCGTTTCTACCAGCGCCGCGAGGTGAAGGACGCCCTCGCCTGGCTGCGCATCCTGCGCAGCGACACCGACAGCGTCAGCTTCGAGCGGATCATCAACGTTCCGGCCCGGGCGATCGGGGAGCGGACGATCGAGCAGCTCCGCGCGGCCGTCGCGGGCGAGGGGCTGACCTTCTGGGGCGCGATCGAGGCGGCGGCCGAGGGCCGGCTGGACGGGCTGGCCGGCCGCTCGCGGGCCGCCCTGGCCGACTTCGCCGCCCTCGTCCGCCGGCTCCGCTCCCGGATCGGGGTCCTGCCCCTGCCGGAGCTGCTCGACGACGTCCTCGAGACGTCGGGTTACCGGGCGATGCTCGCCGACGGCTCCGAGGAGGGCGAGGAGCGCTGGGCGAACCTGCTCGAGCTGCGGATGGTGACGACCCGCTACGACGACCTCGGGCCGGAGGACGCGCTCGACCGGCTGCTCGAGGAGACCGCCCTCGTCGCCGACCAGGACGCCTACGCCGGGTCGAGCGACGCGGTGACCCTGATCACGCTCCACGCGGCGAAGGGGCTCGAGTTCCCGGTCGTCTTCATCGCCGGCCTCGAGGAGGGGATCTTCCCCCACAGTCGGGCCCTCGACGACGAGCGCCAGCTCGAGGAGGAGCGGCGCCTGGCCTACGTCGGGATCACCCGCGCCAAGCGCCGGCTCTTCCTCTCGCACGCCTGGCGGCGGGCGACGTGGGGGATGGGCCAGGCCTCGCTCCCGTCGCGCTTCCTGCTCGAGATCCCCCAGGAGCTGATGATCGGCCCGCATCTTGTCGCCGACGAGGGAGTCCCCGACGAGGACGGCCCGCTCGACCTCGACCTCGTCTTCGGGTCCCGCCGGGCGAGCCGGTTGGGAACCCCGATCCGGGCCGGCGGGGGGGCCTGGCGCCAGGGGAGCGGACGGCCCGGCGCGCCGCCGCCGGGGAGCACGTTCCGGCCCAGCCGCGACCTGGCCGCGAAGCGCGAGGCGTACCGGCCCGGCGGGATCGGCCGCGAACCGGGCGGGCGCGGAATCGCCGAGGACGACCCGCTTGCCCGCCGGCCGCCGGCCCCGGCCGCGCCCCGTCCTGCCCCGGCGCCCCGGCCGATCGTCCCCGGCGAACGCCAGTTCCGCGACGGGGACCGCGTCCGCCATCCCCGCTGGGGTGACGGGATCGTCGTCAGCTCGAAGCTGACCCGGACCGACGAGGAGGTCACGGTCGCCTTCCGTGACCCTGCGGCCGGCCGGAAGACGCTCCTGGCGAGCATGGCCAACCTGGAGCTGATCGGGTAGGGGTCATGGACGGCCGGCGATCCGGTACCCTCGGACGATGACCAGCGACCTCCTTGCGCCGCCGCGCGAGCCCGACCCGCGCCTGGCCGGGATCGTCAGCCTGGCCGAGTTCGAGCCGATCGCCCGGGAGCGGATGCACCCCGCCTCGTTCGGCTACGTCGCCGGCGGGGCGGGCGAGGAGCTGACCCTCGTCGAGAGCGAGGCGGCCTGGCGCCGGTTCCGGCTCCGGCCGCGCGTGCTCGTCGACGTCTCGACCGTCGAGACCGCGGCGACGTTCGTCGGCGCCCCGGCCTCGATCCCGCTCGCGATCGCGCCGATGGCCGGCCACGCCCTCGCCCATCCGGAGGCTGAGCTGGCCACGGCCCGCGCGGCAGCCGCCGCGGGCGTCCCGTTCACGCTCTCGACGATGTCCAGCCGCTCGATCGAGGAGGTCGCCGCGGCCGTCCCCGACGGGGTCCGCTTCTTCCAGCTCTACGTCCAGCGCGATCGCGGCTTCGCCCGCTCGCTCGTCGAGCGTGCCGCCGCGGCCGGCTACCGGGCGATCGTGCTCACCGTCGACCTGCCGGTTGTCGGCTATC
>Ga0272446_1007998_pt1 | contig 10259 bp, 10 predicted proteins | sample YNPCB0061_FD_194587 | JGI IMG/M metagenome (GOLD analysis project Ga0272446, IMG submission 194587) | Hot spring microbial mat communities from Yellowstone National Park, WY, United States - YNP-CB-006-1 | ecosystem: Environmental > Aquatic > Thermal springs > Hot (42-90C) > Sediment | place... | reverse complement strand
CGCCGCGATTTCCACGCGGTTTTGCAAAAACCGCTCTGGAAATCGCTCGCAAAACGGCCATAAATGGCCTGTTTTCACGCTACGTCCGCGCCTGCTCAGCGCGGTTCGCGACTTTTTCAGGTATTCCCTAAGTAGTTGCCTGGCGCTTGAAAAAGGCAAAGACTTCACGTTCGTCAATCTTCACAAGCGTCGGCCGACCATGCGGACAGCGCATGGGATTTCTGCAGCTGCGCAGACGTCCGACGAGTTCACGAAAATCGGGTAATGAGGCACTCTCACCTTTTCGGATAGCGTGGCGGCACGAGAGATCCTTCGCCATCTGGTCGAACAGGTCTGTAGCGTCGCTGAGATCGGAGTTTTCAATCAGGCGCAGGGCCGTTTCCAGTGCGGCGTGCTCTTCTCCCGGGTCAATATAGCCAGGTACAGCACGCAATGCAAAACCCGCTGGCCCCATATCTTCGAGAGCAAAACCCATCGCCGAAAGCGACGCTTGAGCGCTGCTTAGCCGCGACCGCTCAAGGAGTGCGGTCGAAACTGGCACCGGCTGCACAAGGCGTTGTGCAATGTCCTTTCGGGCAGCCAACAGGTTAAGGAACCTTTCGTAGTTGATGCGTTCATGCGCGGTATGCTGGTCAATAAGAAAGATTCCTTCATCGCTCGAGGCGAGGATAAATGTGTTAAAAAGCCGCGAATGATAAACGAGATTCTCAGGAATTGCCGGTTGCACCGCCTCTTCTGTGAATGGGAGAGGCGGCAGCGTATCGAATAGCCGGGCTGTCTCTGCGCCTTGGCCGGACGCTTGTTGCGGTTCCCTGACGGGTAACTGCCGCGCCTGTGGCAGATAGACCATGGCTGAGGCAGAAATCCCACCTTCCGCCGAGATCGTCATTGTGAAGGCTTCACGCAGAAACTGTTGTACTGCCATCTCTGAGCGAAACCGCACCTCGCGTTTTTGCGGGTGTACGTTCACATCGACGTCACGTGCCGCTATACGCAGGAAAAGCACGGCGAACGGGAATTTACCCTTGGGCATCAGCTCGCCGTATGCATGGCGCAGCAGCATGGTGAGCGGCTTATATTGCACCTGCCGCTGGTTTATCCAGAGCCGAATATCTGCGGCGTGGCTGCGGTAAAAGTAAAAGCGCGAAATGTAGCCCTCAATCTGCATACCACTGGCTTCGTAAAAGAGCGGCAGCAAATCATCGCCAATCTTTTCTCCCCAGATATCGCGCAGGCGCTCGATGAGCGTCGTTCGGGCGGGAAATTGCACCGGCTCGTCATCGTTCAGGGTATAGCTGAACGCAATACCTGGGTGTGCGGCCGTAAGACCCGTGATGGTTTCGGAAATCTGCCGGCGGAGCTTCGTCGCATTGCTGTAAAAGTCGCGGCGGACAGGGACGTTATAGAACAGGTCGCGTACGATAACCCGCGTACCCCGCTCAATGGCTGCGGGTTCGACGTTTTTGAGACCGTCGGCGACCGTAATGGCCATCGCATGCTGCGCATGGTGCCAGCGTGATTCGATTCGCAGCCGGCTGACAGAAGCGATCGAGCCAAGAGCCTCACCGCGAAAACCCATCGACTCAACATTGACCAGTTCTTCGAGCGAACGGATCTTGCTCGTCGCAAAACTCTCGACAGCAAGCGGCAGATCATCCGGATGTATGCCATGGCCGTTGTCACGAACTTGTATCTCGGCAAATCCGTCACCGCTAACGAGTATTTCGATTGCACTCGCGCCTGCATCGAGGGAGTTTTCCACGAGCTCCTTAATGATGGCCGCCGGTGATTCAATGACTTCGCCTGCAGCAATCTGCGCCACCAGGTTCTCATCGAGCCGTTGTATTCGGGGGAGCTGTGCAGATTCTCGTTCCACGAAAAAACAAAAAGGGGGACACGTCCCCCCTGTTCAAACAATCGCCGTTTGAGTTCTACCAGGTTTCTTCGGCACCCTGGTTGCGCCGAAAGTTACCTCCGCCACGACCACCACGTCCGCCACCGTAATTGCCACGACCACCACCATAACCCCCACGGCCACCGGCTCCACCGCCGCCACCGCGGCTGCCGCCACCCTGCTCACGCGGGCGGGCCTCATTCACCACGAGGTTTCGGCCGCTCAGATCGCGGCCGTTCATCTGCGCCACCGCATTTTGCGCGCCTTCGCCATCTTCCATTTCGACAAAGGCAAAACCGCGTGACCGGCCTGTTTCGCGATCCCGGACGATCTTGACCGAAGTCACCTGACCGAAAGCACCAAACGCTGACCGCAAATCATCTTCTGTGGCGCTATACGCCAGGTTTCCGACATAAATGTTCATTGATTTATTGACTCCCGATTTTACTCTCAGCGCGCCCTGCGTATGATCTGCCCCATCACCGGTTGCACCAACATCGTGACACTCTGAAAAAGTTTCTCCTCTGCAGGTCTTACCACTCTACCGCGTAAGGCAACCGGCAAAATCCTACAGATTTGCCGTCAAAATTGTCCGATTATCCCGCCTGTCAACGTATTATCATTGACGCGTGAAAAGCAGTTGGCATTGAGCCGTGCGCTCGATGGGCCAACCGCCTTAGATCGCCAAGACCAGTATTTAGGAGAACACGATGCTCAAAAAACTGCTAGCATTACTGCTTGCATTCACTCTCGTTGGTGGTGTAGTAGTAGCACAAGACGCTGAGCCAACAGGTGAAGCGCCGGCGAAAGAAGAACCGGCGAAAGAAGAAAAAGGCAAAAAGAAGGCAAAAAAAGCCAAAAAGAAAAAAGCCAAAAAGAAAAAGAAAAAAGCTAAGAAAGCTGACGAAGAATCTTCTTCAGAAGACAAAGAAGGTTAATTTCGACGGGAGTTCGGATACCCACAGGGGTTCCGAGCTCCCAATTAACGCAATGCATACAGAGGTTCTGCAGGGCACTATGCCCGGAGAACCATGATCTTTTCCTTGAACATAGTTAGCAGCGCAAATATCTTCTTCCGTTCAGCATCAATCTGAGCTCGCGGAAAACCCTTTTCCCGCATATAAACCAGCCGGCCTGGCCCGGGCAGCACCATAGTTGGTAAGCCGTTCCACTCGAAAACCTTGCCCTGTTTTTCTAACAGCTGATTCTTCTCCGGAAAGATAAAACTCGCAGCCTGGCCAACAAGCATGATGCCGCGAATTCCAGCCTGATCAATATCCCGGCGCAGGTGGGTTGAACAGTGGGCGAGTGCTGCCGCATCGCCGGTGTCCTCTTGGCTGAAGTGGCAACGCAGAATCTCACGAACAAGGAAACTGGCTGGTGGAAAGCCCAACACCCCCTCGATCATCTTTTCAAAAAGTTCATTTTCTTCCGGTTTGTGGTAGAACCCTGCGCGTGGCCCCAGGAAATCATTGTGCACCAGGAAGAGGTATGGCTGCATCGGCTGCCTTGGTTCGAACTGCCCCTTCTTATAGGAGATACGGCGGGCGCACAGGGTACATGCATTGCGGTCGAGTGTCCGCTCGACAATTTTTTCTGCAATGACCGGCCTAAACGAAAGATTGATTGTTTGAGGATCTGGTTCTTCTGAACCTCGCCACAGGAAAAAGCTGCGGCTGCCGATCAGCTTTTCTGCAGAGCGGAGAATTTCAATAAATTCGGGATAGAGATCGACACGCAATTAGTCGAGATCCGGTACGCGGGTCATCGCTTTGCGCTTCTTCTGTGCCCGGTCGTACGCTTCCTGCGCGGCAAGGGTACGCAGAGCTTCGGGGACTGCCTTCAGACGGGCCTTGCTGATGACCTCGCCCGTGTCGATGCAGATGCCATAAGTCTTGTCTTTAATGCGTTTGAGCGCCGCATCGATTTCTTCGAGTCGCTCACGGTCTGATTCAGAAATGGACATATTCAGTTCACGCTCTATCAGCTCCGTCGCAAGATCAGCGAGATCACCCACCTCCTCCTTTTCGGTCGAGGTGAGCTCCTCCTCTTTTCCCTGGATCTCTTTGATTAGATGGGCTTTTTTTTCGAGCAGCAGCGCTTTGAATTCGGAGAGTTCTTTTGCGGAAAAGGGGCTTTTTGGCATTGGCCGAAATTACGATTTTGTTTAATCAGCGTCAAGTTTTTTTGTATTTGCTGGTAGGGACTGCGCCGCAAAGCGCAGTATCGCTTCGGCCACGGGTAGCACGTTTTCGCGGCGCAATTTATGCGAAAGATAAAACCGACGCCGCCGGATCAGCGCGGGTAGCCGCAAAGCCGTGAGCCTATCATTGAGCGAGAGATCGGAGATAAAGCCAACTCCGAGGCCTGCTTCAAGACACTGGACCATGCCGGCAAGACTGCGCAGCTCCATACTCACCTTCGGCACGAACTGCCTATCCATGTCGGCAAATATCCGATCACTGATCTTACGGATTGCCGAACCGGGGTGAAAAAGTATCCATTCCTGCATGCGCAGCTTTTCCCAATCAGGGCGGCGCCGGGCCAGGGCGTTGGCACGGCTGACGACCGGGATTATTTCATCTTCGAGCAAATAGCGGTTACTGTAATGGCCGTCATCAATGGGCTCGGGTGAGAACGCGAAATCGACTTTGTCGTCACGCAGCGCGGCACGCATTTCGGTTAGGTTACTTTCAATCACGCGCACGCGTGCACCAGGAAAGAGTGCGCGCAAGCTAACGACCAGGCCGGGAATGAAGTGCGTAGCCAGCGTTTCGCCGACCGCAAACGAAATACGCTGTGGCTGCAGGCGCGGGTTGATAGCTCCCTTGAGTTCGTCGAAGCCCTTGAGCAGCGCCTCTGCACGCGCAGCCAGTTGTTCCGCTGCCTGCGTAGGCCGCATGCCACGCCGGGAACGTTCGAACAGCTTCGTACCCAGCTCGCGTTCGAGCAGCAGTATCTGCTGCGAAAGCGCGGGTTGCGTGAGCGAGAGATTCTCCGCAGCAAGCGAAATACTGCCCGTGCGCCGCACTTCGAGAAAATATTTCAACTGGCGGATTTCCATCGAAACCGGAGCTCCCCTTAATGTATAATTATTTTTTATGGATATTATATCAATTATTTATTTGACTTATGTAAAAGATGTGCTAATATACTGGTATGGCAAAAACACTGTTTGAAAAAATCTGGGAAAACCACGTCATTGACATCTGGGGAAATCCGAATGCCCCGAAAAAAGAAGAAAACAAAAACCTTATCTATATCGACCTGCATCTGATACACGAGGTCACAAGCCCGCAGGCATTCGACGGCCTGCGTCTCAACAAGCGTAAGGTGCGTCGCCCCGACCTGACATTTGCCACCATGGATCATAACGTGCCGACCAAGGACCGGGATAAACCGGTGAAAGACCCGATCAGCGCCAAACAAATGGAATACCTCAAGCGTAACTGCGAAGAATTCGGCATCACATGCTTTGACCTTACCAGCTTTAACCAGGGCATTGTCCACGTTATCGGGCCGGAGCTCGGCCTTACCCTGCCCGGCAAAACCGTCGTCTGCGGCGACTCACACACCTCGACACACGGCGCATTTGGAGCGCTGGCATTCGGTATCGGCACGTCTGAAGTCGAGCACGTGCTCGCGACGCAGTGCCTGGTGCAGGCAAAACCAAAGACGATGCGCGTCAATTTTCGGGGAAAACTCAAGGCGGGAGTTTATGCCAAAGACATGATTCTCGCGCTCATTGGTAAAATTGGCACTGCAGGCGCCACCGGTTATGTGCTCGAATACGCTGGCGAAGCAATCGAAAACCTTTCGATGGAGGGCCGAATGACAATTTGCAACATGTCGATCGAGGCTGGTGCGCGCGCGGGCATGATTGCCCCCGACGAAAAGACATTCGAGTACCTGAAAGGTCGTGAACACGCACCAAAAGGCGACGCTTGGGAAAAAGCCGTGGCGTTCTGGCGCACGCTTAAGAGCGACGCAGGCGCAAAGTTCGACGCAGAAATCGAGATCGACTGCAATCAACTGGCGCCCCAGGTTACCTGGGGTACTTCACCCGGAATGGTAACGGACGTAACAGGGACTGTGCCGCGCCTCAAAGATGCGCGCGACGAGGTGGAGCGCAAGGGTTTCAAAAAGGCACTCGAATACATGGACTTTGCCGAGGGTGAGAAAATTGAGAATATCCAGCTCGACAAGGTGTTTATTGGCTCGTGTACCAATTCACGCATCGAAGATTTGCGCGAGGCGGCAAAAGTCATCAAAAACCGCAAAGTCGCTCCCACCATTAAGCTCGCCATGGTGGTGCCCGGCAGCCACCGGGTCAAAGAACAGGCGGAAAAAGAAGGCCTGCACCGCATCTTCACCAGCGCCGGCTTTGAATGGCGCGAACCAGGCTGTTCCATGTGTCTAGCGATGAACGACGACGTGCTCGAACCCGGCGAACGTTGCGCTTCGACTTCAAATCGCAATTTTGAAGGCCGGCAAGGCAAAGGTGGAAGAACCTATCTCGTCTCACCGGCAATGGCAGCGCTTGCCGCAATCCACGGACATTTCGTCGATGCCCGCAGCGAGGTGACTGCCTGACGCCGGCAGTAGCCAGATAAATAAAAAGGAGATACAAAATGGAAAAATTTAGAACGGTCAAATCCATCGCCTGTCCGCTTGACATGCCAAACGTCGATACCGACCAGATAATCCCTAAGAATTTTCTCAAGCGCGTCGAGCGCACCGGCTTCGGCCAGTTTTTGTTCAATGACTGGCGCTACAACGACGACGGCTCAGAGAATCCGAATTTCGTACTGAACTTCCCTGAATACCGCAATGCGCGCATTTTGCTCGCACGCGACAATTTTGGCTGCGGTTCGTCGCGCGAGCATGCTCCCTGGGCATTACTCGATTACGGCTTCCAGGTAATCATTGCCCCCTCTTTTGCCGATATCTTCTACAACAACTGCTTCCAGAATGGCATTCTGCCGATTGTGCTGTCAGCCGCAGAAGTCGAACAGCTCTTCCAAGTAGTGAAGGCAAATCCTAAAACCGAGCTGACCGTTGACCTGGAAAAAAAGACGATCGGCTTCGACGGAAAGAGTATTGCTTTCGACCTTGCCGAGCCGCTGCGGCAAAAGCTGCTTAAGGGACTCGACGACATCGGCTGGACCTTACAATTTGAGACAGAGATTTCAGCCTACGAAAAAAAATACACAGCAGGTATGCCAGTCTAAGTAAGGCAACAGGATAAAGAGCATGGCCGATACTGCAAAAAAAACCAAAACCGATACGCGCAAATTTTCCGCACCGGTTGTTGACGGCATAGACCGAACGCCTGCACGCGCGATGCTGCACGCAGTGGGTTTTGGTGACCCAGACTTCAAAAAGCCCATCGTCGGTGTGGCCAGCACCTGGTCGATGGTTACTCCGTGCAACATGCACATTAACCTGCTCGCCAACGAAGCAGAGAAAGGAATCAACGGCGCCGGCGGCAAAGCAGTGCAGTTTAATACCATTACGGTCTCCGACGGAATTTCGATGGGCACCGAGGGCATGAAGTACTCGCTGGTTTCGCGCGAGGTCATCGCCGATTCGATTGAAACCGTCGCTGGCGCGCAGGGTTTTGACGGCCTGGTCGCAATCGGCGGCTGCGATAAAAATATGCCCGGCTGCGTGATGGCCATGGCGAGACTCAACCGCCCAGCAGTGTTTGTATATGGCGGAACCATCCTGCCAGGCAAACACTCTGACGGGCGCGACCTCGATATTGTTTCGGTATTCGAAGCAGTGGGAGCTCATGCGAACGGCCGCCTGACTGACCAGGAGCTCAAAGCAATCGAAGAAAAAGCGATTCCGGGAGCCGGTTCGTGCGGCGGCATGTACACCGCCAATACAATGGCGACAGCGATTGAAGCGCTGGGACTAAGTCTTCCCAACAGCAGTGCGCAGAACGCCGTTTCCGCAGAAAAAAAAGAAGATTGCCGGCGTGCAGGCGAAGCCGTCGTCAATATGCTGAAGCAGGGTATCCGTCCCAGCGACATACTTAGTAAAAAGGCATTTGAAAATGCAATCACCATGGTTATAGCGGTCGGCGGCTCAACCAATGCAGTACTGCACCTGATTGCAATTGCACACACCGCGGGTATCAAGCTGGGCCTCGACGATTTCACCCGTATTGGCAAAAAGGTACCGGTACTCGCTGATCTCAAACCCAGCGGTAAGTACGCAATGAGCCGCCTCATCGAGATCGGCGGCACTCTGCCGCTCATGAAAATGCTGCTCGACCGCGGTCTGCTGCACGGTGACGCCATGACGGTAACCGGCAAAACTCTGGCGGAAAATCTGAAGAACGTAAAGCCCTACCCTGCTGGCCAGGACATTGTCCGCTCTTTTGATAATCCCATCAAGAACAATAGCCACCTTGTGATCTGCTATGGCAACCTTGCCCCCGGCGGTTCGGTGGCCAAGATTTCAGGAAAAGAGGGATTGTATTTCAAAGGCAAGGCCAAGGTATTCGATCGCGAAGAAGACTGCCTGCCTGCAATTCTTGCGGGCAAAATCAAAAAAGGTGACGTCATTGTGATTCGATACGAAGGCCCGCGCGGCGGCCCCGGTATGCGGGAGATGCTGTCGCCGACATCGGCAGTGATGGGCAAAGGTCTCGGTAAAGACGTCGCACTCATCACCGACGGCCGATTTTCCGGTGGAACCCACGGCTTCGTCGTCGGGCATATCACGCCCGAAGCCTTTGACGGCGGACCCATAGCACTCGTTAAGAACGGCGATGAAATAGTTATCGATGCAGTAAAAAAAGAAATCAATCTGCTGGTGGATGCAAAGGAGCTGGCGAAACGCAAAAAAGCCTGGAAGCAGCCAAAACCCCGCTACCAGCGCGGTGTACTCGCCAAATACCGTAACCAAGTATGCTCCGCCTCTGAAGGCGCCGTGACCGACAAGTTCTGAAGCCGACAGAAATTTTGTGCGACGGAAAAAATTGGCGCTCCTTACGGCTATATTAGCGGTGCTTGTCACCGTTACGTATCTGCTCTACCAAAAAATCTACCTCCCCCGCAAATACCGCGAGCTGACACAAAAAATTTTGCACTCTGCAATTCAGGCTTTAGATGACGAGCGCCTCGCGGGACAGCTCATCCACATTGCCATACCGGGAACCGAAATCACAGAAGAAACGCGGAAGATCCTCAGCGCCATTAAGCCCGGTGGTATTATTTTTTTTGGCTTTAATCTGCAAGACGTCGAGCAGATTAAGAAGTTCACCCACGACTTGCAGCTACTGGCAGCAGAACTGGAGCTCCCACCATTTTTAATTTCAACCGACCAGGAAGGTGGTTATGTCCGTCGCGTCACCGCAGGAGTGCTGCAGACGCCACCGGCTATGGACCTGGGGGCAACTTACGACCGCGAGCTCTGCCGCGCTACCGGCTATCACGTAAGCCGCGATTTGGGCGCGCTCGGCATCAATGTTTTTTTCGCACCGGTTGTCGATATCAACAACAATCCGCAAAACCCAGTAATTGGCCTGCGCTCGTTCGGCAAGACCCTTGAGGCGGTTTTGGGCTGCGCTCTGCCGTTTGAGCAGGGTGCGCGCCAGGCGATGCGCGACGGGGGAGCTTTGCCGGTAATCAAACATTTTCCCGGCCATGGCGACACGCACACCGACAGCCACTTAGCGCTGCCCGTCATCGATAAGAAGATAGAGGACCTGCGCACGCTGGAGCTTGTACCGTTTCGCGAAGCTATTCGTGATGGAGCGCAGTCAGTGATGACCGCGCACATCCTGTACCCGCAAATTGATTCCAATCATCCGGCGACACTCTCCAGGCGCTGGCTCAGCGACATTCTGCGCGGCGAACTCGGTTTTACGGGTTTGGTGTTTACCGACGCAATGGAGATGAATGCGGTGAGCCAGAATTTTCGCACACTCGATCGGCCAGTCACGGCAATTCTTTCCGGCGCCGATATTCTGCTCTATACCTCGTGGCAGGAAGAACCCGTTGAGGCGCGATCACGCCTTTTGGCCGCTATACGCTCCGGCGCATTGCAAATGGGAATTACTGCCGAGGGAGAGGTAATGCCGCTGACGCGCGCGCTGGAAAACCAAATTAGACAAAAGCTCCGCCTGCTCAATATTTCCCGGTATCTGAGCGCAGACGAAGCCGAGTGGTATAGAAATTACACAGTAACTCTACAGAAAGAAAAGCCGGGTGCTGCTGTCAGCTTGTCTAAAGAAGATCTGCAGGCACGCTTTGCCAAAATCCAATGGTCAGCAAACAAGAAAAAGAGCGGCCCGATTTGGCTTGCTGGGCAAAAGAACCCGGCAAAGCCACGCTAAAATTTCTGCTATCTG
>Ga0272446_1007997_pt1 | contig 10261 bp, 13 predicted proteins | sample YNPCB0061_FD_194587 | JGI IMG/M metagenome (GOLD analysis project Ga0272446, IMG submission 194587) | Hot spring microbial mat communities from Yellowstone National Park, WY, United States - YNP-CB-006-1 | ecosystem: Environmental > Aquatic > Thermal springs > Hot (42-90C) > Sediment | place... | reverse complement strand
AATAAGCCTGAAAATCCTTGAAAGCCTCTCCTAGCAAGCATTTTAGCGGTTTTGCCGCAAAATCCTTGAAAGCTAGACTGTATAAGGGTTTCAGCGATTTCAATCACTATTTCCCAACAGGTCTAGTGGTCAGCGGTTAGTGGTCAGCGGTCGGTATTCCTACTGTTCCACGTTAAAGAGTTGTTCCACCGTGAGCGCAAACCCTGGCACCACGGCAGAAATCAGGCGCTGGTTGCCCTGAAACACCTGATCCTCGTATTGCCCCTCTACCCACTGGCAGACTGTAATCTGGCGCTCTTCGGGATCCACAATCCAGTATTCCGCAATGCCACGGGCGGCATACTCCGTATGTTTGTAGCGATAATCCCGGTTGCGATTGGTCAGCCCCGGACTGACGACCTCAATCACCAGGGCTGGCGGGGGCATATCCCGTGTAATCAGAGCGCGAGTTGACCCAATCAGAGCGGCCTTTGAGTCCTCTGTATGAACCAGTAAATCAGGTAAACGACTGGTTGCCCGCCGTCCACTTACCTCAATTTCCGTATCTTTGTGAGCTACCAGGTGGTAAGGCAGTAACTTGATCAATTCGACAAATAACAAGGTGGCAATCCGATTGTTTTCGTCACTTTCGGTGGGCATTTCCACTAACTCCCCATCCACCAGTTCGTAGCGGGTATCGGTACCATCGTCGTAGGCCAGGTATTCTGCAAAGGTAAGCCGTTTTTTGGGTGCAGCGGTTGGGATCATGGTGGCGCTTCCCGTGGGTTTAGGTCATGTCTAGATTATAAAACTGGACAAATGAACCTCGACAGACGGCTGGAGCGTGCATAAGTTGAATGGTCCCTGAGAGACTGAAGGGTAGAGACAAATCAATTATCATGAGTAACCCTTCCCAGTATTGGAATCTGGTAAAACTCCATGCCAGTGGGCAGGTGCGGCTGGAGGAATTGCCATCTGCCAGGGCTTTCCTGCAACAGGTTTTGACAGCCCCGGCCCTGGACCCAACGGATCACCCCACGATCCAGCGCCTTCTGGTGCAACATCTGCGTGATCCGGCGATCGCTGTCAGCGATCGCGCCTTGGCCGAACTCTGTCTGCGCTGTTTCATCTCGCATCAGATCGAGCAGAGCTGCATTCAACTGGAGATGCAGTTTGGCGGCTACTACGGTTTCACCCGTCAGGACTTATTGCCCTTTGTGCTGGATGATGATGGACGATCGATCAGGAGACAGGAGACAGGAGACCATACCGCTGCCACCGCATCTCCTCCTGCCTACATTCCCTTATCTATTCAGATCTTGCAAAAGTTTGATCCAACCCTTGCCAGCCTCACTACCTGGACGCTACGACTAGTCAAGCAACACCGGGAACTGAATGCCTTTTTGTTGCAACAGGGGCTTTGTATGCTGAGTGATTGGGCTATTTTGAATGACACCCAACCCAAGCAACTGCACCGCATTCTGACCCAATTTCATCACCTGTCAGAAGTGGAGGCGCAGCAGGCCAGCCTGTTGCTGCAGAGCTACCATGCGGTTTATCGCCGCGATCGCCTGCTACAGGGGCAAAAAGGCCCGTGTACTGAACCTAGCGCCAGCCAGTTGCTAGAGATCACCCAGATGATGCAACAGCAAACACCCCAGGTGCTGTTGCCCTCGGTTCTCCTGGCTCGGCTCCATGTCCTGGCCGATCGCCTGCGACAATATCGCATTGCCATCAAAAGGGGCATCCCCTCCGGGCGATCGCTGGATGACCCAGGACAGGAAAGCTTAAGAGAGCAACTGCCTGGTCAGCCTGCTGAGGCCTCGGAGGAGGACGGCCAGGTGCGGTTTTTGCAAACCTATCGACAACAGTTTCTTGAGTGTTTAGAGCAGGCTCTGGAACAGGGGATAGGCGATCGCCTAAAACGCCTGAAATCACCCAAGGATAAGACTTTCCTCACGGCCATGCGGCTGTTTCACTGTAAGGGCCTGCCAATGGCAGACATTGCCCCTGCAGTTGGCCTCAAGGCCCAATACCAGGTCAGCCGCTTGCTTGACCTCAAAGCCTTTCGCGCTGATGTGCGACGTTGTATGGTGCAGGCTTTACACAGCCAGGTGGTAGCCCAGGCTCAGGCGTATGTGGAGATGGATCAACTGATTCGGTTGGATGCCCAGATTGAAGCGGCCCTGGCAGAACAGGTGGATACCCTATTGCAGGAAGATGCCGCCATTGCAAAAACCCCAAAAAGCTACCAGATTGCCAGCGTCTTTGCCCGTCGGGTTTGCCAATATCTGGATCAGCACGGCGATCGGCTGTTGACCGAAGTGAATCACAAACAAAGCACCACGAATGCATGAGGGTTGGAGACTGTGATGGATATTGTATCGAATATCGAATTTCAATCGGAAAATCTTGTTCAACTTAGTTCTAAACAGGTGGATGAAGCAATGACTCTGGCTCGATCGCGTGCCCATGCAGCACAACAATGGCAAACTTACCTGAATGTCTTGGCCCTATATGGCTTTGAACGCTGGCTGAGCCAGCGAGATCCTGAGATTGACCTGCACTGCGATCGCTGCTCTGTGTTCCACCCTCTAGAAGCAGAGCTGGCTGTGGTTTCTAATTTGGAGGCCAATGGCTTTCGCCTGTGTTTGATTCCAACATCACCGAATGAGGTAATTGATCTGCCCCAGGTAGTGGTGGAGCAGGCGGATCAGGTGGCCCATTTCTATGTCGCCATCACCATCTATGAAGAACAGGCCCAGGTCGAGATCGACGGCTACCTGCGTTATGACCAGTTGGCGGCCCAACGATCCTCACTGCAACTGGCGGAGGATGGCGTCTATGCAGTGCCCTTTACCTGGTTTGACCCCGATCCGGACCATTTATTGCTCTGCCTGCGCTGCTCCGATCCAGCCGCCATTCCCCTGCCCATGAACCAGCCAGAACCGCTGGGATTGCAGCCCCTCACCCAACCCCTGATGCCCCAACCCCTGATCAATGTCGGCCTGTGGTTACACCAGCAACTGGATGCCCTGGCCGCAGAATGGTCCTGGATCTTGCTGCCACCGCCCCCGCTGGGGCTGGAGATGCGTTCCAGTCTGACACTAGAGCGGCCCCAAGAACCGCGCATGCCAGCCGGAGAACTGTATGGCCTGTTGCGGGAACTGGAACGGAGTGGCCTGCGGTTGCCAACGCAACGAGCCAGTGGCTATCGGGACTGGCAACTGGCCAATATTCCATTGCGATTGTTTATCGTCACAGGGGCTTTGCCCGATGCAGCGGAACCAGAGTGGATGCTGTTACTGATTCTGGGAGCCCAACCAGGAACCGATCTGCCGACGGGGTTGTCTTTACGCATTTGTAGTGACGCAACGGTCCTTGTGGAGCGGAGTCTGGATTCGCCAGCAGCCGGCGACTATTTGATTGCCCAGGTGGTGGGCAGCCTGGCAGAACAGTTTGTAGCTACTCTGACCCTGCCGGATGGTCAGTCTGTGACCTTTCCCCCCTTTGCCTTTCAGCCGCAATAGGTCCGACCCATGCATTCGCCCTCACAATTCCATCTGAAAGTCTGGCTGGTGGAACAAACCTGTGTGTTTGAGTTGTCCTGGGGTCTGGGACAGCATCTCACGGCCCGCCTCACCTATCCCCAAACCCTGGCGAACTTTTACCAAGCCTGGCGGCACACCTACCTACAGTTTTACAATTCCGGGTTACGGGCCCGATCCCAGTGGAGTGGGGTGATTGCTGCACCGGCGGTGGACTGGCGGGCCCAACTGGTGCAGGCGGAAGCCCAGTTATTGTCCGAGTTTCACTACTGGTTGAACAGTGCGGATCTGCTGGCCATTCGGCGGGAACTAGCCAGGGCGGCCCGGCAGGAAAGCGAGAATGCTGTTGTAGATGTCTTTCTCACCTGCGACTGCCCAGAACTGGCCCGCCTGCCCTGGGAAACCTGGGAAATTGCCACGGAATTTGCGGTAGCCAATCCCATTCGCATAGTCCGCACGCCAGCCACCATTCGCAACCAAGCCCAGCCGCCTCGACAACGGGGCAAGATGCGGATGCTGGCCATTTTAGGCGATGATTCGGGGCTGAATTTCCAGGCCGATCGCCAGGCGGTGCGATCGCTGTCAAAGGTGGTCGAGATTCAGTTTGTTGGCTGGCAGCAGGGGCAGTCGGAAGCCGACTTGAAACAGCAGATCCAACGGGCGATCGCCGACCCCCAAGGCTGGGATATCCTCTTTTTTGCCGGCCACAGTAACGAAACCAACCTGACTGGTGGGGAACTGGCGATCGCCCCCCAGCAATCAATCCTGGTGAGTGAGATTGCCCCCCAACTGGTGCAGGCCAGGGAACAGGGCTTACAGTTTGCCATCTTCAATTCCTGCAATGGCCTCAGCATTGCTCAAACCCTGATTGATTTGGGGTTGAGTCAGGTAGCAGTAATGCGGGAACCGATTCATAACCGGGTAGCCCAGGAGTTTCTGATCCACTTTTTGCAGAGTATGGCCGCCTACCAGGATGTCCACGCTGCCCTGCTGTCCGCCTGTCAGCAACTGAAACTGGAACGCAACCTCACCTATCCCTCGGCTTACCTCATTCCTTCCCTGTTCCGCCATCCCAATGCGGCGCCCTTTCGCCTGCAGCCCTTTGGTTGGCGACAACGACTGCGACAGTGGACCCCGACCCAACCGGAAGCGATCGCCCTGATGGTTCTGCTGCTCCTGGGATGGTTGCCGCCCCTGCAAAGCTGGCTGCTGGAGCAACGGGTTTGGCTGCAAGCCGTGTATCGCCAGCAGACTGGGCAGGTGGACCGAACGGCCAAACCACCGATCCTGGTGGTGCAGGTGGATGATGACTCCATCCGTCGGGACCAGATTAAGCAGGTCAATCCGATGGATCGGGCCTATCTCGCTCGCCTAGTGGATCAACTGGCGCACCTGGATGCTAGGGTAATTGGCATTGATTTTTTGCTGGATCGCCACACCAACGCCGACGATCGCCTGCGGCAATCTCTGGAAACCGCCGTGCGTCAGCGAGGCGTCTGGTTGGTGTTTGCCGCCCGCCAGAAAGAAGGTCAGTGGATCGGTGTCTTGCCTGATCTGGCCCGCACCACCTGGAGCCTGCAGGGAGATATGTGGCTACCTTACTGGTATGTCCGGCCCCTACCCTGGTCCGATCGCACGCCACCGTCCCTGTCCTACTGGCTGGCCACGGCCCAGCGGTTGCAGCGAAGCCACCTGCTACCTGCCGCTGCTGCCTTGCCCAAGCCGCCTCAGCCGCAACTCAACAGTTCTGAAAGTTTGGCCAATCAGGTAAAGCAATACCTAGACCAACTGCCAGGAGGACAGCCCTTTGTGTCCCAAGCCATGCGATTACAACCCATTACCGCTCTTTCCTATCTGGTGCGCCATCGCTGGTTACAGCCAATTCTGGATTTTTCTATTCCACCCCATCAGGTATATGCCACTATCCCTGCCTGGCAACTGTTGGCCCAACCGGATACCTGGTTACAGACCCACCATCTCGCTTCACTCCAACAAACCATCGTGATTCTGGCGCCGGGCGGATACGACGAAGCTGGCATTCTCACCAGCGGAGAAGACAACCTGCCAGTGCCGACTGCTCTGGCCTACTGGCGGCAGCAACTTAACCTGACAGATCAGCAGCGGGGCTTTACCGGCGGTGAAGCCCATGCCTATATGGCCCATCATTTTCTCAACCAGCGGCTAGTGATTCCCATCCCAGACCTCTGGCTGATTGGGTTGGCGGCGGTTCTGGGTAAAGCTTTAAGCTTACGCTGGCGCTCCGATCGCCCCCAGCGTTGGCGACTGTTTCTGGTCGGCGGTACGATGGGCTACGGGCTGATCAGCTTGCAGGCGTATCTGTCCGCGGCCATACTCCTACCCTGGCTGCTGCCCACGCTCACCCTCTGGATTTATGTTCTGCCTCATTGGAGGAGCAAAGATGATGCATAAACGACTAATGGTGGTTGTGGCAGTCCTGACGATGGCGGTGGTCGGCCCCTGGCTGCCAGCCCACCCAACCCCCCAGCAGCCCTCCCAGTCGTTCTGGCAAAGGCTGCTACAGCAGTTGTGGGGTGGAGAACCAATAGACCGAGGCCATGGTGGGTTTGGAGGTGGTAGACCAGTCAATTGTTTAATCAGCCCCGATGCATCGCCCATCTGGCACAACCGTCCCTTATTTGTCTGGCAGGGCGACTCCACTACCATTGGCGTTCGCCTACCTGGGAGTGAGTCTGTCCTATGGCGACAGACTGCCACTCCGGGAGCCACCTCCAATCTGAGAATCCTGCAATATGACGGCCCTACTTTACAACCCGGTCAGACTTACGATTGGCTGTTCTTTGTTGATCGGTCCTCCAGGAAACCAGCATTTTGGCCGTCTTTTCAGGTGATGAGCGCCCGCGATCGCCTTGCCATTACCGCAGACCTGCGCCGGCTAGAGGCCACTCTACAACGGCAAAACGCCACACCAGAAGCGATCGCCTTCCAACGCAGCCAGTACTTTATCCAAAAGCGCCTCTGGGCCGATGCTATCCAGGAAATTTACGCCGTTAAAAATCCATCCCCAGATCTGCAACAACTGACTCAAGAGATTGAAAAGAAAGTCTGTCAGTCACAGAAATAGGCAATCGACCGGACACTGGAAACCGGGCAATAGGGGAGACGTTAGCACATCGTTAGCAAACAGGGTATGGACCAGTTTTAGCAAAGCTTGCTGCCGACGATAGACTTCAACCTGATGCAATTGCCAATCCAAAATCCAATATTCCTGCACCCCGCGTTCGGCATAGAGTTTGAGTTTGGCTTCCCGGTCACGCCGTTCGTTTTGTATTCCTGGCGATAGAACTTCTACCACCAACTCTGGGGCAATGGCAAGATGTCCAGCTTCATCCAGTCCAGTTGCGAGTCGTTCGTTGCTAATCCAGACCACATCGGGAATTACGTTATCGGCGTCGCTAAAGATGACTCCTGGGGTTTGGACGGCTTCGCCTAGATGGCTGGATTCAGACCATGCGTCCAGAGCGCGGTAAACTTTTCCACTGGCTTTTTGGTGCTTCCAATGGGGGGCACGAGTCACAAACAGTTCTCCATCAATAATCTCGTAGCGATTGCTGCTTTCTGGCAATAGCTCCAGGTCTGAAGTGGTCCAGCGAACCCGTTCTGTGGTTGTGGATTGGTTCATACTGCGTCTAGGGCGTATCGTGCTTCTATTGTATCGGGTCAGGTAGTAGCCAGCACTGCATAACCTCCCTCCCAGCCAGAGAGACATGGGGGTAGACCACCCATTAATCCCGCGATCGCCCTGCATTCAAGACTTGTTCCGCCGTCAGGTTGAGTTCTGGAAAAGTCGGAGAGGTAATGACTTGTTTGCCGATGAATGGCTGTTCTTGATAGTGGCTATTCTGCAAAGCCAGAACCAAAACGACCTTAGCAACCGGGTCGATAATCCAGTATTCTGGAATTCCTCGTGCGGCATACTCCGCCCGCTTCTGCACATAGTCGCGATCGCGAGATTGCGGATCGGTGGTGCTGCTGGACACCACTTCAACGACGAGCATGGGAGCCGGAAGCCCAAACCGGAGCAACTTCCCATCGACCAGAATGGCAGCCGCAGATGCCTCTGAATGGAGGACTAAGTCAGGTTGCCGGGCGGTTGCTGTCGTGGAACTGACACCGATCTGATGGCCGATCGCCAGACGGTAGAAAGGCACGCCCAGTTGCACGAAATAGGTGAGCAAAAAAACAGCGATATTAACATTCAACGGATCTTCAGCCCCCATCTCAATTAGCACCCCATCCACCAGCTCATAGCGAGTATCGCTTCCAGGGTCATAATTGAGATACTCCTCTAGAGTCATGTTTTTGGAGGTTGCAATAGTCATCGCTGCGATCGCTCCTGTTGCTTCAGCCCGTTACCTTGTTTCTATTGTGCCACGGTGCCGCTGAGTCGCCTGACAGTTCTGCATAACCCTATTGCTTAGTGGCTGGTGATAAGTCAGGAGCAAGCCAGAAACAATTTTACAAACATCTGATCAAGAAAGCAGATCAGCGGTTTAAATCCCATTTGGAGAAACTGAGGAAGAAGTGACCATGGCAACTTCATTAGATCGCAAGCTGAACAATCTGCCAAAACAGCGGCGGCAGAAGATTCGGGCACGGGCTGAACAGTTAATTGCAGAAGAGATGTCCCTGCGAGATCTGCGGTTAGCACACCAGTTAACTCAAGAAAAAATGGCTGAATTGCTCCAAATTCGACAAGAAAATGTATCTCGGCTTGAAAAGCGCTCTGATCTCCTTCTATCTACTCTGAGAGAGTTTGTTAAAGCAATGGGGGGAGAATTGCACTTAGTTGCTGAGTTTCCCGATCGCCCACCTGTTATCCTTTCTGGTTTTCAGGATTTGGATCAAAATCAGGGCGTGTCTGAAAGAAGCAGCCATCCTACCATTGCATCACTTCCCACAGGCAAGAGGGATGATTCTTGATAAGCTTTCTCTATTTGTAGAGGGTTCCGCTCTCGCCCCCTCGCTTCGTGCCATATTTCTGATCCCCTTATTTCCAGTCTACTTCAGTGGACTTGCCGCTATTAGCCCGAACTTTTAGTTCAGGGCGGGGCAAGGATATTGTCAGAAATGCTGGAAATACGTCTTCTTGAGAATGGTGCAAGATCTGAGATCGCCTATCAAGAGCAACGTTTAGCGATCGCCGATCCCAAGTCATAATAGAGACACAATCCTACCCTGGCAGCCGAGATGACGTTTGCAACCTCTGATCATAAGTATGTGCAGCTTGATGATCGCGGGGTTCCAGTGATTACCGGAACAACGATGAAGGTGGTTGAACTGGTTACCGCGCAAAAAGCTTACGGGTGGAGTCCTGAAGAAATCCACTTTCAACATCCCTATCTCAGCATGAGTCAGATTCATTCCGCCTTGGCCTATTACTGGGATCATCAAGCTGAAATCGATGCGGACATTGAGCGGCGGCTTGAATATGCTGTGCAACTCCGGCAAGCTGCGGAGCCGTTTCCCTTAGCCAATAAACTCCGTGCCCAGGGGCGGTTGAAGTGAGCATTGCTCTCTATATGGATGAACATATCCATCGTGCCATCACAGTTGGCCTGCGTTTGCGGGGGGTTGACGTGTTGACAGTTCAGGAAGATGGCTTCGCAGGGTTGTCAGACCCGCTGGTATTGGATCGGGCAACCGAGCTTCATCGGGTTTTATTTACTCAAGACGAGGATTTTCTGATAGAAGCCAATCATCGCCAGCAAAACCAGATTGTATTCCCCGGTGTGATCTATGCCCATCAACTGTTAGTGACCATTGGAGATTGCATCAGAGAGTTAGAACTCATCGCTTTAGTAGGGGAACGGGAGGATTTTGTTAATTCCGTTCGCTATCTCCCCTTGTAAGAGGGTGTTTGAAAAGGGTTCGGCGGTTAAAACCGCAACTACGCAAACAAAGTCTGCCTGCGCGGACTCAAGCAAATGAGGGATTTCTATAACCTGCATCGGCAGGTTTTGTCCGTATAGCCGCGACTTTAGTCGCCAAGGCGACAGGGGGATAGGCCTTTAAAGCATACTCTAAAGGCTTGACAGAACAATCCATGTCAAAATCGAGCCATTGCACTCTCCGGGTATCTTGTCGGTCGCTTAAAGATTGCGTCAGCGACTTGCCAATTGCATATGCTTGCGGGCAGAAGATTGATAAATCTATAACCACCTGATTTCCTGCTTGTGAAGGAGTAAGCCATGGGACGCAAGATGCAACCGCAACTGCAAAAGGGGATTGTTGATGAGTTTCTCCACCGGGAGGGTTTCTGGATGCAGCGCCGCAAGTCTGTTCGCTTGACGTTTGCCACGCTTTGCCTGTGCCTGGGTTCCTCAAGTTCTGCTGGGGTGTTGCCTGCTGTAGTAGAAGGCGCCATCGCGGCCAATCTTGGCAACCAGCAGCCAGGACGAATCGCCCAAACCGACAGCCGCAAAGCCGAGGCAGACCGCCTCTTGCAGCAGGGCATTGAGCAGTTCCAGACCAGCCAGTTTGAAGCGGCCTTGCAATCCTGGCAACAGGCATTGAGCCTCTATCGGCAAATCAAAGACCGCCAGGGCGAAGGCAATGCCCTGGGCAATCTGGGCAATGCCTACGACGCCCTGGGCAACTACCCCAAAGCGATCGCCTATCAGGAGCAAAGTTTAGCCATCGCGCGGGAAATCAAAGACCGCCTGGGCGAAGGCCAATCCCTGGGCAATCTGGGC
>Ga0272446_1007996_pt1 | contig 10261 bp, 5 predicted proteins | sample YNPCB0061_FD_194587 | JGI IMG/M metagenome (GOLD analysis project Ga0272446, IMG submission 194587) | Hot spring microbial mat communities from Yellowstone National Park, WY, United States - YNP-CB-006-1 | ecosystem: Environmental > Aquatic > Thermal springs > Hot (42-90C) > Sediment | place... | reverse complement strand
CTACCTGCGGCGGCTGCGGGAGCAGGTGATTCGCCCCGTGTCGCCGCCCTCTGAGCGGCCCGAGATACAGGCGGTTTTCTGCATCGACGTGCGATCGGAAGTGTTGCGTCGGCATCTAGAAGCTTGTTCGCCCAAGCTGGAAACCGTCGGTTTTGCCGGCTTCTTTGGTGTTGCCTTGGAGTGGCACGACACCGCTCGTTGCCCAGTGTTGTTGCAGCCAGCCGTCAACGTCTGCTGCAATCCTGGCCCGCGCGAGCGGCCTGTGATGCACACCACCAAACACGTGCAACAGGCCGGTTCGTCGGCGTTTACATTTGTCGAGACGCTGGGTTTAGGCTACGCGGCGAACTTGCTACGCGACATTCTCCAGCTCGGACCGGCGGTCGAATCGGACGGACGCGAGCCCTTCCACTGGGTCGATCCTCACATGCAACTGGACACGGCCAGCGGCATCCTCAAAAACCTGAGCCTGCGCACTTTGGCACGGCTCGTGTTGTTGTGCGGCCACGAAGGCCACAGTGCAAACAATCCGCATGCCGCCGGGCTGGATTGTGGTGCGTGTGGGGGGCACGGCGGCGCGATCAATGCGCGAGCTGCTGCTGCTTTGCTGAATCATCCCGAGGTACGTCGGGGGCTGGCCCAGCGTGGCATTACCCTACCCGAGGACACGGTGTTTGTGGCCGGTGTTCACGACACCACAACCGATCGCGTGACTCTGTTCGATGGGGATCAGGTTCCAGCAACGCATCAAACCGAACTGGCGCAATTACGCGAATGGCTGGCGCAAGCCGGTCAAGCTGCCCGCCGCGAACGCAGTGCCGCCTTGGCCTTGGATGGCAAGCCGTCCCATTGGTTGGAGTGGTTGCTCGATTTTCGCACACGCGACATCGCCGAGGTGCGGCCGGAGTGGGCCTTGGCCCGCAATGCCGCCTTCATCGCGGCACGTCGCTGCCGTACACGCGGCGCGAATCTGGGGGGACGAACCTTTTTGCACGAGTACGACGCCGCTCAGGATAGCGATTTGTCGGTCCTGACCTTGATTCTTCGCGCTCCGATGGTAGTGGCCTCGTGGATCAATCTGCAATATTTCGCCTCCACCGTCGACAACGTCCATCTGGGGGCTGGCAACAAAACCATCCACAACCGCGTCGGCTCGATCGGCGTGGTGCTGGGCAACGCCGGCGACCTGTGTACCGGCCTGGCTCTGCAATCAGTCCTCGCGGCGGACGGTTCCTGGTATCACGAGCCGTTGCGTTTGCAGGTGATCGTCGAGGCGACCGAGGCCAACCTGGACCGTGTCTTGGCGAAAGCCGCCGAGGTGCAAGCGTTGGTAGAAAACGGCTGGGTGCGGCTCTATGCTCTGTCGCCCGATGCCGAGCGTCTGAGTCTACGCACGGCGGGGGGTTGGCAGGCGGTGTAAGACCTGCCGACCTTGCTCGGGACCAGACCGGCCAGGGACAGAGATGATCTCGCGAGCTTAGGCCACATCCGTGCTTTTGCCGTGGCCTAGCTTAGCCTCGCGTCGGGAATGATTCGCGAGGGATGAACGTTCTCCTGTCTGATGCAGATTATTCTTTTTATTCTTTTACTGGTTCGCAGGACTGTAATCGAGCGTGCAATCGTTGCTGGCACTTCTCTCCTAGGGCAGGCTCCGTATAATAACGACGCGTATGCGTTACTCAAACAGGAGGACGAGAAGGATGTCCAACCGTTTGGTATCTCGAATCGTTTTGGCCTGCTTGGCGATGATGGGATGGATGGCTCTGGCTGACCGCACCAAGACGCCGACCCCCACCCGGGTGGATGCGTTCGCGTTACGCGACCCGCGCGACAACTCCGAACACCGCTTGGCCGGCGAACACAAGGCGACGGTGGTGGTCTTCTTGGGCACCCAATGTCCGATCAACAACGACTACTTGCCCGAGTTGGCCCGCTTGCACAAGGAATACGCCCCCAAGGGCGTCCGCTTCTTGGGGATCAACTCCAACCGTCAGGACAGCCCGGCCGAAGTGGCCGCTCATGCCAAACGTGCGGCGATTCCCTTTCCGGTGCTGAAAGATCCCGGTGCCAAAATTGCCGATCGTTTCGCCGCCCAACGCACCCCGGAAGTCTTCGTCCTCAATTCCCAACGCGATATCGTCTATCGCGGTCGGATCGACGACCAGTTCGGTATCGGCTATCGGCGGCCCGGCAAACCAACACGCCGCGATCTAGCCGAGGCTCTCGAGGATGTTCTGGCGGGTAAGGCGGTTCGCGTGGCTAGCACCGAGGTAGCCGGCTGTTACATCGGTCGACCGACAACCGTCAAGGAGGACGGCAAAGTGACCTTCACGCGGGACATTTTGCCGATCCTGCAGCAGAATTGTCAAGAATGCCATCGCCCCGGACAGATTGGCCCGATGAGCCTGCACGACTACGACGAGGTGATCTCCTGGGCCGACACCATCCGCGAGGTGATCCAGGAGGGTCGGATGCCGCCGTGGTATGCCGATCCCAAGCACGGCGAATGGGCCAACGACAAACGCCTCAGCGACTCGGAGAAAAAGAAGTTGCTGAGTTGGTTGGACGCTGGCATGCCCAAAGGACACGACGCCGACGCGCCGGCTCCGCGGGTCTTTCCCGAAGGCTGGATGATCGGCAAGCCTGACCAGATCGTCGCCATGCCCGAGCCTTTCACGATACCGGCGGACACCCCGCCCGGAGGAGTGCCGTACAAATATTTCACGGTTGATCCCGGTTTCAAGGAAGATAAATGGATCCAAGGGGCCGAGGCCCGTCCGGGCGCGCCCGAGGTAGTGCATCATATCTTGGTGTTTATTTTGCCGCCCAGCAAGAAATTCCTCGATCCCGGGGCACCCGATGCCGTCTTGTGTGGTATGGCCCCCGGAGAAATGCCTCTCCTGCTGCCCGACGGCTACGCCAAGAAGGTGCCAGCCGGCAGTAAACTCATCTTTCAGATGCATTACACGCCCAACGGCCGGGAGCAAAAAGACCTCTCGTCGATCGGGCTAGTCTTTGCCAAGAAGAAGCCGACTCATCGGGTGTTCACTTTTCCGGTGCATAACGAGCTATTTCGTATGAGGTTGCTGGGCATTCCGCCCGGGGCGGAGAATTTCGAGATGGCCGCTTCACGCACCATTCGCCGCGAAGCCGAGGTGTTGGCTTTCATGCCGCATATGCATTTGCGGGGCAAATCGTTCCGTTACGAACTGCACCACAACGGCAAAAAGGAGATCCTGTTGAACATCCCACAGTACAACTTCAACTGGCAGAGCGTCTATCGGCCCAAGAAGCCGATCGTGCTTCCGGTCGGAGCGAAGCTGCACTGCGTGGCCCAGTTTGATAATTCGGCAAACAATCCCAACAACCCCGACCCAAGCAAGCGTGTGTTATGGGGAGATCAAACCTGGGAAGAGATGATGATCGGTTGGTATGACTACGCAGAAAAATTGCCCTGAAACAAGCGGCGGTTGCTTAAACAGCCAGAACCGAGGGTTGGCTAGACGGGGAACGATTGCCCCGTTGCTCAGTGGGTCACGATTCCCTCGTTGCTAGACGACTAGTGGGCGACGGAGGTCGCTCGCGTTTCACGAATGACCGTGACCTTGATCTCGCCGGGGTAGTGCAGTTGCTGCTCGATGGCTCGGGAGATTTCGTAGCAAATGCGTTGGGCGTCGGCATCGGTGGTGCGGCTGGCGTTGGCAATCACCCGAATTTCGCGGCCGGCTTGGATGGCGTAGGCTTGCTCCACCCCGGGAAAACCGTTGGCCAACGCTTCGAGTTCTTCCAGGCGTTTGACGTATTTTTCGAGCGTTTCGCGTCGAGCCCCTGGACGCGAAGCACTGATCGCATCGGCCGCCGCCACCAATACCGTGTAGATGTGATCGATCGTCACATCATCATGATGGCCGAGAATGGCGTGTAGGACGTTGGGATCTCTCTCGCCATAGCGGGCAGCCAGGTCGGCCCCGATTTTGGGGTGGCCTCCCTCCATCTCGTGATCGGCCGCCTTGCCGATGTCGTGCAACAGTCCACAGCGTCGGGCTAGACGGCCATCCAAACCGAGTTCCTCAGCCATCATGCCGCACAGGTGAGCAACCTCCAGGGAGTGACGAAGCACATTTTGCGAATAGCTGGTGCGGAACTTGAGCCGCCCCAACAACTGAACCAGCTTGTCGTGCAACGGGCCGATGTTGGCCTCCTCGACGGCTTGCCGACCCAGTTCCTGGATATGCTTATCCATTTCCGTTTGGGTTTCCTGGACCACTTCTTCGATGCGTGAGGGGTGGATGCGTCCGTCTTGGATGAGCTTGATCATGGCCAAGCGGGCGATTTCGCGGCGGATGTTGTCAAAGGCACTGACGACGACGACGCCGGGGGTATCATCAACGATCACATCGACGCCCGTTGCTTTTTCAAACGTGCGGATGTTTCGGCCCTCCCGGCCGATGATTCGTCCCTTCATCTCATCGCTGGGGATGTCGATCGTGCTTACGGTGGAGTCGGTCGTGTGTTCCGCGGCATAACGATGCACGGCGGTGGCCAAGACCCGTCGGGCACGTTCTTCGGTGGTGGCTTTTAGGGTTTCCTCGAAGCGTTGCAGCCGAGCCGCGAGTACTTCGCTGAGTTGCTCCTCGAGGCGTTGGAGCAACAGTGCCTCGGCCTGTTCGCGGCTCAGGCCACTGAGGCGATGCAGTTCGGCGGTATGTTGTTGCAGCAGCGCTTGAGCTTGTTGCAGCAGGCGTTCGGCTTCGGCCCGGCGTTCGCTGATTTTGGAGCGTTGATGTTCCAGTTGGCGTTCTTTTTTGCTCAGGGCTTGGAACTTTTCCTCCAGACTGTCTTCGCGTTTGTCCAAGCGACGTTCTTGTTCGCGCAACTCATTCCGCAGCAGTTCGATCTCGCGTATCAGGCTATCGCGCAGTTGCAGTTGGTCCTCTCGGGCTTTTAGCTCGATCTGCTTTTTGAGTGCCTCGGCTTCTTCCTGTGCCGTGCGTAGAATCGCCTCGGATTGTCGATGAAAGTTTTCCAGACTAGCTTTGCTGGCAGAGCGAGGGACAACATAGCCGATCGCCAAACCCACGAGGACGGCGACAAGTCCTACCACAAGCAGATACAGCGGGTCCATCGACCCCTGCTCCTTCCTCGCTACTGTAGTGAAAGCTGGTGCGGCCAAACCGCTCTCCGCTTCGCTCCGGTTGGAGAGTAGCCACACCTTTGTTCCCCTCAGACTGCCCCCGGGCGAGTCGGCAATTGGCCGCTCGGGAGCAGCACCAGCCATCAGTGAGCCAACACCCCTAAGCCTTCAGCCAGCAGATAGCTAGAGGATGGCAGGTGATCGAGAGGAAAGATGGTAGGCTCTCCGCCCCGGTTCCTTGAGTGTTGCCTCCCCTGGAGTGTGATGGGAACGAAACCTCTCTCAGCGGTTTACGGATGCAGAGACGGAAACCTCACGCGAGAAAGATCAACACGGTAGATTTTCCGCCGACCCGGTCTCTGAAAGATTCTCAAGGTAAACCCGCCGAGTTTGCGCAAACGCAGCAGTGGCTAATCCCTATGGACTATCGAAACAAACTCCGAGAGAAACTCTCGGAGAGATTTCTCACACCTAGATTATTATGGGTGCCCGCCCTGCCGATCGTCAATGGGAAACCCTAGGGGCTGTGATCGCAGGTCTAAAAGCTGGCCCAACCAAAAGAGCAAGACGACCTTCTCCGTGGCAATTCCTGCTTCACGCAGCAATTCCCCCCAGATCGGACGACTCCGAGGCACCTTCCTGGTGCTGGTGGTCGCGGGATGGACGGTGGGTTCGCCACACTCCAGCCCTTCGGTAGAGCAGCCCTCCGGTTCCTGATGGCTAGGAAAACCGCAGCTGTCTCTTTGCGTCCCCACCTTACGATGGGTTTGCCCTTTCGAGGTAGAAAGGCGTTTTGATCTGGGCCAACGACATCGAAGGTCGCCTCCGTGACGGCTCCCAAAGCGAGACGCCACGTTGCCTACTGAACTTTAGGCTATGTTTTGCCTACGTGCAAATTCTGCTATCAAGTTATCAAGTGGGAGTATCTTTTCTACCGATAGGAGATTTAGCGATTTTCTACCCATCGGAGACGGCTCATGGGTCGGCTGCTGCTCGTCGGAGTTTTTTCTCTGCCGCTGGTGCTGTTGGCTCAGACGCCTAATTGGGAAACCGCTACGTCCGACCGGGAATCGCCTCAGAAGCTGCCAGCCACGTATCGCTTCGATCCCCAAAATCTGCAGCTGCGTTGTCTGCTGGGCCGCTGGTGTCTCTATGACGGCGATCGGCCGCTCAAGGAGTTTGGTCCCGTCGAGAGTGAAGCCCGGCAAGCGTTACGTCTGATTCGCGAATTGAAGCTCAGCGAATATGGCCGGATCGGCTCGCCGCGTCCAGTGATGGAATACTGGCTGAGTGAAGGTAAGGCCCCCGCAGCGGTTCGTCGTAGCGGGTTGCGTCTGGTTCCCCTGGACCCGTCACGCTTGCAGGTGGTGAACCAGCTCGGCCAGTGGGCCTTGAGGGATGCGGTGCGGGTGCTGATGATGTTCGCGACCGAGGGCGAGGCGCGACAAGCATTAGCGGTCCTGCGCACCTATGGCTATACCCAAGTGGGGTTACTTGGACAAGGCGTGCCGTCGATGACCATCTTTTTCGGGCCATCCGAACTCCAGGCTGGACCCGTTGCTCCCAACCGTTCTGCTCTTGCTACTTCCACTCCGATTCAGGCCAAGAAAGAACCGCTCGTTGGAGCGAGTCGGTTGTCCGACCCTCCCTCCGCTGCGGCCAAGCTAGCGAATCTTGAAAACGTGGTTGGGGTCATTCCGCCGGTCGCATCGCGGGCGCTGACACCTCCCGCCAATCCCCTGATACGCCCGTTGCCTTCGGACCCCCACGACTTGCGTGGAGCCAACAAACAGTTGGCTGCTTCCCGGAGTGCCGGCTCGGCCCATGATGTGCTACAACCTGATCCGGAGGGCCGGGTTGCTCACGACTATCGCAACATTCAGTTGAAGCAGGATCAGCGGGGATGGTCGTTGGTTGTAGGCTCGCAGGTGATTGCCTCTTTTGGTGTGCATGTGGCCGATGCACGGCTGGCGCAGTCGGCCTTGCGGTATTACCGCTGCACGGAGCATTACCGCTTGGGGGGCGTATATGCCACGCACTGGGTGATTGTGGCACCGAACAGTCCTACGGGGGTGATGTTCGGCCTGTCGTATATACCGGTGGACTTGGATCAGCTGGAAGTTCAGGAGGTCTCCGGTCAATATGCCCTGGTGGAGAAAGGGCAAGTCAAAGTAGTGATAGGCCCGCAGGCCGCCGAGGCACGCGACCTGTTGGAACGGATGAAACGCTATCAGACCGATTGCCTGTGCCGAGTCGGCCGAGGGCCCGATGTGATGGCGTTTCTGGTGCGTTCCAGGCCTTATGATCCACGCAAGGAGCAAGGCGAACCCGTTGCTCCGGGGTCAAGACCCGTTGCACCGGGGTCAGCAGCGGCACCTGTTCCTAGACGCAACAGCCAGTGAGCCGCCACGGTGCGTGTTTTTGGCAAGGCTTCGTTGAGTTTTCCCCCGGTGATATGGTAGGATCGCTAAGGTAGTTTGCCCCCGAGACCTTGCTTCGAGCCATCTCCATGGAAGTCACCGACAGCACTCACTTCGGACTACTAGCCGTCAAGGTTGGTCTCCTCACCCAGTCGCAATTTGTCGAGGCGCTGGCCGAGGCTCAGGAGGAATCGGGTTCGCCGAATCCAGATTTGCCTTTTCTGATCCGCATCTTAGAGCGACGCTCGCTGCTGACCAATTTTCAAACTTCCAAGCTGCTCAAAGGCGACCTGGATGGCTATTTTGCCGGCGGCTACCGGATTTTGTACAAGATTTCGTCGGGTTCGTTTGGTCGCGTGTTTCGGGCCGACGACCCAAGCACGGGGCGGGTGGTGGCAGTCAAAATCCTACGCCGTCGCTGGAGCGAGGACCAGCAGCGTATTGATTTGTTCATCCGCGAAGGCAAAGTGGGCCTGTCGCTCAAGCATCCCAACATTGTCGAAGTCTTAGCCATCAATCAGGATCCTCAAACCAAGCAATATTATCTGGTAATGGAGTTTGTCGAGGGCGGCAACCTGCGTGAAATTCTGGCCATCCGCAAAACCCTCAAGGTCGATGAAGCCCTACGCATCTTGGAAGATGCCGCTAGTGGGTTGGCTTATGCCTACTCGCGTGGTGTGACGCATCGCGACATCAAGTTGACCAACATCTTGGTTAGCACCCACGGCGAGGCGAAATTGACCGACTTCGGATTGGCTCAATTGTTCGCCTCCATGAGCCGCGAAGAGGAACAAATTGACCGCACGGTCGATTACGCTGGCTTGGAAAAGGCCACCGGCGTCAAGGCCGGCGATGTACGCAGTGATTTGTATTTTCTGGGCTGCGTTTTCTTCGAGTGTTTGACCGGACGACCGCCTTTGGAAATGACCAAGGATCGCCACGCCCGCATGATGCCGCGGCGTTTCCTGGAAGCCCAGACCCTCAAGCCCGGTGAAATCGAGGCTCCCCCTTCCGTTTATACCCTGTGCGAAACCCTGATGGCTTTCGATCCGAAGCGGCGGTATCAAACCCCCTCGCAGTTGGTCGATGCTGTCAAAGCTGCTCGTCGGGAGGTGGCAGGCACTGGGACGGCTTCTTCGCGTAAGGCCGGCGGAACTGCGTCGGCCCCTCGGTCGGTGTTCATCGCCGAGAGCAACCCGCGCTTGCAGGAGGGCCTACGCAACAAAATGAAGGATTTGGGTTACCGTGTCTTTTTGGCTTCGGACCCGGCTCGCGCTCTGGAACGCTTCCGTCTACAGCCCTATGATGCCCTGCTCGTCGATGTGGGTACAACCGGCCTGGATGGCTTGATGGTCTTACGCAGTGTTCTCTCCGAGGCTCGCGATCGCAAAATTCCACTGGCAGCGATTGCCATTTTGAACGAAGACCAAGCCGAGGAAGCCAAAAACGTCACGCCGCAGCCGAATTTAGCGGTGCTGGTGCGTCCCGTGACCCTGAAACAACTGCACCAAAAGTTTCAGGAATTGTTTGCCTCTCAAGAGCCGTAGCTCCTCCCAGCGCGAGGCGTTGTCCCTCGGTGGTTTTTACGGTTATCATGGCGACCAAGGCGTTGCTCACCTGCGTCAGCAGCATACGATGACAGCAGCGCTCGGAGGGAGTTATTATGACCATCCGCGTCGGAGCGGTGAATTATCTCAACACTAAACCGCTCATTTATGATTTCCACTCGCTCGCCCCCGAGGCCGATCTCGTCCTCGATCTCCCTTCGCGCCTCGCGGATCAGTTGGCCATCGGCGAGTTGGACGTGGCCCTGATTCCGGTGATTGAATATTTTCGGGCCGGCAACTACGCCTTGCTACCGGACATCTCCATCGCTACACGCGGCCCGGTGCTGAGCGTGACGCTCTTCAGCCGCAAACCCTGGGCCGAAATCCAAACCGTAGCCCTGGATGTCGGCTCGCGGACCAGTGCCGCCCTGACGCAAGTTTTGCTGCGCAAACGCTATGGCGTCACGCCTCAGCTGCAACCTTTGCCTCTTGAGACCCCCGCCGACGATCTCGACACCGACGCGGTGCTGCTGATTGGCGATCGGGCCATGCGGGCCTGCCTGCCCGGCTACGACTATGCTTTTGACCTGGGCCGCGAATGGTATGAGTGGACCGGCCTACCGTTTGTCTTTGCCATCTGGGCGGTGCGTCCGGGCGTCGAACTTGGCTCCATCGCTTGGGTGTTGCACGAATGCAAACGCCGTGGCTTGCGTCGCGCCGGGGTCATCGCCCAACGCGAGGCTGCTAGCCTGCATTTAGACGCCGGCTTTTGTCGGCGTTATTTGACCGATATTTTGCATTATGATCTTGGGCCGCGCGAGCGAGCCGGCCTGCTACATTACTACAACTTGGCGAGTGAGTTGGGGCTGGCTCCGCGTGGTGTGGTGCTGCGCGACTACCAGCCTGCCCCTTGCTTCGCCGCCGTTTGAGTTGAGGGCTTCCTCCTATGACGCCATCCTGGCAAGCAATTTTGGAAAAGGCCGTGGCTGGCGAGCGGCTGACACCTGCCGAGGGCATCGCCTTGTTCGATTGCCCCGACCTCAACGCCCTGGGCCGTGCCGCGGATGCGGTCTGCCGTCGCCTGCATCCTGAAAATTACCGCACCTACAACATTGACCGCAATATCAACTACACTAATGTATGTGCGGCCGTTTGTGATT
>Ga0272446_1007994_pt1 | contig 10262 bp, 9 predicted proteins | sample YNPCB0061_FD_194587 | JGI IMG/M metagenome (GOLD analysis project Ga0272446, IMG submission 194587) | Hot spring microbial mat communities from Yellowstone National Park, WY, United States - YNP-CB-006-1 | ecosystem: Environmental > Aquatic > Thermal springs > Hot (42-90C) > Sediment | place... | reverse complement strand
CGGCCTCGCAAAACGGGATGAGCGATTCGGGGACGCGGGTGTGGTAGGTGACGGTCGTCATGCTTGGTCTTCTAGTATCTCTTTTATACTACAAACTATCTTTGGAGTTTGCAATAGTTTTCTACTCTTTTCTACAGTTTTCTACGTCTTTTGGAGAACAGTCAACAACCCTTTGCTTAGGCTAGGGGCTGATTGGGAATGGTTCCACTCTTGACTTTCTATAACATATAGAATTATTCTATAGGAACAAAAAAAATAGAGTTCCTGAGGAACTCTATTGCCCATTATAAAAAGAGATAAGGATATCATGGCATACTTTGCGTCCATTTGCAAGAGAATCAATAAAGCGGCGACAAACAGGGAACTGAGCTGGACGCAAGCACAATTATTAAAGTATATCATTAAGTTATCGCAAGGACGGCTTGGTGGGTGTATTGCTAGGATTCGCTATTTAGCGAAAGCCATAGGGCGTAGCATCCGGCATACTAGAAGACTAATTGCAGAATTAGAGCAAAAAGGTTGGCTGGAAAGACATAGTCGCTATCTCCCTGAGACAAGGGGACAAATTAGCAATCTTATTCATCTGAAAGATGCCCCACTGCCAGAGATTCGCTGGCAAGATACTCGTCCAAATAACTATGCTACTCATTCAGACTTGACAACAGCTATTTCCTTAGATTCCATAAAAGCAACTTTAGAGTATATATTGAGCTTATATGATCATGGTAAACATAAAAAAGCGAAAAGGATGCTTACTGAATTGTATATGTCAATTAAACGACATGATACCTTTATGCGTTTTTTCAGATATTTTCAACAAAAGCGTAGTGCAGGTGGTAAGATAATCCAATGTCAAGATGCTTATATTTTTAAGTGTATTAAGAATTTTGGTAAAGGGATTCAGGACTTCTGGGAAGAGTTTTTAGAATATCTGCAGAAATTATCAGAGGAACAGCCAACAACTGAAACGTGCGAGTCGAAGGAGATGACCATATCAGGTGCAACAATACCACAACCAGACTGGGAACAGAATCTTCTCAATTCTATATCGGATACGTTACCGCTCGCCCTGAGGGAGAGAATGTTAAGTTTCTATAAAAAGAGGTTTTTTTAATGGTGTTGCATAGGATAGATCTATCTTTTTCAGGCTGATTGAGCCGAATTAGGAGCAATTCTTCTCTTTGAGGTGTCTTTTTAGACATCCTGCGGCTGGGATCGGGTTCCCAAGTTGGAGGTATTTCATTGGCATCGGGGTCGAAGTTCCGACATAGACCGCAGGTACGGCTAGAAATGTCCGAGGGGGATGATCCCGCAGATGACGCTCTGTGCGGGATTGGTACCTAATTAAGTGCTGGTGAAATATGCACAGAGTTGTAAAGATGTTATAGTGGGATCAGTAGTCAGACATAGGAGAAGTCGGTGAGCTTGTCGGATGGCCAATGGTACACGCCCCAGGTCTTAACCTTGTTGGATGGGGTTGTGACTGGGGAGGAATTTCTGGTGGTTGCGATGTTGTATGATGCCGAATCAAATACCTATCTTTTCCAAGAACCCGATCTATTTGAATCGTGCCAGTTTCCGCAGACCTTCCGTGAGATTACTAAAAATGCTGAAACAATTTATAATGAAGTTCTTTATAATTATAATATTGTGAATATTTACAGGGACGTAGATTTAAGAAGCTTGCGCTACTTAGAGATTAACTACTTGAATCGGTTTGTGGAGGTTAATATTAACAGGGATAACTCATTAATTTGCATTGAGGAGCTATCGTGGCTACCCAATAGTGCCATTGTACCACAGGAGGTATCAGCACTAGTTTTGTGGCAAGAGAATGAATTACTTCGGTTAATGATTCAGTATTTTGGGGAAAAGAGTAAAGCCCAAAAGAATGGCTTATTTGTGGTTTATTCTGGTTTAAATGATAATCATGAAATTTATCATTTATTTGCCTGTATTCCAGAAAATATACATCCAGAGATGGCATTCCCGATTATATTGGATTTTTCTCAATGTTAATGAGTGGTGAATTTTACTTAAAGATTCCTTATCATGGAAATACAGGGTATGCTAACAAGACGATCCTGAAAATTGGTACATTTCAGTTTCCTTACTCTGACTGGCTAATTTGTGGGAATGAGTTTGCAGTTAATGATAAATTATACCTTAGAATTCCATCAGGTTATATTGATGGGATAATCCGCTATATTGATTCTAATAATGACTATATTTATATTGATTTTGATGGAGTTTGGAGGGGCAAATATAATGGCTTGTTGTTTGGTAAATGTGCCTATGGTGAATTTTGTGTTTATCCAACCACTGGCATTGTGTATGAGTCTCGGTTTTTTCCTATGGGTTATGATTGGGCTATTGCGCTTGAGCTTTATCACGTTATTTCCGTGGCGGCGCGTTACCAAGGTCTGCGTCCCGAGCAACATTTATCAATGAGTGAATTTATAGAACTCTGTTTTACTGCTGGTGTTCACTATGCTGCGCAAAATCTGCAACACACCGTTACCACCCTCGAAAATCATATTGATATTCTCATCCCTCATTATTCGCTCAAGATGCGTAAGGGGGGATCATGAAGATTATCGGTCGAAGCGTGACTATTTATAGAACCTTTGAAAACTGCGAGATTCATCGGAAGACTGCGTTGTCTTGCCCTAGCTATCAGATTGAAGGCACTGTCACGAGACAAGATGCGCAGCTTCTTGAGCTGGAAGAGTTTACACTGCAGGGTATGCCTTTGGAGGACTTAGATCAAGGGATTCTGAGGATCAGCGATGATGCACAGGTTTTCGATGCAGTCATTGGTAACATACCCCTTACGGGCATAAAATTATATATTTTTAGGAGCATTTTAGAGCAAAGCAAACTTTCGCCCCCCACTAGCCTCAATGATCTAGTTCCGCTAGCCGTCTATGCAGGTATTCACTTTCAGTATCCATATTCTAATATAGTAAGTAGAGAAAAACATGATGAAGGTTACCAAAGATGATACAGCCCCTACTGACTCCAACCTCCAACCCTCAAATTGATTTCTGGAAAGAGTTAGATGCCTTAGTTATCCTGTTTATCAAGCAGTACTCTTTTCAGATTCAAGATATAGTAGCCTCTAAGGAATTTTGCTTAGAGATAATTAATAACTACTATACTAGTAACTGCGATTGTCATAAATCTGATTTCTTTAAAAGATATGAATTTTATAATAACTATAAGCAAAATTATCATATAGCTCCATCTCTAATACAGGAGTTTATAAAGGACTTGGTATGTTACCTGAGGGATTTATTATTAAATGAGAGCGATGCATTTCAGGGAATTGAGATTATTGATTCCCTAAGAAAGCAATCTCACATTTTTAAGTGCTACTTTGATAAACTTTTTGTGAATCATATTGTTGCTGATGGAATTATTGAGGAGGTATTTAAGCAATTTAAGTGGGAAGTAAGGAATAAATTTACAATTCCGTTATTTATGAATGTACTAGGATATATCAGATGTACTAATACAGCTAAACATCTATGGTTCGAGACTCATTCTTGGTGGGATCAGGAGATTGTTGATAATTATGATATCTCTTTTGTGATGGAAATAATTGCTGAAACTAACAAGTATGATACGCCAATCTCGGTAGAAATGCTACAATATAGACTTCATGAAAGTGGTAAAGAGATAATCGATGCCGATACTCTCAGGGAAATGTTACGCTTAATGCGATTAACGAGTAATGAGTCAGATTTATATATCTGGAATATAGATGCATTAAACTTAAAGTGGCAAATTATCCGCATTTTTCAGGAGCAACGCACACCACTTAATCGTAGTTTGATATTGTCCTACTTAAATGAAAAACTTCCATCTAGTACGGGAGTCACTCATACCAGTAAAATACGCACTTTTCTTTGTAATCATCCTGAATTTACTGCACTAGGTTCTACAGGGTATTGGATACTTTCTGAATGGGAAGGAGAAAATTATGTTACTGGAACAGTAATTGGGTATATCACCGAAATGATGAATCAGGAACCAGAACCTGTGCAACTCAGTGAATTTGCCAAGAAAATTGCTATGCCCATGGATGGGATCACTCCTAAGTTAGTATATGAACGGGTTAGTAACCGACCTGATATATTTATTAAATTGGTAGATACCCAAGCCGACAATCAAGTGGTTTGGACAACTCTCGCAAAGTGGCAGAAGATTAAAGATAATGGACGGTATGCAGTATATACTCGTAAGAAACTCTTAAGAGTCAGACATCTGCTTAATGATGCACTGCATAACCTGATTCCTAAAAATTCAACTTTAGTGATTAGTTCTGTAGAACTTACGAAGAAATTAGCAAAAGCCTGTAACGCATCCGAAATTACTGTGAGCAACTACTTGCGTAACTTAGATAACTGTACAGTTGTGCGGGATGGCTGTCGCTACCAGTACTCAATTAAGTACCGAAGCGATAAACAATACTTTACGCTCCCTAAACGAGTTACTTTGAAAAGCCGTCTTGAAGAAACTATATCTAAAATCTTAGAACGAAACGTATGGATCAGAAAACAGGATTTATATAATATTGTATCCGAGGAGTTGAAAACCAAATACCACATTAATTTGCCACTACCTACGTTTTACCTATATCTTAGCAGAATGCAAGGTATTCAGCATAAAAGAGAAGGACATCAATATCTTTGCTCAAAAATATAGACAGATCCTGTTCCTCCTCCAGGACGGCTCTAGTCTCAGGCGTAGGATGCAACAAAACCTGCTGGCAACCGTAGTTGGAGGAATTGTTCTCTAATTTATTCCCCATAGTGTTGCTTAGATTTGGATTTTCACCAGCGATAGATAGAATGTTTCTTCCCTAATCTAAATATAACACAAAGCCGCCCTGCCGGAGGCATTAGGGCGGGGCTTTAGACCCAGTCTTTTGGTAAATGTATCACTCTCAATGGCGGTATGACTGCCACAGCAGATAAGCATATTGACATATTTATCTTTTCTTGTGCTATAATAATAATGTAGTCAAGATGAGAAGATAAAGAGATGTTTACGAAAAGGGACATTAGCAAGTTATTATTTTTCGACATTCAGACAGCTTCTGCGGAACCAAATTTTCATGCATTAGATGAGGAAATGCAGTATCTGTGGTACCATAAAATGAATACCTATGTAGAGAATGCAAGGAATGTTGATATCTGTGATTTATACAATACAAAGTCTCAGCTTCATGCAGAGTTTGGTAGAATTACTTGCATCAGTCTCGGCTATATATCTTCTTGGGTCGATGATATGCCAATTGCTAAAATTAAAAGTATATGCGACCTTAATGAACTGAACATTTTAACAGAGGTATATGATATCTTAAACCGCTCTACTACACAGAGATTTAGACTATGTGGACATAACATTAAAGAGTTTGATATTCCATTTCTCATTCGGCGGCTATTGATTCATTCGTTGCCTGTGCCTCATGCAATCAATGTTATGAATAAGAAACCTTGGGAGATGAATTTTATTGACACTATGGAACTATGGCAATTTGGAGTATCACGATATTATATTTCTCTCCAACTTCTTGCCAGGGTACTCCAAGTTGCCACTTTTTCTACAGATATTGACCCAATAACGATGTCTAGAATTTTCTGGGATGACCAGGATTTTGCAAAAATTACTAAATATTGCGAACATAATATCCTAACAACTATGAATGTCATATTGCGGATAAGTAATCAACCCATGATTACTGCTCAGGAAGCCTGCGATAGTGAGGATACTGCCCTTCCTAACCCTATCAGGTAGAGTGCGATGCTTCGCACACACTAAAATTAATTTCTGAGCTTTGATAGAAATCTTTGACATAATGCTTTATAACCATCATACTTGTTATCATATTGACTCAAAATACTATCTCTCAGTTTTTGTTCATCTGGGTTATTGGCCACGAGAGCAAGTTGCAAAATACCAGGGTAAAACCGGCAATAAGTTTTATAGCCGTTACAATCAACGAGCCATTGGGAATAAATTTCTGATTTTTTAGGAAAAAATCCTTTACTCGCATTTTTACTAATTAACTGCTTATCGTATTGTAGGTATTTCACAAAACTATCTACTGCTACTTCCTTAATACGTCCTACTAAGGTGACACCCATGTTTTGAACGATTTTACTGCCGGATGATGCATTGACAACTGTATTGGGATCCTGGGCCGATAGAATAACTGATATGCCAGCTTTTGCGCCGTTTGCACATAGTCGCCCAATTAGGTCGGAAATTACTGAAAACTCAAACAAAATCGGAGCCTCATCGATGAAGAAAATACTGCGAGGATAACGTAAAGAATTCCTTAGGGCTGCGGTCAAGGCAACCACTGATAATATTGCCGCATCCTCATCATTATTGACATTCGTGAAGGCGTATACGGTAAGTTGATTTTCTGGCTTGACAGTACTCTTGGACATAATCGCTTTTCCAACGATCGATGCAAAAAATTGCGTTAATCGTAATTCGATGTAACTAAATGCCTCCCTCATATCAGAAACATTCTCAAACTTTAGCTTTTCTGGTTTTGTAAATGGTATAAAGTCGTAACCTGTTGGGATCAGATCAGGCACTTGCTTACCCTGTTCGTACCGCCTAAGAATTTCTGGATCAGCGAAAAACTCCTCCACAGCAATATCTAAGATAGATCGCACCTGAGTTCCTAATTTCGTAACATGATTGACAGAGTTTGTACCCATGACAATGGTGAAATAAAGATTTTTCACGAATGATTTATAATCGTCAAAAAATACTTGTGCTTTATCGCGTGGCAAGTGACTAAAATCAGGTATTTCCATACAATTTTGTGATTCTCTTGCAATATCGATATAGCTTCCACCGAGTAGATGGGTGAGGTCGGTGAAGGTGCTGGTTCCATCCATGCGGGGATAGTCAATAATAATCACACCCATGCCACGCGCTAAGAAGTCAATAAAGGGATAGGTAATCATCACAGATTTGCCTGCACGGGTTGTGGCCAAAACCATCATGTGTTTTGGCTCATTATATAGATCAATAAAAATGGGATACCCACCTTCCTCAGTAAGCAGTTGCAACCCACCCCGATCTATATCTTGCGGTTTGACTAAGGGCATTAACCCCATAACCTCAGAATGCAAAAACAAGTGACGCCGATTACTGATATTCGTTACGAGGAGGCTTCCCCAATAAATTGGCAGAGTCTGCAACCAGATTTGCCAACTAATAAAGCGCTCCCGTTCTACCCAGGTCGGTCGTAGAAAGCAACTCTCGATGTACTTACAGGTTTCATCCAAATCATCTAAATTGTCACGATGCACTAATACTACAAAGCCCAACCAAAAGGGAACACTTCCCTCCAAGATTTCTGCTTGTGCTTCTATCGCCTTCTCAGTTTTAAGTTGCGCCGCCACATCAATGGTACCTGCTTCCATCGCCATTGCATTGCTGGTTAATGATTGAGCCAGCAAGCGTCTTACTGATTCCTGCACTAATGAGTCATTAGCTCGCTTCAGTTCCGCAAATATTTCAATGTCATATAGTCTCTCTTTAGATAAAAGCGTATTCCACAAATACTTGAGCTGGGAAGCTTTGTCCGGCCAACCGCCTGGCTTCTCGACTAAAGTCAAAGGGGCAACATACTTCCCTTTTACGTTTACCCATAACTCGTCCGCAACCGGTTCTCGCTCCGCTACTAAAAGCGTCACGGGATGGGTGACCGACTTCAGTAACTCAGTTACACCCTCCTGGGTCACCTGAATCACTTGCGGTACCGCAATCGGTTTGGATTTATTGAACCGCTTCCATAATAACTCCCAGAGATTTTCATGTCTCAACGGTTTAATCTCTAACCCAACTGTTGTAGATAGAAAATTCTCCCACCGTAAATAGCCATTCACAAAAGCAGACTTGACAATCTTGCTAAATTTCTCATGCTCTGTCTTTCTCTCCCCCGCAACTTTCTCATATACACCATATAACCACGCAAGTATCTTCTCAATCCAGTTGTCATATACTACTTCCGCTTGCTTCATATTGACTGTAAACGTACAGTACAAAATGATTTTCTTCTCCCGCCGCTTGCCATGTTTGGCTAACTGCTTGTCTCGATGTTGTTGAGATTTAAGAATTAATTGAATATTTTCGTTCTGACTACTTTCCCAAAGTTTATCTAGTTCAGAAATCCGACTCCCCACACTCCGAAAGTCTTGATAGTGAATTTGTAAAGACTCATCTAACGGAAAGTCCTTCAAGCCATTCTCTAGTTTGTCAAAAGCAACCTCTAACTCATCTGGAGATAAATTGGGATGATAACCATCGGTAATAAAACCAAAAACAAATTGATAGGAATCATTTTTCTTTAATAAATAAGCTCCAACTCGGCGATTCCTCATGTTATAATCCACCATACACACTAAGTGGGTGGAGTCCTCAATACTATCAAATGTAACCCGCTTTTTCTTGGACGCCTGCTTACTCTTATGACTGGCTACTTGTTTGTCGTTCTTAGCTGTTTTCGACCCAAATACGAAATTCAAAATTCCTTGCATAACTACTCATCTAACGGAGATTCATAACGGCGATAAGTCTTTGCCCATTTTGGGCACCTAACGAAACGATTGAGAAAACGCCAAGCTTTCTTACCAGTTAATATCCACCAAACTGCTATTGACCAAAACAATAAACCCCCTGCCCAAGTCCACGGAATCCCAATGAAGAGCTTAGCGCTCATCCAAAATGCCATCATTATGGTCCAAGGTACGACTTGATCCCCTGGTATTGGCCCTAAACTTGGTTTTTGCCCTAACAACGAGTTGACGGTTCTTCCCAACCCACTGTTTTGCTTCGCCATCGTTTATCCCATCCTCGGTTCCTCATAGTAACTATATGCCTAACTTTGCCACAAGAATCACAGATTGTCAATCAAGGTGCAAATCTTTTGTCGAGGAGCTACCCCACAGAGAAATAGATGGGGTAGTTCCTCGCCATCCCTAAGCTGAACAATCAGTAACATCGGCAGGCGCAATGAGGTAGGAAATCCCCTCAATAATACCAATAATCACAACTGCTAATAACGGAGTGCGTGCAGCCACTTGCCATTCCTCATCCCGTTGCATCTGATTAAATACCCCAATCAAGGCAATCGCAAGATAAAGAATAAACAGTGCACGAATAATATTGATCGTTGCCACAATCAACGTTGAAATCGTGACTGCACCCCCGGTCGTGTTCGTACCCTCGATATTCACAACACTCAGCATTAACCCGCATAATTTATCCAAAAACAGGGCCCGTGCTGGCATCGCCGTCGTAGAAAAATAGTAGATCATTGTACTGACTACTAGAATTCCTTTCCTGAGGATATTAGGTAATAACCCAAATTGACGGCTCACCCACAAGGCCATATCCCAGATGATCGCTGGCAATAATAAGACAACAGACGCAACCACCATGCGTACACATGAGCCACTTAAGTACCCGACTGCCAAATACATTAATCCGCCAACGAATAAAACCTGACGAGGACTCGGCATTAATAAACTACTCATCACTCCTTGTCTCATACTCTGATCCCCTAGACTGATGTGCTTGGTTTTCACCCCTACCCTACCATACCTTTTCTACTTTGGAAACACCCTAGACAAAATTTCTTGCCCGAGACACAGCAGGATAGCTTAAGTCTTTGATGCTCCCTGCCCTAAAGGGTTTTGACTGTTCTCCAAAAGACATAGAAAATTGTAGAAAGGAGTAGAAAATTATTGCAAACTCCAAAAATAGTTTGTAGAATAAGGGTATTAAAAACAGTGAGAAATCCATGAGCCAGGACAAGGTAAAGGTCATGCGTGTGACCGCCACCGAGTTCGAGCTAAACGACGGTCGGACTTTTGAGCATCCAATACCCTACATCCCAAAAGGTAAAGAGTGTGATTCTAGTCAATGATACGCTGAACTATGCTGAAAATAATGTATAATATGTTCATCATGGTTGCTTGGCATGACTAGGTATGTAAAACCGAGAGAAGCGGCGGATTATTTTGGGGTGTGTCTCCACACGTTGAGGCGGTGGGAACAGAAAGGTTGGATCAATGCAACACGTACACCATCTGGTAGGGACAGCTACATCAAAACGCCAAAAAAAGTCAAACGAGTCGTTTTGTACGCCCGAGTCAGCAGTCGTTCCGCAGGTGGCGCAAGCCATGGACAGAAACCAGACTTGGAGCGACAAATTGCCAGACTGG
>Ga0272446_1007993_pt1 | contig 10263 bp, 7 predicted proteins | sample YNPCB0061_FD_194587 | JGI IMG/M metagenome (GOLD analysis project Ga0272446, IMG submission 194587) | Hot spring microbial mat communities from Yellowstone National Park, WY, United States - YNP-CB-006-1 | ecosystem: Environmental > Aquatic > Thermal springs > Hot (42-90C) > Sediment | place... | reverse complement strand
GGCGCGAATCCGTCGCGATTTTTCGCCTGTGCAGCGAAATTGGCCATCTGCGAAAGCAGAAAAGTTGCTTCATCGTTTAACGCTTGCGCGACCTGCCGCGCAGCCCCTAGTGGGGGTCGTACCTCATCTTGAAAAAGGATTGACCGGGCATTTTTCCGGGCGGACTTTTCATCGTGGGGCTAAAGCGCTTCAAAATTCTCCATGGTCTCGGCCTCTGCCTCTTTGTTACGCAGCTTGCCGGCGCTTTTGAAGTTGCCGCGATGCAGCAGCCCAAATTCTACCTGTGTACGCACACCAAGCAGCGCATCGAGAAGGGTAAGCCCTGCCCCTGCGGTTGCGACAAGCGCCTGAAGGCGCTGGCAAGGGTAAAGTTGCTTGCGGCAGACCATCCTTGCGCCAATGAAGCAGATGAGCCCTTGCTGCCGGCCTTTGCCCGCTGGGTATTCATGCACCCGACTGTGGGAGTTCCCTCTGAACTCAACCAGACTTTCTTCATTGCGGAACGCGCGCACTCATTCGTCTCTCATTTTTCCGAAGTAGAAACTCCCCCGCCGCGCCTAGTCTAAAGCACTCTGCCTGCGCTTTGGCTCAGGCAAAAGGCACGGGCATTCCCGGTAAAAACGACCGGCGTGCCGCAGCTTGGCATTGCCAGCCTGGCTAGTAGTCAAGCGAAAGGCGAGCAGCAAGCCTGTAAGAATGCCAGATACTCAAATTTAAGGAGTCAGAGGCGTTTAAGCATACTTTGGTGGCTTAAACAGCACTGCGGGGCAGCTCCCGCTAGCTGTGGAAAACCGTCACCAGAAGCAATGCTTTGATGCCTAACTTCAATGCCTGTTATTAAGGAGTAATGAAATTATGAAAACTATGATACTTTCAACGATTTTCGCCGCGGCATTTCTGCTCGGCTGTGCCAATACCGGTGACAAGGCGCCCGAAGCAACGTCATCCAATTCGGTTTCCACGCCTACTTATGACGTCACCCTCAACTTTCAGGCCAAGGTCGGCACCGCAGACTTCGCCTGTGGCACGACCTATACCGGCGCAAACTCTGTCGGTACGGCAAACACCGACCTGGTTGCGCGCGACTTCCGTTTCTATGTGCACGACATTCGCCTTGTGAAGTCGGACAACACGGAAGTCAGTCTGACGCTGAACCAGGACGGCACCTGGCAATACCAGAATGTTGCGCTGCTCGACTTTGAAAACGGCACCGGTGGTTGTGCTTCGACAACAGGTCCCACAACAGCCACCAATTCGCAGGTTAAGGGAACGATCCCCCAAAGCGGCGGCGTGGCATTTACCAAAATCAAGTTTCGCCTCGGGGTGCCGCTCAGTCTCAACCACCTCGATGTCAATACCGCACCTGCGCCGCTAAACGTCTCAGCCCTCTACTGGGTGTGGACAAGCGGACGAAAGTTTGCAAGGCTCGATTTTCTGACCGCCGGAACCGGTGCGTACAATGCTACGGCGTTTAACATTCACCTCGGCAGCACGAGCTGCACGGGCACGACCCCCGTTTCGTCGAATGCCGATTGTAACTCTCCCAACCGTCCGGAAATTACGCTCAATATCCCGGTTGCAAGCCAGACGGACCTCGCCGGAATCTCGAACATGCGCGTCGTGGCCGATGTGCGCGCACTTCTCCAAGATCTCGACTTGACAGTACCCGACCAGGGTGGACCTTCAGGCTGTATGTCTGGTCAGACTGATCCCGAATGCCGGCATGTCATGACACGCTTTGGTTTACAGTATGCCTATACAGGTACTACCAAAACATTGGGCAATCGCGACGCGACGAACAATACCGTATACGCGGCTCAGACGGGCGGGGATAGCAGCCAGGACAGCGCGCAGTCGTTCTTTCGCGCAGAGTAGCATATGAATGGCAGCCGTTGGGCTGTGGTTCTTCTCGCAGGCAGTCTCATTGCCTGCGAGAATTTTGATCCGCAGGTTATAACTCCCCCGACTAAGTTTGTCTGGCAACTGCCGGCGAACATACCCCCACCGCGTGAGCTCGCCGATAACCCGATGACCTATGAAAAGGTCGCACTGGGTCGCCACCTTTTTTACGACAAGCGCCTGTCGGGCAACCGCACTTTTTCGTGCGCGACCTGCCACCACCAGTCGCATGCGTTCGCCGACGACCCGAATGTCGATGACGGCAGCGCCGATTTCACCAAGACGGGCCTTGACCGTATCACGGTGGCAAAAGGTTCAACCGGTGAATTTCACCCGCGCAACAGCATGCAGCTGGTGAATCTTGCGTGGCAGCCGGTGCTAACCTGGGGCAACCCCTTGATGCTGCGCCTGCACACGCAGGCCCAGGTGCCACTCTTCGGCGAAAATCCGGTTGAGCTGGGTCTCTTTGGTTATGAAGAACAGCGGCTCAATGAATTCAAAGCAGACCCCGTTTACCAGAAACTTTTTCCGGCGGCTTATCCACAGAGTGGTAACCCATATACGATGGGCAATGTCACCCGCGCGATCGAAGTTTTTCAGAGATCGATCATCGGCTTCGATTCGCCGTACGACAGGTTCAGCAGGGGTGAATCGGGTGCGATGAGCGCTTCGGCAATCAATGGCTTCAACTTGTTCTTCAGTGAAGACTTTGAATGTTTTCACTGCCACGGCGGTATCAACTTCACCAACAGCGAAGACCATTCGCGCAAAGCCTTTGCCGAGATTGACTTTGCCAACAATGGCCTGTATAATATCGGTGGCACTGGTGCTTACCCTGCGGGCAATACTGGTATCAAAGAAGTCACTGGCCTCGCGTCAGACATGGGCAGGTTCAAAGCTCCCACACTGCGCAACATTGAGCTTACAGCGCCGTATATGCATGACGGTTCGATTGCCGATCTTGAAGGTGTGCTCGACCACTACGCGCGCGGTGGCCGGCTCATTAGCAGCGGCCCCTACGCCGGCGATGGAGCTCTCTCCCCTTACAAGAATTCCTTCGTGAAGGGTTTTACCCTGACGGCGCAGCAACGCGCTGATTTAATTGAATTCCTGCGTGCGCTGACCGACACCAAATTCATCACCAACCCCGCCTACAGCAACCCATGGCCACAGGGGCATCCGAATAATCCATAGTAATACCATGAAAGAATGCCATAAGACCGCACCGGGTTCGCACATCGACGTGGGAGTTCCCCCAGCTATGGAAAACCGTAGCCTGGTTGTGGGAGCTTCCCCAGTTATGGAAAACCGTAGCCTGGTTGTGGGAGATCCCCCAGCTATGGAAAACCGTAGCCTGGTTGTGGGAGTTCCCCCCGATATGGAAAACCATAGCCTGGTTGTGGGAGTTCCCCCCGCTATGGAAAACCATAGCCTGGTTGTGGGAGCTTCCCCAGCTATGGAAAACCGTAGCCTGGTTGTGGGAGTTCCCCCAGCTATGGAAAACCATAGCCTGGTTGTGGGAGATCCCCCAGCTATGGAAAACCATAGCCTGGCCGAGTGCGCTCCCCCCAGCTATGGAAAAACATATCCCGGTCAAGGGGCACTCCTGCAGCTATGGAATTCCATAGCAGAGCGGGGCTCATTGCTCCCCCAAAGGCTCTGTAGCATCCTGCTATTCTGCTCCGTACTTGCACTGCCCAAGGTTAATGCCGACCACGGCCCGCTGACGACCGGCGCGGGTGCGACGCTGGTCGAGCCGGCAACACTGAAGCGCTTTCAGGTTTCCGCGGGCTTTGCCGTGGCGGTAAGCCAGTATGAACGCCTCTCCGATGCCGATATCCAGGAGCTGACGCAGCGCATGAACAAGGCCGGTAGCCATGTCGATGCCATCAAACAAAGCCTGCTCGCAACTCTTTCCGCAGGAGTTGGCATCACCGACGCTCTCGAAGCGGGCATGCGCTACCGTTACTACCGCGGCGAAGATGTACGCGAAGGACTGATCGATTCGGGCGGTACGTACCGCAGCATCCGACTCGGCAATATCGGGGGAACCGCAGACCCCGATGTGTACCTCAAATACTGCGTGCTCAAGACCGAGCGGCATACCCTCTCGCTTGCAGGCTTCGCCAAGCTGCCGCTCGGAAAATACTACACGGTGAACGAAGCAAAGCCCCTGTCGACGTACACCTCACAACTTCAGCCGAAGCTCCACCTCACGGGCGGTGGCGTTGCCGGTGATCCGCTCTCAGAAAAATACGCGATAGAGCCTTCGCTGACCCCCGGCAGCGGCGCGTGGGATTTTTCCGGTGCGGTCGCTTGGTCTCTCTGGCTCGGCGAAGGTACTTCGCTCACGGCATCTGTGCTGTACACACGCCGGACGGCAGCGCAGAATTACAAAATCGGCGACAGTATCGAAGGGGGAGTTTCCCTGCAGCGGCGTTTTGGCTCGCGCGATGAAACCAACTTCTCCGTGTTCACAGAAATCGCCGGGCGGCACTTGCTACCTGCGGTGTCGTATTCAGAGACGATTGCAAACACCGGCGGCACCATGGTCTTCTTATCGCCGGGGGTCATTTTTGCCTGGCCGACCGGTGTCTCTGCTTCGTGCTTCTTGCAGCTTCCGGTATTGCGCTACGTCAACGAACCGCAGCAGTACCTCAACTATCGTGCGGGATTTTCCATCGCGTACATGATGGGCTTGTAGCGGGCTGGCGGCGCAGTTTGGTTGTGCCGCATTTTTTTGAACGACTTCATGACCTTTGCAGTCTAAACCGCATGAAAGCCAAACAACTATTGATGGTGCTAATTGCAACGGTACTGGTCGCGCTGCCGCTTCATGCGGCAACTCTGAGCGACGCCGCAAAAGACATTTCTTCTTTCTTTGCAAAAAACCCCGGCAAAACAGTGGCGGTGCTCGCTTTCAAGCACGGTGACGCCAAAGCTACCGCCGAAGTGACCGGTGTGCAAGACCGGCTCATTGAGCAGCTCGTGGCGGCCGGTACAGTTACGGTGATTGAGCGTGACCGCATCGAGCAGGTGTTGCGCGAGCACCAGATCGATCAATCGGGGCTAACCGACAAGGCACGTATTGGCCAGCTCCTGCAGGTGGATTTTCTTCTGACGGGCAGTATTACGGCCACCAGACAGAACAAACTGGAAATTTCTGCGCGCCTCGTCGATGTCGCGACAGCAAGAATTGTCGCGACGGCGCGGGCATCTGCCGAGCGGTCAGACTTTGGCACGGCAATCACGGTGAAGCCGCGCAGTAACTATCTGGGTGAACCGCTCGTCCAAATGGCGATTCTCTTGGATACCTCGAGCAGCATGGACGGCCTGATCGACCAGGCGCGCACGCAGATCTGGAAAATTGTCAACACGCTCGCCAACGGCAATCGCGAAGGAAAAAAACCCCGCCTCGAGGTAGCGCTCTATGAATATGGCAACAGCAGTCTCAAGGCAAGCGACCATTATATTCGTCAGGTTTTGCCATTCACCTCAAGCCTCGACAGGGTCTCGGAGAAACTCTTTGAACTCAAGACCAATGGCGGCGAAGAGTACCCAGGTGCAGTGATCGCGCGTGCACTTGGCGAACTCGAATGGAAAAACTATGACGATGTCTACCGCGTGATCTTTATCGCGGGTAATGAACCCTTTACACAAGGGCCGGTCGATTTTCGCCTGAGCGCGGAAAAGGCCAGGCAGCAGGGCGTGTTCGTAAACACCATCTTCTGCGGCAACCGGCAGGAAGGCATTGCGACACAGTGGATGGCGGGAGCTCAACTGGCGCAGGGTGATTTTCACGTCATCAATCAGGATCGCATGGTGCAGGTCGTGGCAACCCCCTACGACGACGAAATACAGCGTCTCGGCGCCGAATACAACGCGACGGTGATTCCGATGGGCAATGCCGGCAGGCAAGAAGAAGAGAGAATGAAGAGGCTGGATGCCAAGATTGCCCTGGCAGCACCCGGCAGCGGCGCCTCGGTCGAACGGGCACTGGCGAAAAATACCGAACAGTATTCCGAAAGTAACACGTGGGATCTGACAGCAGTCTTTCGCAGAAAGAAGTCGCTTGCGAATGTGAAAAAGCAAGAGCTGCCGGCTGAACTCCGGGGCAAAACCAGCGCTGAACTGGAAGCATACGTCAAGGACAAGAATGCACAGCGCGCAAAAATTCAGGCGCGGATCGAAGAGCTCAACCGCAAGCGCAATGCGTACATCAGCCAGCAGGCTACGAAAAAAAGCGGGCAGAATGATCTTGGCAGCGCGATGCAGGCATCGGTAAAGGCGCAGGGTAAAAAATCGGGAATCGCGTTTTGAGGAGCAGTACTACGACAACCTCTCGAACAAGCCTGCTGCCGCACCCGTGCAGCGGCAGTATAACCTCGAGAAGATGCTACAGAAGCGTTAGTTCAAGCTATCGCAGCAGTCCTTGCGGCTGCTGCGATAGCAAACGCACGTTATCCAAAGCCTCAAAAAAGTGCCCGTTATCGGGCTTGCCGTAGAGTGCTTCGCGGTAGAGTTGCACAAACGGGTTTTTCGTGACGGGGAACTTGGCGTCGTGGCTGCGCTGTGGCTCTGCGTAGGATTTCAGGCTGCGGTAGTGCCGGCTCGCCGCGATTTTTTCCGTGGTATGGAAACCATTGCCGACGGTGATGCGGCGGTCGGGTAGTCTGACTTCGAGTTCGAGGTGAAATGCGCCAATGCCGACGTTGGTTTCAATGAGTCCTGATGCGCCGCCCGCATGTTCCAGATGCAGCACATGGCGGTTTTTTCCTGCAACGACGGTCTGTTTCTTCACCGGGCCGAAGAGGTATTGCGCCAGGTCGAGCAGGTGTGTTGTATCGTGCAGCAAAACGCCTTCGTCGCCGTTTTTTGTGGCATAGAGACTTTTGCCGGCCGCAGCCTGGCCCTCGTGGCCGCTGCGGCCTAAAGCACCTCCTGTGCTACTGCCCGCAGCCTGGCCCTCGTGGCCGCTGCGGCCTAAAGCACCTCCTGTGCTACTGCCCGCAGCCTGGCCCTCGTGGCCGCTGCGGCCCAAGGCACCTCCTGTGCTACTGCCCGCAGCAAAAAATCCACGATACGACGCCGTTGCAGCGAATCGGCTAATCTGCTGCTTGAGCCGGATGTACTTTGGATGGTAGCGTCTTTCGTAATTGGGCAAAATCACCGAGCTACTCTTTTGCACCATTCGCCGCAGTTTTTGCGCTTCGTCTGCTGAGAAAGCGACGGGCTTTTCAACAATGATACGCGGTATCCTCGCTTTAAGCGCTGCTGTGAGCATCGAGAAATGTGCAGCGGTGCTTGCGGCAATCACCAACAGATCGGGTTTGGTTTTGAGCAGCTCCGAAAAGCTCTGCGTCACGAGCACTTCCGTGGCTCGCAAAACCTCGGTACCTCCGTGTACCATGAATTCAGCCGCAGCGTCGGCGCGCGCAAGATCGGTGTCACAGAATGCTACCAGCTCTACGGCTTTATCTTTTTGCGCAAAATATCGCAGCGCACCCAGATGCGTACACGGCTTGTAGCGTAACGGATCGCGCTCCAACAAAAAGGCGATGCGCCCGCAACCGGCAAGTGCGACGCGAATGCCTGCTTTTCGCCGTTGAGCCAAATCAGAGTCTCTCGCGTGGCACAAAGAGCAGAGCTGTGAGATTGCCACCCACAATGCACAGCAAAATTAGCTGAAGCAATGAAGCTCCCGCAAAGGCTGGCAAAACCGCAGTGAGAAAGTTTGTCAGGCTACCCATCGGCTCGCGTGCAGTAAAGTAGAGTAGCACAAGCGGTGAAAGCACAACAATAAGGCGCAGCAGCTTGCGCGCTTTGCTGGCTCGGCTAAAGCCTGACGCAGCATTTAGCTGCAGCAGACCTGCCACCGCTGCCAAAGGCGAAATAAAGAGTGCAATGCTGAGAGCGGCTTGAACCATGAGGTGCAGTCCCGGCCGATTGAGCTCGGCGCGTAGCATAGTCTTTTGTAGAATACGCAGCGGAAAAAAAACAGCGGGCACGAGTAAAGCAGCCAAAACGATTGCAGTAAAATCCGATTTGGTGAACTGCAGCAGTAGTCTATACAAGAACAGATAACTAAGGAATGCGATTGCGTAGAGAATGCCGGATGTGAACGCTGAGCCCAAATCGATTCTCTCGCCAAAAACCATTACCGCATTCGTAAAGGGTATCAGCGCCAGCAGCCATACAAGAATGAGAAGCGCGGTAAATCCGCCGGTGTGAAGCTGCGTGTGATCGCCCAAATAAATTGCCACCGGTTTACTGAGCTGCTGCGCACTGGCGTTTGTCTGCGCCGGGTGGCGCAACAAGGGATTAGCCGCGAGCAAGTCAATAAGCGAGTCTTTCCCGCGACTTACCGGCACAGTAAATATCCTGCCAGCCTTCTCGTCAGTTGCCAGTGCCAGAATGTTTGCCCAATGCGTGCGCTCGGGCATCAGAAACGCTGCGGGAAAATAGCGGCGCAAATTCAGATTGCGCAGCGCAGTGATGCGATCGTATGGCGCTGGATTATTTTCCGCATCGACGAACATCGCAAACGCCTGCGGGTTTTGCAAAGACAGCACGGCTTCTTCGGTTTGGCAGTTCTTGCGGCTAAAAACCAGAGCTGCTGACACAACCGATGTGGGGGAGCTTGCTGCGATACGGTCCAAAAACACCAGAACAGAAAAAACTCCCTCTATATGCCCGCTCTGCAGCGCTGCGGCCACAAGCCACTGCGACTCGCTGCCGCGCGTCAGGTTGATTACGCGGCAGCCTGCGCTGTTGGTCTCGCGCAGCGCATAGCCATATTTCTTCTTCAACCGCTCTGCATAGCGGAGCGTCACTTCGTATTTTTCCGCGGGCTCGGCCTCGCGCAGCTCGTAGAACAGCCCTTCGGCAAATTTATTCGGCGCAGCAGGCAGGGTTGGCACGGGTTCATTAGGAATACGCTCCACCGAAGTAATGAAGACCACAGCGAGTGTGATGAGTGCGACGAACGCCCAGATAGAATAGGGCTGCAGCCAGCCGGGCATCCTGTAGTGGCGGTTGTAGAAAATCTTCTTCGCCATTCACGGGCATAAGCCCGGTGGCAGAGTGGGCGGGAAAGCAAAATAGTTCAAAATAACAAAGCGCTGGCACGGGTGAACCGCAGCCTAAAACCGGCTTGCCGAATGGATGGCTCGATTACACTTTCTGCAAGCGAGGCACGTGTTCTCGACGAGCTCTTGCTGCGCATTCCCCTGGAAATCCAGGCGCGGGGGCGATCGTATGCCAACATCCGGCACATAGATTACCAGGGGCGCGACGGCGGCAAATTGCAAGCCCAAATTCATGGGACAAATATCTACCAGACATTCATTGACGTCATCAATGGGAGCTCTGGCTGTACTTGTCCCGCCGAAAAACCCTGCAAGCACATCGCCGCTCTTGCTCGCTTTATTCAACACGAGGCGGCGGAGCAGAGTCTATTCAATGAAGCTCCACCGGTAATTGACGAAACGCTGCGCCTGGCAGTACTTGTCGATCATCGGGGAGATATTTCGCTCGCTGCAACCGACAGCCGTAACCGGATCTATCATCTGGATGCACCTGCCTACAGGCGACTTGCCGCAAAAGACAAATTGCTCGTGCGATCAGCCCGGAAAAAAACGCGGCTCGGGCGAATCGAACAATATGCGTTTTTAACGCAGCTTTTCACTCAAAATGCGGAAGTCGTAATTCCGGGGGCGGAGCTACCATTTTATTTCGGGCGTTCCGTGCAGCCGAGTTATTTTGCCGGCTTTACTAACGTCACTTACCGGCTGCGCAACGCCGTCTCAGCTAAAGAAGCTGAAGACGAAATCAGGACGCATGGGTATTATGTACCCGAGTTTGAACTTGTACTGCAAGCAGACAATCCAGCGCATGCAGCACACGACACCATGCTCTTTCCCGACGCCCAGGATAGCTCGCGTTTTTTTGTGAGTGCTTTGCTGCGCGACGGTTTACAACCCGGGGTGTATGACCTCACTGAGGTGATGCAGCATCCTCTGCTGTCTGCTCTCGTCGAAGAGCGCATCCGACACCTGTGGCAGAAGCGTGCGAGCGCAGGACCACGTCGCTCGCTTTACCTCTATTCGGTCCCTAAGCGAGGCGACCAATTTGAGATCGCAGCCGAATTTGGCATCTGTTATGCCCACACAGAAGATGCCTTTGGTGACAACAATCCGGATGGACCGATTTATTCGTTTATACCCTCGGAATATGACTATGAAACCCTGGTCGAAAGAGTCTGGGGGCGGATGGTGGATAACGCTTCGCCGGAAGAGACGCTTTACTTGGTTATGCACAAGGCCAATGTAATGATCCAACGCAACCTCACGGCGGAGCTTGAAC
>Ga0272446_1007992_pt1 | contig 10264 bp, 9 predicted proteins | sample YNPCB0061_FD_194587 | JGI IMG/M metagenome (GOLD analysis project Ga0272446, IMG submission 194587) | Hot spring microbial mat communities from Yellowstone National Park, WY, United States - YNP-CB-006-1 | ecosystem: Environmental > Aquatic > Thermal springs > Hot (42-90C) > Sediment | place... | reverse complement strand
TGTCCTTGGCTTCGAAGGCGGCCTTGTTCCAGGCGGCCAGGCTCACGCCAGGCTTGAGCAGGCCGGCCAGCACGGCCACCCCCACCACGCCGGCAGAGCCGGCACCCTTGAGTACGTTCCTACGCAGGTTATTCATGCACACTCTCCAAAAAAGTGGTCTACACACTTGCCCGCCCCGGCTTGCGCCATCTGGCGACCAGAATTGCCAAAGAGCAACTTCCAGAACGCCTTTTCGGCTCCGCCAGTGCACAACGACCATGGAATATTCAGCCTATCGTGCTGCCGTACAAACGAACCTGAACGAGCGGGCGCAACATTGACACGAAACATGCCGTTTTTCCACGAAAAAATACGGGAGCTGATTGTCTTCAATTCAGTTGAATCCGTGTCCCGAAGGGGACCCGTGCCTTCCCCTTCACCAGCCAGATCACCGGATATTGGGGTTCCTTCTCGGGAAAACGGCCTTCCGCGTCCGTGAAGTAAACCAGCAGGTGGGGGTTGATGCGCTCTGCGTCGACCCAGTCGAACACGGGCCGGAAATCGGTGCCGCCGCCGCCGGAAATCTCTCTCGGCAGCGTCAAGGCCTCCCACATGGCGTAACGCCAGGGGCCGGCGGGATCCAGCTTGTCATCGCAGGCGTGCAGGGTGATATCTGCCCGTACCTGGGCCTTGAGGACATCTATTTCGGTCAGGAATTCCTGCAACTCCTCTGTCGTCACCGAGCCGCTGGTATCCATGACCACCACCGCCTTGATGCCTTGACTGTAGAGACGGGGCATGAGGGCATCCCCTTCCCGCCGGGAGGTGCGCTGGAAGCTGTAATCATCCCGGGCGGCGTTCATCATGTAGCGGGCCAGCAGGGCCCGCCAGGGCAATTGGGGTGAAAGCAGGTCGTCCACCAGGCGCATCATGGACTGGGACAGCTTGCCGGCCTGGCGGGCGGCCTGGGCAGCGGCGGCCAGGCGGCTTTTCCACTGTTCGTCCAGCTTGTCCGGGTCCGGGGGAGGCGGGGGTGGCGCATCCTGAGTGGCGCTGTCGGACTGTCCCGCCTGGCCACCCTGGCCCCGTTCCGTGTCCTGCTGTTGGGGTTGCCCGCCCTGGCCATCGGATGAATCCTCGTTCTCCCGATCGCCCTGCTCTTGGTTCATGTCCTGGTTCTGGGGCTCGCCCTCCTGCCCGTCCGAGGAATCGTTGTCGAACAGGTGCATGTCCTGGGTCTTTTCCGGCGGATCCTCATGCAGCAGCGGATAGATCTCCTCGGCGGTGAGACCCCGATAGGCCGCGTTCATGAGGGCCTCGTCCGGGGGCTGCATGCGTTCTTCGTCCAGGATCATGTTCACCGCGTAATCACAGGCCACGTCCCAGCGGTGGCGCAGGCGGTGGCCCCGCCGGTTGAAATGGGACAGGGCGCAGTGCATGGCTTCGTGGGCCAGGGCGAACTGGGTCTGTTCCAGGGTCAGGCGGGCGATGTAGTTGGGGTTGTAGTAGAAGGCCCGGGCATCCGTGGCCGTGGTCTCGCACCACTTGGGATCCGCCGCCTTGAGGGGCAGGTGCATGACCAGGGCGCCGAGGAAGGGCTTTTCCAGGATCAGCCGGGTACGGGCGGCCGCCAGCTTGGTTTCCAGGGCTGCGATGTCTGGGGCCATGGCCAGGTCAGGCGGTGGGCTTGAAATCGTACAGCATCAATTCCGCGACGCTGTTGGCCCATTCCACGAATTCCGGCACCTTGAACAGAGGCTGGCCCACGGCCCGGTGCAGGTCGGTCACCAACATGACCCCCATCTCCCGCTGGGGATACTGGCGGGCGTATTTGAGGATGTTGGACAGCTTGGCGGGGTCCCCCGAACTCTCCTTGGCCCGGCGCACCAGGGCGGCGGCCACGCCGTATTGCAGGTCGATGCCCCGGGGCACGTCCATCACCGTGCCGGCCAGGATGCCATCGATGTCCGGCAGATTCTCCAGGTTGTCGATGAAGGCCTTCAGTTCCACGCCGCAGGCCTGGCCCACGCAGGCCTGGAGCGCATCTCCCAGCAGGTCCGGCCGGTCGGAGAACTTTTGCAAGGCCCGGTGGGCGAACTCCCAGGACCGGGGGCTGGGAAAGGCCACCGGGTTGTGGGTGGCATCGTAGGAAAACAGCAAGTCGGGGCGGAAACGCAGAAACCCCAGCACCCTTTCGTCGATACCGTTGTTCAGGGCCCAGCCGATCCAGTCGTCCAGGTTGGCTTCCACATCGTAGTGGGTGAAACGGTTGGCCAGGGGCGCGGGCATGGCGTAGGTGACACCCCGGTCCCCTTGTCGGTTGCCCGCGGCGAAGATGGCCCAGCCCTCGGGAATGACGTATTCACCCAGCCGGCGGTCCAGGATGAGCTGGTAGGCGGCGGCGGACACCGTGGGCGGGGCGGCGTTGATCTCGTCCAGGAACAGGATGCCGGCGGGGCCATGGCGCCGGGCGTCCGGCAGCATGGCGGGCACGGACCATTCCACGTTGTCATCCTTGCGGAAGGGAATGCCCCGCAGGTCCGTGGGCTCCATTTGCGAGAGGCGGATATCGATGAGGGGCACACCATGCTTGGCGGCGATGCCGGCGATGATCTGGGACTTGCCCACCCCCGGTGGCCCCCAGAGCATGACGGGGGTGTGGCTGCCGGCCATGCAGCTGTTGAATTCGCGGTCCAGGATGGTTTCGATATGAGAGGGACGCATCAGTTTTCTATCCAGTTGTCATCAGAGGAAGCTTGAGCCTGCTCCATCCGCGCCGCCACCAGGGCGGCCTTGAGCCGGGCCGGGTTCACCACTTGGGGCAGCAGGCAGTGCACGCGGAGGAGCCATCGGGGTCTTTCACAGGCCAGCGCCTCCAGCCGATCCCGGGTTGCCGGAGTGAGCCGGGGCCAGAGCAACAGCAAGGGCGCCAGCCACCCATGATAATCGGCAATAACCGACTGCTCCAGTCGACTATTCCAGTCTTCCCGTACCAGCAGTTCTGGAAACGCCTCCGCAGGGAGTTGGCGACCCCGCCATGCGTGGGGCAGACGGGCGCCCCCCTCTCCCTTGCCAACCCCGGTCTGGTCGCGGTGGAACCACTGGGTCATGGGATGGGGTCGGGACGCGTGGTTGACGATGCGCGAAAGCATATCCTTGTGGGAGGTGTCGCCGCCCACCTGGCTGGTGGCGCGTTTCTCCCGCTCCATGAGGGCGGCGGAGCGGAACCCCGTATAGGACGTCACGAAGGGATGCCACGCCACCTCCCTGCCCTCCGGACGCGGCTCTCCCGTCCGTGCGGTGTCGATGATGGCCAGGGGCAGCCCCGTCTCGCGGTGCAACAGCCAGAGCTCCCATGTGTCGAAAATGGGAAAAGGCAGGGGCGGACGGGTTTCCAGGGCGGCGATGAGATCCGGAGCGGCGTCCGGCCGGCCCACTTTCCAGCCAATGCCCTCTTCCCAGACGCCCACGGGCCTGACCAGGCCATTGCCATCATCAGCGCGCAGGTGCCAAGTCCGGCCGTCATAGCTGTGGGCCGTGGCATCTCCCACATCCACCACCTCCACCACGCCCCGATAGGGGTTGACCCGGCGCAGGGCGTAATAGCGTGGATACATGGTTGAAAAAGGAGAAGGGACAATTTCGCCGAACTTCGACGGGTTTCGCCCATCCTGCCTTTGCCGCGTAGTGGAGTTGTTGCAAACTTCGCCCAAACCGACCCGGCCGTCAAACATGAATTTCTGCTCCCACTGCGGCGCCCCCCTGCGGATCGCCATCCCCCCCGGAGACAACCGCCCGCGCCATATGTGTCCGTCCTGCGGCGCCATTCACTATCAGAACCCCAAGATGGTGGTGGGATGCATCCCGGAGTGGGAGGACAGCATCCTGCTCTGCCGCCGGGCCATCGAGCCCAAGTACGGGCTGTGGACCCTGCCGGCGGGCTTCATGGAAAACGGCGAGACCGCGGCGGAGGGGGCGGCCCGGGAAACCCTGGAGGAGGCCGGCGCCCGGGTGGACGTGCTGGGCCTGTATTCCATGATCAGCCTGCCGGACATCAACCAGGTCTATCTGGTGTTCCGCGCAAAGCTGCTGCACCTGGACTTCAACCACGGTGAGGAAAGCCTGGAGGCCCGGCTGTTCAAGGAAGCGGAAATCCCCTGGGACTCCATGGCCTTCCGCACCATCCAGCACACCCTGGAGCATTACTTCGCTGACCGGAAGACTGGCACCTTCCACCTCCACGAGGGGCAAATCCATCACAAGCCTCGCTAAGCACAGCATGCGCCCTCCCGAACTCCTGGCCCCCGCCGGCTCCCAGGCCATGCTGGAGACGGCCCTGGCCTATGGCGCCGACGCGGTCTATGCCGGCCAGCCCCGCTACAGCCTGCGGGTGCGCAACAACAGCTTCCGGGACGAGACCGCCTTGGGAACAGGCATCGACTACGCCCACGCCCGGGGCAAGCGGTTCTATGTGGTCAGCAACATCTATCCCCACAACGCCAAGGTGAGGACCTACCTGGCGGACATGGCGCCGGTCATCGCCCTGAAGCCCGACGCCCTGATCATGGCGGACCCGGGCCTCATCGACCTGGTGCGGGAAACCTGGCCGGACATGCCCATCCACCTCTCGGTCCAGGCCAACACCGTCAACTATGCCGCCGTCCGTTTCTGGCAAAAGCTGGGCATCTCCCGGGTGATCCTGTCCCGGGAGTTGTCCCTGGACCAGGTGGCGGAAATCCGCCAGGCATGCCCGGACACGGAGCTGGAGGTCTTCGTCCATGGTGCCCTGTGCATCGCTTACTCCGGCCGCTGCCTGCTGTCCGGCTATTTCAACCACCGGGACGGCAACCAGGGCACCTGCACCAACGCCTGCCGCTGGGACTTCAACGTGAAGCCTGCCCAAGTGGAACCCGGCGGCGACGTCTATCTGCTGGAGGAACGGGAACGCCGCCAGGGCAGCTACATGCCCATGGAAGAGGATGAGCATGGCACCTATATCCTCAACTCCAAGGACCTGCGGGCCATCGAGCACGTGCAGCGCCTGGTGGAAATGGGCGTGGACTCCCTGAAGATCGAGGGCCGCACCAAGTCTCCCTATTACGTGGCCCGCACCTGCCAGGCCTATCGGCAGGCCATCGACGATGCCCTTGCCGGCCGTCCCCTGGACCCCCGGCTGGTGGGGGAACTGGACGGCCTGGCCAACCGGGGCTACACCGGCGGCTTCTTCGAACGCCACCAGGACCGGGAGTACCAGAACTACCTGCGGGGCCATTCGGAGTCCGGCCGCAGCCTGTACGTGGGCGACCTGACCGGCTATGGCGACGAGGGCCTGGCGGAGATCGAGGTGAAAAACAAATTTGCCGTGGGGGATCGCATCGAGATCATCCATCCGCGGGGAAACCGTGAAATGGTGGTGGAAACCATGCTGGACCTGAATGGTCAACCGGTGGACGTGGCCCCCGGCAGCGGCCATCGGGTACGGGTGCCCCTCCCCCCCGGCTGCGAGGGTGCCTTCATTGCCCGTTTCGTCAACTGAACCCGAGGAAACGTCCATGCGCATTGGCATCCCCAAGGAAATCAAGGACCACGAATACCGGGTGGCCATCACCCCCGCCGGGGTCCGGGCCCTGGTCCAGGCAGGCCACCGTGTCCTGGTGGAACGCAACGCGGGCCTGGCCATCGGCCTGGAAGATGCCGCCTATCAGGCGGCCGGGGCGGACATGACCGACGCCGAGGGGGCGTATGCCGCCGACCTTGTCTTCAAGGTGAAGGAACCCCAGCCGGCGGAACTGGACTGGCTGCGGGCTGGCCAGATTCTGTTCTGCTACCTGCACCTGGCCGCCGCCCCGGACCTGGCTCGGGCCCTCATGGACAAGGGCGTCACCGCCATCGCCTTCGAAACCGTGCTGGACGAGGCCGGGCGCACCCCCCTGCTGGCTCCCATGTCCCAGATCGCCGGGCGCCTGGCCCTGCAGATGGGCATGCAGGCCCTGGAGATGAAGCACGGCGGCCGGGGCGTGCTCCTGTCCGGCGTGCCCGGGGTGCCCCCCGCCCGGGTGGTGATCCTGGGCGGCGGCGTGGTGGGGGCCAATGCCGCCCGCATCGCCGTGGGACTGGGCACGGACGTGACCCTGCTGGACCGGGACCCGGAGCGCCTGCGGGCCTTCGACGACCTGTACGGCGGCCGCCTCAAGACCCGCTATTCCAACGCCGGCAGCATCGAGGAACTGGTGCGCCGGGCCGACCTGGTGATCGGCGCCGCCTATGTGCTGGGCCGTCGCGCGCCCACCCTCCTGCCCCGGGCACTGCTGCAGGCCATGCCCAACGGCTCGGCCCTGGTGGACGTGGCCATCGACCAGGGGGGCATCGCCGAGACTTCCCGGCCCACCACCCACTCCCAGCCCTTCTACGTGGAAGAGGGGGTGGTGCATTACTGCGTCGCCAACATGCCCGGTGCCGTGGCCCGCACCAGCACCCTGGCCCTGGCGGAAGTGACCCTGCCCTACCTGCTGCGCCTTGCCGCCGATCCCAAAAAAGCCTTGGAGGAAGACCCGGGCCTGGGCGCTGGCGTCAACGTGGCGGATGGCCGCATCGCCCACCCTGGGCTGGAGCGAGACCTGGCCTGACGATTTTTAACCACTTGATTGAAAAGAAATAATCCGGCCTTCTATACCTTTTGTTCTATTGGTCACACTGGCAGTCGGGTTTATAAGACGCCCTCGCTCCACCCGTCTTATGTGCCGGAAAACGTGCCCGCCGCCCACCCCCCGCCCACATCACACGCCAAGCTCGCCCAGTGCCTCGGGTGGGCGTCTTGCAAGGCGAAATCCTGGCCTCTGGGCCTGGTGGCGGGGCTTACCGCCCAGCTTGCGCTGATCCTCTTCGTCACCGTCATGGGCCTGAACGAGTTGGATCGCATCGACATGCGTCTGCGTACCCTGGTGGACCAGCACATGCTGCGCCTGGATCTCACCAAAACCATGCAGGAGGCGGCCCGGGAACGCACCATCAGCCTGACGCGCATGGTCAATTTGCGTGACTTGTTCGAGCACGACGCGGAAGTGCAAAAGTTTTACCAGTATGGCGCCAGCTTCATGCAGGCCCGCAGGAAATTCCTGGGGCTGGCCCTGTCTGCACGGGAGCAGGCCTTGCTGGACCGGCAATGGTCACTGATTGATCCGCCAGGCCATGCCCCTGCAGAACGAGGTCATCGACCTGAGCGCCGCCAACCGCATTGCCCAGGCCCAGAGGCTCCTGACCCAACAGGTGATCCCCGCCCAGGATGCGGTCATGCAGGCCCTGTCGCAACTGGACGACCTCACCCGCGCCACCACCCATGATGCCCTCCGGCAGGCCAGCCTGGCCCATCAGACCGCGCGGCGCTGGATCATCGCCCTTTCGTCACTGGCCCTGGCCCTGGGGCTGCTGATCGCCGGCATGGTGGTGGGCCACATCCACCGCACCAATCTCGAGCGCATGCGCATGGCCACCCATGACGCCCTCACCGGCCTGCCCAACCGCATGCTGTTGCTGGACCGCCTGGACCAGGCCCTGCTGCGTTCCCGCCGCCAACAAACTCATGTGGGCCTGCTGTTCATCGACCTGGATGGTTTCAAGGAAGTCAACGACACCCTGGGCCACGCGGCCGGTGACGAAGTGCTGAAACTCATCGCCCAGCGCCTACAGGGCGTGATACGGTCGGGCGACATCGTGGCCCGGCTTGGCGGAGACGAATTCATCATCGGCGTGCTGGATGTCGCCAGAATCCCGCAGATATCCATGGTGGCGGACAAGCTGCTCATGGCCATCCGCCAGCCCATGCGAGTGGCGGGCCGGGATGTCACCCTCTCGGGCAGTGTGGGCATCTGCGTCTCACCCCAGGACGGCACCGACGCCAAATCGCTCTTGAGATGCGCCGATGCCGCCATGTACTCCGCCAAGCAGGCCGGCAAGGACCAAGTGCGGCGATTCACGCCGGATTTGCGCACAACGACTCTCGCAGGCTCATAATCTCCATGCCTCTCGCGCGCCGGGCATATCACGGCCGCACCCCACCGGGAGCTGAACATGAAGGAGCCGATCTTCGCACTGCTGGCGTTTGCCCTCCTCTGCCCGATGGCGGGGTGTGAAACCCCGCCCCGCCATGGCGAAATCCGGGTCTATGACCGGGATTACGAAGTGCGCGTGGTGTTCAGTGATCGGGACCGGGTCCTGATCCGCGACTACTTTGCGCCCCATTACAAGGGACTGCCCCCGGGCCTGGCCAAGCAGGGCAAGATCCCCCCCGGCCATGCCAAGAAACTGTACCGGGGCACCCCGCTGCCTCATGACTTTGTCTGGCGCGCCATGCCACGGGAATTGGAAGATCGCCTCACCCCACTGCCCGACGGCTACATACGGGTCATCCTCGGCGCCGACATCGGCATCTTGAACGTGCGTACCCGCGTGGTGGTGGACCTGCTGGAAGACATCGTCGACTAGCAGCCCGCACAGGCCGAAGAAGCATTGCGCCGCGCCTACGGCAAGGTGCCCCGCTGACCCTACAATCCCCGCTGGGCCACTGCGCAAGGAGTCCGTCATGTTCGAATCCGCCGAACTCGGCCATACCCTGGACAAGAAAACCTTCGACAAGGAACTGCCCGGCCTGCGCGCGGCCCTGCTGGATGCCCAGTACGAGTTGGTGGAGCGGCGGGGCTTTCAGGTCATCCTCATCGTCAGCGGCGTGGACGGCGGTGGTCGTCGGGAAACGGTGCACCGCCTCAACGAGTGGCTGGACCCCCGCCACATCGAGACCCACGGCATGGGCACACCCTCCGACGAGGAACGGGAGCGGCCCGAGATGTGGCGTTTCTGGCGCGCCCTGCCCGCCAAGGGCAAGATCGGCATCTTCCAGGGCTCCTGGTACAGCGATCCCTTCATCCGCAAGGTCTACGGCAAGATCAAGAACGCCGACCTGGAAGAGGCCATGGACCGCAACGTGCGCTTCGAGAAGATGCTGGCCGATGAAGGCGCCCTGATCATCAAGTTCTGGTTCCACCTGTCCAAGGACCGCCAGGAGAAGCGTCTCAAGGCCCTGGAAAAGGACCCAGCCACCCGCTGGCGGGTGACCGAGCGGGACTGGCGACACTTCAAGCTCTACGACAAGTTCAAGAAGACCGCCGACCGGGTGCTGCGTCTGACCAGCACCGCCCAGGCCCCCTGGTACATCATCGACGGCAGCGATGAACGGTATCGCAGCATGACCATGGGCAGGATCCTGTTGCAGGTGCTGCGCCAGCGCCTGGACAGCCCGCCCCCCGTCCATTCCATCCCCGGCCTGCCCTCCCTGCCCCGGGTGGACGAAAACAACCTCCTGCGCGCCCTGGACTTGAGCCTGAGCGTGGATAAGCAGACATACAACCAGAAGCTGGAGCAGTTGCAAGGTCGCCTGGCCATGCTGGTACGGGATCCCCGCTTCCAAAAGCATGCCGTGGTGGCGGTCTTCGAAGGCCACGACGCCGCCGGCAAGGGCGGCGCCATCCGCCGGGTCACCGGCGCCCTGGATGCCCGCTACTACCAGGTCATCCCCATCGCCGCCCCCAGCGAGGAGGCCCGGGCCCAGCCCTATCTGTGGCGCTTCTGGCGCCAGATTCCCAGGCGCGGCCATCTGGCCATCTTCGATCGCTCCTGGTATGGCCGGGTGCTGGTGGAACGGGTGGAAGGCTATTGCACGGAATACGACTGGACGCGGGCCTACAACGAGATCAACGATTTCGAGGCCCAGTTGCACCAGCACGGCATCATCGTCTGCAAGTTCTGGCTGTCCATCAGCAAGGAGGAACAGCTCGAGCGCTTCAAGGCCCGGGAGAAGATCGCCTTCAAACACTTCAAGATCACGGAGGAGGACTGGCGCAACCGGGAGAAGTGGGACCAGTACGAACAGGCCGTGTGCGACATGGTGGACCGCACCAGCACCGACATCGCCCCGTGGGTCTTGGTGGAAGCCGAGGACAAGCAGTTTGCCCGTCTGAAAGTGCTGCAAACCCTTTGTGATCGCATCAAGCAGGCCCTGTGACACACTCCCGGATTGCCCATTAGGGAAACGCTGATTTATTGCCCCCTCTCCCGCGGGGAGAGGGTGGGGAGAGGGCAACTGATTGATTTTTTCTCGGACACCCTCCTTCTCCCCCACCCCTCCCCCCGAGGGCATAGGCATCTACACAACTCCCCATCTTTGCTGGTAGAGGTCTGGGAAGGCGAAGCGAGCGAAGTCATGCAGCTCCTGGATGGAGTAGATAGCCAAGAC
>Ga0272446_1007991_pt1 | contig 10267 bp, 12 predicted proteins | sample YNPCB0061_FD_194587 | JGI IMG/M metagenome (GOLD analysis project Ga0272446, IMG submission 194587) | Hot spring microbial mat communities from Yellowstone National Park, WY, United States - YNP-CB-006-1 | ecosystem: Environmental > Aquatic > Thermal springs > Hot (42-90C) > Sediment | place... | reverse complement strand
GTAGCTGGCTGGGCAAAAACGCGCAATCCGAAAAAGACGAACTTCCCGCTCACTGGCAGAAAACGGAGTTTGCACCTGAAAAGGTTTCTGGTATCCAGGTTGATTCTGCCCTGTTACGGCTTTCAGAAGTAAAGCCGCACAATTCTCTGACGCCCATCTACGGGCATGAGCTGCACTTTAAGCTCGCAAAAGGAAATAATGGACAAACAAACTGAAAAACTCATCGACAAGTGGATATTCCATGCCTCGAAATCAGGCGACCTTCGCCTCGCCGGGCTGACTTTGGGAAAAACCGGTGAAGCCAACAAGCAAAAAGGTAAGGGAAAAAGCGGCCGCCGGAAAAAGCCATCTGCCGGCGCCGGGACATTCATGAGCCGCGAGCAGAGCGAAGCCCTGCGCTTTCTGCTGTCGACGGGCATAGCTGTTGAGGATAGCCGGGGTCTGCGGATCGTGAACGAGTTTACCGGTATCCTCAGTGCTGCCAGGTCGGGTGTAGCCTTTGTACCCGTTGGTCGCGGCATTGAAGCCGTGGTGCCATTTGCTGACAGGGGTGGGGCGCTCCACCGCGATAAGGTGAGCGTGAAGCTCACCGGCTTTAACCGCGGGCGGTTTACCGCGCGCGTGGGTAAAATTGTCGAACCGTTTTCGGGTGAATATTTCGCCCGCATTCTTGGCTCTGCGCGCGCCGGTGGCAGTGCATCGCAGTATCTACTGGCTGAACTCATCGATCTGCCCGACCGCCCGCAGGTACTCGTCGCAGGGAAATACAAGGCAGGGTCGACGCTTTACCTGCGACGCGGTGTGAAGCAAGCGCAGTACCTGAAAGAAATGCGCGGGGGCTCCCGTCCAGGCGGCGGCGACATCCATTCGGGTTACAGCCGCACGCAGGCTTTCGTGTTCGAGTCCTCGAGCCGCAAGGTGCGTGAAGATCGCAAGGGCGACCTTGAGCGCCTGCGCCTGCGCTACATGTTGCCCGAAGATTTCGACAAGAAGCTGGTGCCGGCCAGAAAAGAACTTACAGCTCTTGTCAAACGCGAGAGGAAAAACCCCGATCGAGTCAAGGTTAAGGGGAGCTATATCTTCACGATTGACGGTGAAGATGCCAAGGATTTCGACGACGCGATCTCGTGCCACAAGATACCGGGTGGCTATGAGCTCGACGTCCATATTGCCGACGTGGGTTTTTTCGTAAGACCAAAAACTCCCCTTTTTGAAGAGGCGCTGCGGCGGGGTAACAGTTACTATTTGGCTGGTAGCGTGATACCGATGCTACCGGAAATTCTCTCCAATGAGTTCTGCAGCCTGAAGCCTAAGACCGAGCGACTCGCGTTCACGGCGCGCATGCGCTTTGACCAAAACGGGAATATGACCGGCTACGAGCTGTTTCGTTCGATCATCTATATCGATAAACGCTATACGTACAAAGAAGCGCATAAGGCGCTCGGCAAAAAGAAATGTCCGCTTGCCGACGCCATGGAGCTGGCAGAATTGCTGATTAAGCATCGTGACCAGCAAGGCCGCATAGACCTCAATATTGCCGAGCAGAAGGCGATTTATAGTAAAGAAGGCAAGTTTCTTGCTCTCGAGAGCCAGGAACGCCTCAAGTCGCACCGCCTCGTCGAGGAATGTATGCTGAGCGCCAACCAGGCGGTTGCCAACTATGCGCTCAAAAACCACCTGCCGATTCTGCACCGTAACCACGAGAGTATGCCGCTAGACAAGCTTGAGCGGCTAAACCGTTATCTGGAAAAGTATGTCGCGCGTCTCAAGCTCAGGGGCACTGACCAGAAAGAGATCGCCCGCATTCTGGGACATGAAAGCCTTGATCCGGTGCGTGAGGTGTTTCAGTTCCTGCTTTTGCGCTCGTTTATGCAGGCCAACTACATGCCTGAGTCAAAGGGACACTGGGGCCTGGCATTTAGCGAGTATGCGCATTTTACCTCGCCCATCCGCCGCTTTGCCGACCTGGTGACTCATCTGCAGTTGGGAGCTTACCTTGCCGGAGAAAAAAAGCCGTTTACGCTGGCTGATCTCGAGTTCTTCGGGAGTGAAGCTTCAAGGTTGGAGCGGATTGCGTTTGAAGCGGAGCGCGCAGATAAAAAGCTGCTCGCGGTGCGTGCACTGGGACACAGGGTCGGTGAATCTTTCAGCGCCTGGCTCAGCGGTTTCAGCCAGGATAAACTCTTCCTAACGCTGGTCGATTATCCGGTAGAGGGAGAGATGGATGCTATCGAGGTGGATCGCCGCGGGGAAATCCGCATGATCGACGATTTTTCAGTATTTGCCGGCAAGTTGCAGAAGACTCTTTCGCTCGGAGACCGGTTTCAGGTGATACTGGTCAAGGCTGATCCGCTCGAGATGGCTCTCAAATTCAGCTTTAATGGGACGACAAAGAATTGACACCCCGCACGCTTATGGAGCTCGTCCGCTGTGGTCCGAATGACCGATGTCGAGGGTGTTCCGTGTGCTGTCATTACCGCAGCGCAGCTGCACATGTATTTTATTCCCGATTTGAAAGAAAAGCTGCTGGCGACGGCTGCCGCCGAGCCCGATAACCTGATCGTTGATCTCTCGCAGGTCGAGTATCTGGATTCCTCTGCAATGGGGGTACTCTTCCAGCTGCAGAAAAAAATGCAGGCATATGGCGGTTCACTCTACCTCGTAGGAATCAACCCGACTATCGAAATGGTCTTCAGGCTGACCAAGTCAGACCAGCATTTTTCGGTCTTTGCCGACGCGACAGCAGCGGTTAAGGCAATTCAGCGAAAATGATCTTGCAATACAGCGGGGCAGGCCCGGCGTTGCTCTCAGATGCGCGCGCGCAGCGCGTTGAGCTTGTTCAGCAGCTCCGCTTTGTGTTTGGGGTCGGCGTAGCGGTGTGCAACCCCGGCGAAAATAAGCAAGAAGGCAGCAGCTCCTGCGGATACATTAAGCAACAACAGGACGTTTGGTGAATAGACCAGCTTGCCGCCGAATAGGTAGAAGCTTAATGGGCTGGCGAGCAGCAGCGCGACACTGCCGATAAACTGCCAGGGTTTGACGAGCGGCAGGTGCATCAGTTGCCGCACACGCAGGCGCAAAGCCTCGGGAGCCTTGCGCTCATATTCCAGGTGAACTGCTTCGCGAATTGCTTCAGGATAGCTGTATTTCTTCATGTTTCCCCCTTACGCATTTTCTGCCTTAAAATCGCCTTCGCCCGGTGGACGTTGGCCTTGAGCGTGCCTTCTTTGACGCCGGTAAGCGACGAAATTTCGGCATAACCCATGTTCTCGTAGAAAAGCATAATCAGCGGAATGCGGTATCCGTCTGGCAGGGCACTGATGTGCCGGCGCAGGTCGGCGATTTCCTGCTCGTCAAACTCGGCCTCAGTTTCAGTTGCAGCGATTTCGTAGTTGTCAATCGTCTCGGTGACCAGCCGTTTCTTACGGCGCAGGTCTTCGAGGCCAAAGTTCCACGCGACGCGGTATAGCCAGGTTGAGAAGGCAGAGCGGCCTGAAAACTTGTGGCTCTGCCTGAGCGCGAAGGGGTAAAGTGACTGGGCAAAGTCCGCGGCGTCATCTTCATTGCCGCGGTAGAGTTTGAGGCCAATCGAGTATATCATATCGAGTGCCTTTTCAAACTCACGGTCGAAATCCTCTTTTGCCAGCCCCTGCTCATCTGTCAGCATGAATCCGGTTTTTCCGTTCCGAGAGATAGTAAAATGCCACCAGGCCAATACCGGCAGAGAGCGGAATCAGACCACCTAAAATGCCCGGATTTGCCGGATTCGTGAACACAAAAAAAAGGGTCAGGGGAATTCCGGCTGAAAAACTCAGGCAGCCGGCGAGCAGGCTGATGAAACGTAGGTGTTCAACCCAGCTGTCAGTGGGTATCTGCTGGCGGATCTTTTCTTTGCGTAAACGGTAGTTGTACAGCATTAAAAAGAACACCAATACCGAGCCAAAAACCACGGCAACCAGCGGCACTATTGCCAATATAATGTCCGCCGTATGCGAGGCGCTGATGCATTGCTCAAGCATCGCTTCCAGATTTTTGGGATTTGTTTCCATTCGTTGCCTTCTTTAGATGGCATTTAATGCGCTTGGGTTGCAAAAAACCGCAACGGCGCCGGCATTATGCAGGGCGAGCAAGGCAGGTCTCTCTGAAAATGTCAATCGATTTCAATGCCGCGGCCGAAAGCTCCTCAGTATCTGCAGTCACGTAGGTTGCGACGTGTGCTGCAATCACGTTATCTTCGTGCTCCTGCGCCATGGCGCGCATAAAGGGCAGTATGGTGTCAGAATAGAGGGAGCTCCCACTTTGATAAGCCTTTCTCGCAGTGTGGATTGCCTGCCGCAGGTGCGTGACGAAAGTCTTCACTGTTGCTGCGGGCAGATCTTTACGGGCATAGATTGCGCCGAGCGGAATCATCGCCCCGGTTTTTTTTTCATACCAATCGCCTAAGTCTTCGATCAGTGCCAGGCCCTCGCGCGCGTAAACGAAGCGCCCTTCGTGAATCAGTACCGCTGCGTCGATTTCGCGCTGCCTGAGTGCAGGCAGAATGGCAAAGAATGGCATTTGGTGCAGAGAAAACCGCAGAGTGGGGTGTACTGTGCGTTGGTAAAAGAGGAACAGCTGGTGCGCGGTCGTATTTTCTCCTGGCAGCGCAAGCCGGCAGCCATCGAACAGGCGGCCGACCAGTACCGGGCCGACACCGTGGCCAACTGCTGCGCCGACTGGCAGCAGGCTGTAGCTGTCGGCAATGCGGTCAATCAATGCAATGGAGCCCTTCGAGATGGGAAAGCGTGACTGAAGCAGGCCGCGGTTGAGCTCTTCAATATCCAGATAGTGCAACCGGTACTCAGGGTATTGGCGCAAGGTACAAAAGGCAAAGGTGTCGTTGGGGCAGGGAGAGATGGCAACGTCGATGGCATCGGCTACAGGCTGCATCAACGCGCACGCGCCAGCTTGCTTGCAATCAGGTATTCGGCAATGGTATTTTTATCCGTGGCAAGAATGCGAAAGAGCGCTTTCTTGATGGTAAAAATTTCGCCGGCAATGCCTGTCTGCCGGATAAATTGGTAGCGGTATTCGCTCGCGCGGGTCTGGCTGTACTCGCGCGGCTGTTGTTGTTTTTCCAGAGCTGTGAGCATTTCGTATCCGGTGCGGCAGTCTGCTTCACTTCTGAACTCCCACGCATCGAGCGTCAGCGTGGTACCGTAGCGGCCGGTGAGCGCCTCTTTGGCGTCGAGCGTAAGCTCGGAATTCTTTTCGACCTGGCGGCTCTCGTTTTGAAACTCGGCGACAAAGACATCGTGCAGTGATTGGAAGCTCGCATCGATTTCGGTCAGTACGGACGTGGGTTTGCAATGAATGAGCAGCAGTGCAAAGCCGATTATGGTCACAACAGATTTATTCATATTCCTGCCCTGAGTTTTTCAACTTGTGAGCTGACATCGCCCTTAAAGACAAAGCCGCCCGAGACGAGTATGTCTGCGCCGTTCTGTACCAGCTCTTTCGCATTGGCGTCGCTGACGCCGCCATCTACTTCAATTTCGAAGTGGTGGCCTTTTGCGCGCTCCATTTCTTTAAGCGCTTTGAGCTGCTCAAGGCGCTGCCAGGAAGATTGAATGAATGGCTGGCCGTAGTAGCCAGGTTCCACTGACATCAGGAGCACAAGGTCAAATGCGGCGATAATGTCATGGAGCGCTGAGACCGGTGTTCTGGGATTCAGCGCGATACCAGCCTTTGCTCCCGCAGCGCGGATTTCGCCGGCAAGGCGAATGGGCGCATTCGTTGCTTCGTAGTGAAAGGTAATAATCGCGGGCTTTAGTTCGAAGTATTTTTTCGCTTCCGCTTCGGGATTTGTCACCATCAGGTGCACGTCGAGTGGCACTTTTGATTCTCCGGCAATCGCGGCGGTGATCTGCTCGCCAAAAGTCAGCGCGGGTACGAAATGCCCGTCCATGACATCGATGTGGATGTATTCGCAGCCTGCGGCTTCGATGTCTTTTGCTGCTTGACCCAGGTATGCCAGTGGTGCCGCGAGTATGCTCGGTGAAATTTTAACTGGCATTACCTTTCACAGGGTATCGGCGCGCAGGCGCAGGCTCTTTTCAGGTTTCTGCACTACCGGTACAGCTGCAGCGGGTGCCGGTGTTTCACCGACAATGGTTTTGGTGTTACCCGAATCGGCCTTTGCTTCCGCGGGTTTTAACCCGCTTTCTGCGGCGTAATAGTTACTAAAGATATCGAAGCTGTCGTCGCGGCGGCGAAAGACGGGTAAGGGGGAGCTATTGCGGATAAGCCAGAATTCACTGTAAGGGGAACCATCTTCATTGGGTACTGCCTCGCGGCGCGCGACGGTCAATACCTGGTCAGTGTCGCCGAGTTTTTTCGCCGGCACAAAAAGCTGTGTGAAGGGCAAATCTTCAAGCTCAATGACCGATTTGCCTTTCGCCAGTTTTTCGACAAACTGTCCCACTTCGAGCGCAATGCCGTCGCCGCTGATTTTACCCTCGCTTAGGAGCGTGGCATTTTCGTCAGCCTTGTCAGTATTGCGCAGCGTGATCGTGGCAGGTTTTTTGAGGTGGTACGCGGCGCCGAGCGCTATCGAAACGGGAGTTCCTTTTTCGAGCTTGGGTGCCGCATTTGCTTGGGGAGTTCCGGGCTGTGCTGGGCCGTCGGAGACGAGCAGCGAAACAGGTGTATTGGGCAACACGGGTGTGCCTGCCGGTGGAAATTGCGCGAGTACCTCGCGCTTAGGCTGTGCCGAGGGAACCCGAGTGATAACTCCCTTGCGCAGGGAGAAGATGCGGCCACCGACGGGCAGGCTCGCTATCGAGCCATCGACCAGGTCTTCGGAAAATCCCGTCAGTTTTGGTACCTGCACAACCGCGTCGGAAAGGTTGACTAAAAGCTCGAGCTTGGTGTGCTTTTCGACCTTGCGGCCAGGTGTCAGGTTTTGCGCGAGAATATAGCCGTATGGGTACTGCACCAGGTAGGCCGGTTTGAGCTCCACCTTGAAATCGTCGCGCAGCATGTTGTGGTCGTTGAGGTAAAGCCGGCCAACCACATCGGGCACGATGGCTTTTTCGGTATCGGCGAAGAGTACTTTGAAGACTACGAAACCAGAGATAAAGAAGATGGATAAACCGACAAAATAGAACAGCAGAATGCGGGAGATATGTTTCAAGTAGAGCATTTTGGGGGCTGCGGGAGCAGGATTTGCTGGCATGGCTTGGTAACTACCAACCTTAAAAACCGGGTGTAAAGAGATAAGGGCTTAAGCGTCAGGTTGTACAGCCCCTTTCTGCGGATGCTGGAGCAAAAAACCTTGACGAAACATTTTTCCGGCGTGGATAGAGCGATGCACTTCTGCACGCATACATTAGCCCTGTTACTCGTGGCGCTTCTCGGCGTGGGGCAGCTTGCGGCGCAGCAGACCGTTTTGCGGCGGGTGCTGGTGCTGAACTTTGAGAACTCCAACAAGAATGCGAACTATGACTACCTGAGCGAGTCGCTGGCGGACAACTTAAAGACCGAGCTCATTAAAACGAAGAAATTTACCGTGCTCGACGAGCGTTCGCTGCGCCAACTGAAGGGTGAGGTGGCAACAAAAAATCTGAGCGTCGAGCAGGCCTCAGCGCTGGCGCTGTCGGCGAACTGCGAAGTCGTGGTAGTCGGTCGTTTCATGGCGAGCGCCCGGCGGATTCGCCTGAGCGCCGAGGCGATTGATGCGTTGAGCGCACGCGCGGTCACAGCCGAAAAGGCAGATGGCGAAATTACCAGCAAAATTTTTGAAACGATTGACCAGCTTGTGCTCGCGCTGAGCGCGGGAATGCAGCAGAAGCTGCCGCCGCTGGACTTAGATTCACTGCGGCGCGACGCGGCGCTCGAGGCAAAATTGCAGAGCGGGGATACTCCCACTGCGGTCGAGGCTGCGTCGGGTCAAAGGGAAACTTTAGCAGAAGAAAAGTTTCGCCTGGGTACGGCGCTGGGCGCAGCGCTGCCCTTGGGTTATGTCGGCGACTATTTGACTTTCGCTCCTGCCGCCACGCTCTACGGCATCTACCGTATGCGCTATGTCTCCCCTTACGCGACATTGGGTGGTATGCTCTATGGCGGCAAGAGTAACACCATTAAACCGGGTCTGATGCTGACGGGCGCGCTGGGGCTGGCGAAGCCATTTGCGCTCCTTAAGGGGGAGCGTCTATTGCTGACGCCGGTTGTCGCGTTTGGTATGGCGCACGCGGCGTTTCGTTCTGACTATGCGGCCGCCACACTTTTCGCGCCGCAGGCGCAGGGGGGAGTTCTCCTGAGCGGCGCGCTTTTTGCCCGTTGGCAGTGGGCATTGGCCGTGCAGCTTAACTATGTTTTGGACAAGCCGCAGGCATTGTTATTTACCCATATATCACTGGGAGTGGAGTATAAACTATGACACGGGCATTGCGACGCAAAATCACACTGGCGCTAATCCCACTGCTGCTCACCGCCTGCAGCTATACGAACGGCTTTTTTGAAAAAACGGGCGGCAGTGGAGCAAATGCCGGCGATGGGGCTGGCGGCGGTTGCGCGGGCACTGGTTCACCGCCTACCACCCCTGCCGACCTCGTGGCAGCCAATGCCGGCGGCGCTGCCATTCGCCTGACCTGGGCTGCAAGCAAAGACGACACGACACCGCAGGCAAGCATGGTTTACGAAATCTGCCAAACCACGACAAGTGGTGGCTGCAGCGGTGGGAGCTTTAGCGTTACATACTCAGTTACGGGTCAGACAAAATATACCACCGGGGCCCTGACGAATGGCGCCACCTATTTCTTCACCATTCGCGCGAAGGACGCTGGTTGCAATGTGAGCGCAGTAAGCCCCCCAGGTACGCGCCACAGCAGCCACAACCCCGCAGTGGCAGCAGACTGCCTACCTCAAGGCGCCCAATACCGAGCCGAATGACTATTTTGGCTACTCTGTGGCCATCAGCGGCGACACGATCGTCGTCGGGGCGTATTACGAGGACAGCAACTCGACTGCGGTGTGCAACGCGCCCTTTACTTCGTGCTCGGGGCTCGGCAATAACGCCGCTAGCGCTGCCGGAGCGGCGTATGTCTTTGAGCGCGATGGCTCAGGTGCCTGGCAGCAGAAAGCCTACCTCAAGGCGCCCAATGCCGAGGCGAGTGACTGGTTTGGCTACTCTGTGGCCATCAGCGGCGACACGATCGTCGTCGGGGCAATTTGGGAGGGCAGCAACTCGACTGCGGTGTGCAACGCGCCCTTTACTTCGTGCTCGGGGCTCGGCAATAACGCCGCTAGCGCTGCCGGAGCGGCGTATGTCTTTGAGCGCGATGGCTCAGGTGCCTGGCAGCAGAAGGCCTACCTCAAGGCGCCCAATGCCGAGGGGAGTGACTATTTTGGCCGATCTGTAGCCATCAGCGGCGACACGATCGTCGTCGGGGCGTATTATGAAGACAGCAACTCGACTGCGGTGTGCAACGCGCCGTTTTCGGGAAACTGCGCGGCGCCATCGGGCCTGTACATGGGCGATAACTCCCTCACTAATCCCGGTGCGGCGTATGTCTTTGAGCGCGATGGCTCTGGTGCCTGGCAGCAGAAGGCCTACCTCAAAGCGCCCAATACCGGCGCGGGTGACTATTTTGGCTACTCTGTGGCCATCAGCGGCGACACCATTGTCGTCGGGGCGGTTAACGAAGCCAGCAACTCGACTGCGGTGTGCAATGAGTTTACCAGTACTGCTTGCGATAACGCTGATGGCGACGGGCCAAACAACAATGGCGCCAGCGATGCCGGTGCGGCGTATGTCTTTGAGCGCAAGTAGTGGGGCCAGCGCCAGATAGCCACCGAATGAATTTGGTGGCTATCTGCCCAACTTGGGCCACCAAAAAAATTTGGTTGCCCATTTATGTAAATTTATGTAAGGTAATGGGGAAGTTAGATATAGATACCTTTAAGGAAGAAAAATGCTACATGCACAGCTCATAAGAACCATGCTCTGCCTGCTGCTCACGCTGCCCTTGGTGGCGCAGGGTAAGGCAATAGCAAAGCCTAAGCCCAAACAGGGGGAATTGGTAGATACTAAAACTGTACTCCCGGCAGGCAGCGAAGGCAACGCACCCCCAGCTATGGAATTCCGCAGCCGGTTTCAGCCGGCGCTCGAATTGACCGCACCCGCAGGGGTGGCTGTCGGCAAAGTCGCCGATGCGCTCGGCTTCGGCTTTGGTGGCGTAATCGGCGCGTCGCTGACACTCGATCGCTGGGCATTCTTTAGCCGCCT
>Ga0272446_1007990_pt1 | contig 10268 bp, 5 predicted proteins | sample YNPCB0061_FD_194587 | JGI IMG/M metagenome (GOLD analysis project Ga0272446, IMG submission 194587) | Hot spring microbial mat communities from Yellowstone National Park, WY, United States - YNP-CB-006-1 | ecosystem: Environmental > Aquatic > Thermal springs > Hot (42-90C) > Sediment | place... | reverse complement strand
GTGTTGACCAGCATCCACGTCAACGCCTATCGCAATCTGCGTCGGTATCTCGGTCTGCCGGAAAAGGAGATCGAGGTGATGGATGTCTTCCAGCAGATCGCGGTCGTGGATGACGATGTGCGCCAGAAGCTCGGCTGCGACTGTCGCAACGTCGCGCCGCGCTCGTCGGCCACCTTCAAGATCGTGATCGACGAGGAGTCCATGCCCGGTTATCGCTTCTTCTACGACGAATGGGGCATCGGCTGGCGCATGCCCAAGGATGGCGGCTTCTACTACGACATGTTCCACCACCCCTTCGCCAACTCGACCAGCATCGACGACATCAAGAACTTTCCCTGGCCCAATCCGGTCGATCCGGCGCGCTTCGTCAATCTCAAGGAGCGCGCCCGCTACGTCGCCGAGGAGTTGGGCGAGCCGGTGATCCTGGGCGGGCTGGCGGCGGGCTTTGTCGAACTGGCGGCGTGGACGCGCGGCTTCGCTCGCTTCTACCCCGACCTGGTCACCAATCTCGAGTGGATGACCTACCTGATGGATACGATCATCGACCTCAAGCTGGCTTACTGGGAAGTGGCGCTGCCGCTGGTAGGCGAGTACGCCGATGTGGTGCAGGAAGCCGACGACCTGGCGGGTCAGTTCGGGCTGCTCATTAACCCGGAGACCTATCGCAAGGTCATCAAGCCGCGCCACAAGAAGATCATGGATTTCATCAAGGCGCGCACCAACGCCAAAATCTTCTTCCACTCGTGCGGCGCCATCCGTGAGATCATCCCCGACCTGATCGAGATCGGCGTGGACATCATCAACCCGGTGCAGGTCAGCGCTGTGGGCATGGAGTCTTCGGCGCTCAAGCGCGACTTTGGCAAGGAGATCACCTTCTGGGGCGGTCTGGTCGATACGCAGGGCGTCTTCACGGCGGGTGCGCCAGCCGAAGTGCGTGACGAGGTGCGTCGCCGCATCGACGATTTTGGCCCCGGTGGCGGCTTTGTGGCGGCGACGGTGCACAACATCCAGGCCAACGTGCCGCCCGAAAACATCATGGCGATGTGGGAGACGCTACAGGAGTTCGGCAAGTATGGCCCCGGCGGCGTCGGTCAACGCCCGGCGGATTACGTCCCCGCGCCGCGCCACGACAAGCCGATCCAGGTGAGCGCCAGTCCCGATGCCTTGCCGGCGCAGATGCCCACGCCCGAAGCCGCCGCGGCGCAGGCTGAAGAGGGCGACTTCTACCCCGACCTCTTCCTCGACATGCAGGACGCGATCATCGACGGGAAGCGGGCGGAAGCGGTGGCGGCGGCAAAGCAGGCGCTCGATGAGGGCTATTCCCCGCAGGCGGTGATCAGCGACGGCATCGTGCCCGCCATGACCATCGTCGGTGAGAAGTTCGAGACAGCCGAGTTTTTCCTGCCGGAGATGATGGCGGCGGCGCTGGCGGCGCGCGGCATCCTGGAGCTGTTGCGCCCGCGCCTGGCCGCCTCGCACACCGAGCCGGTGGGGCGCGTCGTCATCGGCACCGTCAAGGGCGACCTGCACGACATCGGCAAGAACCTGGTGGCGATGATGTTGGAGGGCGCCGGCTACGAAGTGATCGACCTCGGCCCCGACGTGCCCGCCGACAAGTTCATCGCCGCCATCCAGGAACATCAGCCGGGCCTGGTGGGGCTGTCGGCGCTGCTCACCACCACGGCGCCGATGATGCGCACCATCGTCAACGCCTTCCAGGCGGCGGGCGTGCGCAACCATGTCAAGGTGCTGGTCGGCGGCGCCGCCGTCAGCCAGGACTTCGCCGACGAGATCGGCGCCGACGGCTACGCACCGGACGCCGGCGCAGCGGTGCGCAAGGCGCGGGAACTGCTGGCTGTCGCCGGGTGACGAGGATCGTCAGCAGCCGTGACAAACGCAAACTGCGCGCACAGGCATCACATCCAACCAACAGTCAGGCCGGGGTAGGGGACCCCGGCCTGACAAGAAAGAGACCTGCGCAGTGATCGAGGAGGTCACCGCTGCACGGCAGGCAGATAGAGGCTGTTGCTCAAGTCGCTTGCATCCTCTGACAGTGTTTCAGTTGACAGTGCTTCAACAGCAGCGCCGCTCACCATGCTGGCAGGCGTGTTGCCGCCGCCAAAGTCATCGAAGCGAGCGCCGGATGTCTGAATATACCAGGCGCCGATGCGTCCACCCCGGTTGACGAAGAAGCTGCTTGTCGCCGCCGCACCGATCAACACACCATTCTTGTAGACGCGCACCGAGCCATCCGCCAGCGCCCGTGCACCGAGCACGTCGCCATTGGCAAACGCACCAGGGATGACAAGCCGCGTCGCCCAGCCGCTTTGTCCGGGCTGGATTGTCTCCACCACCACGCGTTGATTCACGGCGTCATAGGCAACCAGAATCATGCCTTGGGCGTAGTTGTTGGTCGCCTGCGCCTTGAGGATCAGCGTATGATGTTTGCCGCGCGGATCGATCGTCGCCAGTTGCATACACGCCACCTGGTCGGCGCCGAAGGTGCGCGGCGCTCGATTCCAGAAGATCGTTCCGGCCGTGGTCAGTGGCTGCGCCTGGTTGGTGTTGATGCGATAGGTGCTGGTTGCACCGGTCCAGTTGCTGCCCAGACCACTCGTCGTGTTGGCGCGGTTGAAGTTGTCGAGCAATGCGCATTCCAGCACAGGGCCGACGTACTTGTTGTGCACCGTCGCCTGCGCACTTTGTAGCGGGGCAACCTCCACCGGCGAGCTGGTGATCGTCGTCACCCAGTGGCTGCCCGGCGCTTCACTCACCGTGTAGCTGCCAGGGACAAGCGGGCCAAACGCGAGCGAGCCGCCGCTCGTGTTCTGACAGTAGGGGGTTGGGTAGGAGGAGCCGCTGATGCAGATGCTGAAGATGACGCCAGGAATGGGCGTCACACCCTGCCAGTCGATGGTCTTTTCCACGGTCAGCGCACCCGGGCGCAGCGTGTTGGTGACCGTCGCCTGCGCTGGCTGCGTGTCTGAAACGCTCACAACGCCGGGCAGCGTCACACTCCAGTTCGGGCTGGGGTCGCTTTCGGTGACAGTGTAGTCGCCAACCTGCAGGCCGCTCCACGTCATTGCGCCGCCGCTCGTGGTCTGGCAATTCCCCGCCGGGTAGGAAGGACCGGTGATACAGACCTCGAAGCTCTGTCCGGTTGCAGGCGGCGCACCGCTCCAATCGACCACCTTGGTGACGGTGAGATCGCCAAGACCGTCGCACGTGGTTGTGACGTTGGGCTGGAAGCCAACCGCCGCGCTCGTATCCGTCCCGTCACAGAGCCAGGGCGTGAAGTCGGTATTGCCGGTGGCCGTGTCGGCGCCGGGGGTATTGGGGCCGGTCGCTGCGCCCCACCAGTTCAACTCGCTGTTGCTGGTGAAGTCGTCGGTGTCGCTCACCAGGCCGTTGGCGTTGCCGGTGATGCTGTTGAGCTGCACCGTGGCGTTGACGAAGTCGCTGCTCGTGCAGTAGGAGTAACCAACGCACTGATAGAGCGCAACGCCGTATTCCCAATTGCGCACATAATTGTTGGTTGCGGTGAAGTCGAGATCCATGCCGCCGAAGCCACCGTCCGCCTCGATGCCGACGCCGCCCGTCGAGCCGTCGCTGTCCAGCTCGTTGTTGATGACGCGGATCGTCTTGGCGTTGGAGGCGGCAGCCATCACGGCGTTGGCATCCGGTGCAGCAGCGGCTACGCCAGCGCCATCCTCGAAGGCGGAAGGCAGCCGTCCCGGCGGCGGGTCATCCGCGATGACGCCCCAGAAGCCAGCCGATCCGGTGCCTGCTGCGGTGGCGCTGATCAGGTTGCCGTCGTGCGTTCCGCTGCCGTCGATGTGGTAGATGCCGACCTGATTCTGGCTGAGCGTGTTGCCTTCGGTGTTGGCGTCAGCGCCGTAGATCAGCACACCGGTCGAAACCCACGTGAAGGGCGTGTAGGAGTGACCGCTGATGGTGTTGCCTTTGATGGTTGCCGTTGCGCCACTGCCCACCTGCACGCCGTTCTGGGCGATGAAGTTCACTGCGCCCGCGCCGGTGATCGTGTTGTTCTCCACCAGCGCGCTCGAACCGACGCCGCTGACTGTGACGCCGTTCTTCTGATAGCCGACGATCGTGTTGTTCTGGATCGTGGCGGCGCCGACGGTGCTCAGTGCTGCGCGCCCCACCTGGATGGCGACGCCGTTCTGGCAGCCGCTGATCGGGTTGTCGCGGATGTCGCGGATCACGTTGTGGTGGATGTTGGCGTTGGCGCCGTCGCGCACGAAGAGGCCAGCGCCGATGCTGCCACAGCCAGTTGGCCCAGGGCCAGTGACGGTGAAGCCGGTCACCTCAACGTTGATGCCCGCCCCTGCAATTTTGACGATGGTCGAATCCGGGTTGGCGGCTGGCGGGATCGTAGCGGGCGCCTGGATGAAGGTGGCGGCGGCGCCGCTCTCGCCGACAAGTTGCAACGTCTTGGTGACGACAACCTGCTCTACGTAGGTGGCGGCTTTGACCAGCACCGTGTCGGTCGGCTGGGCGTTGTCCACCTCGCCCTGGATCACGGCGCCGATGCGTCGCGTGTTGGGGAAGGTGTAGCTGCCTGCAGTGTAGGTGTAGCTGCGCACGTCGAAGGGCGGGTAGGCGCCGACCAGCGCAACAACAGCTTTGTCGTAGGCGTTGTTGTACCAGTAGCTCGTCCAGTCAAATTCGCCGGAGGCCACTGTCCCGCGCGTACGAATGTATTGCGTGCTGCCGCTGAAGTTGTTGCCCTGGATCACAGCGCCGCCGACGCCATAGACGAACCATGGCACCGTCGTGCCCGCACCGGTCAGGCTGATCGCCGGGTAGGTGGCGCCGTTCATCGTGAAGGTGTTGTTCTGGATCACGCGGCCGCTCACCGGGCCGCCGATCCCCGCGCCGTTGTTGATCGAGAGCAGGCCGCCAAGGTCGAACCAGTTCTCCTCGATGAGATAGGACTGGATGTGCGCAACGTTGTTCACAGTGTCGTAGCGCCAGTCGCCGAAGTAGACTGCACCACCGCCCGGCACGGCAACATGCACGTCGCGCAGCGTGAAGCCGTCGCCGATCACCTCGATGGTCTTGTTGTTAGAGGGTGTATTCGGCCCAATGCGTAGCCCCTGGATCGTCACGTTGTCGCCTTCGACGAAGATGCCGCTGTAGCCGAAATTATTGGTGGCATTGGTGTTGACCGTGGCAAGCACGGCGGTGGCGTCGGTGATCGGGTTGTCGCCGCCGTCAACGCCCAGGATCGTGACGCCGTTCCTGGCAATGAAGAGGCCGAACTGGTGGGGGCCATTCACGCCAAGCACAAAACGGTTCGTCGCCACCTCGTTGTAGGTTCCGGGCAGGACGCGCACCTGACCGCCCGGCTGCACCGCGTCGATGGCGGCCTGGATCGTCTTCTTGGCAGTGGCGGGCGTCTGGCCGCTGTTGGCGTCGTTGCCGTTGACAGCATCGGCGTAGCAGACCGTCGTGCATTGATCGACCTCGAAGTTGGCGTGCACTTCATCGGCGCCCCACTGCAAGGTCACGTTGTCCACAAAGCCGCGGAACGTGGCGCCCCACCCGGAGCCCACGCCGACATTGACGCCGAAGACAAGGGTGTTGGCGTCGATGTTGATCGGCGCCGGGTCGCCCGGTTGGCCGGTGACGCTGCCAGCGAGCCAACCGCTCAGCGAAGTGGTGTAGTTTTGCACGACGCCGCTGGGAATCGATTGTCCACCAGGCACAAACATCCAGAAATTGCCGTTGAAGATGTTCTGTGTGATCCACTGGTCAGTGGGAATCGGCGCGGCGCCGTTGTAGATTGGCTCCCAGATCAGCAGAGCATACTTGCCATAGGTCGGTGAGCCAACGGTCGCATCCGCTACGTAAAGCCGGAGGACAGGGGCAAAGTGGCTGGCGGTTGTGCTGCTGCTCGCCCGGTAATATTCGTAGCTGAGCGCAGTCAAGCCGGCCAGTGTGCGCGTGGGGAAGCTGGTCGCATCCCACAGTTTCTGAAAATCTGCCTTATCCTGACCAGGCGTCACGGTGTTGGTGGCGAACTCCAGCGAGCCGTTGCCAGAACGCGGCTGCGCAGTGGTGATGGCGACGGTGGCATCCGTGCGCACATTGGCCGCCGCCCAGCCGTCGGGGGCAGCCGTAGTCACGACCACAGCCAATGCCTGGCCCGTTGTGCTAACCAGAAGCAAGGCAAGCAACAACGGAGTGAGCAGTAGACGCTTCCACTTCATCAAGTCGTTCATCAGAGACTCCTTTAGGGGAAAATTTGTTCCGACGAGCATCAACTCTGGCAGCAGCGCCTTCCACAACGCAGTGTACGGCTCTGCTGCGCGCAAGCACCAGGGAGCATGACAATGCCAGATAGATGGATGGGTGATGGACCTCCTTGGGGTGAGATCACAAAAATGGCGCCACTTCACAACTGCGCTTCGGGCAGGATTGTAAGCCGCAGAGAAGCATTAAAAGTATACGCTGATTTTCGGATGCTTGAGCTTGCGATTTGCTGACAAAACTTACGGGGAGCGCACAGACCGGTCGCACCGACATTGCTGGCGCGCACCTGCCGAGCTTGCCGGTAGTGCGAGGTTCAGTGCATGCTGCCAGCAGTGCCAACGCCAGGATGTTGTTGAGAAGTTGCTCGTTTACGCTCTGAGATCGCCCCAGCCTGGATGGGTTGCCAGGCGCGCCGCCATACTGTGATAGGCAGCCAGCGAGCGCCGCAGTTTGACGTAGACATCTCCGCCGACCGAGTAGCCCTGAAAACCGATCCAACCACGATAGCCGACCCGCCGCAGCTCCGCCAGCACGACAAAGTTATCGAGTTCGCCATCATCGAGCGGTTCGATGGTGGCCGGCATGGGGCCACTGCCTGCGGGTAGACGACGGCTGCCGCAAAGGTTGGCGGAGCGCAGATAGGGCGCCGCTTCAGCCAGACGCGCAGCAAGGTGCGTCCCATCCACTGCGTACCAATGATAGCCGTTGAACGATAGCCCCAGGCGCGGATGCGTCAGCCTTCGGCACAGGCGCACGGCGTCCTCGGTGCGCTCCAACCAGAACGCAAAGTGGGGATAGAGCAGGATTTCGTGTCCATGCCGATCGGCGATGGTCAGCAGGTGCTCAAGCCAGGGCAACGCCTGGTCATCGCGCATGGCGTCGGATTGCGCGCGTCCGGGCGCTTCGGCATAGAGCGCCACCGCCACCTGCGTCGGAATCGGCAGCGACTCGATCAATGCCACGACATGCGACGCCGAACCATCGGGCGCCGAGGTGATGTCGAGCGTCGTGTACACACCGGCCACTTCCAGCCCATAGCGCGCCTTGACGTGCGCCAGCCGTGGGATGTCCGCCTCCGCCTCGGCGCTCCACAGGGTCAAGTAGGTGGCGTCGTACCCAAGTTCGGCCAGCATCTCGCAGCGCACGTCAAACGCATAGGCGCCCAGCGAGGTGTAGAAATAGGTGTCCATGGCAAAGACGCCAGTAAAGAGTCTGTCGGTGCTCATGCGCTCTCCCGTTTTTGCACGACTTGTGGCTGCCCGGTATTGGCGCAGTCGTAGATGGCGCGCAGACACGCGAAGTTAAAGCGCGCCTGTTCGCCCAGGATGGCCGGCGCCGACTCACCTTGCAGCGCACGATAGAAAAAGGACAACGGCTTGTGATGAAAGGGTGCGCCCTCGCGGTTATCGCAGCGGGTCACCGTGCTTGTGACATGGCCGGCGTGATCGTGGCGGTGGATCACCTTGCCCTCACCCGCCAGCATCAGCCAATCCCACGACACGGCGCCGTGGCTGCCTTCCAACTCGACCGTCGTGCGCGCTTCGCCGTGGGTGCAGGCAGCGCGCTCGTAGGTCACGTGCACGATGCTGCCATCGCGCAGGCGGCAGCGCAGAGCGGCGGCGGCGTGCTGTTCGACAGGGGGATGCGAGAGGGGCGGATCGACGGCAGTGGCAGGGTTTGCCAACCAGGCGCTGACCACGGTGGTCTCGATTGGATCCAACAGATCGTTGATGGCGGCAAAATCGTATGGCCCCCAGTCCATGACCACGCCGCCGCCGCTCAGCGCCGGGTCGAGAAACCAGCGGCTGCCCGGCTGATACTCGATTCCAGAACGGCTGCGCTGATGGCGTTGGACAAAGGTGAGGTGATAGGGCGCGCCGACACCGCCTTCCCGGAGCAATTGTTTGACGACGCCGGTCGTGGGCAGATCAAGAAAACGACTGCTACAACAGCCGATGTGTAGCCCAAGCGTTCGCGCTAGATCGACCATCTCGGTTGCCTGCGCAACATCCAGCGCCAACGGCTTCTCGCACAGGACGTGGCGGCCGCTATGCAGCGCCACCAACGTCAGCGCGTAATGCGTGACCGGCGGTGTGGCGACGACGACGATGTCGTTTGCCTGCGCCGCTTCCGCCAACATGTCGGTGGCGCTGGCAAAGGTGCGCGCCGTTGGGTGGTGCTGCACGAAATTCGCCAGCGCCGCTGGATTGGGGTCGGCGACGGCAAGGTTCAGGTCGCCCCCGGCTAATTCCTGGGCAGCGGCGGCGTGATGACCCGCAATCACCCCTGCGCCGATCAAGTAAAGTCGCAAAGTCGTCAATCCTTTCGTCCACACAGCATTTTGATTTCACGCACCAGGCGCGCCGCCTCGTCGATCGTCGGCGCTTCTGTCACAAAGAAGAAGCGTGTGTCCGGTCGCGCCAGGCGCAGGCAATCTTCGACCATCTCCAGATAGCTCTCATGACCGTTGAAAGTTCCGCTCTGGCGTGCGTGCGGCCCCGGCGTCAACACCGCGAAGCCAGAGAAGGTGGCAATTTCCTGCTCCAGGTTGACAGGCGGCGAGAAGAGATTCAGGTAGCGCACGCCTGGCAACTGGCGAAAACCCTGCCATTGATGGCCGGAGCGCGCACAGCAATGCAGGGAGACGCCGCCGAACTGGTGGCCAAGCGCTTGCAGATAAGGCAGGCAGAACTCGGTGAAGTAGCGCGCCGAGATCGAGCCAACGTCATCCTCCGAAAGGCAAATGCCCCATTCCGCCGGCATCCACAGCTCGGGATAGTGCACGAGGCAGGCGTTGGGATAGCGATCGCGGAATGCACCCACGCCCAGCGCGACCGTGTCCGTCACTTTGCGCAGCAGGCGATGCACGGCATCCGGCGTATCAGCCAGCGCCACGAAGAAGGCCTCCTTGCGCCAGATCAGGGCGGCAATATCGAACGGGCTTTGAATGTCGAAAATGCGCAGCGGTGTGTCGTCACCACAGGCGGCGCGCAGCCCATCGGCCAGCGCAAAAACCGTGCGCAACGAGTCGGCGTCAAGCGTGGGCGGCGTCAAGGCATCGGCCTCCTCCGCCGTGAAGACTGCCGGCATGGCAAAAGGCATGTTGTCCGCAGGCCGATGCACCGGACTGCCGAATGCCGCGGCGAAGACATCGGTGCCGGTCCAGACATGCGCCATTGGCACGCGGTCGTCGCCGATGGCGTCGGCGCAATGGCGCTCCCATTCGAGCATGGCGACGCCCATACGGATGCGCTCCGTCACCGACCCCTGGCTGACGACGCGCACATCCGCCGGCCCCGGGACATTGACGCGCACACCGTGACCGGGAGAGACCTCCCCGCCGAACAGGGCGCGATGAAATTCAATTTGTTTGGCATACCGTAGCGACATAGGCGGTTAGCTACCTTTGACAGCGCCTTCGGTCAGACCTGCAATAAACTGGCGCTGCATAAAGAAGAAGACCTTCCTCCTGTTGTCAATCCGAACCTAAACTTGCGCAAAGCAAAACCTGCCAGGCCAGAGCGAGCGACGCCCTGCTGGCGCGCAACCGACTATGCAGCATGGCCTGGCGCCGCCGTCGATTGGCGCACGACCAGATGCGTCGGCAACTCCACGATTGGCGTAGCGGCGGCTGGTGCATCGAGCAACTGCTGCAACAGCCGCACCGCCTCGCCGCCCATCTCGAAGATTGGCTGATGCACGGTCGTCAGTTGCGGTCGCATCTGCAGCACCTCCGGGGTGTCATTGAAGCCAACCACCGACAGTTGATCAGGGACGCTCAGCCCAGCCTCATACGCCGCCGTGTAAACGCCCATCGCCATCGGGTCGCTGGAGGCAAAGATCGCCGTCGGGCGCGGCGACAGGGCAAGCAACTCCTGGGCGCAGACATACTACTGGATGGTCAACACATCACTCAAGGGCAACACCCTCTACACTGACCCGTTCAGTTGGTTCCCACGCGCCCCAGACCTGGAACCGTATCGCTTCTG
>Ga0272446_1007989_pt1 | contig 10269 bp, 8 predicted proteins | sample YNPCB0061_FD_194587 | JGI IMG/M metagenome (GOLD analysis project Ga0272446, IMG submission 194587) | Hot spring microbial mat communities from Yellowstone National Park, WY, United States - YNP-CB-006-1 | ecosystem: Environmental > Aquatic > Thermal springs > Hot (42-90C) > Sediment | place... | reverse complement strand
GAGGCGGCCCCCACCCCCCGCCTGTTTGCCGCCCCGCACCATCCCTACACCCAGGGGTTGCTGGCCTCGGTGCCCAGGCTGGATTTTCAGGCAACCCCTGTCAGACTGCAGGCCATTCCCGGCCAGGTGCCCTCTTTGGGCGAGGTGCCGCCGGGCTGTCCTTTCCAGCCCCGCTGCCCCCGGGCCTTTGCCGCTTGCCAGGAGATGCCGCCCTGGCTGCCGGTGGCTGCAGATCATGGGGTGGCCTGTTGGCTCTATCAGGGGAAGGCGGAGGGAGTGGGCGGCCGTGGCTGAGATACTGGTTGAAGCGCGGGGTTTAACGAAGATTTTCCCGTTGACGACCGGCTGGACCAGGCGGGTGCAGGTTTCGGCGGTGACCGAGGTGTCGCTGGCTCTGCACGCCGGGGAAACCCTGGGGCTGGTGGGTGAGTCGGGCTGCGGCAAATCGACCTTGGGCCGCCTGCTCCTGGCCTTGCTGCCGCCGACGACCGGCGAGATCTGGTTCGCCGGCCGCAATATCCTGACCTTGTCCCGCCCGGAACTCCGCCACCTGCGGCGCCAGATGCAGATCGTCTTTCAGGATCCCTATTTTTCCCTCAATCCCCGCATGACCATCCGCCAGATTCTGGAAGAGCCTTATATTATCCACGGCTTGGGGAGCAAAAGGGAGCGCCGGGACTGGGTTGCCGGCCTCCTTCACGATGTGGGGCTGCCGGAAGAGGCCCTGCACCGCTATCCCCATGAATTCAGCGGTGGCCAGCGCCAGCGTCTGGGAATTGCCCGGGCCTTGGCCCTGAAACCCCGCCTGATTATCGCCGACGAGCCGGTTTCGGCTCTGGATGTCTCGGTGCAGGCCCAGGTATTGAATCTCTTCAATGACTTAAAGGGCAGGATGGGTCTGACCTATCTCTTTATCTCCCACGATCTGAGCGTCATCAGTCATGTCAGCGACCGCATCGCCGTCATGTATCTGGGCCGTCTGGTGGAAGTGGCGCCGCGCCAACGCTTTAGTCAGCGGGGTCTGCACCCTTACACCGAGGCGTTATTAGACGCCGTGCCCGTGGCCGATCCGGCCTACCGGCGGCCGGTGCCCCGCCTGCAGGGCGACCCGCCCAGTCCGGTTCATATCCCCCCGGGCTGCCCTTTTCATCCCCGCTGTCCGGAAGCGCTGGAGATCTGCCGGGAGGTCGTCCCCGAATTCCGGCCGCTGGCCGCGGACCACTGGCTGAGCTGCCACCGGCGCTGATGGTGAGGTGAGCCGCCGTAAGCCCTTACAGCGAGGTGATGCAGCTTTCGAAACAGGTCTTGGCAAAGGTGCCGGTCAGGGGCACGGGATAGTCGCCGGTGAAGCAGGCCAGGCAGAAGGCGTCCGGATCCATCTGGGTGGCCGCCACCATGCCCTCCAGGCTCATATAGCCCAGGTAATCCAGGCCCAGATAATCCCGAATCTCCGCCACGGTTTTGTGGGCGGCAATCAGCTCACCTTTGCTGGAGAAATCAATGCCGTAATAGCATGGGAAGCGGGTGGGCGGACAGCTCACCACCATGCTGACCTCGGTGGCGCCCACCTGCCGCAGGGTCTGCACCCGGGTGCGGGAGGTGGTGCCGCGAATAATGGAATCCTCCACCACCACGATGCGCCGGCCCTGCAGCACCTCCCGCACCGGGTTGAGCTTCACCCGTACGGCAAAATCCCGCATACTCTGCGACGGCTGAATAAAGGTGCGGCCCACGTAGTGATTCCGGATCACCCCCAATTCGAAGGGCACTCCCAACCTTTCGGCATACCCGAGGGCGGCGTAGGTCCCGGAGTCGGGGAAGGGCATGACCAGGTCGGCGGCAACCGGATGCTCCTGGGCCAGACGGGCGCCCAGGCGTTTGCGGATCTGATAGACATTGGCCCCGTAGATGCGGCTGTCGGGGCGGGCGAAATAAATAAACTCGAAGATACAGAATTTTTTGGGGGCCGGCGGCAGGGTTTTATAAGAAGTCAGGCCGTTGGCATCCAGGACGACGATCTCCCCCGGCTCCACCTCCCGCAGATAATCTGCCTGGACCAGATCCAGGGCGCAGGTCTCCGAGGCCAGGACCGGGGCGCCGTTTACTTGCCCCAGACAGAGGGGCCGGAAGCCGTAGGGGTCGCGCACCCCGATAACCCTGTCTTTGGCGGCCAACACCAGGGAATAAGCCCCCCGCACCTGGGTCAGGGCGGCGCTCAGGGCCTCCACCACGCCCCGGTGCAGATGCCGGGCCATGAGATGGACAATCACTTCCGTGTCCATGGTGGACTGGAAGATGGAACCCTCCTGCTCCAGACGATGGCGCAGCTCCAAGGCATTGACCAGATTGCCGTTGTGGCCGATGGCCAGGGTCTCGCCACCATGGTGCACCACAAAGGGTTGGGCGTTCACGGCCAACGTCGAACCTGTGGTGGAATAGCGCACATGGCCGATGGCCAGGTGGCCGGTGAGTTTGTCCAGGATATCCTGATGAAAGACCTCGGGCACCAAACCCAGCCCCCGGTGCTGCCGCACCTGGTAGCCGTCGCCGCTGACAATGCCGCAGGATTCCTGGCCCCGGTGCTGCAGGGCATAGAGGCCGAAATAGGTCAGGCGGGCCGCTTCGGGATGGCCGAAGATGCCGAAAATCCCGCAATATTCCTTGGGATAGTCGCTCCCGGGGGGCGATCCCGGGGGGAAAGCTACTGGCTGCATGTCTGCCTCGGACGCCGGCTGGCGCGGGTCAGCAACGTTTCGGGGTTTACGAAAAAGAAAAAGGCGGGAGACGGAGTATCCAGCCTTTTCTTACCATTCTAACAGGATTCAATCAAAAGAACAGCAATTTTTTTGAGAGTAGGCCGCATTCCCATCATCTGGGGAGATTGGCCGCCAGTCCCTGCAGCTGCTGCCGCAGATCTGCCGTCCGCTGCAACAACGGCGCAATGGCCGCAGCATCCAGGTCCGGGTGCGCCTGGGCGGCCACCAAGTGGCGTTCCAGGTCAGCCAGGCCCTCCTGAGACAGGATGACAAATTCCCGAAATTCCGGGCTGTCAGGCTGAGCCTGCCCCTCGCTCAGATTATTACTGATGCTCATGGCCGCCCGCCGCACATCCATCATCAGCCCAAAGGCCTGCGGCCGCGGCCAGGTATCGGTAAGTTGATAAATATCCTTAAAAAGCTGTACCGCCGTTTCAAAGGCGTCGTGATGTGAAGGTGGTGTTTTGATGGCTTTATTCTCCTCAATAGTTATTTTTTCGGCTATTTGTTTGTATCGGCCGTATTCTCTTGTTATATTCGTCGCAGGCGGTTTTCAATGAAGCAGGTGCCTCTTTTCCCAAGCCCGTTGTTCTACACAATTCTACTAGGTTTTTCACCGCAGATTGGCAATGACGTGGTTTTTGCAGTTTGGGATATATGGCTACCTCGTTTACCTTTCCCCGTTTAAATAATGTATCCAGGTTTCAATATTCCTTTTTGGAACGATAATCGCCACGGATTCATCCTCGGACCGAAAATCCAGCTGCTCTTCTCGGCATATCTGTTCAAGGAAGGTTATCCGGTTTTTCACCTCAAAAGTATCGGCATCCATCATGACAAGGAGAACGCTGGCCGCTTTTTTTGTTCTCTCCCGATAGGCCCTGAGCTCCTTGGGAAACCGCGCGCGCACCCATTGTTCTCCTGAACCTGCCCCGCCCGGACTTTTTTCTACCCTGATTTCCCGAGTTTCCCAGCCCATACCTTGCAGAAAGCGTCTGGCAAAGGCTTCGTGCTGGCTATCCTCGCACAAGAGGGTGATTTTTACCCGGCGCAGACTCATTCTACCCAGCCCCGGGTAACCTGCTCAGATAGTTTTAACGCCTGAGCAGAATCAATTGTTAGTCTTTTCACCCGTGTCGGTCCCAAAGGGTCGCGGTCCAACCAGAGGCCGTGATCTGTCCCAAAATAATCAATTAATTCCGGATGATGGCTAATAATGACTGCCTGAACCAACCCTTCCCCACAGGCATCCTGCAGCTCCATCAGCCAGGGTTGGATTTCGCCCAAAGCCACATAGTTATCTGGCTCGTCCAAAAAGAGAACATGCCCCATTTCCTGCAAGGTCATCAAGAGTGAATAGAGTATGAGAACAACTCGCTGGCCGTCAGAAATTTTCTCGAAATCAAAGTATATTATCGGCTCTTTTCCTTCTCCCCTGCCAAAACCAACTTTCAATATTCTGTGTTTACCGGCCTGTTCTAATTTAAAGGCATAAAACCCGGGAAGACAATTTCGTAATTTATCAGTTAAAGTGACGATCTTATCCTGATTTTCCTGGGAAATATAGCGATACCAGTCGGCGAAGTTAGAACCATTGCGGTTCAACCAACTTGACTCTACCGTGCTGATTGAAGTCATTACCTGGGGTTGGAGGCTAATAATGAAAAGCATTTCAAGCCATTTTTCGAACCAGGTCAATTTTTTCTTATCTTTGCGTTCAACAATGGTGGCCAAGGCTGAAACCGACCAATCAAAGGAATATTCCGGTCCCGGTCGGTGCTCGTCATTATATAATCTGACCTCGCCATGTTTAAATTCGAACAGGGGGTTGCCGTCAAAGGTGAGGCTCTCTTGTTCGATCCGTTGCTTGCCCAGCTCAATATTGTGCAGAATGGCCAATCTGTAAGAAAACCGTCCGCCCATCCCTTCCACATCAAGCTCAAAGGACTGCTGGGGGCTTGTTAACCAGGCGGTACAATCATCGGGAGGGAATAAAGCTTCAACTTTTGCCTTATCGATTACCAACATGCGAATATTGAAAAGCAGATCAAACAATGAGGATTTGCCACCGCCATTAGGTCCCAGCAACAGGGTTAATTCGTCAAAGTTGATTTCAAAATTTTCAAAACAGCGATAGTTATGGGCATAAAGTCTCTTCAGCATGATGAGGGCCTTTTATTGATACTTGTAAAATTAGAAATATTGTGAAGAGGAATAAAATTCTACTAATAATCAATGGGAGCCAGCAAAATTATTCCCTGCCGCATGGTGTGGTATGAGCTATTGAATGCTGGCCCATGTCGTCACTTAGAGGAAACGAAACGACTGAAGGCTCTCGTAATCAAAAATGATATAAAATAAAGGGATAGTAACTTTTGGAATCATTTGAAAAACCATAAAATCAGCTTACATTTCTTTATATCAAAAATATCAGCGAATTTCAAGGGTAAGCTGAAATCCTGCTGAAAGGAGCTTGAGCAGAGAGGGTAAGGTCCCTTGAATTGTCTTTATTTGACCGGCCTGTTTATCTTATCAATAAAAGGGAGGCCAGGGGTATCGGCACGATACGGGGATCGGTTAATGGCACCCTGTCAGTGAGGGTGACTAAAATGCCAAAAGGGGCGTTATAGACGGTCTTTTCGATAAATGCCCGCAGGCCCAGGGTATCTCTCTGTGGGTCGATCTGGCGCCGGAATTTCACTTCCAGGGGGATGCGGTGTTCCCCCACTGTGATGATAAAATCCACTTCCGGCTCCCGTCCCCGTGCCGGGAACCAGGCCACATCGAGCCCCGGGATACTGGCAAGGAAGTAGCCGACCAGGCTCTCGGCGATGTGTCCGGCCAGGTCGCTCAGGTGGGGAGCCCTCCGGAGGTCCTCAGGGGTAAGGGGGATAACCTCCTGGAGCCAGCTGGCCCGCAGGAAGTGGTCACATAAACAGAGTTTGGGTGGTCCTTTGGGACGTTTTACCCGGAGCTCCAGGGGATGGACCAGACGGATTAACAACGTCTCGTGCAAGAAGCGGAGATAGGCCAGCACCCTTTGCGAACCGACATTGGCACCAAGGGCCGAACTTAATTCATGAATGAATATCGCCGGACCGGGAGCCTGGCCGGCATAGCGGCAACACAGGCGGAAGAGTTCCTCCAGAAGATTTGCATCGCGTCGGCGTCCTCGCTCTCCCAGCCTGAGGTCATGCTGAATCACCCTCCTGATGACCGTCTCGTTCAGCTGGTCAGACACCTCCTCCCAGGGACGGTCGGCACGCGCCTGGGCAATGGGGTAGCCGCCGCGCGCCGACAAGGCTGCCATGGCCTGGTCCCGCAGTTCTCTATACTGCCTCCCATGTTTGGCCGCCTGCTGCCAAAACTCCTGTTCTTTGAGCGCTCCTAAGCCATTGGCGGACAACAGGGACGGGATCTCACCCCAGCCCCGCAGGGCCGCCACTTCCCGCAGCAAGAGAGGACCCAGCTCCAGGGTGGAGATGCGCCCGGCCAGACTGTCTCGGCCGGATTCGATGCGGAGCGCCGAACTCCCGGTTAACAGGACATTTACCGCATGATGGTCAACCAGGGCCTTTATCTGGGGGGCCCAATCGGCAAGGTTCTGGACTTCGTCGAAAAAGAGAAAAACCGGCTCACCCCGCTGCGCCCACTCGTTGAACGAACCTCCCAAAATACGGTCCGCAAACCAACGGCAGATGCTGAGGACAGGGTCCGCCAACCTCTTGAGCGTTGGCAGTTCATCGAATTGCACCCGGAAAAGGCGTTGGGGTGGGATCTGTTCCTGGTGGAGCAGATGGTCAATGATGTGTCCTTGCAGGGTGGTCTTGCCCACCTGCCGGGGGCCTCGCAGCACCGTGACCGGGGCCAATCCGGCTTGCAGTCGCTGCAGGGTCGGCTCAAAAAGCCACCGTTTATAAGGAGGGAGGGGACGCATGGGCCTTCCCTGCCACCAGGGGTTGGTTTCCACCAGGAAGGCCTCCAACTCTCTGGGCAGGGTGACCCCAAAAAGCGTCCTGTCCAAGGCTATTTTGTCCACCACAATGCCACCCTCCCGGGAGGGATTGATTTTGCCGGTGTTCCAGGGGAGAGTATCGCCGGCAAGCAAACTTGCCGCCCCCCGCAAATCAACGAAAATTATGGCTTTAAAAGGTCAGGGAGACGATCTAAGATGGCCGTATACACCTTCTTGGCGATGGCTAAGGCCTCTGCCGCTTCCTCCAGAGATGGCTCTTCAGGATCACCCAGATAACGGAATTTCCAGGCATATTCAGTGAGAGGTACTGCCTGATCGATGACCTGAAACAGAGTCTGATCAATCTTAAGACATTGTTCGCCGATTTCCTCCAAGCTATTAGTCTTCCGAAAAACCACATTGTGCCAGAAAAGGAACCCCTTCAGAACTTTTGCAACTGCTTGTTGGCAATGGCAAACAGCATCGCTCACCAGAGGGGGGACGGCAGTCAAGTCATGGGAGGCGGAGCGCACATCGAGCTCAGCCTTCTTTATCCATGCCTTCGTCTCGGCTATCAGGATAGCATCAGCGAGCATAGAGCAAGACCCCTGCACGTTTCACAATGGCCGGCAAGGAAGCCGGCAGCTGCAGACGCTCCCGGAAATGCTGCTCGGTGCAAACAAGTACGTCTGCCGCCGTGCCGGTTCCCCGGAGCGCCTGGTATGCCATTCGGCTACGCCTTTGTTCCGGTGGGGCCTCATTGGACACAATGACCATGAGATTATAGTCGCTGTCCGGGCTGGAATCGCCTCGGGCCTTGGAGCCGAAAAGATAAATCTCTTCAGGCTGAAAGGCCGCCACCAGGCGGCGGACGATTTCGGCCAGGGTGTTATCTGGGGAATAGGCTTGGTTTGGCATGTTGTTTTGCCGAGCGGCCTCGGAAACCTGGAAAATAAGGGGCGCGGCCCAGGGCTGACCTGGAGAGGCCCTGCAGGTCTGCCCCCTTGACCAGGTGACCATGGCGGGCCCGGCCCGCCCTCTGAGGTTATCTCTCTGCAAACTCGAAACCAAACTCTCTTCCGAGACTGACGTGGACAGTTAAAGCCTGCTCTACTGAAAGAATTATCTCTTCACTGTCCACTTTCCACTTTCCACTCCCGTTTGCTGCCGAAATCAGGTCACCCTTCTCCCATGATACTCCTGCAGGCTTTTGACCTCCAGTTGCCCCGTCTGCACCGCCCGGATGGCCTCGAGGGTGGCCCGGGCCGCGGCGATGGTGGTGGTGTAGGGGAGGTCGTACTCCAGGGCGGCCCGGCGGATGGACAGGGAGTCTTCGGAGGTATAGCGGCCCTGGGGCGTGTTGATGAGCAGGGCGATTTCCTTGCTTTTGATGCGGTCGATGATATTGGGCCGGCCGGCCCGGATCTTGTGGACCATGGCCACGGGCAGGCCATGCCCCCGGAGGTAGTCGGCGGTGCCGTGGGTGGCGAAGAGCTCGAAGCCCAGGGCCTGGAAGCCCCGGGCCAACTCCAGGGCCGCGGGTTTATCCCCGTCTTTGACGCTGAAGAGCACCCCGCCGGCAGTGGGCAGGCGCTGGCCGGCGGCCAGCTGGGACTTGGCAAAACTCAGGGCGAATTCTGCATCCAGCCCCATGACTTCGCCGGTGGAGCGCATCTCCGGCCCCAGGAGCGGGTCCACCCCGGGAAAGCGGCGGAAGGGGAAGACGGCCTCCTTGACGGCGAAATAGGCGGGCGTCACCTCCCGGGTGAAGCCCAACTCCGCCAGGGTGGCGCCCACCATCACCTTGGTGGCCAGTTTGGCCAGGGGCACGCCGGTGGCCTTGCTCACAAAGGGGATGGTCCGGGAGGCCCGGGGGTTGACCTCGAGGATATAGACCTGGCCGTCTTTGACCGCGAACTGGATATTCATGAGGCCGATGACGCCCAACTCCGCGGCAAGGGCTTTGGCTTGACGACTGATCTCCGCCTGGATGGCCTGATCCAGGGAGTAAGGCGGCAGCACGCAGGCCGAATCGCCGGAGTGGATGCCGGCTTCCTCGATGTGCTCCATGAGGCCGCCGATGACCGTGGTGGCACCGTCAGAGATGGCGTCCACGTCCACTTCAATGGCATCGGTGAGGAATTTATCAATGAGGATGGGGTGTTCCGGCGAGACCTCCAGGGCCCAGCCCATGAACGCCGCCAGGGCCCGGTCGTCGGCGACGATCTGCATGGCCCGCCCCCCCAGGACGTAGGACGGCCTGACCACCACCGGATAGCCGATCTGTTTGGCGATCTTCAGGGCCTGGGCCGTGGTGGTGGCGGTGCCGTTGTCCGGCTGACGCAGGTTGAGTTTGGCCAACAGCTCCTTAAAACGCTCCCGATCCTCGGCCCGATCAATGGCGTCGGGCGGCGTCCCCAGGATGGCGGCCCCGGCCTTGGCCAGGGGTACCGCCAGGTTCAGCGGCGTCTGGCCCCCGAACTGGACGATGAGACCCAGGGGTTTCTCCGTCTCGACGATATGGAGGACATCCTCCCGGGTCAGGGGCTCGAAGTAGAGCTTGTCCGAGGTGTCGTAGTCGGTGCTCACCGTCTCGGGGTTGGAATTGACCATGATGGACTCAATACCCATCTCCTGCAGGGCAAAGGAGGCGTGGCAGCAGCAGTAGTCGAACTCAATGCCCTGGCCGATGCGGTTGGGGCCGCCCCCCAGGATCACCACCTTGCGCCGGTCGGTCTGCCGGTTTTCGTCTTCCACCTCATAGGTGGAGTAGTAATAGGGGGTGTAGGCCTCGAATTCGGCGGCGCAGGTATCCACCAGCTTATAGACCGGCCGGAGGGCAAAATCGCGGCGCAGCACGCGGATCTTTTCTTCGGTCAGACCCCAAAGGTGGGCCAGTTGCATATCTGAGAAGCCCCACTCCTTGGCCCGCCGCAGCATGTCGGGCAGGTGGTGGCCCTCCCGGCCCTGCTGCAGGAGGACGCCGAAGGCGGCCAGCTCGTCGCTCAGCTGCACCAGGTCCCGGATCTGAGAAAGGAACCAGGGGTCGATTTTGGTCAGCTCATAGATCTCCGCCACCGTCAACCCCTGCCGGAAGGCCTGGCGCAGGTAAAAGAGGCGCTGGGAGTTGGGCGTGATTAACCTGGCCCGCAGGGTCTCCGGGGCCAGCTCGCCGAAGTCTTTGCCGTCGGCGCCCAGGCCGAAGCGGCCGATCTCCAGGGAGCGCAGCCCCTTCTGCAGGGCCTCCTTAAAAGTCCGGCCGATGGCCATGACCTCGCCCACCGATTTCATGGAAGTGGTAAGGAAATCTTCGGCCCCGGGGAATTTTTCAAAGGTCCAGCGGGGGATCTTGACCACGCAGTAGTCAATGGTGGGTTCAAAGGAGGCATAGGTCTCCTTGGTGATGTCGTTGGGGATTTCGTCCAGGGTATAGCCCACCGCCAGTTTGGCGGCGATCTTGGCGATGGGGAAGCCGGTGGCCTTGGAGGCCAGGGCCGAGGAGCGGGACACCCGGGGGTTCATTTCGATGACCACCATTTCGCCGGTGGCTGGATTGAC
>Ga0272446_1007988_pt1 | contig 10270 bp, 8 predicted proteins | sample YNPCB0061_FD_194587 | JGI IMG/M metagenome (GOLD analysis project Ga0272446, IMG submission 194587) | Hot spring microbial mat communities from Yellowstone National Park, WY, United States - YNP-CB-006-1 | ecosystem: Environmental > Aquatic > Thermal springs > Hot (42-90C) > Sediment | place... | reverse complement strand
CCCCGAGCTCGGCGTCACGGAGCTTTCCGAGATGCTGGGCCTCCACAAGTCGACCGTCCACCGCTTCCTGGTCAACCTGGAGAGCGCCGGGCTCGTCGAGCGCGTCCCGCGCAACGGACGCTACCGGCTCGGCCTTCGGCTGTTCGAGCTCGGCGGGCTCGTCCTCCAGCAGATGAACTTGTGGGACGAGGCGCTGCCGTTCCTCGAGAGCCTCGTGCGCGAGTCGGGCGAGACGGGCCACATGGCGGTCCTCGACGGCGGAGAGGCGATCTACATCGAGAAGGTGGAGGCGCGGCGCGCGCTGCGCATCCCCTCTGCGATGGGGCGCGGCTACCCGGCGCACGCGACCAGCCTCGGCAAGGTCCTGCTCGCCCACCTCCCCGAGGACGAGGTGCAGGCGATCATCGCGACCCGCGGCCTAGCGCGCTACACCCCCAAGACGATCACCGACGCCGCGGCCCTCGCGGAGGAGCTCGCGCGGATCCGCGCCCAGGGCTACGCCGTCGACAACGAGGAGTACGACGAGGGCCTGCGCTGCGTGGGCGCGCCGATCAGGGACCACACGGGCGCCGTCGTGGCGGCCCTGGGCATCGGCGGTCCCGTGACGCGTGTCACCCCCGAGCGCCTGCCGGGCCTGGCCGACCTCGTCATCGCCGCCGCGAAGGGCCTCTCCCGCCGGCTCGGCGCAGACCAGTCCAGCCTCTTCACCGGTGCGATGCTGCGCGTCAGGACCGCGCCGCTCGAGGAGAGCCACCCGCCCGCCCTCAGCACCCACCTACTTCACTGACTCAATCCGGGGCCGGCTCGCTCCGACCCCCAGCCACCGACCAAAGGAGACCGACACCGATGGCGACGACCGCGCCGGTTCGACTCTCGAGCCGCACCTCTCATTTCGTCCTTCCCAAGCAGTGGGCCTCGATGCGCAAGGCAGAGGCCAAGGAGCGCGAGACGGGCGAGCGCGTCATCCATTTCGAGAAGGGCGACTACCAGGGCTCGGAGTTCCTCCCCGCTCCTCACATCCTCGAGGCATGCGCGCGGGCCGTGAAGGAGGGGCACACGCGGTACGTCCCCGGCCCCGGCCTGCCCGAGCTCCGCGACGCGATCGCCGAGGAGGTGACGCGCCGCGGGCGCCCCACCACCCGTGACGAGGTCCTCGTCACCATGGGTGCCAAGCACGCCCTCACCCAGTCCATCCTGACCCTCGTCGACGAGGGCGACGAGGTCATCTTCCCCAACCCGGGCTACCCGCCCGACGAGTTCTGGATCACCTACGCCGGCGGCCGGGTCGTCTACGCCCCGCTCGTCGAGCCCGACTTCCACTTCGACCTCGACTCGCTCCGGTCGCTGATCACGCCGCGGACGAAGATGCTCATCATCAACACGCCGCAGCGGCCGAACGGTATGGTCGTCGGCCAGCTCGAGGAGATCGCCGAGATCTGCACCGAGCACGACGTGATCGTGCTGACCGACGAGATCTTCTCGAAGATGGTCTACCCCCCGGCCGAGCACAAGAGCATCTCGACCGTGGAGGGCATGGCCGACCGGTCGATCCTCGTCGACACGTTCAGCAAGACCTACATCATGACCGGGTTCCGGATCGGCTGGTGCGTGGCCAACAAGGAGCTGATCACGGCCATGGACATCTTCCAGCAGAACTCGGTCACCAACGTGCCGGCCTTCGTGCAGCTCGCGGCCCTCGCGGCGCTCACCGGCCCGCAGGACCACGTCGAGCGGCAGATGGCGCGGCTCAAGGAGAAGCGCGACAAGGTGGTCGCCGCCCTGAACGCCATGCCGGGCATCGAGTGCCCGACGCCGGACGGCTCCTTCTACGTGTTCCCGGACATCCGCGGGACCGGCATGACCGCCCAGCAGTTCGCCGACTACCTGATCGAGAACTACCTCGTGGGCGTCGTGGCCGGCAACGCCTTCGGCGACCGCGGCGAGGGCCACGTCCGCATCACCTACGCGGCCCCGGACGACGTCCTCGAGGAGGGCCTCGACCGGATCCGCCGGGCGGTCGAGAGCCTGTAGGCAGCCCGCCGGCGCCCGGATCCCCGCAATGGGGGTCCGGGCGCCGCCCCCTGAGCGGGACCCGTCCCCTGACGTGCGTCCCGCGAGCCCCGGGGGCGCTTGTAACGGAGGCGCTCCCCTTGAAGAATCGCGCGCGGCACGACGCCCGCGGCGCCGCCGCGGGCGAGATCTTTACCGACAGCACACAAGGAGGCGCCAGTGGCCGAGACCCGGCTCCTGTGGGAGGACCTGAACACCGGCGACACCGCGATCTCCGAGGGCCGCACGATCACCGAGACCGACGTCGTCAACTTCTGCGGCCTCTCCGGGGACTTCAACTGGTTCCACGTCGACGCCGAGGCGGCGAAGCAGTCGGTGTTCGGCCAGCGGGTGGCGCACGGCATGCTCGTGCTCTCGGTCGCCACCGGCCTGCAGGTCGGCAAGATGGAGCCGAAGATCGCCACGGCGGCCTTCATGGGGCTCAGGGAGTGGCAGTTCCGCGCCCCCGTCTTCTTCGGCGACACGATCCGCGTCAAGCGGACGATCGGCGAGAAGACCGAGCACAAGAACCCGGCCCAGGGCTTCGCGATCTACGAGATCGAAGTGCTCAACCAGGAGGACAAGGTCGTCCAGAAGGGCCAGTGGAACATGCTCATCCGCCGCAGAAGCGCCGCGTAGCCGGCCCGGCCCGCCGGGGCGCTGCCCGTGCGCGGAGCGGCGCGCGGCACCGGCCGCGCGGCACCTGAGTCCCCGGTGCCGCGCGGCCGGTGCCGGACCCCCGACGGCGCTAGAGGCCGAGCTCCCGGGAGATGATGAGCTGCTGGATCTCGCTCGTCCCCTCGGTGATCGAGGCGAGCTTCGCGTCCCGGTAGTACCGCTCGACGGGGTACTCGACGATGTAGCCGTAGCCGCCGTGGATCTGCACGGCCTCGCGGCAGACGTACTCGGCCACCTCGGCCGAGTAGTACTTCGCCATGGAGGCCTCCTTCACGCACGGTTGGCCCGTCGCGTAGAGCCAGGCGGCCTTGTAGGCGAGCGACTTGGCGGCCTCGATACGCGTGGCCATGTCCGCGAGCTTGAAGCGGATCGCCTGGAACTTGCTCAGGGTCCGCCCGAACGCCTCGCGCTCGAGCGCGTACTTCCGGGCGGCATCGAAGGCCGCCTCGGCGATGGCGGCGGACTTGACGCCGTGCGACACCCGCCCCGTGATGAGCGCCTCCATGAGGGCGTTGAAGGCTCCCTCCTTGCCGCCGAGGAGCGCCTCCTCCGGAACCTCGCAGTCCTCGAAGACCAGCTCCGCGGTGTCGGAGGAGCGGTGGCCCATCTTCTCCAGCTTGCGCGTGACCTCGAAGCCCGGGGTGTCGCGGTCGACGATGAAGACGCTGATCCCCTCCCCGCGGCGGCTCTTGTCGGTGTAGGCGGCTACGAGGCAGTAGTCGCAGATGCTGCCGTTGGTGATGAAGTTCTTGCGGCCGTTGATCACGTAGGTGCCGTTCTTCTTGTCGGCGCGGGAGGCGAGTCCCGCGGCGTCGGAGCCCGTGTTCGGCTCCGTGATCGCATAGGCGCCGATGATCTCCCCGGCGATCGAGCGGGGGAGGTACTTCTCCTTTTGGGCCTCCGTCCCGAACTTGTAGATCGGGAAGGCGGCGAGATCGGCGTGCGCGTTTACCGACGCCGTGATGCCGGCGCAGACCTTCGCCATTTCCTCGACGAAGATGCACTCGGTCACCTTGTCGGCGCCGATGCCCCCGTACTCCTCGGGGAAGACGATCCCGAGCAGCCCCAGCTCGCCGAGCTTGGGCATGATCTCGACGGGGAACTTCTCCTCGCGCTCGGCCTCCTCGACCAGCGGCGCGATCTCCGCCTGGGCGAACTCCCGCACCATCTGGCGGATCTCCTCCTGCTCCTCCGTGAACGCATAGCTCAGCATCGGCAGACCTCGAAGCGTCGGCGTGACGTCGCGGCCGGCGTCGAAGCGATGGCGCGAGCGGGCCGCGGAAGCGGAAAGTGCGCGGGAGTCTATCTGCGGGGCGGGTAGACTGGCCGGGTGATCGACCCGCTCCGCCTGGACGATCGAACCGTCGTGGTGACCGGCGCCTCGCGCGGGATCGGCGCCGCCGTGGCCCGCCTGGTCAGCGCCTTGGGCGGGGGCGTCGTGCTCGTGGCACGCTCGCGCGAGGCACTGGAGCAGCTCGCCGCCGAGCTCCCCGGGCCGGCGCGCGTCGTCGCGGGGGACGTGGGCGATCCGGCCACGGCAGAGCAGGCCGCGGCGGCGGGCGAGGACCTCGGCGGCCTCTGGGGGCTGGTCAACAACGCGGGCATCAACCCCTACTACCACCCGCTCACGGAAACCTCGCTCGCGGAGTGGGACGAGGTGCTCCGGGTCAACCTCGTCGGCGCCGCGGCCTTCGCCCGGGCGATCGGGTCGCGTCTCGTCGCCGCCGGCCGGGGCGGACGGATCGTCAACATCGGCTCCATCGCCGGCCTCACGGGGCTCCCGAACATCGGCCCCTACAACGCGAGCAAAGCCGGCCTCGACGCGTTGACGCGGACGCTCGCCGTCGAGCTGGGGCCTGCGAACGTGCTCTGCAACTCGGTCGCGCCCGGGACGATCGCCACCGAAATGGTCGCGCACCTCATGGAGGCCAACCCCGCCCTCAGGGAGCGGCTCGTCGCCAAGGCGCCGCTCGGGCGCGTCGGCCGCGTCGAGGAGGCGGCCTGGCCCATCGTCTTCCTCCTGTCGGACGCGGCCAGCTTCCTCACCGGGCAGGTGCTCGTGGTCGACGGCGGGCGGCTGGCGGCGGGATAGCGGTGCGGGTCGTCGTCTGCGGCGCCGGGACGGCCGGCTGCGTGGTCGCGGCGCGCCTCGCCGAGCGCGGCATCGAGGTCGTGCTGCTCGAGGCCGGGCCCCATTACCGGCCGGGAGCCTGGCCTCCGGAACTGGCCCACTCGCACCGCATCATCAAGGAGACCCACGACTGGAACTTCCTCGCCCAGGCGGGGGCCTCGCCGCGGCTGGTACACGTGCCGCGGGGGCGCGTGGTGGGTGGCTCCTCGGTCACCAACGCGACGATCGCCCTCCGCGGGCTCCCGCGGCACTATGACGAGTGGGCCGCCCATGCCGACGGCTACGACTGGGCGTCGCTGCTGCCGTGGTTCTGCCGGATCGAGCGCGACCTCCAGTTCGGCGCGGCCGAGCACCACGGCGACGCGGGGCCCATCCCGATCAACCGGTACCCACGCGAGTGCTGGTACCCGGTGATGGAGCGCTTCGCGGAGGCGGCGCTCCGGCGCGGGCACGCCTGGGTCGACGACCACAATGCGCCGGACGCGCTGGGGGTGGGCCCTGCGCCGCTCAACATGCTGGACGGGCGCCGGCAGACACCGGCGGATCACTACCTCGACCCGGTCCTGGCGCTCCCGAACGTCCAGCTGTGCACCGGAGTGACGGTCGACCGCGTCCGCATCGCCTCCGGACGCGCCGTGGCCGTGGAGGCGATCGCGGAGACTGGGGAGCAGACGGCGGTCGAGGCCGACCACGTGATCCTCGCGCTCGGGACGTACGTGAGTCCCGCGGTGCTGCTGCGCTCCGGGGTCGGGGCGCCCGAGGACCTCGCGCCGCACGGGATCCGGCCCCTCCACGAGCTCCCCGGCGTGGGGCACGGCATGCAGGACCACCCGAAGATCTCCTACCGGTTCTGGATCGACCTGCCCGTGCCGACCTGGCCGAGTCCCTGGATCCAAGCGCTCCTGACGGCATACGCGGAGGTCGACGGGGAGCCCCGGCTCTTCCAGGTCATGCCCTACGCCGGGGTCAGAGAGGGCGGGCACCGGTTCACCGACCTCAACGTGCAGGTGGCCGACGCACGGGGCCGGCGGGGCAGCGTGGCGATCCAGGGTCGGGATCCGCGGCTGCAACCCGTCCTGCGCATGGGCTGGCTCGAGGCCGACGGGGACCGGGAGGTGGCCGTGGCGGCCGGGAAGGAGCTGATGGCCCTGGCCCGCACCCCGCCGCTCGCGGACGTTCTGCGCTCCTGGCCGAGCCAGGACGATCCGGACCACGTGCTGCGCACCGTCGAGACGTTCCACCACCCGGTCGGGAGCTGCCGCATGGGCCGCAGCAGCGATCCGACGGCCGTCGTCGACGGGGACGGGCGCGTCCACGGCCTCAGCGGCCTCTGGGTGATGGACGCGTCGGTCATCCCGCGCATCCCGTCTGCGAACACGCACCTCGCCGTGATCGCGCTCGCCGAGCGCCTGGCTGCGGGCTTCCTGGCCGCCCACGGAGCCGCCGCGCCCGCAGGGCCCGTCTGAGGGCGCCCGCGGTGGCACCCGGGGCAGCAGCCCCGGACCGGCCGGTGGAGGGGGCCTCGCGCGCACCGGACCAGACCGCCCGTCGTCGCGTGCAGCCGGCGACGCCCGACGCTGGCGCTCGCCGCCGACACCCTCCTGGTACGCCCCTCCGATGCAGCCCGATGGGGCGAGGGCGGCCGCCGGGCAGGCGTCCGGGGCGACCGGCGCGTCGCGGGGCGCGGCTGCCGAGCGTCGTCGCGCGGCTGACAAAGGACATAACGATCTACTCCGTGCGCTCCACCAGGGGCACGCCGGCAGGCGCTAGGATCACGGCGATGAGCAGCCACGCAGCGCCCTCCTGGGAGGTGACACTGCTGCGTCGCACCGGCGCCGGCAGGCGCCCGCGGGTGGCAGGGCGCGTCGTCGTCCAGGCGCCGAACGCCGAGGCCGCACGGAAGGCCGCTCGGGCCGAGCTCGAAGCGCGTGCGAACGGGGAGTCCCGCTGGTGGTCGCTCGGGGTCCTCCGACCCCTCACCCCGCGCGCACCCGGCACCCACCGCTACACGGTCGTCTTCGCCGAGTGGGAAGCGGAGGACGATCGCTTCGTCCGCCACGACGTCCGGGAGCTCGAGGTGTGGGCGGCGGACGCGGCGAGCGCGCGCCGGCTGGCACAGCAGGAGATCCAGACCGTCGCCGGTTACCGGCCCTCGTGGCGGATCCGCTCCGTCGCCCGGGCCTCCTCGCGCCCGGGACGGCGCCGCTGACCCTCCGGCGCCAGCCGCTTCTCGTCGGCGGCGAGCGCGTGGACACGGCGGAGTGGGCGCCGCACCCGAGTCCGGCGGACGGGAGCACGGTCGCCGAGGTCGCCCTCGCGACGCCCGCAGACGCCGACCGCGCCGTCCGCGCCGCGCACGCAGCCCTCGAGGACTGGCGCGCGCTCGGACCCACCGGACGGGCAGAGGTCCTGCACCGCTACGCGGACCTCTTCGCGCAGGAGGCCCAGCAGGTCGCGGACCTCATCCACGCGGAGATGGGCAAACCCCTGCCCGAGGCCCGGGCGGAGGTCGAGCGCGCGGTGGACGTCGTACGGCATTTCGCCGCCGAGCCGGAGCGCCTGACGACCGGCGTCCTCCAAGGTCCCGCACCGGGAACCGGGAGCTGGATCCGTCCCGTGCCGCTCGGCGTGGTGGCCGCGATCACGCCCTGGAACTTCCCGGTGGCGCTCGTGGTCTGGAAGCTGGCCCCTGCGCTCGCCGCCGGCTGCACCGTCGTGATCAAGCCGGCCATCGAGGCCCCCCTGTCGGCCTGGGCGGTTGCGGATATCGGCCAGCGGGCGGGACTGCCGCCGGGAGCGGTGAACGTCCTGACCGGGGACGGCCCCGTGCTGGGCGAGGCCCTGAGCACGCACCCCCTGGTGGCCAAGGTGGCGTTCACGGGCTCGCGCCGGGTCGCCGAGGTCATCGCGGCCTGGGCCGCCCCGCGGCTCAAGGCCATCTCGCTCGAGCTGGGGGGGCACGGCCCGCTGGTCGTCCTGCCCGACGCAGACCTCGACGTCGCCGTCGACGTCGCTGTGACGCAGGGGTACGTGAACGCGGGGCAGGCCTGCTACTCGGTGAACCGGGTCCTGATCCCGCCCCGGCTCCGGGACGATTTCCTCGAGAGGTTCCGCGCGCGCATGGCGGGGCTCGCGCTCGGTCCGATGGCCACCGAGCGCGGGCTGGCGCGCCACCGCGAGCTGCTGGCGGACGCGCGCGCGCGCGGTGCGACGGTCGAGGGGGGAGAGGACCTCGGGGGAAGGTTCGTCGCCCCGGCGCTCGTGACCGGCGTGGGCCCGGGGGCCCGCCTCGTGGAGGAGGAGCCCTTCACCCCGGTGGTCGCCGTCATGGAGGCGCCCACGGTCGAGGCCGCCGTCGCCGAGGCGAACCGCCCGGATTTCGGCCTCGTCGGCTACGTCTGCGGTCGCGACCTCCGGCGCTGCCTGGAGGTGGCGCACGAGCTCCGCTGCGGAACCGTCGTGGTGAACGGCTGGCGCGTGGTCGTGCCCTACGCGCCGTTCTCCGGCTGGCGCGGTTCCGGGGTGGGCAGTGAGCTCGGGCGTCCGGGGCTCGAGGCCTTCCTCCGCTGGCAGCACCTCAGGGTGCTGAGCTGAGGTCCGCCCGGTGCACGCGCCGGGCGTAGACCAGCTGCTCGAGCTTCGGGCGCGCCCCGCCGAAGCCGCTGTCGCGGATGCCCCCGACGACCAGGTTGGGGTCCTGATAGAGGGGGGTCTCCTCGACGACGACGCGGGCCGCGCGCAGCCCGGCCACGACCTCCGGCGGCCCGCCGAACACCGACGCGCCGAGGCCGAAGGATGTGTCGTTGGCCAGGGCGACCGCGTCGGCGGCATCCTCCGCGAGGACCAGGGCGCGCAGCGGCGCGAACACCTCGTCGCGCCAGAGCATGGCGTCGAGCGCGCGGCGGGGGAGCAGGACCACCGTCGGCGTGAAGAACGGCCCCCGCTCGCCTGCGCCGACCACGATCTCGCCGCCGAGGGCGAGCGCCTCCGCCAGGGCCTGGCGCGCATGGGCCCGCGCCGGGCCCTCCGCCAGCGGCGCGATGTCCGTCCTCTCGTGCCCGGGATCCCCCAGCACGAGCCCCTCCACCGCGCGCACGAGGCGCGGGCGGAAGCCCTCCCAGACGGACCGCTCGACGATCAGGCGCTTGGCCGCCATGCAGAGCTGGCCGCTGTTGGCGAACCCGGCCAGGGCAGCGGCCTCGGCCGCGCGATCGAGGTCCGCTCCGGCGAGAACCAGCAGGGCGTCGTTGCCGGAGGCCTCCGCGACGTAGGGGCGCAGCCGCGCCCCGGCGGCGTAGGCCTCTCCCAGACGGGCGAGGTGACGCCGGCAGGTGGCCGTGGACGCGTGGGCGACGACGGCGTCCACGCCCGGGGCCGAGACGAGCCACTCCGCCTCCTCCGGCGGCGCGTCCACGACCTGCAGCGCGCCCGGAGGCCACGGACCGGCGAGCGCGTCCAGGACGCGACCGGTCGTCCGCCGCGCACGTCGCGAGGGCCGCGAGATGACCGCGTTCCCCGCGACCAGGGCCGACACGGCCACGACCGTCGGCACCCAGACCGGCGAGTTCGCCGCGTGCCAGCCGAGGACGACCCCGTAGGGCGCCCACTCCAGGACGGTGGTGCCCGAGACGGCCGGCACCCGACGCGGCCGGATGGCCGCGGCCAGGTCGGGCAGAGCGTCGAGGAACAGGAGCGCGGAGCGGAGCTCCCGGCGCGCGAACCGTACCGCCTGCCCGACCTCGGCCACGGCCGAGTCGACGATCTCCTCGCCGCGGTCCTCGAGGCGACGGCGGCACTCGGCCGCGCGGGCGAGCCGGGCGTCCAGGGACAGGCCGACGAGACGGGCGTGCGCGCGGGCCGCCTCGCCCACGATCTCCGAGAGGCCCGGGGGGCTCACGGCGGGCGAGTGTAACAACCTGCCCCCGGGGCTCCTCGTCGCGGCAGCGGCCGGCCCGATCGCTCGCGCCTTCGGGGCTCTCGCGCCGCTCCAGCCGGTGCGCTGGACGCAGGCGGGCCTCGTCTGCGCGCCGCGCGCGGCGCCCGACCTCGCCGCCGCCGCACTCGCGCGGGTGCCGCTCCCGCTGCACGCGCTCGAGGAGGTCCCCGGCTGGCCCGACCCTCCGAGCGACTGGGTCGCGGGGTGGTACCGCCGCAGCCCGGACCACGCCCCGGGCCCGCCCGGCGTGCCTGAGCTGATCCAGACCCGCGGACCGGCGTTCGGCGCCGCCGGGCACGAGACGAGCTCCCTCTGCCTCGGGGCGCTCAGACTCCTTCCCGCAGGGCCGGCGGTCGACGCCGGCTGCGGCTCGGGCCTCCTCTCGCTCGCCTGGGCGGCGCTCGGGCGCGGCCCGGTCGTCGCGTGGGACCTCGACCCCGACGCGGTCCGGCAGACCCGCGAGGCGGCCGCCCTGG
>Ga0272446_1007987_pt1 | contig 10270 bp, 8 predicted proteins | sample YNPCB0061_FD_194587 | JGI IMG/M metagenome (GOLD analysis project Ga0272446, IMG submission 194587) | Hot spring microbial mat communities from Yellowstone National Park, WY, United States - YNP-CB-006-1 | ecosystem: Environmental > Aquatic > Thermal springs > Hot (42-90C) > Sediment | place... | reverse complement strand
TTTCTTCAATAATTTCCCAACTAGAATAAAGTTTTGAAATATCTTTTGGCGCAATCATTTTTAAATTTAAATCAATAGATTTTTGTAAATTTTCACCTTCAATTAAGGGCAAATTAAAAATTTGAGTGTAAACATCAATAGAACTTAAAGTAACCAAAACATTTAATTTTTTAGAGCTTTTTTTGTTTTTAAAAATTTGACGCCTAAGCTCATAAAGAGCTTCAACAAATGCTTTATAATTTTTAATTTCCCCCTTTGAAACAACGCCCGGAGCAAGACGTACACCATTTAAAACCCAATTTTTCCCATTAAAATTTAAATATCTAATAAGCGTATCCGAAATTTCAATTGCATCAACATCTTGCTTAATTTTTAAAATTTTTGATAATTTTTGTAAAAAATAAATATTTTTCATCTTTAAAATAATTAAATTTGTTCTCTTTTTATAATTCTTATTTCGCCATTATCACTAATAGACACAATAACTCTTACTCTGCTTTTATAATTTAAAACATTTGCTATTGAAATTATAGTTGCTTGGCCTGATTGTGGAGAATTTTGAATAACTTGAACTATTGCTGTATCATTTGAAACATTAACAGTATAACCTGTCTGATTTTCAAAAGATTTATTGCGCGTAAGTTGAATTAAAGCATCATCAGCTCCGGCATTTGCAACAGCTAAAGCTCTTTGACTGTATTGAAAGCCATAAGATGAAGAAACATAAGAAGAAATAATTATAATTAAAGTAAAAGCGATCAAAGAAATAATTCCTCCTATAATAAGTATCATCGAAAGAGCTGCTTGTGCTTTTAAATTGTTTTTTATTTTTAAAAACATTATAATTATTTTATTATAATTATTTTATTTTAAGGACTCCAATTAATAATTACATCATCAATTGTAGGAGAATTTTGCTGAGATTGATCTGAAACTAAAATAATTCTATATCTAAAATATCTATGATTACTATGAAGAATATAATTAATTGGATACTGCACATTTGGAGAAACAGGACCATAATAATCATCATCAGAAGTTATGCCATTAGGTCCTAAGAAATTCCAAGGACCAGAAGGAGAATTTGAAGAAGCTATTTTAAATCTAACTTGCGTTCCAGAAGACAAAGTTCCTTTCCACATTATAGAATTAATTTGAACTCCTCCAGAAACTTGAGTATCATAAATACTTGAATCTAAATAACCAGATGTTGAAGTTGCTCTCCATAAAGTTTTTACTTTATAAGAATAAGTGCTTGAGGCGCATCCTCCGCCTCCTCCGGGCTGCCCACAAAAGCTAATCCATCCCACTATATCATTCCATGCATAATTTGAAAAATCTCCTGTTGCAGGATCAATTCGCACTTGATAAGTTGTTGTAACTCCACCTGGACAATTAGATGTATTTTGCCCGCCGCAGAAACTAATCCATCCATAATTATCATTCCAAGCCCATCCAGATAAATATCCCATACCATCATTTAAAACTTTATAATTACTTGAATTACAAATATCTCCATTGCGAGAAGTAGCACAATCTAAAGAAATATCTCCGGGGGAAGAACTTGCATATCCGCTTAATTTTTGAGAAGAAACAAAAACAGTGCCCGTATAAAAATCAATCCAACCAATCATATCATTCCAAGCCCAGCGATATGTTGAATCAATTGGATTATTTTCATTAGGTCCCCCACCAGAAAGATTCAATTTAATAAATCCGACACTTGAAAAATCAATATTATTTGTTGAAGTGGTAAACATATTGTTAACTATTCCTGATGGAAAATTATTTTGTCCTGGACCACCACTCCAATCAGTTTGAACAAAAATATTATTTTTAGAACGAGTTAAATATGTAGATATAAATTTATCATTTGAACCAGCCCATCTTACTCCAACTATAACTTTTTTTGTTGATGGATCAAGTGTACCTCCAGAACAAGATGGAGGCGGCGGTGGTGGTGATCCTCCTCCAGCTGTAATTATTTGAGGAATAACATTATAAGTATTTAAAAGCGAACCATCTGCTTTGACTATTCTGAAACAATAAGCAGTATTAGCTGAGGCACCATTGTCTTTTAAAGAGAAATCCCACATTCCATCATTACCCGCATTAATAGCGGATTGAGAATTAGTAAAATTATTTGACTCCTCATAAGTTTGATTTGAAATTGTATGACCAAGATGGGTTGGATCATTTGCGTTTGAAGTTAAAGCTGCGCCATCGGAGGGTGTTGAATTATCGTTAAAAGCAATTAATGTTGAATTTGTAACGTCAGAATAAGTTTCACCTGAAAAAGAAGTATCGCATGAATTATCTGCTCCTCTTTGGGCAAACTGGAGTTTGAAGTTTTGACCATTAATAGATAAATTAGATGTGCCAATGTGTATAAGAGATCTTAGCCTAAAAGCTTGTCCTGATGAAGTTAAAGTTGCAGAGGTATCTTGATTAGCTAAAGGTGTTCCAACGTCAGTTGAATTTGTGTTTTGAAAAAATCTATAAGCAGATTGAGTAAAAGTAGGTGCAGCTGGTGGAGCGGTAAACTTTCCCAAAATCACGTCGCGATATACAGGCAGGGAACTCGCTGAGCTTACGGTATAGGTGACATCGTGGGTGTGCGTGGCACCTGACAAATTGACAGTAGTACCAGATTTTACTTTAAGGTTGGCAGCACTTGGTCCTGTAGAAGTCCATGTAACGGTTCCGCCGTGGTTATGCGTAGACACGCCGCCAATTGTGCCGGCAGTGCTGGACCCCACAAGAAATCTTCCCAAAAAAGATTCACCGCTCACGGTAGAAGTCGTAATCTGGCTCCAGTTAGTTGGTAATGAGGTATTGTCAAAGAAGGCTACGAGACCGTCAGGTATGTCGCTCGCGCTTGAAAGCTTTCCGAAAACAATAGTGATGAAAGGCGGATTATTGTTATCATTCGGGAGCGCCGAGCCGGCGGCAATGTCATGAGTATGGGTGAGCGTTGGACCTGATGCGCTCGTATTTGCCGTATCGTTGATTGTGCCAGTCGTCGTACCAGAAGTTAGAGTCGCAGTTGTGATATGAGTATGTGTTGTCGCGCCGCCAGTTGAAGTTGCGTTTTCGCCGCCGCGGAGATAAATATTTGTACTGGAAGCGTTTAAAGTATTGTATGAAGTCCAGCCAGCTGGCAAAGAGCTTGTCGAAGCGATATCAAACATACCGATGATGCCCGCAGGGAGGGAGGTCGGATTATTCGCCTTAATAAAGAGTAAATTCTTGAATGGCGGTCGAATGTCTGAAGAGCTTAGTGTTGGCACGCCCCAAGAATGGATGTGTGTGTTGCTTGGTGCGAGAGTACCAGATGTCTCACCAGAAGAACCGGTATTACTTGGGCCTGTAGAAGTAGAAAATGTCAAGGTATGGGTAACGGTGTCGGCGCCGGAAGTCGCCGTGGCGTAACTAGAACTCGCCCGTGGAAAAACACCATAAAAAGGATCTCCTACCACGCAGTTAAGACAGGTCCAGCCAGCAGGAATGTCGGCGGAGCTTCCATCCCACATTAAAATAACATCACCAGCAGCTGCCTTCGCTTCCTGAATCTTCGGCGAAGTTCTTGGATTTTGCCAAATCTGGTGCCAGCCAGAAAAAATCCATACCAAAACCAACATAAACACCAATATTTGAGGAATTATATGTTTTAATGATTTTAAAATTTTTTTTAATTGTTGTATATTATAATTCATATTTTTATATTTTTTTATATTTTATAATATTTATATTAATAAAAAATTTTTTCATCATCGTGTTGCTTCTTATATTTTTTACAACTTAATATACTTAATTACAACTATCTAAAATTTTACCGGATGCATCTCTATAAACATCTTCAACATAAAAATATCTTATATAAGTTGTTGTTCCGACCATAATTGTTTCATCGCCCGAAGAAACTGTAAATGGAGAACTTGTTGTATTTAAATAATAATGATTAGCCGATGTTGTGGCTAAATTACTAATATTATGCCAATCAGATTCAGTGAAAATTTTAACATTATCCATTAATTCGCGCGCTAAAGAAGCCGAAGTTTGAATTTTTTCAGAATCTTTTCCCATTTTTAAAGAAGATTGCATAACAATCATAACTCCTAAAACAAAAATTGTTCCAACAGCCAAAGCTACCAAAATTTCAACCAAAGATTGACCTGTTTTTATTTTCAAATATTTTTTTATTTTTATTAAAAATTCAAACATTTTAATTAAAACTTATTAATCCATTTTGACTTATATTAATTGTGCTTGAAGCTAAAACCTGCCCTATATAATATTCTAATACAATTTGAGTCGAAGTTGAAGGAGTCCCTATAATTTTATTAAAATAAACAGTTAAATCTAAAGGAATTAATTCTGTTTTATATCTTATACTATTAGGTAAATTATATTTTTTAATAACTCTACTTGCTGAATAAGATGTTCCATAAAAAAGACTAAAAAATGAAGGAGATGTTGATGAATTATAAAAATAAACTCCCCATTCGCTGTCTTGTTTTTGAGAAATAGCATTATTTTGCGCTTCGCGAAGCAAAGCAACGATTTGATCTCTTGTTAAATATAATTCGCTAAAACCCTTTCTTCTAAAAAGACTTAAATAAACAAAAACAATTATAAGCATTATTATAACTATAACAATTAACAATTCCGTTAAAGTAAATCCTTTTTTATTTTTTAAAAATAAATTCATTTTTATTAATTTTTTAAAATTTAGTTGCTAATTGATAAATTGGAATAATAATAGAAAGAGCAATTATACCTACTAATCCACCCATTAAAATAAGCAAAACCGGCTCAATAACAGCAACAACTGATTTAATTGTTGAATCAATGTTTGAGGCGTAAAAATTAGCCAAAGAATTTAAAACTTCTTCTAAATGTCCAGCTTTTTCAGAAATTGCAACTAAATTTTTAACAACGCTTGGAAAAACAAATTCGCGCCTAAAAGCATCGCCAACAGTTAATCCTTTTGCCAAACCTTCATCCGCAATACGCAAAAGAGCTAATCTTAACTCTTCATAACCAACAACATCAGCCGTAATTTTTAAAGAATCAATAATAGGCAACCCGGCGCGAAGCAACGAACTAAAAGTTGAAGTAAATCTTTGAATAGCAATATCTCTATAAATTTTTTTTGCCAACGGCATTTGAGCCAAAATCTGACGGCTAATTTTTTTACCAAATTCATTCAAAAATACAAAATAAATCAAAAAACCAACTAAAATTAAAAATGATGGTAATAAAATAGTTAAATGATCATTAATAAAAAGCCCTATTGTAAAAACAATTTTAGAAAAAGTTGGAGGTTCTATTCCTGCATCCAAAAAAACCTTAGCTATTTTAGGCAAAGCATAAGTAGATAAAAATACAAAAATAGATAAAGACATTACAAGCAAAATTATAGGATAAATTACAGCTGAACGAATTTTGTTTTTTAATTCCGCATCGCGTTCTAATGACTCGCTTAAATCTTCAAATGTTTTTTGAAGATTACCAGAAGCTTCAGCTGCTTTAATAACATTTGTCTCAACCGCAGAAAAAGATCTAGAATTACGAGCAAAAGCCTCATAAAATGGTTTACCTTTGGTTAAATTATCACGAACTTCAATTAAAAAATTGTGAATTCCTGGATTTTGTAAATCAACAATTAAAATATTAATAGCTGAAAGCAAATCTGTTCCAACTCTTAACATTAAAGCCAAATATTTCATTAAAAATATTTTATCTGTTGTATTAATAAATCTCCTCCAAAAAAATATAGTTGAAAATTTAATTTTTAAAGGTTTAACTGAAATTGGTTTTAACTTTAAACTACTAAGATATCTTAAAACCTCATCAACATTTTCAGCGTCATAATTTCCTTCCATAATTTTACCTTTTTCATCAAAAGCTAAATAATGGTAAAGCATAATTTAATTATAAAAATTAAAAAAATAAAAGTCAAAAACAAATAACTATAATCCGAATTAAAAACCATAATGCGAAAAGATACGAAGAGCGCGAATAATAACGCGAAAAAATGCGAAATACGGCGAATGATGACGCGAATAAAAAATAAGCTCAAAGTTCAAAACTCTCCGCCAGAGGCGCCTGCCCTCCTCTGGAGGGGATCCTCCTTCGGAGGAAAAAGTCAAAACTTTAATTATTAGTAGTCATTGGGAGGAGCGGAGCGACGAAGCAATCCCAAAAATGAATTATGAATTTTTAATTTCGAATTTTGAATAAATTTTGAATGACTGAAATTAGAAACGTTTCAAAATTCAAAAATTAGAATTTTATTCAAAATTCAAAATTCAAAATTTTTAAGTTTTAACTTGTGGTTTTTCCGCCTAAGGCGCCTGCCTACCGGCAGGCAGGGATCCTTCTCTGAAGGAAAAATTGTTTGAAAATTAATAATTGAAAATTAAATATTTAATATTTTTTTAAATTTTATTAATTTTTAATTTTGAATTGTCATTTTGAATTTTGCATTTTGACTTTTGAATTATTTATAGTATACCCTGTTTTCTACTCTTAAATCTAAATATTTTAAATTATTAAAATTATTAATTTTGTTTATAATTGGTTCTAAATCCGGCGGAGGAAAATTAAGACTAAAATAAATATAAGGACCGTTAAATAATTTAACTGTGATTTCTTCTGTTTCTAAATTTTTTAAATCAATTTCTTGAATATTCAAATTATTTTTTTCTAAAACTTTTAAAATTAAATTTAAATTATCAAATAATCTTTTTTCTAAAGCAAAATCGCCTATACTTAATTTTCTTGAAGTAAAATCAAAAATTTTTAAAGTTGTGCCGCCTTCAGAAAAAAAGGTTTTATTAAATAAATAACCATTGTCATCAAATTCAAAACATTTGCTTTCTGCATTAACACACCATAAGCCAATAGGTTTTCTTTCATCAATCTTAACCAAAATGTTCTTTTTAAAATAATCTTTTTCTATAAAAATATTTTTAATTTGAGCAAAAGTATTATGATTATTTTCCAAAAAATTTGGCCAAATTAAAATATTTTGAAATCCTAAAATTTTTTTAAAATAAGAATCATTAAAAATATTTATTTTAATAAAATTTAAAACATCTTCAGATGAAATATTTTCATTATTAATAATTTTAATTTCATTAATTTTAAAAACAGGAGAATAAATAATTAAATATAAAATTAAAATAAAAAATCCTTCTAAAATTAAACCAATTAAAAAAAATTTTAAGACTTTCCATAAATCATTTCTTTTTTTGTCTTGTGAAAGATAAACTTCTTTCATATTATTTAATAATTCTATAAATTAAAGGATTAATTCTTGTCAAAAATTCATAATGTGTTGTTCCTGCTAAATTTCCTAAAAAATCCGCTAAAATTTTATTATTTTTATTTTGTCCAATTAAAATAACTTCATCCCCTATTTTAGCTTTAATTTTATTTAAATTAATAATTATCATATCCATACAAACTCTTCCAATAACTTTTACTTTATTTTTCCCAATTAAAACTATTCCTTTATTGGATAAACTTCTAAAATAACCATGCCAATAACCAATTGGCAAAATTGCAATTTTAGTATTATTTTTTGCCTGCCAAGTTAAATCATAGCCAACAGCATCGCCTTTTTTAATTTCTTTAATTTCTGAAATAATTGTTTTCCATAACAAAACCGGTTTTAAATTAAATTTAGATGAAAATTTTTTTTGAAAATATTTACTTGGAAAATAACCATAAAGACCAATACCAATACGCACAGCGTCCAAATGATATTTTTTATTTAACAAAGTTCCACCTGTTGCAGCGCAATGCGAAATAAAATTAGAAAAACCCGATTTTTTTAAAAAATTTATAGCTTTTTTAAAATTTTGAAATTGATTTTCTGTAAAATTTAAATTTTGAACCATTGCAAAATGCGTATAAACTCCTTGAAATTCTTTTTTAAGATTTTTTAAAAATGGAATTATTTGATCTAAATCATTTAAATAAAATCCTTGGCGATGCATTCCAGTATCAATTTTTAAATGAAATTTTGGCTTATTTTTTAATTTTAAAATGTTACGCAAGGCTTCAAAATTAGAAATTGTTATTGCAATATCATTTTTAAAAGCCAAAGAATAATTTTCTTTTAATGTCGGGCCTAAAACCAAAATTTCTTTTTTTATTCCTATTTTTCTTAATTTTATGCCTTCAATGACAGAATCAACACAAAAACCTTCAACAAATTTATCAATGGCTTTACTAAAATCAAAAAGACCATGGCCATAAGCATTAGATTTTACAACTGCCCAAAGCTTTATTTTTGGACTAATTATTTTTTTAAAAATTTTTATATTGTTTTGAATTGCTTTAGAATCAATCTCAATCCATGTTCTAAAACCGTTTAAAACAACGCTATTCATATTAAATTAACCAATTATTTCTTTTCCTACATAATCTCTTAAAACTTCAGGAACTATAATTTTTCCATCTTTTGTTTGATAATTTTCAATAATAGCAATAAGCATTCTTCCAATTGCAAAACCAGTTGCATTTAACATATGCACAAATTCCAAAGAACCGTTTTTTCTTTTAACACGCGCGTTAATTCCTCTTGCTTGAAAATCAGTTGTGTTTGAACAAGAATGTGTTTCTCTGTAATTTCCTTTTTTACCTTCTTTGTTAATTTGAGCTGGAAGCCAAGTTTCAATATCAAATTGCCGAGCATCAGTCCATCCCATATCACCTGTGCAAATTTCAACAACTCTATATGGCAATTTTAAGCTTTGCATTAATTTTTCTTGAAGCGAAAGCAAATATTTATGTTCATTTTCAGAATTTTCAGGTAAAGAAAAAACAAACATTTCAACTTTATCAAATTGATGAACGCGCAAAATTCCTTTTGTATCCTTACCATAACTTCCTGCTTCGCGTCTAAAACAAGTTGAAAATCCAACATATCTTTTAGGTAAATCTTTTTCCTCAAAAACATCATTTAAATGCAATGGTCCTAAGGTATGTTCTGCACTTCCAACTAAATATAAATCATCTTTTTCTAAATAATATCTTTCTTCTTTTTGATCTCCTGCTAATCTTCCCATTCCGCGATAAACTTCAGGCCGAATTAAAACCGGAGGCACAACTGGAATAAATTTTTCTTTAATTAAAGTATCAAAAGCTAATTTTACTAAAGCAAATTCCAAAAGAACTGCTTCATTTTTTAAATAACCAAAACGCGTTCCTGAAACTTCAGCTGCTTTTTTTGTATCAATTAAATCTAATTTTTCAGCTATTTCTAAATAATCTTTAATTTCAAAATCAAATTGACGCTTTTCTCCAACCTCGCGCAAAACTTTATTATCTTCTTCGCTTTTTCCAATTAAAACATCTTCAAAAGGAATGTTTGGGATTTTATCTAAAATTAAAATTCTTTTTTCTTCTAATTCTTTTTGAACATCTTCTAAATTTTTAATTTCAGCTTTTATTTTTTTTGATTCTTCAATGTTTCTTTCTTTTGTTAATTTATTTTGCAAAGATCTTAAATTATCTAATTTAGAAATTAAAGAACGCCACTCTTCGTCAATTGCTAAAAAACTATCAACAATATCCGAATTTAAATTCCGATGAATTAAACTTTGTCTTACTACTTCTGGATATTCTCTTAAAATTTTAATATCAATCATATTTTAATAATACAACAAAATTTATTTTTGTAAAATCAGAAATATAAAATATTTTTAAATTTTTAATCTTTTAAAATATATTATTTTACAAACACAAAAACTCCGCGCAAGCGGAGTTTTTGTGTTAGTAATTTTATTAATACTTATTTTAAATTACAAATTTGTTATATCTGTTCCAACCTCATAAACGGTTGAAGAACTTCCTCCGTCGCTTGCCATTTGCGGAATATATTTTGATGATTCTAAAACAGCATTAATTTCATAAAATCCGGTTGTTGTGCCTGGCCTAAAAGCATAATAATAAGTAGCATTATTTGTAGGATCAATTGGATATCTTGGCAATGGCGAACCAGAAGAAATAGCTGTTAAATTAACAGGAATCCAACCTTGTCCATTTACTGCTTGAGAAGCAATTAATGAGGTGGTTGATATGCCAGACGCAAATCTTGCTTGACAATTAGCTAACGTTGCTCCACTTGAAGCATGGACATAACAAGTATTATAATTTCCCATTGCTGATGATGTAGCAACATCAACTAAATACAATGATAAAGCGCTATTAATATTTGCCAAATCCGAAATTCTTGTTGAATCACGACCTTGTT
>Ga0272446_1007986_pt1 | contig 10271 bp, 5 predicted proteins | sample YNPCB0061_FD_194587 | JGI IMG/M metagenome (GOLD analysis project Ga0272446, IMG submission 194587) | Hot spring microbial mat communities from Yellowstone National Park, WY, United States - YNP-CB-006-1 | ecosystem: Environmental > Aquatic > Thermal springs > Hot (42-90C) > Sediment | place... | reverse complement strand
TGCAAAAAAAACAGCTTGAGGAAAAGTACCAATTTGAAAAAGATATGATGGGAATTCTGGGGCATGAATTACGAACACCTATGACAGTAGCGCGTGGTATGGCCGAGCTATTGATGCAAAAACTCGGAATTGGTGAGGAGATTGCAAAAGACTATTTAAAGGAAAAACTGGAAAAAATTTTCAGTTCCATAACAAGAGAGTCCGATCTTATTCAGACCATGCTTTCTACATCCCACATAGATAACAATAAAATTAATTTTCATATTGCAAAAATAGATATCCTTGAGATGATCGACTTTGCTATTTTTTCATTTAAAAAAGATGCAGAGTCTAAAGGTTTGGAACTTAGCTTTATCAAGCCCGATATGGAATTGCCAGAAATAATTTCGGATCAAAGTAGATTACAGGAAGTAATAAATAATTTAATAAGTAATGGCATAAAATATACAAATAAAGGTTCGGTTATTGCTCGATTGGAAAAAGAAGGTGAATATATCAAATTTAGTGTTCAAGATACTGGAATAGGAATACCAAAAGCAGAAATTCCTAATATCGGTCGCAAGTTTTACAGAATACATCAACATCTTGATGAAAAGAAAGATATTGTAAGAGCTGGTGGAACAGGTTTAGGACTGTATGTTGTAAAAGGACTTTTGGAAGCTATGGGAGGGAGATTAGAAGTTGAGTCACAAGAAGGTAAGGGTTCAACATTTACCGCAATTTTTCCAGTTACATTGAAGGATAATGATAAGTTAATCTTATCATCCACGCCTGTGGATGAGCACGATATGTTCCAAAAACTTGGACTGAAGAAGGGTGGTTAATAATCAGTATATAGTGCCATATTTATTCTATATAATATAATTTACTCGTGTCTTCACAGTCAAATATACCTTTTTCTGACGAATTGTTTGATACGCCTTATGATTTTGGAGTTCATATCGCTTCCCTAAATAGATTAAGAACCCCGGAAGTTATAACTCCTCTAGCGCAAAAATATGGTATACCTGATGAGGAAATAGGCAGTGTTGCTGAACAGGCATATTTTGTTGCACTTGGCCTGCCACTATTGAGACATTCGGGTCGAGATACACACCTGGATGCCGCTGAATTAGTTTTTGCTTCTTATATGATTGACGACATTTGTGATTCGCCATATTTGAGTCTGGGGCAGAGAAGGAATTTGATGAATTTGATAAGATTTGCTTATATTGAAAATGAATTAGATTTAGAAATAAAAGTTCGAAATATTTTGGCTGTTTTAGAAAATGCCAGAACAGAATTAAATATCCTTGGACCTGATGTCAGAGATCTGACTTTTGAAACTCTTGTGCCGGTTTCGAGTCCAAATCGAAGACTATTTTTACTTAGCCTTATGAAACTATCTCTTGCTGGTTTGATGCAGACTAGTGCTCCTCATGCTTGTAATCCCGAAGGACTACAAAATGAGACGGCGTATTATTTTGCAATGATTGTAAATAATGTAAGTAATGGCCGATTCTATGATCTTGAAAATATTCCCCATGAAGCTGCACTTGTTGCGACTGCCTCAGGATTATTAGAGTGGTTCGGTGCTGTTTTACCTTTAGCTTCAAAAAGAGGTCTTATATTTGAAAGTTGGAATGGGGTATTAGGAGTAATGGTTCACTTAAGTAATAATAAGGAAGAAGTTCAGATTTTTAGATCAAGAATAAGTTTGGAAGAACTCGCTGCCTTTGTAAAACAAAGTTGGTAAAACATTCAATTACATCTAGAATATAAAGGACAGCTCGATACTCAAGATCGCTTAGAATTGATTAGGTTTGTGCTAGGCCATTTTCTGTTTAAATCTAGATCATCTAAGCATAGTTATTCCAATTATCCTCAGGATCTACAAGGCCTTGAGGAAGTTTACGATAGTATCGCTGCAACTATATTTGATAAAAGATCGGTGGATATGAATTTGATAGCAATGTTTAAATAATATGAGTTCAATTTTAAATAAAATTTTAGGCGTTAAATCTAGTAGTGACATTGATGAAATAGAGGTTGATGAGAGTCATGTAGTTACTCAGGAGGACCTCAGCATTATAGAAGATACATCGATAAGTATTATGAGCACTCTGTCATTTGAGGAGGTGCTTCAAAAATCTATTGACAGATTGGTCCTGAGATATAAATTCCTGGGAGGATTATTATTTCTTATAGAAAAAGATTATGTATATGCAAAAACTATTTCTGGAAGTGTCCTTGCCGAAGCGTTCTTGAAGCTTATCGGAAAACCTATTACTGATTTACATATTCAAATAACTGAAAATTCTGAAAATTACGTAGTAAAAACAATTCAAACAGGCAAAGTCTATTCAAGCGATAATCTATATGATTTCACTAAAGGCGTTTTGAATCAAAGCTTGAGTAGTACAGCTGGTTTTGTAACAAGAACGCATTCCTTTATTTCTGTACCAATAAATCACCAAGGCAAAACAATTGGAGCTATGTTTTTTTCTAAATCCAGCTCTGAAGGATTTGATAAAGAAATCAAATTATTGACTTTGATTGCTAGCCAAATTGGAATTGCTATAGCCAATGCGAGACTTTATTCCGATTTAAAAAAACAATATGAAATTGTTTCGCTAAAAAATACCCAGTTAGATTCCATAAATAAATTTACAAATAAAATTATTTCAAACCTTGATCCAGAACAGGTTGTCCAAGAAGCCTTGGATATTATTCCTGATCTATTTGGAAATAAATATATCGGTACTTTGTATGCGAATTTTGATAAAGAAAAAAGGATACTTGGGGTTGGTGGATATAGCCAAACAACTGTGACAGAGGCAGGATTCAAATTATTTGGAGTTGATCCGAGAGCAATACGCATTTCGCTTGATGATAAAAGATTTGAAAACCATCTTAATTCACAGGTAGTTAGAAGTGGAGAAATAATTTTTACAGATAAGCTTCATGATTTAGGAAATGGTCTGGCAAATGAATTGATTATCGATAAAGTACAGCAATTTATTAATCTGACAGCCTTAGTTGCAGTTCCGATTAGAATTAAAAACAAAATAGTTGGAGTCTTGGACTTTTTTATGTCCGGTATTACTATTGATGAAATCAAAGAAAGAGAATTAGATACAATTAAAATTATTACCAACCAGTTAAGTACAGTTCTCGAAAATGCATCTCTTTATCATCAAGTTGATATAGCTTTATCTGAACTGAAAGAAAAGAACGAAAAACTTGAGGAAAAATACCAATTTGAAAAAGATATGATGGGAATTCTGGGGCATGAACTCCGATCTCCAATGACAGTGGCAAGAGGAATGGCAGAACTAGTTATAGAAAAGGCAAAAAATTCTTCAAATATTGAAAACGATTACTTGATTGATAAATTGAATAAGATCTATACCTCAGTTATTAAAGAATCTGACCTTATACAAACGCTTTTATCAGCTTCGCATCTTGATAATAATAAGCTTGTTTTCAATTTAGGAGAATTTAATTTTAAGGATCTTGTAGAGTTTGCGGTGATGACATTTAAAAAAGACGCAGAAGAAAAGAAAATTGAATTAACTTCACATGTTCCTGATGGAGATTTAATTTTACTATCTGATCAAAGTAGAATTCAGGAAGTTGTAAATAACTTAATTAGTAATGCGATAAAATATACAGACACTGGTTTTGTAAAAGTAGTCACCAGATTAGATAATGATTTTATCGAGTTTTCTGTTGAAGACAGCGGGATTGGGATATCAGAAAAAGAATTACCAAATATTGGAAAAAGATTTTATAGGGTAAATGAAGTAGATAAATCTAGACAAAAGACTGGAACTGGGCTTGGACTCTATGTTGTTAAGGGAATACTCGAAAATATGGGAGGTAAATTAGTTGTAGAATCAGAAGTAAACAAAGGATCAAAATTTACCGCATTTATACCGACCAAGGCTAAAGTTGAAGTGTCAAATACTACTTTAGAAAATCCTTTCCTAAAAGGTGATATGTTTGAAGGAATTGTAAAGAAGTAATATTAATTTAAACTATTTATGAATTCAACAATTTCCGCTGGTACATTAGGATTTATCGAATGTCCACCTTCTGGATAAACTATACTTTTAGTAATTTTACCTGATCCGTTATTTGCTTCTACTCTCAATCTATAGGCCTGATCAAATGGCATAACTACTCTTGGGACTCTGCTTTTTTCTGTATTTCCTCCATAATAAGGAACGACATTATCATCTAGATTTGCAATCAACAACATATTTGCAGCAACAGGATTAACTAATGGTACTTCTTGCGAAGCATTAATCATTACTACAGCTTTGGGATTTATTCCAAAGTTATCTGCAACTAGACGATGAACCATCATTCCGCCATTGGAATAACCAATAATAACTAATTCCTCTGGATTAAATTGTGGATCTTGATCGCTAATTTGTTTAATCAGAGTATTAATATATTCGATATCATCTGCTTCTCCTACTACGGGTGCAAATGCTGGGCCTGCATTCCAAAACCTCCTTCCTGATCCTTTTGCAAAAACATCCTCAGTTCCATTTGGCCAAACAGTATTATATCCATTACTTAGCAGTGCTTCATTAATATTCCTCATTGGAGCCCATGGTCCCAATACCGAATCTTCATTACTACTCCAGCCACCGTGTAAAACAATAGCATATTTGGAAGAAGGCAATGTTGATCTAAATACAAGAGATTCTCTGGCCTCGCCCATAATTTCGGTAACAAGTTTTTCAGAAAAAGTGTACTCGGCACGTTTAAGCGAAAGTTCTATGGCTTTTCTTGTGAAACTGTTTTGACCACGTAGTATACTTTCTGCAGTCGCAAGGCCAATCGAGCCAATCAAGCTGACGACAAGTATGGTTCTTAATGCTTTTTCGGGAAAGATTTGTTTGATTTTAGAACTGTGCTCCATAACATATAATTATATCCTATAGTGGGTATATCTGCAATATACAGAAATTGATCCAATCTCAATTATAACACAATTCTGTTACTTGTACTCAGATAATAAAGTCGAGTGACCGTATTTTGATACTAGATCAAGTGTAATTTTGATCATTTGAGAAAAATTTTTTTAATTTGCTATAATCTAAGATTATGCCTTCATATAGGCACTTGCGCGATGTGTATGATAGTGATAGTGTGCAGATTAAGGATGAATAATAATTTAAAAACCAATACCGAAAAACTAAAAATTTTAAATAAATCTTACTTAATTACTCTTATTTTGATTTTGTTTTTCTCGCAATTTTGCAGGTTCTTGGGTACCGACCTTCCCAAAAAGGTTGCAGCCCAAAACCTTTCTACTTCTGAAAGTACAGTTCAGATGGGAATCAGTGAAGATATATTTATTTCTCCAAGCACTGCTAATGGTAATCGAAGAATGCTTTTTGCTGGAACATATATTGACTATACCGTTTGTGGTCCAGAGGGATGTCCACCAACATATATGGAAAGCTTCTCACTATTGAAATTTAATCTTTCTTCATTGCCTGTCAATGCAATAGTCTTGAGTGCAAGATTAAAACTTTTTCATTATGGATCAAATTCTGATATTACTTTAAAAATTTCTAAGGTTGATGAAACATGGAGCGAAAGTACCGCATTTCCTGGTCCTAGATTTTCCGGAGATTACGGACAGTCTATTATTCCTAACTTTAATACTACTGATCCTGATCAAATTGCTGAGAGGGAAATTTCTCTGGATTTGAACCTTTTCGATGATTTATCAAATTTGCAAAACGGTATTGCTATAAGTCCTGTAAATGAGTTGGATACTCCGGGAGTTGTTTTCTGCTCAAATAACCCAGATGGTTTTTGTCAAAATCAGCATAGACCAAAACTGGAAATCAGTTATTTACCAAATAATGCGCCTGAAAAACCGGTGATGATCAATCCAGTTGAGGGAAGTCGTTTTGGTGGGAGCTGCGACATGTCGCAGCTCCCACCATCCTCCTCCTGCAATATCTCGCAAACAATTATTTTTCAAGCTGGTAATATCATAGACAACGACCCGCTAAGTGGAGCATTAAGTCATGCAAATATTCAAATCTTCAAAGAAGGAAATATATTTTTATCCTCTCCAAACATCAATCCCGACTCAAATAAAGAAATCAAATTTACAACTGATCTTGAGGACGGAATATACACAGTAAAAACAATATCTACCGACAAAAAAAATATGTCAATATCTTCTGATAATCAAAATATTGTGATTGATTCAACGCCTCCATCTGTCCCATTAATAGATCCTTTAGCAACAATCACTAAACCATCAAATAATCAAATTAACTTGCAAATAAAATCTGCAATTGCGACTGATAACATATCTTTGTCACCAGAAATCAAATACAAATTACAATATTCAAATGACTCAGCATTTCAGCGATTTGTGGAAACCGAGTGGCAAAGCAATCCAGAATTTACTTTAACTAATAATGAAATTTCTCCTGATCAAAACTATTTTTTTCGAATCAAATCAAAAGATTTTTCCGGAAATATTTCTGATTGGTCTGACACTGCTGCGACTTCAATTGATGGTCTACCAAAAACCCCATTTCTTGATAAAGCAAATTGGGGAATAAATGACGGGATTAAAGCCGATGGTTATTTTCCAGAAAGAAATAGATTTAATACGTCAACCTTTGTTACCAGATCCGGTTCGCAAAAACTTACAGGAAAAGCTTTGCAAAATAACCAAATAGAAATTTATATCAATAATAAATTAGTAGACAAAGTAATAGCAAATCAAAACTGTAAAATAGAAAACACAAAAAATATTTGTGACTTCAATTATGATTTAAAATTTACCGACAATGGAGCAAATAATTTGAGTGGCACACCAATCAATTCTTACGGAATACAATTACGAGCTATTGATGAAAATAATAATTTTTCTCTCTTAAGCCCAAAAGAAATTATTTATCACGATACTATTTCTCCAAAAATAGAAAGGGTAAGTATCTATACCGAAAAACAGGATTTAAATGATTCGAGCATTACAAATGGAAGTAAATTAACTCTCGATATAATTGCAGAAAAATATTCTGATTTGGAATTTAAACTGATTAATTCCGCAGGAAAAATAGTGGATTACCTTGTCTGGAGAACACCAGCAAATAAAACCACCAAACTCACAGCTGATCTCAAACTCGATGGCAATTATAGAGTTCAACTTACTTCTTTTGATGCGGCAGGAAATAGAAGTACAACTTGGGAAAAGGGGTTTGTGAGGGATACGACAGCACCAAAAATTATTGATGTAATAGCTTCTGAATGTAGTCAAGGAGTTTGTATAAAAATTAATGCTGAGAATGGTGCTAAAATTTTTATTGATAATAAAAGTTACGGTCAATTAAGTGATACAAATCATACTTTTAAAGTAATAAACTATTATCGGACTGACTATTACTATAGATTTAAAATTCAATTACAGGATGAAGTTGGTAATATTTCTACCCCAAAAGAAATTGAGTTTTACAAGGTTTATGGCGGAGGTGGTGCCACCAATAATGATATTGACTTAGCGAAGAAGAGTCCTAGAGAATTAGAGCTTAAAATTAAAAATATCCCCGAAATCTACATTGATATTGATGGGAATGTAAAGGTTTCAAATCCTGAAGTATTTCAGGATAATGCACCAGTTCTTGTCGATGCTTTTAAGAATTTAATAAAAAATAATGAGACTACCGTTTATGGGTATGGTTTGTCAGACGGTAAAACTATGGATGCTCAATCTGAAGTAAAATTACAAGTTTATATGGGATTAGGGGATGCTCTTGAAAAATGTGAACTGGATTTCTTATTAACGTGGATTGGGGATTACTTAAAAGAGAATTGTGTGAAAAAATATTCTTCTAAAAATATGTGGGACGTTTTTAGCAATATAGCCCTATTTAGAATACAGTGTGTCTTTCAGAATGAATGTATTAAAAAGAAATTTAATGAATATTCTCCTCAAAAACTATCCGAAGATAAGAGATCAATTACTTACAAGGTTGATCTAATTTCTTCTAAAGTATTTATTAACGAATTTTGTTTTGATGGATGTGAAAGTAGTATCTCTTCAGGTTCGAGTTATTTTGATAAAGCTTTTTCTAATGAACAAGCGCCTGAAGGTTCCATAGCCGTCTCAAGATCAAAGATAGCATATAGCTTTCGATATCTAAATAGTACATTTAAATTTGAATCATTAACAAGTACAAGCAACGAAATCACAATTCCGTCGGCTACTTATGCTTTTAATTATCCTGTAGGCTTTCCATTCCGTAATTTTAAACTGGTGACAGAAGAAAAAGCCTCGAATATTAAAAGTATAATTGGCGCAGATAGAATTCAAAAGATTTGTAATGATACAAAAATACAATGTACCAATTCTTATAGTAAACCTGGAGATCTTAGAGCAGAAAGAGGATCTTATGATATGCATATAAATGCAATTGATTTTAACGTCTATGGATCTAGAAGTGAGTCAGGGGTTTTAACACCAGTTTTTGCAACAGCAGATGGGGAGATTCAATTTAACAAAGCTTATGGTTACTTTGCTTATAACAGGGTTACACAAAAGTGTGAAGGGTATGATGCTATTTCCCTTACAATAACTACTAAAGATGGTTATCAGGTGATTTACTATCATTTAAGTCCAAAAACACTAGAGTTGGAAATGTGGAAAAATAGCCACAAATATAAAACTATTAAAAGAGGAGATTTGGTTGGCTTTATGGGTAATACCGGATGTAGTGAAGCAGTTCATCTTCATTATCAAATAGAAAATCTAAGTTTATTACAAATAAAACCAGATAAAGGAAAATCACTTACTAAAGCAGAAATAATAGAAAATGAGAGAAGATTAAAAATAACCACAGAATATCTATATAATAGTTTTACTGATCATTTAGGTACAAACTTTTTAATTGAGGATTTAACATATACAACCTCAAAAAAAGAGATTGATGCTTATATGAAAGCATACCTAGAGGGCAAGACAAGAAATGACTTAGATAAATTAACAAAATTCTAATGAATAAGGCAACTAAAATAATTATAATTATTCTTTCCGTAATTATCTGTTCGACAACAACAATAATTGGAACAGTATTTATACAAACAAATAATTCAAAAATAAATCAACAAAACATTCCCAAAGAATATATACCTTTATATGATAATGATACCCAGACTGAACTTAATGGAATATATGTTAGTTACAATAACCACTATTCTTTTAGGAAAAACAAGTTTCAAGAAGACTTGCTATATGATTTATTCGCTGGAGGCTTTTCTAATCCTCGTGATCATGTAACAAACTTTCATGAACTGGAAATCAAACAGGACAATCTCGAAAACAAATATAATTCGATAAAAGATAATTTCAAGATATTCAAGGTGAATTCAAATAAAGACTGGAGAGAAATGACAAATGACTACCCAGCAGGTGATTATTTAGTTGGAAAAAATATTTCAACTGAAGATAAGGCGATAGCATATTTTGAGAAAACAAATATTAATTTCCCATATAAAGTAGAATTAATAAAATATGAAGAAAGAGTTGATCCGATTAAGCTAGAATATCCCTATAAGATACACACTTATATTTATAATTACAAAATCTCAGATAGTAAAATACTTAATTTAGGAAAAGAAATCGAAATATCATACGCAGACTCATCCAATATAATTGAGCAATCAAGAATTACAGAAAATAAAGAATTTAAAGATATGAGCTCTCTAAAACTTGATCCTGTTTTAGAAAAGGTAAAACCTCTTTCTTACTCTAGTTTTATGGATAATTTAAATGAGGCAGAAAATAGACTCTATCAGGCTGGCTTCATAGGAGTTCCTATCAATCCTTATATAGAACAAATAGGCTCATATGGTTTAGATGGCAACTCATTAATTAACGTCGAGAATTTAAGTATTGAGTATTTATACGTGAATGAAAACTCATATGTAGTGCCCGTTATTCGAGTTGATGCATTTGTTGAAGGTTCTGCTGGGAAAGTAAAAATGACCTTTTGGAACTGGTTTATTGATTTGGGATGAGACAAAAATCGTCCCCATTTTCCTTCTAGACACAAACAGTATTGATCTAGTTATATTGAAAACAAAGACAGATGTTAAATTTAAAAAAATATTTTACAAAAAAAATCTTTATAGTTCCTAACTAAAAACCACCAGCGTAAGCTGGTGGATGTATTTTTCCCGGAATCTTCCTGTAAAATAAATCATGCAATACAAGAAGCAAAGTAACTAAGTATACTTTTGCGATT
>Ga0272446_1007985_pt1 | contig 10272 bp, 10 predicted proteins | sample YNPCB0061_FD_194587 | JGI IMG/M metagenome (GOLD analysis project Ga0272446, IMG submission 194587) | Hot spring microbial mat communities from Yellowstone National Park, WY, United States - YNP-CB-006-1 | ecosystem: Environmental > Aquatic > Thermal springs > Hot (42-90C) > Sediment | place... | reverse complement strand
TTCCCGATTGCTGCAACATGGAAAATTTAAGGGCTTCACTTTCATATTGAGCAAACAGCGGTGATGAAAGATTAATCAGGATGACCACTGCATAAAAAGGAAACTGCCTGATGATGAAAGATCTCAGGCAGATGTTGAACACAGTTATGTAGTTCATGAAATTCATTGCTATCTGGGTCGCTGTGAAGGTACGCCACCTCCCTGATTGTTTCCTCTCGATGGTTGTTGTTGCTGAGTGGGCTGGATGGAGTTTCTCTCTTCACGACGATTGAAGTAGTTACTGTTATTTTGATACGATCTGCTTCCTTCGGTAAATGTACCGCTCCGCTGGCCGCCTTCCTGTTTCCGCTCTATATTAAAATTTTCTTTGCCGCCGGTATTCCAGTTCCGGTATGTATTGTTTGAGTTTGTCGGATTATTTCCGGTTGAGTTACTGCGGGTATCCCGGCCATCGTTTGGCTTAACGGTGTTGTCTCTATTAACCGGAACTAAATTTTCATTCTGACGGGTAACCTGAGAACCCCGTGTGCCCTGGTTCTCATCATAGTTCCGAATGATGATCACATCTTTTCCGTTCTGTTGTTGCTGCTCGGTGCGGTTGCCGCCAACGGGTGTGAATTTGTCTGCTTGTATATTACCGCGGTTAGTATTATTGCCTTCCTGTGCTTCTCGTCCTGTTTCTTGAATGGTATTGCCAGTTTCTTCATACCTTCTTCCTTTGTCAACCGGGCTTACTGGTACATCTTTGATACGGTTGCTTACCAGGTCTTTTTCAATCCCATTCTGATGCATCATTTTAGAGAAACTGAATGTAGCATTGCTGTTATTGGCTGAAGCTAATCTTGGGCCATAGTAGTATGAATTGTTATCGAAACTGTTGAAATACATGTTGCCCCAGGTCATGCCGTTGTTAAAACCATTCCAGTAACCCTGGTTGTACCCATTCCAGAAACCGTTGTTATATCCCCATGAATTATAATTCCAGGGATTGTTCCATCCGCTGTAACACCAGGGGTCGTAGGGATTCCACCAGCCGTAGTTCCAGTTGTTGTGCCAGGGGTTATTCCACCAGTTGTTCTGTCCCCAGCCATTGTAGCAATACGGATTGTTACAGCTGTTCCATCCCCAGCCGTTTCCCCATGAATACATTACTGAATATGAATTATATGAATATCCATAAGGCCATACCGGTGATGGTCCCCACCATGTATAAGTTTGATAAATACTGGTTCCCCAGTTCATCGGCATGGGGTTGTACCAGTAATAGTTGGTATAAAATGGGTCGTAATAGTTCCAGGTATTCCATGAGTTACCAAATCTTCTGATCCGGGCAGAATAGGCATAATCATAGTAATCATCAAAGTTGAATTCACTGTCTTCGTAATAGTTATTTCGAATAATCAGATTGCCATTCGAATCACGGGAATATTGCTGGTCCTCGGTTTGGTTTTGATGGTTATTGTTATTCGTTGAAAACCGGTTCGGTACTGTTTTTACCAGTTCTTTTCTCGACTGGTAGGTTCTGTATTCCCGTTCAGCATCATCTAGGCTGAAATACATATCATCGGTAAACGCCTTGTTGGTATTACACCCTGAGCCGATCAGCCATGCTAACGCTGCAAGCCAGATAACGGTTCTCATATGTCGATTTTTAAAATTCATTCCCGAAAGGGTTGCCGGTTTTTATACCTTTGTACGCAAAGAAAACTCAAATATCATACCATAAAACCGATAAACAGTGGAAAAATTAACGTCTCGTAGTGAAAATTATTCTCAATGGTATAACGATCTGGTTTTAAGAGCTGGACTTGCTGAACATTCTGCTGTACGCGGCTGTATGGTAATTCGTCCGTATGGATATTCTATCTGGGAACGCATGCAGCAAATCCTGGATACCATGTTCAAGGAAACCGGTCATGAAAATGCCTACTTCCCGCTGTTTATTCCCAAGTCTTTTTTTAGCAAAGAAGCCAGCCATGTGGAAGGATTTGCCAAGGAGTGTGCCATTGTAACACATTACCGCTTAAAAAATGCCCCCAATGGTTCCGGTGTGGTAGTAGATGAAGATGCCAAGCTCGAAGAAGAATTGATTGTTCGCCCTACTTCTGAAACCATTATCTGGAATACCTATCGTAACTGGATTCAGTCGTACCGCGACTTGCCTATCCTTCTCAATCAATGGGCCAACGTGGTGCGTTGGGAAATGAGAACCCGTTTGTTTTTGCGTACGGCAGAATTTTTATGGCAGGAAGGTCATACAGCCCATGCTACCGCCGAAGAAGCAATTGCCGAAACAAAACAAATGCTCGACGTGTATGCTGAATTTGCAGAAAAAACACTGGCCATACCGGTAATTAAAGGCGTTAAAACACCCAATGAGCGGTTTGCCGGCGCGCTGGACACCTATTGCATTGAAGCCCTGATGCAAGACGGTAAAGCCCTGCAGGCCGGAACTTCACATTTCCTGGGTCAGAATTTTGCCAAGGCTTTTGATGTGAAGTTCGCAAACAAAGAAGGCAAGCAGGAATATGTATGGGCTACTTCCTGGGGCGTTTCAACCCGTTTGATGGGTGCTTTGATCATGACACATTCTGATGATAACGGTTTGGTACTTCCTCCCAAATTGGCGCCTATACAGGTAGTAATTATTCCGATTTACCGCAATGAGGAAGAATTTACAGCTGTTCGTGCCAAATGCGAAGAGGTGTACAACGAACTGAAAGCTTTGGGAATTCGGGTGAAACTGGATGACAATGATAAATACAAACCGGGATGGAAATTCTCTGAATATGAATTCAGGGGAGTTCCGGTACGACTGGCCATGGGCCCCAGAGACCTGGCTAATCAGAGTGTGGAACTGGCGAGAAGGGATACGCTGACCAAATCCATGGAAAATATCAATGATATTGGGGTTCGTGTATTGAATCTGCTCGATGAAATTCAGGTTAGTCTGTTTGAAAAAGCCCGTAAATTCCGCGATGAGCAAATCATTAACGTTGACACCTGGGAAGAGTTTACAGCAGTAATGGAGAAAGGAGGTTTTGCCTATGCTCATTGGGATGGTACAGCTGAAACGGAAATTAAGATTAAGGAATTAACTAAAGCAACCATTCGCTGCATCCCATTAGATAATCCTCAGGAATCAGGAAGTTGTATTTTAACCGGTAAACCTTCCAACCAACGCGTTCTTTTTGCTATTGCTTATTAAAATGATTTCATGGATAATAACCCTTTACACCGAAAAGTATGCAAGTAAATAATCATGCAAGGGAGCTGATTGTTAAAACGTTGAAGGAAAAATCTGTTCTGAAGCAGGAGATTTTTTCTAAAACCAGGGAAGTTTTCAGAATGCTCAAAGAATGTTTGTTGGAAATACATAAAGATTTGGTGAATCAAGTAAATACCAATGGTTCCAAGTTGTATTTTAATTACCAGGAGAAAGGAGACTTTGAAGCCATTTTTGCATTTGCAGGTGATACGTTGATTTTTCACATGCATACCAATGTGTTTAACTTCGACCGAAGTAACGGTATCTGGAAAACCACTTATGTAAAAGAGAATGAAAGACGAGCTTACTGCGGAGTAATAAATATCTATAATTTTTTAACCGATTCGTTTCGCTATAATCGTGAACAAGACATCGGTTACTTAATAGCTCGTATTTTTATTAATCATGAGCTGCATTATTTTGTGGAAGGGAAAAGACAATTAGGTTTTTTGTACAATGATTTCCCCCATGCGGTAATTGATAAAGAAGCGTTAACAAAAATCATAGAATCAGCCATATTATACAGTCTCGATTTTGATTTGCTTACACCCTCTTACGATCAGGTAAAGCAGGTAAGCATGATGGAGATTTTTGCCAATTCAGAGATCCTGCATCAAAAAACCGGAAAGCGCATGGGATTCAGGTTTCAGGCGGATAATGATGATTTATTTTAAGGTGAGATTTGCCTGTTCTAAAGTCACAATATCACACAACAAGTCGTAGCAGTTATTTCAGCATTTCTTTTTTGCGCTGACAGCGTTCTATCGAGGCCATGGCATTGTCGATTTGCTTGTTATCGAAAACATACCCGATGTATTCTTTGTATTTGCTGATTGCTTGGTCATACATTCCCCGCATTTCGTACATAATAGCATACTCGTTGGTTATGGTGCCGCGGTTGATGGTAGGAATGGTTTCTGCCTGACGCAGCAAGGCTTCCAGCTCATCCCACTTTTTCAGCGTGCTTAATACAATGGCATAATTGTAATATACAGCCGTATATTCCGGTGCAAATTTCAGGGCCAGTTTATAATGTTCTTCTGCTTTGTTGTAATCCTGGTATTTGGTTTCAAAAATAAAACCCAGGTGATTGTATGCTTTTCCAAAATCGGGAGCTTCGGCAATGATTGCTTCCAGCACATCAATGGCTTCGGCATTTTTGTTTTCCTTGATGAGCTGATCAGCATACAAGAGCTGATCTTCCAGTTGGTATTGATTCATGCAGTATGAAGTTAGTTGGCCATCAAAGAAACAAATTCATCAAACAGGTATCTGGAATCATGTGGACCGGCGGATGCTTCTGGATGATACTGAACCGAAAACACCGGTTTGTTTTTTACCCGAATGCCTGCTACGGTTCCATCGTTGAGATGCTTGTGAGTAACTTCAACCGAAGGATGATTTTCAAGTACTTTTTCATCGGCCACAAAACCATGGTTTTGTGAGGTGATTTCACCTTTTCCGGTCAGGATATTTTTAATGGGATGATTGATCCCGCGGTGTCCGTTAAACATCTTGTAGGTAGGAACTCCCATGCTCCAGCTCAGTACCTGGTGCCCCAGGCAAATACCAAATACTTTTTTGTTTTTTTCTACCAGTTGCTTTACCAAGCTGATCACTCCGGTCAGGGTTTCCGGATCACCCGGCCCGTTGGATATCATGTATCCGTGCGGATTCCAGGTTTCCATTTCTTCTAAGGTAGCATTCATGGGAAATACTTTGCAATAGCAACCACGTTCTGCCAGGCATTGCAGAATGTTTCGCTTGATACCCAGGTCAAGCACCGCCACTCGGTAAGGAGCATTTTCATTTCCGAAAAAATAAGGTTCGCGGGTTGAAACCTTGGAAGAAAGCTCCAGTCCTTTCATGGAAGGAACTTCTTTGAGGCGAGCTTTCAGTGTTTCAACATTTAATTCTTCGGATGATATGATACAGTTCATCGCCCCTTTATGACGGATATGCCGAACTATGGCCCGGGTATCTACATCGCTGATGGCAACGATTCTGTTTTTTTCAAAGTATTCCTGCAATGATCCATCGCATTGTTTACGAGACGGAAGCTCCATAAAATTTTTACAAACCAGCCCGGCAATTTTTACTGAATCTGATTCACTTTCCTGAGCTAGTACACCATAATTTCCAATGTGAACGTGGGTAGTAACAACCACCTGCCCGTAGTATGAGGGGTCTGTAAAAATTTCCTGATAGCCGGTCATACCGGTGTTGAAACAGATTTCACCGGTGGTAGTGCCAATAATTCCGCACGAACGGCCATGAAATACCGTGCCGTCTTGCAGAACCAGAACAGCAGGCGATTTTAACTGAAATTGCATGAGGTGATTTTGATTGCAATGATACAAGGAAATCGGCGAACCTGCCCTTTGTGTTGAAAAAGAGTTGATTACTTTTTAGAGCGTATCCGTGCCTCATCCTTCCACGCATTCAGCCTTTGTTGCGGCTTACCAGAAATACCCCCGAAAAGATGAGTATACTGCTGCCTGTCATGATCAGCGTAAGCTGGTCTTTGCCCAGGCTAATAGCGTGGAGGGCTGCAATGACAGGCTGAACATAAATGTAAATACTTACCACCGAAGCATGTAGGTGTTTCAGGGCAAACATGTTAAACAGGTAAGTAACAAACGTAACCCCTACTACAATGTAAAGGGTTTTCCATACCACATCGGGCGGAAAGCTTTGCCACTGAATGGCCGAAAATTCCTGCCAACCGAAGGGAAGAACAAAAAGCATCCCAAAAAGAAATACCCATTTGATTACAAACAACGGCTGATACTTCTTCATCAGTGGTTTAGCAATTACCATGTAAACAGCATAGGAGGCCGCATTCAGCAAAACAAACAAATTTCCCAGCGTAGGATTGGCAGCAAACGAAGAGGGGAGTGTGCGGTTCATAATTAGCAGTACGGCTCCGCCGGCACCCAGTAGAATGCCCAGGGCTTTTATTGTTGATATTCGTTCGGTAGCGGCAAGTGCACCAATCAGCAAAACCAGTACCGGCGTGGCTACCATAATAATGGAAGCATTGATGGGTGTGGTAAGGTTGAGTCCTTTGAAAAACAATATCTGATTGGCAGCAACCCCAAACAAACCACCGGCAATGAAACGCCACCAGTCTTCCCGTAGAATCTGCGATGACTTATAGAAAGCATGAAGCCCCCAGAACAACGCATTAGCTCCAAATACCCGAAGTAAAATAAATCCGCCCGGTTCAATGTACCGGGGCATTACATCCTTGGCAATAACAAAGTTCAAACCGTAAATCAGATTTACGCTAAACAGCGCCAGATGTGCCCAAAGCAGGTGTTTTTTATCATTCATTCCCAACAGCCAAGTTCAGGGTTTGGATTTTGTTGTTATCATTGTGGGTGCAATGTTAAACAAATCAGGGCGTACCGATGTTTGAAACAGACTTTTTTTCTACTTACCTGCTCCGAATTTCCATCGGCCTGATCATGTTTGGCATGGGCCTGAATCTTACCGTCAATGATTTCAGAAATATTGTGTTGCATCCCCGGGCGCTTGTTGTAGGGTTGCTGGCTCAAATGGTATGGCTTCCGCTTCTGGCATTCATCATTATTTTTATTTTTCCTGTTTCTGATGAAATAAAAGTCGGATTGTTTTTAGTGGCGATTTGTCCGGGCGGAGCTACTTCCAATCTGCTCAACTTTCTGCTCAACGGAAATCTGGCATTGTGTGTGTCTCTTACATCGGTTAACAGCCTGATCACGCAGTTTTCAATTCCGGTATTACTGAATTTAATTCTTGGATTTTATCTTGGCAGTTCTGCCGATATTCATTTGCCTTTTTGGGAATCGGTAATGCATATTCTGCTTATCACCGCACTTCCTGTTATCGTTGGTATTTTTGTAAGAAACCGGTGGGAAGCCTGGGCTCAAAAAATGCGCACTCCTTTTAAATACATTCTCCCTGTTTTTATGGGAATAGCGCTTATCGGTGCTATTTTTCTCGAAAAAAAAGATCCCATCAGCATTACTACACAAGATTGGCTGTGGGTATTTCCTATTACCCTGCTTTTAAATGTGGGTGGCATGTTGGGCGGGGCTTTTTTTTCCCGACTGGCATCGCTCGATAAGCGAACACAAATGACAATAGGGATTGAAGTGGGTTTGCAAAATACAACCCTGGCCATTGTAATTGCACTCAGCTTTTTAAAAAGTCCGTTTATTGCTGTACCGGCGGCCATGTACGCGCTGTTTACATTTTTTACTACGGCCTTTTTCGGCATGGTAATTTCCGGAAGAAAAATTTCCTTCCGAAAGCTGCGTTCCGGCCTTCGGAATTAATGCACTGAAATATCCTGAAATTGGATTAATTATTTTTTTACTTTTTACTTTAGTATTTTATTCTTCAGATAGTCAGCATTTTGCTATTTTTAAAAATAAAAAATAACCCCTTATTCGGTTTTTTTTATATTTTTGACATCTTAATTAAAAATTATGGCAAGAAAAACAACAAAAAAGACCAGCGCAGTACCTGCTAACCAAACAGAGTCTGCCACACCTGCAAAACGACGCGGACGGCCAGCCGGTAGTAAAAACAAAACCCAAAAAACTCCCAAATCTGAATCTAATACCGATGCTATTAAAACAAAAGGAAAAAGAGGAAGACCTCCGGGAAGTAAGAATAAAATTAAAGAATTCAAATCAATTGTCTCAGAACCCAAATCACTCAGCATGGATCTGAATGATATTCAGGCCCTGATCAGTTTTGTGTCCAAGAGCGGGGTTTCTGAGGTAGATCTGGAAACTCAGGGTGTAAAAATCGTGATCAAAACTACCAGCAGTGCTGCCTATGTTGCAGCTCCAGTAGCCATTCCGCAACCCGTTGCTGTTCCGGCTCCGGTTCATGCAGCTGCTCCTGCTGCCGCACCGGCTCCAGCTGCTCCGGCTCCTGCAGCCCCTGCCGCCGGTGATGAATCGAAATACATCACCATCAAATCGCCTATGATCGGAACCTTCTATCGTAGGTCCGGTCCGGATAAACCTGTTTTTGTAAATGTAGGTGATGAGATCAAGCCGGGTAAAGTGCTTTGCATCATTGAAGCCATGAAGTTGTTTAATGAAATTGAAGCAGAAATTAGCGGTAAGATTGTGAAGATATTGGTAGATGATGCCTCTCCGGTAGAATACGATCAGCCTTTGTTTTTGGTTGATCCCAGTTAATCAGCGGGCATCCGAGTTGTTTAATTAAAACAAACACACATGTTTAAAAAAATATTGATTGCCAACCGGGGAGAAATTGCCCTTCGGGTTATTCGTACCTGCAAGGAAATGGGCATTAAAACGGTGGCTGTGTATTCAACGGCAGATAAAGATAGTTTACCGGTTCGTTTTGCAGATGAAGCCGTATGTATTGGGCCACCTTCCAGCAAAGACTCATATCTTAACATGGCGAATATCATTGCAGCGGCGGAAATTACCAATGCAGATGCCATTCATCCGGGATACGGCTTTTTGAGTGAAAACTCCAAGTTCTCGAGAATTTGTCAAGAACACGGAATTAAATTCATTGGACCTACACCCGAAATGATTGATGCCATGGGAGACAAGGCCAGTGCCAAAGCTACCATGAAGGCAGCCGGTGTACCCACCATCCCGGGTTCTGACGGATTGATTGATTCGCTTTCGGAGGCAAAAAAAATAGCGAAAGAAATCGGATATCCGGTGATTATTAAAGCAACAGCTGGTGGGGGAGGAAAAGGAATGCGGGTTTTATGGAATGAAAAAGATCTGAACGAACAGTGGGACAAGGCCCGTCAGGAAGCAGGTGCTGCTTTTGGAAACGATGGTATGTACATGGAGAAATTCATTGAAGAGCCCCGTCATATTGAAATTCAGATCGCCGGCGATCAGTATGGTAGAGTGTGTCATTTGAGCGAACGCGATTGTTCTATTCAGCGTCGTCACCAAAAACTGGTGGAAGAAACACCTTCTCCATTCATGACCAAAGAACTTCGTGCTAAAATGGGTGAAGCAGCCATCAAAGCTGGGGAAGCTATACGATATGAGGGTGTGGGAACCATTGAATTTTTGGTGGATAAGCACCGCAATTTCTATTTCATGGAAATGAATACTCGTATTCAGGTGGAACATCCTATTACCGAAGAGGTAATTAATTACGACCTGATTAAGGAGCAGATTAAGATAGCAGCGGGAATTAAAATTTCAGGGAAAAATTACTTCCCAGAAATGCACGCTATTGAATGCCGAATCAATGCCGAAGACCCTTACAATGATTTTCGTCCAAGCCCAGGTAAGATTACCCATTACCATTCTCCAGGAGGTCACGGTGTTCGGGTGGATACCCACGTTTATGCGGGCTACGTAATTCCGCCATATTACGATTCCATGATCGGAAAGTTGATTGTTGTGCATCAAAGCCGCGAAGAAGCCATTGATACCATGCTTCGTGCCTTGCAGGAATATGTAATTGAAGGCGTAAAAACCACCATTCCATTTCATATTCAGCTCATGCAGAACGAAGATTTCCGCAAGGGAAATTATACAACCAAGTTTCTTGAATCATTCAAGTTGCAATAACGGTTAGAATACCTGAATAAAAAAGCCGAAGAAAACTCTTCGGCTTTTTTATTGAAAAAATTTCTTGAATTACAGCGAAGGTTTGTTTTGATACAGGTCCATGATCAGCTGCAAAAAATTTACAGCAGGCCGTATCATAGGGAAAGTACGCTGTTTATTTCGAACCTCCTGATTTCCGATGGCTTGCTGCGAATTGCAGGCTGCATCCGGCATCAGCAACCGGGCAAAGATTAGCAGATTGATGAGCAGTGCCGCTGCGATCACCATTTTCAGCCAGCATTGTGTAGTTTGTGTTTCGCAGGTTTTTTCTTTCAGCATCGTTAAATATGTTTTTCGGCGTGGTAGGAAGAACGAACCAGCGGTCCGCTTTCCACATAACGCAATCCTTTTTTCAATCCGATCTCGCGGTAATACGCAAATTTTTCG
>Ga0272446_1007984_pt1 | contig 10272 bp, 7 predicted proteins | sample YNPCB0061_FD_194587 | JGI IMG/M metagenome (GOLD analysis project Ga0272446, IMG submission 194587) | Hot spring microbial mat communities from Yellowstone National Park, WY, United States - YNP-CB-006-1 | ecosystem: Environmental > Aquatic > Thermal springs > Hot (42-90C) > Sediment | place... | reverse complement strand
TCTCGGGATGGTCGACGCGATGCTCGAGCTCATGCCGACCGCACAGGTCTGGCACCTCGGCCTCTTCCGCGACGAGCGGACGCTGCGGCCGGTCGAGTACTACAACAAGCTCCCCGACTCGGCCACCGTCGACCTCTGCCTCATCCTCGACCCGATGCTCGCCACGGGCGGGTCGGCGACGGCCGCCATCGAGGTCTTGAAGCGCTGGGGGGCAGTCCGGATCAAGCTCGTCAACCTCATCGCCGCACCGGAGGGGGTGCGGACGGTCAGCGAGGCGCATCCGGACGTCGAGATCCACTGCGCCGCCCTCGATCGGCAGCTCAACGAGCACGGCTACATCCTGCCGGGGCTGGGCGACGCTGGGGACCGCCAGTTCGGGACGGGCGGGCAGGCGTAGTCGTCGTCGGAGGGGCGGCCGAACCCGCCATCGCACCTCGGCACGTATCGCCACCCGGTCACCCGGCCCGCCGCCGTCCATCGATTCCAGGGCCGGCAGAAACCGGATCCGAGCCGCGCCGCCTTGGCCGTCCAGGACCATCGATGGTCATTGACGGGGACTTTCTGGGCATGGTAGCCTGATCCCGACCAGCGCCGCGGTCCGGGGGCCCGGCACAACGATGGATCCGGGGGATGGAGGGATCGCATCGGTGCCTCGGGATCGGGGTGAGGACCCCAGCGGACCACCGGTCTTCAACGTGCAGCGGGGAGGCCGTTCTCCCGTCGACGGCCGCCCTTCGTCAGCCCACGCAGGACGTGGCGGTCGCCGCCCTTCGACCGTCCCCAGTGGGGATCGCCATCCCAGCGGCGACGGGACGCGCCGGCCCGACCATGCCCGGGCGTGACCTCGACACCCCCCTCCAGCGCAGCCCACTGCCGGCCCGCCCGGGTCGCCCGGACGCATCACCCGGCAGCCAGCGGCATCCGCTCCCTCATCAGGCACTCATCGAAGCGACGTGATCACGGAGGTCGGCGATGACGAACCAAGAAACCCCTTGGACGACCCGACGCGTCGTCCCACCCGCCCAGCTCCGGGCGGAACTCGAGGCGAGGGCGAGCAGGCCGGGTCGGCAAGCCCGGGCCCGTCGGCTCATCCGGCGGCGGAGCGCCCTGTCGTGGGCGGCCCTGACCGCCGGCCTTCTCGCCGTCGCCCTCGCCCTCCCCGTCGCCGGATCGGGCACGGCCGTCGATCTCACGACGACGGGCGCGAGCGCGACGGTGAACGGCGCTCTCGTCGAGCAGTCGAACTTCAGTGGTTCGACGGGGACCGGCGTCTTCGACGCCTTCGTCCGGATCCAGAAGGACGGGGTTGAGCAGGGCTACAACACCTCGGGCCGCCCGACCCAGTACGACGAGAACTCGTCGCCCCAGTTCACCCGAAACCTGCCCCTCAACGAGGTGCCCCTCGTCAAGGTCGGCGGCACGCTCTATCGGGAGTTCCGGCTCGACATCAACGAGGTAGCGGGCCAGCCGGAGGGACTCCTCTCGGTCGATCGGATCCGGCTCTTCGTCTCGCCGACGGCGAGCATCAAGAACGCTGACCCGAACTCGTCGACCTTCGGCCAGTCCGACGGGACCTTCCTCGCTTGGGACCTCGACGGGGCGGGCGACGTCTACCTGAAGCTCGACTACAACCTCGCCCCCGGGAGCGGCAACGGCGATCTGCGCCTCCTCGTCCCGAACGCGAGCTTCGGCACCGCCGGCACGACCTGCCAGTACAACGGAGTCGGCGGGACGCCCTGTGGCTTCTACGTCTACCTCTACTCCAAGATGGGCGAGGAGTTCTCGGCCAGCGATGGCTTCGAGGAATGGTCGGTCCGCAAGGCGCCCTTCGTGACCGTCAGCAAGACCGCAACGACGAGCTTCACCCGGACCTTCGACTGGGAGATCGCCAAGCGCGTCACCCCCGCTACCTGGAACCTCTTCACCGGTGACAGCGGCACCTCGCAGTACACCGTCGAGGTGACGAAGACGGGCTCTACCGACAGCGCCTGGGCCGTCAGCGGCACGATCACGATCACCAATCCGTCCGGCCAGACCGCCGTCATCACGAGCGTCAGCGACGTCATCTCGGGCGCGGGCGCCCCTGCGGTGACACCGAGCTGCGGGGTCACCTTCCCCTACAGCCTTGCCAACGGCGGAACGCTGACCTGCACCTACAGTGCCAACCTGCCGAACGCCGATAGTCGGACGAACACGGCGACGGTCGAGCTCGCCGACGGCGGCACATTCTTCGCCACCGCCCCGATCACCTTCGGCGCGCCGACGACGATCGTGAACGGGACCGTCCACGTCACCGATACGAACGGTGGCAGCTGGACGTTCAGCGACAGCGGGTCGCAGACCTACAGTCGCACCTTCAGCTGCGACGCCGACGAGGGCAAGCACGACAACACGGCGACGATCAGCGAGACCAACCAGTCGGCCTCGGCCTCGGTGACCGTGAACTGCTACGGCCTCGAGGTCAGCAAGACCGCCGCGACGAGCTTCACCCGGACCTACCACTGGACGATCGAGAAGTCCTCGAACGATCCCAACGGCCAGAACCTGACCCTGAACGTGGGTGAGACGTACGTCGACTACCCCTACCAGGTGACCGTCGACGCGAGCTCCACCGACAGCGCCTGGGCCGTCTCGGGCTCGATCAGCGTCCACAACCCGGCCCCGGTGGCGGCGACCCTGACCGGCGTCGCCGACACGGTGAGCGGGGTCGGGGCAGCGAGCGTCAACTGCGGCGTCAGCTTCCCCTACACCCTCGCCGCCGGCAGCACCCTCACCTGCACGTACAGCCTCGACCTGCCGGACGCCGACGGTCGGACGAACACCGCCACCGCCACCCTCCAGAACCACAGCTACACCGCTGACGGAACGGCGACCGCGACGGGAACGACGGACTTCAGCGGCTCGGCCGCCGTCGACTTCTCGTCGGCGACCGTGACCGAGGTCGACAAGACGATCACCGTCACCGACACCTTCGCCGGCGCCCTCGGTACGGTCACCTACGGCGTCGACACCCTTCCCAAGACCTTCACCTACAAGCGCACGTTCGGGCCTTTCGGATCGGACGCCTGTGGCGACCACGACTTCCCGAACACCGCCTCCTTCACGACGAACGACACCGCGACGACCGGCGAGTCGAGCTGGAACGTCCACATCACGGTCCCCTGCCCCACCGGCTGCACCCTGACCCAGGGTTACTGGAAGACCCACTCGGTCTTTGGGCCGGCCAAGCCATCCGACCCGACCTGGGACCTCCTGCCGGACGGTGCCAACACCGCCTTCTTCAGCAGCGGCAAGACTTGGTACGAGGTCTTCTGGACGAGCCCGAAGGGCGGGAACGCCTACTACATCCTCGCCCACCAGTACATGGCGGCGAAGCTAAACATCCTCGCCGGAGCCGCTTCGACCACGGAGGTCGATGCGGCCATCGCCTGGTCCGAGACCTTCTTCGGCACGTATGGTCCGTCGTCCCAGCTCCCGAAGGCGGTCCGCCAGCAGGCGATCGCCACGGCGGGCATCCTCGGGTCGTACAACGAGGGCCTCATCGGCCCCGGCCACTGCTCGGAGGACCGCCTCGCCCGGTCAGCGGGGTGAGCGCTCGCTGCCATCCCTCCTGAAGCTCTGAAGGGCCGGCCCGCACGGGCCGGCCCTTTCATCTTCTCGGCCGTCCCGGCGAGGCCCGGATGGCCCGTGCCCTCCGCCCACAGGCCGCCCCGCCGCGCACCGTCCCAGAACCGCCCAGCGCGTCCCTTCGATACCGAAGGAGGTCGCCACCAGGTCCAGCGTGCCACTCGCGGCACCGGGGCGGCGGACCCTGCCGCTCTGGCTCGCCCTCGCCGTCGGTGCCACCATCGTCGACCTCGCCCTGCTCGCCGACGCCCTCGACGTCCGGCCGGCGCCGATCGTCGGCAGCCATCTCGATGTCCCGTCCCTGCCGACGGAGCACCTGACCCAGGACCTCAACCGCTAGGTTCCGCGGTTCGGCCCAGCCAGCGGACGTCGGCCGGGCGAGCAGCCCGAGCGAGCCACCGGCGAGCACCCGCACGAACACCGCTGAATCGATCGGGCCGGCCCTGCGGCCGGCCCGATCGTTCGCACCTCCTCCCCCGGAGTCACGATTCGAAGGTCAGTTCCCGCCCTCGGTGACGGTCACCGTCCCCTTCTGGAAGTTCAGCCCCTTCGCGTCCTCCTTGATCCCCTTGAGGGCTTCTTCGGCGAGATCCGTCCGGTAGGCGTCCGCCGAAGGGTCGGCCTTGAGGATCTTCGCCTCCCGGGCGATCCGGACCGTCTGGTCGTAGAGGGCCTTGTCCATGATCCCGATCCCGTTCGGCGACGGCCAGATGAGCGGGTTGATCTCGTTCATCTGCCAGGTCTGGTGGCCCTTGCCGAGCGCCGTCCCGGCCTTCAGGACGTAGTCGACGCAGGCGCCCGGGTTGTCGCGGCAGAAGATCCAGCCCCGGAAGGACGCCCGAAGGAAGCGGATGGCGACGTCCTTGTTGTTGCCCTCGGCGAGCCAGGAGGCGCGGGCGAAGATCCCGTCCTGGAGCATCGCCGTCCCCTCCTTGTTGTAGTCGATGACGTTCATGTCCGAGGGCTGGTAGAGCTGCCCCGTCGCCGGATTGACGGTCTCGAGGACCTGGGCGTACTCGTTGTAGATCATCGCCTCGGCGACGTCGATCTCGCGCTTGAGGAAGGCGTTCATGTCGAAGGCCTGGATGACCTTCTCGTAGTCGCGACCCTCCTCGAGGCCGTACTTGCGGGCCGCCGCCGTGACCTCGAACTCGTTGCCGAAGTCCCAGACCCCGACCTTCTTGCCCTTGAAGTCGGCCGGCGACTTGATCCCGCTATCGGCCCAGGCGACCGACAGGGTCCCCGAGCGCTGGAAGACCTGGGCGATGTTGACGAGGTCCGAGCCGCCCTCGCGGGCCTCGAGGACCTTCGGCAGCCAGGAGGTGGTGAACTCGGGGCCGCCGGCCGCCGAGCCGACCTGCTGGGGGATGACGTCGGGCCCGCCCGGGACGATCGTGACGTCCAGGTTCTCGGCCTTGTAGTAGCCCTGCTCGAGGGCCGCGTAGTAGCCGGCGAACTGGGCCTGGGGAACCCACTGGAGCTGGACCCGGACCTTGGCCGCCTGACCGCCGCCCCCACCGCCGCAGGCAGCGGCGACGAGGACAGCCCCGGCGGCGATGGCGAGTACCGAAGACGAACGCTTCATCGACCTCCTCCTGCTCGACGGTCCCTGTGGACCGTCCTCTCGATCCGACTCCGACCGTTCCGCCGTCCCGGCGGCGGAGCGACCGGCACGCCGAATGTTGGCGCGCATCCTAGCGACTCCGGGGCGAGTTCGCCAGCCGATCGCAACACGCTGGGATGGTCTGCCCGGATGCCCATCCGCCTAGACCTCCGGCTCCCGGAGTGAGGCATGCCACGGGATCACGACCCGCTCGACGGCGACGACGCCGAGATAGAGGATGATCCCGGTGATCGAGGCCATGACGATGGCCGCCCAGGTGACGTCGAAGCGGAGGGCGCTGGCGCTCTGGACGATCACCCGGCCCAGGACGTCCGAGGCCCCGCCGAAGTACTGGGCGACGATCGCCCCGATGAGGCTCAAGGTCGTCGCCACCTTGAGGGCCGTGAAGAAGAAGGGCAGCATGTTCGGGATCCGGAGCTTCCGGAGGATCGTCCACTCCGAGCAGGCGTACGAGCGCATGAGCTCCAACGACGCCGGCGAGACCTGACTGAGGCCCCGGGTGACGTTGATCATGACCGGGAAGAAGACGAGGAGGGCGGCGACCATCATCTTCGAGATCGGGTTCGTCAAACCGAACCAGTTGTTGAAGAGGGGCGCCACGGCGATGATCGGGACGGCGTTGAGGGCGACGGCGATGGGGAGGATCGAGTCCCGAGCCGTCGTCCAGCGAGCCGTCAGGAACGCGGCGGCGACGCCGACGACGGTCCCGACGACGAGGCCGCCGATGGCCTGGACGAAGGTGTTGGCGAAGGCCGGGCCGATGAGCCAGCGTCCGGCGCCCCAGGAGTCGACGAGGGCGGTCACGATGGCCGACGGGGCCGGCAGGATGAAGGCCCGGATGTCGAGGGCGACGACGAGGAGCTCCCAGAGGCCGAGGACGCCGCCGAAGACGAGGACGGCCGGCAGGTAGTAGCGAGTCCGCTGGGCGAGGCGGCCGCGGAGGGGGCGGCTGGCACCGCCCTGGGCGACCTCGAGGACGGAGCCGGCGCCGGCCATCAGCCGAGCCCCTCCGCGGCGAGGCGGTCGCTCGACGGGCGGCCGGTGGACGACGCCGCGACCGGCGCGACCCCGTTCGCCTCCCCCGCCCGGAGCGCCTCGCGGACCGCGGTCACGAGCTCGAAGTAGCGCGGCAGCTCGCGGGTCTCGAAGCCCCGCGGCCGCGGCAGGTCGACCTCGATGATCTTCGTGATCCGCCCGGGCCGGGCGCTCATGACGACGACCCGCGACGAGAGGAAGACCGCCTCGGGGATCGAGTGGGTGACGAAGACGATGGTCGTCCCGGTTCGTTCCCAGATCCGGAGAAGCTCCTGGTTCATCCGCTCCCGGGTCATCTCGTCGAGGGCCCCGAAGGGCTCGTCCATGAGGAGGATCGCCGGCTCGAAGGCGAGGGCCCGGGCGATGGCGACCCGCTGCTGCATCCCGCCCGAGAGCTGGTACGGGTAGTGGCGGGTGAAGGCGCTCAGCTCGACGAGCTCGAGCATCGCCCGCGCTCGGGCGACCCGCTCGGCCTTCGGCCGGCCGAGGATCTCGAGGGGCAACAGGACGTTGTCTTCGACGGTCCGCCAGTCGAAGAGGACGGGCGCCTGGAAGACCATCCCGTAGTCGCGGTCGAGCCGGGCCTGGGGCGCCGGCTTGCCGTTGACGGTGATCGTCCCGGCGCTCGGCGGGGTGAGGTCACCGATGAGGCGCAGGAGGGTCGACTTGCCGCAGCCCGAGGGGCCGATGAGGGAGACGAACTCGCCGCGCCGGATGTCGAGGTCGATGCCGGTCAGGGCGAGGGTCGTCGACCGGCCCCCCGCCTCGAAGCGCTTCTCGACGCCCGAGATGCGAACGACGGTCTCGCTGGCGGTCGTCGTGCTCACGGTCCTCCTGGTCCTCCTCTCGTTCGTTCGTGTCCGTCGGCCTGGCCGGTGTGCCGCTCGACGCCGCGGCCGTGACCGACGCTCCGGGGATGCCGCATCACGCCTCCTGGGCGTCCGGACGGCTGCGGAGCACGAGGAGCTCCACCGCCCGGACGATGAGGAAGAAGACGATCCCGAGGACACCCGAGGCGATGATCGCCGCCCAGAGCCGTTCGGGAGCGGTGATGTAGTACTGGTTGAAGTTGATGATGGCGCGCCCGAGACCGTCCGGGATCCCGCCGGGGCCCTCGCCGATGATGGCGCCGACGATGCTCGCCGTCGTCGCGATCTTCAGGGCCGTGAAGAGGTACGGCAGGGAGGCCGGGAGCCGGACCTTGAGGTAGACGTCGCGGGCCGAGGCCGCATAGGAGCGCATGAGCTCGAGGGCGCGGGGATCGGGCGAGCGAAGGCCCCGCATCATGGCGATGGTGACGGGGAAGAAGGTCAGGTAGGTGGCGATGACGACGACCGAGAAGACGTTCGCCCCGAAGTAGACGACGATCATCGGGGCGAGGGCGACGATCGGGATCGTCTGGCTGGCGATGACGTACGGGACGAAGGCCCGCTCGAGGAGGTGGGAGTGGACGAAGATCGTCGCCAGGAGGAGGCCGAGGAGCGTTCCGGCGGCAAAGCCGAGGGCCGCCTCCCGCCAGGTGAAGAGGGCCTGGCCGACGAGGTAGGCGAAGAGGGAGGTGTCGCTCCCCCGCTGGACCGGCGCGGCGAAGGCAGCGAGGACGTTCCAGACGTGGGGCAGGCTGATGTCGTCGGCGAGGGGGAGGCGCAGCGGCGGGTCCCAGACGACCTGACCGTCGGCCCGCCAGGGATCGCCGCCGACGAACTTGACGAGCTCCCAGACGACGGCGACGGCGGCGAGGAAGACGGCGAAGGTGACGATCGAGCGAAGGAAGGCGCGCGGCCGGGTCGGCGGCGCCGCCGCCTCGAGGGCCTCGGCGAGCTCGAGCTCGGTCCGCTCCAGCTCCGTCGGCTCGAGCTCGATGGCCGCCGCGTCGAGGCCGGGCGGGTCGGCCGGCGCCGCGCCGGGCAGCGGACGCTCGTCCCCCCGCGAGATCTGGTTCGTGCCCTCGACCACCCTCGTCGTGCCTCCTCGGGACGCGGTTCCCGGTCCCGGCGACCTCGTCCTCTCGATCCTAGCCGGCGACGGCCTCGTCGGTGATGGCGAGGCCCCGGTCGATGATCTCGAAGGCTTCGGCCATCTCGGCCTCGCTGATGATGAGCGGCGGGTTCGTGAAGAACGTGTTCCAGCGGACGAAGGTGTAGAGGCCGTTCTCCCGGAAGAACCGGGCCAGGGCCGCCATCTCGTCCGACGTCCCGTTGTACGGGGCGAGCGGGGTCCACGGATCGCGCCGTCGGACGAGCTCGACGATCCCGAACAGGCCGATGTTCCGGACCGCGCCGACGGACGGGTGGCGGGCCTCGAGGTCGGCGAGGTGGCGAGCGAGGACCTCGCCCATCCGGGCCGCCCGCTCGATGAGGCCGTCTTCCTCGTAGACGCGGATGGTGGCGAGGGCGGCCGCGCAACCGAGCGGGTGGCTGTTGTACGTCAGGCCGCCGTAGAAGACGTTCTCCCGGAAGTGATCGGCGATGGGGCGCCGCATCCCGACGGCCCCGAGCTGGACGTAGGCGGACGTGAGGCCCTTGGCCATGGTCAAGAGGTCGGGCACGACCCCCCAGTGGTCGATGGCGAACCAGCGACCGGTCCGGCCGAAGCCGGCCATGACCTCGTCGGCGATGAGGAGGATGCCGTGGCGGTCGCAGAGCTCGCGGAGACCCTGGAGGTAGCCGTCGGGCGGGATGAGGATCCCGTTCGTGCCGACGACGGTCTCGACGATGAGGGCAGCGATGGTCTTCGGGCCCTCGTACATGATGACCCGTTCGGTCTCGGCCAGGACCTCGTCGACCGGGCGCGGCTCGGGCTCGCCCCAGGGGTGGGTGTCCGGGATCCGGAAGACGCCCGGGATGCCGGGCTCGGCCGCCCAGCGGCGCGGATCGCCGGTCAGGGTGATCGCCCCGGCCGTGCCGCCGTGATAGGAGCGATAGCGAACGCCGATCTTGTGGCGGCCGGTCACCATCCGGGCGATCTTGATGGCGTTCTCGTTCGCCTCGGCGCCGCCGTTCGTGAAGAAGAAGACGTCGATGTCGCCCGGGCAGATCTCGGCCAGCTTCGCGCCGAGGCGAGCCCGGGGCTCGGTGGCCATGAAGGGGTTGGCGTAGGCGAGCTGGGCCGCCTGGCGCTGGATGGCGGCGATGACCCGTTCGTCGCCGTGGCCGATGTTCGTGCACATCAGCTGGCTGTTGAAGTCGATGAAGCGCTTGCCTTCGGGGGTCCAGAAGTAGACGCCCTTGGCGCCGGCGACCGGGATCGGGTCGACCTTCGCCTGGGCCGACCACTCGAAGATCGTGTGGCGCTTCGTCAGCTCGACGATCTCGGCGCCGGTCATCGTCGATTCGGTCGTCTCGATGCCCATCGCTCCACCTTCTCCGGCTTCCGGCCGGCCAGCTGCCCGTTCGTGACGGTCCCGTTCGCGGCGGTCGTCGCCGCCCGCTCGCCGACGGCGACGACCATGGGTCCCTCGGCGGTGTCGTCGCTGCGTGCCGCCTCGAGGGGCTGGCCCGGGCGGAGCGGCCGGGGTGTCGCCGCCCCGGAGGCCGGTCGAGCCCGGTGGGGGCGCTGTCGCCGGCTGGGCCGAGCGCTCGCCCGGCTGGGCGGAGCGTTGGCCCTCGATCGGGGAGAGGCACCGATCGGTCGACGAACCAACACCGAGGGCCCCGGTGAAGCCGCCATTACAGCACAAACGGGGCGGGGCGTGGTGCCACGTTCCGGCTGAGCGCACGGTTGAGCGCTTCCCCGCCGGGGGGCCGGCGAGCCCGAGAGATCGTCAGCTGCTGAGCGAGGTTGGGCACGGCCAACCCACCTCGACGATGCCGGGGGCCGGCAACCCTGACAGACGTTCAGCTGGAGAGCGTTCTCCCGGCGCCGGCCCGAGCGCGGGGCGCATCGAGGTCGCGGGCGTTCACGACGTGAACGTTGCCGCACCAATTGCGGCCAACGCGTCACGAGGTGAACGCCCGAGGCGGGGTCGCGGCCTCCCTGCCGGTCCG
>Ga0272446_1007983_pt1 | contig 10275 bp, 10 predicted proteins | sample YNPCB0061_FD_194587 | JGI IMG/M metagenome (GOLD analysis project Ga0272446, IMG submission 194587) | Hot spring microbial mat communities from Yellowstone National Park, WY, United States - YNP-CB-006-1 | ecosystem: Environmental > Aquatic > Thermal springs > Hot (42-90C) > Sediment | place... | reverse complement strand
CGATGACGTAGTCCTTGTCCGTGATGCCGGGCGGCATCCACGAGGCGAAGAAGTCGCGGAAGGGCTTGAAGCTCATCACCGGGTCCATGGACCGGTTCCGCTTGTCACGCTCGTTGCCGTGGTAGAAGGCGCGCTCGAACGGCTCCGGCGGCAGGTAGGGGGCGTGCGGGTCCATGTGGCGAAGGAACAGCAGGAACGGCTGCTTGCCCTTCGCCAGCCGCTCCAACTCCGGTATGGCCACGCGGTTCAGGTTCTGCGCCTTCGGGCTCCGGCCCTCGTTCCAGCTTCCCCAGCCCGCGTAGTCCAGGTACTTGTCGAAGCCGCGCGACGCGGGGTTGCCGGTGAAGCCCACGCAGGTGGACGCATACCCGTGATCGCGCAGGACCTCCGGCAGCGTGCGCACCTCCGGCCGAAGCGGCCCTCGGTGGCGCAGCGCCACCACCTGCGTGGAGAACACGTCCATGCCGGTCAGCATGGAGGCGTAGGCGCTCGTCGTGGGGATGTACGGGCTGTAGGTCTGCTCGAAGACGGTGGCGGTCTCCGACAGACGGTCGATGTGCGGCGTGGTGAGGTGCTTGTAGCCGTACAGGCTCATGTGGTCGGCGCGGATGGAGTCGATCCCCAGAAAGAGGATGTTGGGCTTGCGTCCTCTGGCGCGCTTGGCGGGCATGGCGCTCTGCTCTCCCGTCACGATGGAATGGCCGTCCCGATGCGGCGCCCGCGAGGCGGCGCCGGTCGGGAAAGCAGACTCCCATTCGCCGCGGCACCCCTCCGATACCTGCACCGGGCGATGGCGGTCTGCCCGGAGCGCGGACCGGGCGCCGACGCGGAACCCTCTCGGACGAGACGCGCCTTCGCGGCAACGGCTGTCGAGGGTGCGGACGGGCGGCCGGCTCAGCGCTTGCGCGACGGTTGGGACGCGCCGGCCCGCGGTCGGGGCGCCGGACGGGCCGGCGCAGGCAGCGCCTCCACCAGGTTGCCCTCGATCACCTTGCGGGCGCCCGTCCCGGATCGGTCCTCGATGGGCTGCGCGGCGGAGAGCACGTTGTGGGTGATGACCAGGAGGTCCGCGCCAGGATCGATCTGGATGGCGGGCTTGCCGGGGACGGCCTGGAAGTGGTTGTCGTGCACGTTCGCGCGGCGCGCGCCCTTCATCAGACGAAGCGCGGGCGCGCCGTCCACCACCTGGCAGTCCGCGATGGAGAGGCGCGTTCGGATGTGCGGCTCTCCGCGCACACCGAACTCGAACCCGCGGATCGGCGCGCCGAACGAGCGCACCTGCACGGAGTCGAGGACGGCGTTGTAGAACAGATAGTCGGCGTCCACCTTCACACCGACGCCGCCCTCGCGCACCAGGATGTTCGCGCTGCTGACCACGAAGCCGGAGGTCCCCTCGAAGACGAACCCGTTCACCACGTCCTCGATCCAGCACTGGTCGATGTGGTGCCCGAGGGAGTGCGCCGGCTGCTTCGAGCCGTCCGTCGTGTCCTTCGTGGGCAACTGGTGGAAGAAGGTCTTGCCGCCGATGATGAAGCACTGGCTCATCAGCACGCCATCCACGTCCCCCATCTCGAACCCAACGCGGTGCTTCCGGAAGTAGGCCTTCTCGCCGATATCGTCGCCGCCCACGAACCAGTGGACGTTCTCGATGCGCACCACGTCGCGGATGCCGGAGAGGTGCATCCCCACGTTGTGCACGAACCCGGTCAGGTTGCGGAAGAGGGCCTGGCCCGTGTGCACGCCAGGCACCGTGGAGACGCCGTCCCAGGCGCAGTCGAACACGATGTCCTCGACCGACGGGTTGATCCCGTTCAGGACAATCGCGGGGGGACAGCGCCTCGGCCGCACCGTGTCGCGGTTGCCAGGGTAGCAGATGGCGAGCGCCTTGACGGAGGCGGCGTGCGAGAGCCGCACCGCCGGGAAGGTCTCGCCCGCCACCACGAGACGCGTGGCGCCGTTCTCCCACCGCTGGCCGTCGCCGAAGAGCGTGCCGCCCTGTGGCACCGCCAGCGTCCCGGTGATCCGGTAGTCGCCCGCCGGCAGCGTGACAACCCCGTTGCCCGCCTGATCGAGCGCGCGCTGGATAGCGGCCGTGTCGTCCGTCGCGCCGTCGCCCACCGCGCCGAGGTCGCGCGCGTTGATCGACCGCCTCGAGGGCGCAGCCTGCTGCGCGATGGCGTTCGCCGACAGGATCGTCAGCACCCCTGCCGCCGCGATGGCCCAAGCAGTCCCCATCGGTCCCCTCCTGATGTCAGGGGCGGTCGCGCTCCAGCCGGCCCGCGCGGCAGAGGAAACCGGCGCGCGTGTCCAGCACCAGCGCGAGGAAGCGGTCGCCGACCCCGCGCCCGCGGAGCGGCACGATGCCCGGCATGTAGGCGCGGTGCGTCGCGTCGTAGATCGCGACGGGTGCGGTCCACGTTCGCCCTCCGTCGCGGCTTGCCACGAGCTTCGCGTCCATGTGGAGGTCGGGCGGTGGCGTGCCGGGCCGGTCCGGCGTAGCACGGTCCTCGTCCGTGACGAAGACGCACGCGAGCGTGCCCGACGGCAGGCGGGCGGTCCACGGCGCGAGCGCCATCCAGCGCCGGTCGCGGGGCTCGTAGACCACCCCGCGCTCCGCGCGCTCCCAGCTCCAGGTTCGGCCGCCGTCCTGCGACTCCACCCATCGGAGGACGCCCGCGTGCGGCGGGAAGGTCTGCACGCTCTCGAACACGCAGAGCAAGCGACCCCGCTCCAGCTCGACCACGCTCGCCATGCCGTCCCTGGAGAGGTGCTCGGGCCGGTGCGCGCGGCTGACGGTCACTGGTCGGACCCACGAGCGATCCCTGGGGTCCCAGGTGCGCATCCGCAGCCACTGATGGCCGGGAAAGCCCTCCGCGTGGGGCGTGACCTCGTCGTCGTAGACGCACTGCAGCGCGCCGTCGCGCGTCTCCAGCAGGAAGCTCGACCAGAGGCCCCGGCTGGGTCCTGGCCCCACAGGGCGCGCCTCCACAACGGTCGAGTGCGGCTGCCAGGTGCGGCCACCGTCCGCGCTCCGAGCGACGCGGATCGCGTAGGTGGGCGCGACCGCGCCAGCGCCGTGCACCCGGTTGTCACGATAGGAGTGGAGCAAGGTCCCGTCGCGCCGCTCGAGGAAGCAGCCGTCGCCCAGGTCGGCGTCCGGCGCTGCAGCGCGGGCGACGATGCCCAGGCGGGCCCACGTTCTCCCCTCGTCGGCCGAGCGGAAGCAGACGATCGCCATGCCGCCGTCGTGCGGTTCGGACCGCGCCGCCAGGACGCTCCCGTCGCGGAGCGCGACCGCGCCCTTGGCGCCCTCGGCGCGCAGCATTCCCGTCTCCCACTGCACCGAGGGCTGCTCTGACCCGGGCGCGCTGGCCATGCCCAACGCCAGCGCCACTCCAGCAGCGGGGAGGAGCCGGGCGCGCATCACAGCAGCCTGGCCGCGAGGCCCTCGATCTCCTCGAACCGCTCGTTTGCGAGCAGAATCCCGTACGTGGTGATCTCTCCGGCGCCGATCCGCTGCCAGGCCGCCCAGGGACCGCGCGTTCGCCAGCCCTTCACCTGAGCCGACACGAGCGCGCGCTCGGCGCGCACGAACGCCTCCCGCCTGGAATCGTCCCATCCGGGCATCGCGCGCGCCACCTTCGCGAGCCGCTCCACGATGAGGCCTGCGTACCGCGCGCCCAACTCCTTCGAAGAGCCCTTCTCGATGTCGGGCGTTGCCCCGTACTCCGGGTCGTTGCGGATGCGCGCGATGTCGCTGAGGTCCGGGTGCAGCTCCATCATGAGGGAGGTCTCGCCAATCCCCGCGTGGTCGCCGAGGTACCCGGCGTCGTGCGCCAGCCAGTACTCCGGCGTTCCGAGCACCGGTATCTGCAGGCGCTCGGTCATGCGGCACGCCACCTCGCGCACGACGATCTGCTGGTTGTGGCCATAGTGGCCGGTGAGGATGATGACCCCCTTGAACCCCTGCCGGTGGAACTCCGAGCAGAGTTGCTCGAGCCACGGCCGGAGCAGGAGGTTGGTCCAGTCCATCTCGCCTTCGATCTTGACGGTGGCCGGCTTGTCGAGGCCGCCCATGCCGCCGTAGAGAGGCGGGTGCACCACCCCTCCGCCCGCCGCCCTCGCCGCGCGCACGCAGAGCGCGTGCGCCTTCACCGCGTCCACGCCCAGCGCGTTGTGCTCCCCGTGCCACTCCACGGTGCCAAGCGGCAGGAAGACGACCGGCAGCGCTGCCTGCGCCCTGCGGAACTCCTCCGGGAACATCCGCTCCCACTGCACCGTGTCCGTCACCCGCTGGCTCGCCATCGCTGCCCCCTTGCCGTTTCAGAGTTCCTTCACGATCTCGAAACGCGCGCCGGGCGTCAGCCGCGCCCCGCGCGCCCAGTCCGACGCCGCCATGCGGCGCCCGCTCTCCGGCTGTACCTCCCGCAGCGTGACGACGCCCGCGCCGGCCGCCACGGTCACCCCGTCGCGCGACACCGCCAGCACCTCGCCGGGCGCCGCGGCGGCGGCGCCTTCGCTCGCGTCGACCCTCCACAGCTTCATCTTGCGGCCCGCGAGCGCGGTGACGGCGCCGGGCCGGGGCGACATCGCGCGCACCCGGTTCCGGACGGTCTGGGCGGGCTCGTCCCATCGCACCACCGCGTCGGCTGGCTCGATGGCCGGAGCCCAGGTGGCGCGCGACGGGTCCTGCGGCGTCCGCGGGCACTCCCCATCGCGCAGCAGGCGAACCGTCTCGACGAGGAGCTCGGCGCCCACGCGCGCGAGCCGCTCCGTCAGCGAGCCTGCGTCGTCGTCCGGCGCGATCTCCACCTCCCGGCAGAGGAGGATGTCCCCCGTGTCGAGCGTCGGCTCCATCCACATCGTGGTGACACCGGTCCGCTCCTCCCCCGCGAGAAGCGCGCGCTGGATGGGCGCCGCGCCTCTGTAGGCCGGGAGCAGCGAGGCGTGCACGTTGACGGGGCCGAGCGGCGGCATATCGAGAAGCGCCGCGGGGATAATCTGGCCGAAGGACGCGAGAGCGAGGAGGTCCGGCTCCAGAGCCCGCGCCTCCTCCAGGAAGCGTCGCGAGCGCACGCGCTCCGGCTGGAGGACCGGCAGGCCGAGCCGCCGAGCGGTCTGCTTGACGGGCGACTCGGACGGCGCGCGTCCGCGCCCCTTTGGACGGTCGGGCTGGGTCACCACCGCCACGACGCGCGCGTCGGGCATCGCGGCGAGCGCTTCGAGCGACGGCGCCGCGAACTCCGACGTTCCGAAGAACAGGATGCGAAGGCTCACCCGGCCCCCTTCACTCACGAACCCGCAGCCAGTAGACGAGCCAGAGTGCCAAGAGCCCCACGGCGCCCGGAGCGGCTCCGACCGGCAGAGCCCGGCCCACGCCGTGCGCCGCGGTCACGCGCATCGCTCTCACTCCCGCACGCGGGTCCAGTAGATCACCCACGCCGCGATCAGCAGCAGCCGGCCAAGCGGGAGCACCCCGATGGCGAGCATCGCGATGCCGACGGCCCACTGCCACGCCGCCACGCCCTGATCCACCGCATCCACGAACCACCAAACGAGCAGAAGCGCCGAACAGACCAGCCACAAGGGCGCGACAGCCTCACGTGGCACGAAGTACGGGCCCAGAAACCAGACCGCGAAGAGCGGCCATGGCGCGCTCACCCACGCGCCACCCACGCGCTCGACGAAGCGGCTGCAGGCGTCCGCCATGCCGCGCTCCCTCCCAATCTCGCCCCTATGCGGGCAGGCGGGCCAGCAGATCGGCCATCACGAGCAGGTCCTGCAGGTTGTGCTCCATGATGCTCGCGATCTCGATGGCGTTGCCCGTCCGTACGAAGGCGTGGTACGCATCCGGGATGCGCGCCCCCGGGATGTCCTCGTGGCGGATGCGGCCGCAGACGTGGGCCGCGAGGGTCTGCAGGCGGCAGTCCGGCACCTGCGCGCGCCATGCTCGCCGGCCAGCGTGCAGCAGGTCGACGTGCAGTGGGCTCAGGCGCAGCGGCACGCCGGTCGCAGCCGCGCGCGTCCGCAGGTAAGGCACGTCGAAGCTCTTTCCGTTGAACGTGACCAGTACGTCGCGCTCCGCCGCCAGGCCGCCGAACAGCGCGATGACGGCCGCCTCCTCGGAGTAGTCGCGCGCCAGGATCTGACGGACGACGAGGTCGCCCTCCTCCGCGTGCATCACGCCGATGAGGAAGAGCGGCGTGCTGGATAGCCCCGTGGTTTCGAGGTCCACGAAGAGGAGCCGGTCCGGCGCGGCGCGCTCGAGGTCGCCCTGGGGAAGCGGCCCCTCCGCGAGGCGCCGGTGGAGCCGGGCCGCGATCTCCGCCTCCCGCCCGCCGATGGCCGTGACGCGAACGGTCCGAACCAGTGCCGAGCCCCACGGGTGCGCAGCGCACTCCTCGCCCTGCACCGCTTCCTCGATGCGAACGGACGGCCCGAACGGAGCCGGGCTGACCGCCGCGCGCGGCAGGGAGCGAGGAACGTCCCGTCGAAGCGTCACGGGCGGCGCGGCGCCACGCGGTGGCTCTCTCAGGCGGCGGCGCAGCTCCGCAACGCCCTGGTCCTCGTCCGGGACGTGCCGCAAGGGTGCGCGGTTGAGCGCTGCGATGCGCTCCCAGAGCGATGGCCGTCTGCCGGGTTCCATCACGCCGCCCCGCCTCCCTGACGTCACCGAACGACGGACCCATCTTACAGCAGATGACAGTAGTCCGTCTACTCCTTCTCGACCGAGGCTGGCCTGCCTCCGGAGGCGCCCACCATGGAACCGGGTCTGCACTGGCTCACGCGCGGGATCGAGGAGGCGCAAGCCGCCCATCGCGAGCGGCTGGAGCGCTTCTTCGCCAGCGCCGAGCCTGGCTTGATCGCCATCGACGGACCGATGCCGGGCGCCTCGCACGGGCTCTGGGGCACGAACGCGATCGACATGCTCGCCGAGCCAGACGCCTGGCTGGACGACGTCTTCGCCGGTATGGCCGCCTGCGCCGACCTCTACGCCGACACGCGCACCTACCGCCCGCTGCTCATCGAACTGGACGCGCTGGGCACCCACTTCGTGGACGCGCTGCTCGGCGCGAGCGTGCGCTTTCACGAAGGCCAGGCGTGGTCGGAACCGCTCGAGATCGCGCCGGAGGAGCTGCGCCGGCCCGACCTGGCGCGCTGCCGCGTGCTGGACCGCGCGCTCGCGCTGGCCCGTCGGGCGCTGGAGCGCACCGAGGGGCGCGTGCTGCTCTCCACGCCGGTGCTCAGTTGCCCTGTGAACATCGGGATGAACCTCTTCGGTGGCCGGCTCCTCGAGGATGTCGCGGTGCGCCCGGAGGCTGCGCGGCACGCGTTGAGCGTCATCACGGAGGTCATCGCCGGCAGCATGCGCGCGTTCGCCGAGGCGATCCCCGAGCACATCCGGCGCGTGTCGGTAGGGTGCAGCCGGTGCATGCCACCCGGCTTCGGGCTCATCGACGGGTGCGCCACGCAGCTCCTCTCTGCGCGGCATTACGCGGCGCACTTCGCGGAGTTGGATGACGGATTGCTGCGCCTCCATCACCGCGGCGGCATGATCCATCTTTGCGGGGCGCACACGCAGCACCTGCCGATCTGGCGGTCCATGCGCGCCCTGACGTGCCTGCAGCTCAACGACCGCGCCGCCGAGGACCTCGAGCAGTACGACGCGGCGCTGCGCCCCGACCAGATCGTCTACGCCGCCCCCTGCGAGACGGTCAGCGTCGAGCGGATCGCCGCCGTCGGGCGCCGGCGGCGGGTGGTCCTCCAGGCCACCCTCCCCGACGGGCTCTAGCCGCTCCGCGCCTTCTTCGCCCCGCGCTCCCTTCGCCGCGCCGTAGGTGTGGAATGGACCGCAGGTGTGGAACAAACGGTGCGGGAGAGCCTGTCCTGCCAAGCGTAACCGCCCCCTGACGGACGGTGCGCGGCGCCCGCGGCTGGTGAGCGGGGAAGCCTGGCTCAGGACGGTATTTGTCCTGTTTCGTGCCGGAGACCATACCGATAATGGGGCGGAGGCAACCGGCGGAGACGAGGATGGCGATGGCATCGGCGTACGGCATCAGGCTGCGTGTGGCGAGCGGCGTCCCGGTAGTGGAGGTTCAAGGCCTCTGGGAGCCCTCGTACGCAGGCCAGCTGGTCGAGATGATCGGCGCTCTCGCGAGCGCGGGCCATTACGAGATCATCGTGAACCTGCAGCGGGCAGCCACGCACGGCGCTGCGGCGATCCAGTCGCTCTGGAGCGTCGCGAAGGCGATCCGGTCGCATCACGGGCACATCGACATCGTGGGAACCGCCGACCAGGTGGATCACCTCTCGGGACGAGCGGCCGAGGGTCTGTTCCGCCTGTGCACCTCGGAAGCAAGCGCACTACGCCGGATCAAACGGGTACCGGTCTGCATTCCCGGTCCGACCGTCACGGCGCGGCCTGCAGCTCCTTACCGCACGCCCTAGCCCAACGTAACGACGGCGCTCGGCACCCGAGGAATGGAAGCGATGCAACCCGAAGAGAACACCCGGTTGAGAATAGTGCGCCTCATCGAGCCGGCCCTGTGCCTCTCGTGCCGGTTCGCGGCTATCGCCACCGTTGAGATGAACGACAGCTCCAATCGCCGGATGCTTCACTGCAAGCGGCTCGACTGCGACAACTGGCAGACCGAGGAGTGCGAGGAGAGCCCCAAGAACATCGTGGAGAACGGCTAGCGAGGCGCCGGCGCCGGACCCGCGGAGGCGGCCGGCGTTGGCGGTGCGCGGCCGAGCCTCGTCGCGGCGCGTCAGGGCGCCTGGAAGCGCAGCCTTCGCTCACGGGTGGGCGGCCGGTCGTCCCCACCGCCAGCGGGCGTGAGCACCACCCCGGCGGAGCGGCTACCGGCGCGGCAGCCGCAGCACCGCGCACTCGCCTTCCAGCCGTGGCACGCGCAGCGTGACGCCGCGTACGCTAACGTAGACATCGTCGCGCTCGTCGCCGAAGTCCGTTCGCCGGACTAGCACGCGATCGCCCAGCCGCAGCCCCGACACGACAGGCACGGGCTGTTCCGGCACGTCGAACGTGATCGGTTGCCCGCGCTCCAGAAACGCTCCCCACTGCTGCGCCTCGGCCCAGACCCCGTGGAGGAGGCGCACCTCCACGGCGTTCTCCTCCTCCGTGCACCAGAGGAAGAACGTGGCGACCCCTCGCAGCAGCAGGTGCCAAAGCAGCTCCCGGTACGCGCGCTCGCTCATCTGCGGCGGCGAGGCGTCGGTCTGCTCGAAGTACGGAATCATGTGGAAGTGGACGAACGCAACGATGGGCACGCCGCGCGGTGTGTGGCGGCACGCGTTGCTGCCCACAAAGAGCATGTTGCGAAACCAGCGGAAGTCGGCAGGCTCCGCGTCGGTCCAGTAGAACAGGCGCTCCCAGGGGTAGACGACCGGCATGGCGAACGTGTAGCCGGAGCGCTCCCACTCCGCTGCCCAGTGCCGGTGGAGCGTGTAGCCTTCCCGAATGCCGGGCAACACGGGGCTCTCGTGCTCGAAGTAGTCGTACCAGTACCGGAACCCGTCGTTCGGGTACACCGCGTAGTTGCCCACCAGAGCGCGCGGGAACCGGCGCAGGATCGGCTCGGCGTAGTCCTCTCGCTGTAGGTCGGCGCGCAGGTCGCGGATCGCCTTCTGGAAAGCCAGGAAGTTCTCGAGATCCGGCACGCGCTCCCGGCAGCGGCGGCACTCCCGGGAGGCATCCCACGCCCCGTTCCACTCGAGGGGGCCATCGATCTCCCAGTCGGCGAACACGAAGCGGGGCGCCAGTCTCTCGCGCGCGTAGGCGCCGGCGAACCACTCGACCCGCTCGCGGATGGCCGGGCGCCGGTGGTCCAGCGCGAAGGGACAGCCCATCTCCGGATGCCCGAACGAGGTGTCGAAGAACAGCTTGCCGCTGTCTCGCACGTGCGCCGTCGCGGGCGAGCCGTCGAAGTAGGACGCCAAGCACGCCGTCGCGTCGATGGCGATCTCGAGGCCGAGCTTCCCCTGAGCGCGTGCCACCGTCAGCGCTTCCCGGAGCGAGCCCTCGCGGCGGTCGGGGTCCCATGGGCAGACGAGCCCGACGCCGCGGCGGTCGAGCTCCCGCACGAGGTCCTCCGCGCGCTCGGGCGACAAGGGGCCCGGGCTCATCGCGGGCCACAGATACAGCGGCAGGCGGCGTCCCCTCGGGCTGGTGAGAGGTCGCGCCTGCTCGAGCACCGTCTGGATCCCATCCGGCCAGCTCATGGTGGCCGCTCCCTTCTCCGGCGCGCCAGCCAGGGC
>Ga0272446_1007982_pt1 | contig 10276 bp, 12 predicted proteins | sample YNPCB0061_FD_194587 | JGI IMG/M metagenome (GOLD analysis project Ga0272446, IMG submission 194587) | Hot spring microbial mat communities from Yellowstone National Park, WY, United States - YNP-CB-006-1 | ecosystem: Environmental > Aquatic > Thermal springs > Hot (42-90C) > Sediment | place... | reverse complement strand
GCCTGAGCGGGCTTCGCTCTGACTCCTCGGGCAGGACTCGAACCTGCAACCCTCCGGTTAACAGCCGGATGCTCTACCATTGAGCTACCGAGGATCGCGCGCCCGAGAGAGTCTATCGGACTCCGGGCGGCCATCCTGAGACGGGGGCGACAAAGCCCTCGGTGGAGGGGACAGGCGGTGCAGGCGCACCACCGGTCCGGCCTCGTCGACGCGGCCCGAGAGCCGGACCTCCTCGACTTCGCTCTGCCACCCCTGCGCCGCAAGCGCCTCCCAGAGGCGGGCGGCGTCCGGGCGCCGGGGGTCGGCGATCCACGCCTCCCCGTCCGGTGCGACGACGCGGGGGAGCAGGGCGGCGAGGGCCTCGGCGTTGCGCGCCTCGTAGAGCACGTCTGCGGCGACCACCAGGTCGAAGGGCGCACGGCGGAGCAGCGCCGCCGGCGGATCGCGCCAGTCGACGAGCAGGGTGTCCAGATGACGGCCCGTGGCAGCGAGGGCGTTGCGCTCGGCGAACGCCAGCGCCTCCGCGTACCAGTCGGTGGCGAGCGTCCGCGCGCCCCGGGCGAGTGCGACGACGGAGGGCAGGCCGAGACCGCACCCGAGCTCGAGGACCCGGAGCCCGGCGAGCGGCGCGCCCGCGAGGGCTCCGGCGAGGACGCGCGCGCTCGGCCAGAGCTCCGCCCAGTAGGGGAGCCGCTCGTCGCGCGCGTACTCCTCCTCGTCGATGAGGTCCTCGGCCGACGGGGGGCGGAGTATCCCGAGGCGCATCCCGCCGGCGACGATGTCTTCCCGAATCGGGCCGAAGCGCTCGATGTCCATCTCGCGGGAGGCTAGCCTCCACCGGCCGCGGGCGGGAACGACTTCCGCGGGCCCCGGATCCTGCCGTACCATTCCGCGCCTGATGGCCGTCGAGGGAAGCGAGCCCCGGATGACCGACGCTCCGCTGCACGCCGCCCTCGCCGACCTCCTGCGCCGGCGGGGGATGTCGCTCACCCGGCTCGGGTCCGTCCTCCGCGCGGAGGGCCTCACCATCGGGCGCACCCGCCTCTACCAGATCGCGTCCGGCGACGGCCCGCCGGCGAGCGCCGCCCACATGGAGCGCCTGGCCGCCGTGCTCGGCGTCAGCCCGAGCTACTTCGCAGAGTACCGGCTGTGGCGGGTGCGGGCGCTGCTGGATCCCGCCTGCGTCGGCTTCGAGCGCGCGATGGAGAACCTGCGGCGGCTGAACGGGCGGCGCGAGGTCGCCCGGATCGATCCCGACTCGGCCTCGCGCGCAGGGGAGGGCCGCTATCCTGCCCGCAGCAGCGAGGCGAAGGAGCGAGCATGAGCGACGAGAGCGGCGTTACGACGGATGCGGCGGCGACCGCGGTGAGCCCCGCGCCCGAGGAGGTCGCCGCGGCCGAGGCCGGGCAGGAGGCCCCCGCGTCCGAGGCGAACATCACGGCATCCGCCGCGGGGGAGCAGCCGGCCCCGCCCGCGGAGGCGACGGATTCCCCGGTCGATCCTCCGCCTGCCGCGACCGCCGCTCCCTCGGCGCGCCTCGCCCGCGTCTTCTACTGCGACCGCGGGCACCGGACCACGAGCCTCTGGTCCGTGCCCACGACCTGCAAGGTGCGCCCGCTCCGCAGCGGTCCGGAGTGCGGGCGCCAGCTCTTCCCCGTGGGGCAGCTCCCGGAGCAGGTCGTCAAGGCGCTCAACCCGCTGAAGGCGTCGAAGAAGGCGGCCAAGAAGCACTGAGGGACCCGACCCCCGGGGGTGGGGTCCGAGCGCGGGGCCCGGGGTCGGGCGCGCCGGGGCCGGGCTCAGCCGGCCTCGGCCGCCTCCACCATCCGCCGCAGCTCGGCGAAGCCCGGGTCCCAGACGGCGGGGTCGGCGACGTCCAGGCCGAGTGCCCCCAGCAGGTCCACCGGGGCGGCCGAGCCGCCGGCGGAGAGGAACCGCAGGTAGGGCTCCACGAAGGCCTCCGGGTCCTCTCGGTAGCGCGCGTAGAGCGCGAGGGCGACCAGGTGCGCGAATACGTACGCGTACGTGTAGAAGCGGGTCGAGATGAAGTGGGGGATGTACGACCAGCCGAAGCGGTAGCCCTCCGGAAGGTCCATGCTCTCCCCGTAGTAGCGCCGGTTCTCCTCCATCCAGGCCGAGGAGAGGCGGTCCGCCGTCAGCGTCGAGCCCTCCGAGCGCATGCGGTACGCGCGCTGCTCGTAGCGCGTGAGCACCGTTTGGCGGAAGACCGTTGCGAAGGAGCCCTCGAGACGCTCGGACAGGAGCGCCCGGCGCGTGGCGGCATCGTCCTCGTGCCGCATCACGCGGTCGAAGGTGACGAGCTCCGCGAACGTGGAGGGGACCTCGGCGAGCGCCAGTCCCGTGTGCGCCGAGAGCGCGGTCTGCTCCCGGGCAGCCAGGACGAAGTGCATGCCGTGCCCCAGCTCGTGCGCGAGCGTCATCACGTCGTCCATGCGGTCGGTGAAGTTGACGAGCACGTAGGGCGCAGCGTCCTGCGCGACCGGCGAGCAGAAGGCTCCGCCGCGCTTGCCCGCACGGGGCTCGGCATCGATCCGCCGCTCCACGAAGAACGCCTCGACGATGTCGGCGATCGTGGGCGAGAACTCGCGGAACGACCGGTCGACGATCGCGCGCGCCTCCTGGTAGTCGAGCGTGCGGGCCTCGCCGATCGGGGCGTACTGATCGGCGAGCGAGAGCCGGTCGAGGCCCAGCAGGCGCGCCTTCGCGCGGAACCAGCGGTGCGCGAGGGGGTAGTGGCGCTCGACGGCGTCCAGCATGCGGTCGATGACCTCGGCGGGGAGCTCGTTGCGCAGGTGGGTCGCCTGCATCGGCCCGGAGTAGCCGCGCAGGCGGTCGATCGTCAGCCGATCACCGACCAGCGTGTCGTAGCAGTGGGCCAGGGTGGGGGTGTGCGGCTCGAGCGCGCCGTACAGTGTCTCGAGCGCCGCGATGCGCACCTCCCGGCGCGGGTCGCGCACGTAGGACAAGAGGCGGTCGATCGTGTGCGGCTCCTCGCCCTCGCCGCCGTCGAAGGGCACCTCGAGCGTGGAAGTGATCTGGCCGAAGAGCGTCTGCCACGCCGACACGGCGGCCGGCTCCCGCTCCGCGAGCATGCGCTCCTCGGGCTCGCTGAGCGTGTACGGGGCGAAGCGGCGCATGGAGACCAGGTAGTGGCGGTCGGCGGCCACCTCGGGGGCGGCGGCGAGCTCCGCGGCGCGCTCCTCGGGGAGCGCGATCCACTCGAGCTCGAAGAAGCGCAGCGCGTTCCCCGCCTCGACGAGCGCCCGGTCCACGGTCTGGGAGAGGTCCCGGTTCTCCTCGTTCCGGACGTCGGTCGCCTCGCGCAGGTGTGCGTAGGAGCTCAGGCGGGAGAGCTCGTTGTCGATGGCCGCCAGCTCGGCGAGGGCCTCTCCCAGCTCGGGACCGGAGATCCCGGCCAGCGTCCCGCGGTACCGACGCTCGAAGGCCCGCGCGCGCTCCAGGGCCGCCTCCAGCCGGCGCCGCGCCTCCTCGGCGTCGCCGACCAGCGGGCTCAGGTCCCACCGCACGCCGGCGGCGCGCGGAGCGGGCGGGGCGAGGTCGGTCGTGGTCATCCGCGTCTCCGGTTCGAGCTCAGGCCGAGCGACAACGGTAGCGGATCACCCTCCCAGCAAGCGGGTGACGACCGAGGCGTCCACGCGTTCCGGGCCAGTGTCTCCGAGGGCTGCGGGACCGTCCGGGCGGTGGAAGTCCGAGCCCCCGGTGGCGACCAGCCCGAGCTCGTCTGCGAGCGCTCCGAGCACCGCCCTGGTGGCGGCGTCGTGCTCCGGGCGGTCGACCTCGATCCCGCGGAGCCCGAGCTCCTGGAGCTCGCGCACGGCGACCCGCAGGCGCGCTGTCTCGAGCTGCAGCGACAGCGGGTGCGCCAGCACCGCGGCGCCGCCCGACTCGGTCACGAGCGCCACCGCCTCCGGCGGCTCGAGGCTCGAAGAGGGCAGGTAGGCCGGGCCGTCGTCGGCCAGGAAGCGCTCGAACGCCTCCGCGCGGTCGGCCACGTGGCCGGCCGCGACGAGGGCCTCGGCGAGGTGGGGGCGCCCCACCGTCCCCCGTGCTCGCCGGACGACGTCCTCCCAGGCGACGGGAGCGCCCAGGGCCGCCAGCCGCGCGACCATCTCGCGAGCCCGGGCGACGCGCCGCTCCCGCAGCTCCCGCAGGCGGGAGACCAGCGGCTCCGGAGCGGCCGCGGCGAAGTACCCGAGCAGGTGCAGGGATCCGTGGGGGACCCGCACGGACAGCTCGACCCCGGGGACCACCCGGACGCCGAGGCGGGCGCCGGCGGCGGACGCCTCGGGCACGCCCTCCATCGTGTCGTGGTCCGTCAGCGCGAGGACGGCGAGGCCGGCGCGTGCGGCCGCTTCGACCAGCGCGGCCGGAGAGAGCGCGCCGTCCGAGGCGGTGCTGTGCGCGTGGAGGTCGGCAGCCCCCGCGGCTACGCGGCCACCGCCTGTCCCACGAGCCCCCGCTCCTCGAGCACGGCGACCACGCGGCGGGCGCTCTCCTCGGGCGTCTCGCGCTCCGTCGCGATCGCGATCTCGGGCGCCTGCGGCGCCTCGTAGGGATCGCTGACCCCGGTGAACTGGGCGATCTCGCCGGCGAGCGCCTTGGCGTAGAGCCCCTTCACGTCGCGGCGGGCGCACTCCTCCACCGAGGCATGGACGAACACCTCGACGAACGCGCCGTGCTCCTCGACCATCTCGCGCGCGCGGGCGCGCGTCGCGGCGTAGGGCGAGATCGCCGAGACGAGCACCGCAGCGCCTGCCCGTGTGAGACGGCTCGCGACCCAGCCGATGCGCTCGATGTTGGTGTCGCGGTCCTCCTTCGAGAACCCAAGCCCCTTGGAGAGGTGGGTTCGCACGACGTCTCCGTCGAGGTAGTCGACGAGGAGGCCGCGGCGCTCGAGTTCCGGACCGACGATCCCGGCGATCGTGGACTTCCCGGCTCCGGAGAGGCCGGTGAACCAGACGGTGAAGCCGCGACGTGTCAGCATGATCCTCCTGCGGTCGGCTGGGCGGGCCCGCTCAGCGGAGGTGGAGCCCGCACTCGGTCTTCCCGGTGCCCGCCCAGCGCCCGGCGCGCGGGTCGTCTCCGTCGGCGACGGCGCGCGTACAGGGCACGCAGCCGATGGAGGGGTACCCGCGGTCGTGGAGCGGGTTGTAGGGCACGTCGTGGGCGTACAGGTAGCCGCGCACGTCCTCGTCGCTCCAGTCGACGAGGGGCTGCACCTTCACCAGGCCCCGGCGCGCGTCCAGCTCGAGCTTGCGCGCTCCGGCGCGGGTCGGCGACTGGGCGCGGCGGATGCCCGTGATCCAGGCGTCCATCCCCGCGAGCGCGCGCTCGAACGGCTCGACCTTGCGGAGGGCGCAGCAGCGGTCGGGGTCCCGCTCCCACAGCGCGGGACCGAGCGCCGCGGCCTGTTCCTCGACCGTCTGGGCCGGCTCGATCCGCTCCACCGTGAGGCTGTAGCGGGCGACGAGCGCATCGCGCGTGGCGTGGGTCTCGGGGAAGAGAAGGCCCGTGTCGAGTTCGACGACCCTGACCGCGGCCCCGATACGGTGCACCATGTCCACGAGCACCGAGGACTGCATCTGCCAGGAGCAGGTGAGGACGATCCGGCCGGCGAACCGCTCGGCGGCCCAGGCGAGGACCTCCTCCGCGGAGCGGGTCTCGAAGCGGTCGGCCAGCGCGGCAACGGCGTCGGGCGAGAGGGTACCGGTGCCCACGCCCGGCAGGCTATCAAATAGAGAAACGTAATCACGATGATAGAAAAGATGAACACCAATGCACGCCGCGTGTACTCGACCGAGACGGGTCGTGTCCGCGAGGAGGCGCTCCCGCCGGCGGCCACCCCGCCGCGCGGCGATGGCGTCGTGCGGGTCGGCCGCTCCCGCGCCGGGCGCAAGGGCAAGACGGTCACCCTCGTCACCGGGATCCCGCCGGACGACCTCGCGGCCGTCGCGCGGGAGCTCAAGCGCCTCTGCGGCTCGGGCGGAACGGTCAAGGACGGCGTCCTGGAGATCCAGGGCGACCACCGCCAGCGCGTCGCCGGGCACCTCGGGGCCCGCTACCGCGTCACGCTCGTCGGCGGCTGAGGCCCCCCTTGCCGCCGGGGGCGCTCACGTGTTCTCCGGCGCGAGGACCAGGGCGCGCCCGTAGGCGCGCTCGAACGTCGGGGCCTCGCGCTCGGCCGACCAGACCGCCAGATCGGGGTCGCCGCGCGCCACCACCCCTACGTGGACCCGGTCGCCTTCGATCCGGCAGCGCAGGTCGCGCACGATCTGGGCCCGCCCGCGCTCCAGCTGCTCCGCGATGCGCAGGCACGCGGCGAGCCGCAGCAGCAGCGCCTCCCCGCCGCCCCCGACGACCGGCCCGAGGGGCTCGACGGAGGGCGGCCCCTTACGGTGCGAGCGCACCAGCAGCGCGACCATGGCGAGCTCCCGGTGGCGGAAGCCCGGCAGCCCGGCGTTGAGGACCAGGTAGTAGGAGTGCTTGTGGTGGTCGTTGTAGTCGACGAGCACCCCGACGTCGTGGAGGATGCCGGCGGCCCACAGGAGCTCCCGATCCCGCTCGTCGCCGTCGTGCAGGCCCAGGCGCCCCAGCTCGTCGAAGAGGCGCGTGGCCAGGTGGGCGACGTGGCGCGCGTGCGTCTCCTCGAAGCGGAAGTTGCGCGCGGCGTTGAGGACCGACGACCGGCGGACGTCCGGGAAGAGCGGCGGGTCGGCGGGTGCGAGGAGGCGCTCGTAGAAGAGCCCCTCGCGGAGCCCGTGCGCCGAGACCTCGAGCCGGTCGGCGCCCACGTGCTCCATCACGGCCTCGACCACGAGGGCGCCGGCCAGCATGATGTCGGCGCGGTCGCTCTTGAGGCCGGGAAGCCGGTCGCGTTCGCGCGCCGGGAGCGCGGCCATCGCCTCGACGAGCTGCTCCAGCGCCGGGCGCGTCAGGGTGTAGCCGTGCACCTCACCGAGCGGGTAGCCCGACGCCTTCTGCGCCATCGCCGCGAGCGTGCGGATCGATCCGCCGACACCGACCAGGCGCCCCTCGTCGAGGTGCGCCCAGCCGGCGGGGGAGAGGGCCGAGGCGACGTGGCGGCGGAGGGCCTTCATCCCCGCGCGCGACGCGCGTTCCCCCGGCAGGAAGGCCTCGGTCATCCGCACGGCGCCGACCGGGGCGCTCCAGGTCTGCCGCAGCCCGCGGTCCACCACCCGGGCGAGCTGCGCGCTCCCGCCGCCGACGTCGAGGATGAGGCCGTGGCGCAGCGTCGTCGCGTTGGTCACCCCGAGGTAGGCGTAGCGCGCCTCGTCCTCCGCGGAGAGCACCCTCACCGGCAGGCCCTCCTGCGCGATGGCCGCCACCACCTCGTCGCGGTTCTCCGCCTCGCGGATCGCGCTCGTGGCGACCGCCACCACCTCGTCGATGCCGCAGGCGCGGCAGAACGACGCGTACATGCGGGCCGTGCGGCGCGCGCGGGCGATGGCGTCCGGGGCCAGCCGGCCCTGCTGCTGCCCGGAGGAGAGGCGCACCACATCCCGGATCTCGTCGGCGAGGCGGAAGGCACCCAGCCGGTCCTGGCGAAAGACGACGATGCGGAACGTATTCGAGCCGAGGTCCACGACCGCGACGCGGCGTTCGTCCGCAGCCGGGGTCGGGGGCGGCGCTAACCTAACGACCATGGGACCCACTCCGCTTCGCCCGCCGTCCGTGGACGAGGCCGCGGACGCCCTGGCGCCGGTCCTGCCGGTACCGATCGCCTGGCCGGCGGTCTTCGACACGCCGTCGGCGGTCGAGCGGGCCTGGACGGACTTCGTCGCGACGCTGCCCCACCCGGAGATGATCTCGCTGCGCCAGGCCCTTGCCTTCGCCCGGGCCCGGCACGGCGACCAGACGCGCCGCGGCGGGAGCGCGCCCTACTGGGTCCACCTCCTGCGCGTGGGGATGGAGCTGGCGACGTGGTCGGTCGCGACGCCGACGCTCCTCAAGGCGGCGGTCCTCCACGACGTGGTCGAGGACACGCCGACGACGATCGAGGAGGTGGCCGCCGGGTTCGGGGGCGAGGTGGCCGAGCTGGTCGACTGGCTGACGCTCCCGGATCCGGCTCCCGAGGGGGCGGTGCGTCGCTACTACGAGCGCCTGCTCCGCGACGCACCGCCTCGCGCGCAGATCCTCAAGATCGCCGACCGGGTCGACAACCTCCGCAGCATCCAAGCCCTCGTGATGCGCACGGGCGAGCGCCATCGGGATTGGGCCCGCGGGTACCTGGAGCGCACGCGCTGGCAGGTCCTCCCGCTCGCCAGCGCCGCGCCCTCTCCCGCCCGCGTCGCGCTGGTGACGGCGATGGCCGACCTGGCGCCCCTCGTGGCCAGCGGAGGCTTCACCGAAAGGTAACGCGCGCGAAACCAGCGCGACACCTCGGGTCGCCAGCATGGCGCCGTCGTCGACTCCGAGGAGGCTCGAGATGGCCGCACGCGATATCACCTCCCGTCTCTCGATCGCTCGCGTCAGTGCGCTCCTCTCCAGGCTCGACCCGCACGGGGACGGGCGCTGCAGGGTTCCCGGGTGCGTCCACATGACCACCGGGGAGCCTGCGGGCCCGCCGCGCGTCCTCCGGGCGTCCGTCGCGCCGGGCCGGGGGATGACGCCGCGGGCAGCGTAGAGGATCGCGGGACGGGCCGGCCCCCCGCCCGGGGGCGGCGCTCAGGCGGCCAGCCGGGCCTCGCTGCCGCCGGCGCCGCCGATGTCGCGGACGCGGGCGGGCTCCTCGGCGATCGTCGCGACGAGGGAGAGTCCGAGCAGGCTGGCGCTCCGCGCCGGGCCCCTCGGCGCGAGGCCGGCGTCCTCGGTCCGCCAGCTGGATCCGTCCCACCCGTGGACCGGGCCGGCCGAGCGCGTGAGCCGCCCGTCCTCGTCCGACCAGAGCGCCGCCACCCAGACCCGCGGCGAGAGCCGGCCCGGCCATCCCGGCGCGGGCTGGTCGAAGAGCCCGGCCACATCGGCGTCCCAGGCGAGCAGGCTGGGGCGGTCCCGGACGACGAGCACGGCCACCAGGCGCTCGCGGGGACCGCTGGCGAGGGCCGCGGGGGCCGGGAGCGCGCCGGCATCGGTCTCGTCGGCCGGCAGGAAGCAGATCGCGGGGGGGAGTTGCGCGTCCATGCGCTCGGGATCGGCGCCCGCGCGCTCGGGGGCCTCCTCCCACGCCTCGCGCAGGAGGCCCCGCGTCACCAGGATCGTCTCCGCCTGGCACCACCATCCGAGGAGGATGGCCTCGGCCGCCGCCAGCGCGAGCGGGTCGCGGGCGATGCCCGCTCCCCAGGAGGGCTCGACGCAGGCGGCCGAGATCTGGAGGGGGACGCGCTGGGGCCAGGCGCTCGCCAGGAGCTCGCGCCGCGGGGGCCCCGGGAGGGCGATGAGCCAGGCGAGGCCGTCGCGGGCGCTCTCCGGGTCGCCGGTCCAGCCCGGCGGCGCTCCGCGGAGGATCTCGATCGCGGGCCCGAGGTCGCCGTGCGGGATCACGTCCAACGCGTGCTCCGTGGTCGCCTGTTGTGCCGATCCTATCGGCGCCGACCAGGGGAGGTGTGAGCGCAGGGCGGTGCGTGACACGGCCACAGGCCGGCCGACTCCGCCGGGGGTCGGCGTCGGAACGGCGCCACAGGGCCTGCGCCGTGGGGGCGTGCGCAGCTATGCCGCGCGGCCCACGCGCTCGCCGCCGCCCCGACCGCGGGCGAGCCGCCCGCCTGCCGTTCGCCTCCGCAGGCGACGATCCACGCGCCGGCGCGGATCACCCCTCGTCGAGGGGCAGCTCCGCCACGTAGGGGCGGCTCGACCTCGGCGCCAGCGCCAGGCGGCCCCGCGCGAGGCGCTCGAGCGCCCGGCCCACCAGCTCATGTCGCCAGCCCTCGGCGAGGGGCGTCGACGGCGTGCCGCCGTCGAGCGCAGCCGCCAGGTGGGCCTCCACCTCGGCCCGCGTCGCGACGAGGGTGGCGGCGACTCCCGCCTCCTGGGCCCGCGCGGCGACGAGCACCTGTCCGAGCGGCCCCAGCACCTCCAGCCGGGCCTGGATCTCCGCCGGGGGCGCAGGGGGGAGGGGGATCGGCGGGGCGTCCTCGCCCGCCCGGATCGCGGCGAGCAGTCCATCGACATCGGCCGGGCGGATGCGCTCGGGCACCCCGCGCTCCGCCAGGACGCCGTCGCGATCGGTCGGCCGGCGCCGGGCCAGCTCGATCAGCGCGCGGTCCGGGAGCAGCCA
>Ga0272446_1007981_pt1 | contig 10276 bp, 5 predicted proteins | sample YNPCB0061_FD_194587 | JGI IMG/M metagenome (GOLD analysis project Ga0272446, IMG submission 194587) | Hot spring microbial mat communities from Yellowstone National Park, WY, United States - YNP-CB-006-1 | ecosystem: Environmental > Aquatic > Thermal springs > Hot (42-90C) > Sediment | place... | reverse complement strand
CTGCGTAATCATTGGATTTTGGAACGGCTGGAGCGGCGAAAGTTTCATACATCATAAATTCACTGATGGAGGCAACGTCGTCTACCTGGGCGATGACGTTCAGCAGGGCGCTGTTGGCGGCGACGATCAGTGTGTCGCTTTGAAAGTCGCTTTCTACGATGTTTTCAACGCCGATTGTTTGTGCGCCGCTCTGGGCGATGAGGTCGCGGACGGCGTTGAAATCGGAGCCGCGCTCGATGCGGACGCGATACAGGCGAACCTGACCGTCACGCGTCAGGCTGGACCCGAATTTGAATTCCGGACGATATGCCGTCACCCCGCTGACAAAGTTCAACTTCACCACGCGGCTGGCGATGGCGGGGTTCATCCGCACTTTGAAGGCAAAGTCCGGCAGGTAATCCAGGAACTCTGCTCCTTCGGCGGCAACTGCATCCTTCCACGCCTGCTGGACTGGACCCGCAAACTGAACGATGAAATACTTCTGACTCCCCTGTGCATAATTGCCTTGCGCAGGAATAAAAGAGCCGCTTTTCAAATGCACGGGGGCATCTGAACGCGCGGCTGGTGTCATTGCCATGGACCCAAGCAGCAAGGTCAAGATGACGATGGCAGAAAAGAAATACTTGAACGCCCTATTCATACTCTCTCTCCTCTATTGGTGGGTTGGTATTATAAAACGCCGACCTGGAGAGTCAGCGTTTTGCACGGGGGAATATGGGAATGTTGTTTGTTTGCGAGTTGGGCGGATTGTACTCCCGTTCTGGAATATGTCAATGGAATTTTGCGTAGGTTTCGGAAATCTTTTCGAAGCAAGGCTTACGCAACCCGCGCGTTAGAGAACGCGCTCTACGTAAGGTTTTGCGTAAGTCCTGCGAGGAATAAAGATCGGGTTCTTATTTGGGTTGATGCGGTTCAGGCGGGCAGGGTGGCTTCTTGGGCGGGGGCAAATTCAGGTCGAGACCTGAGGCGCAGGTGAAGGGCGTAGTAGGCTATGGCAGATAGTCCGCATAAGAGTCCGCCGATGAACCAGAGCAGGTTCGGGTTGAAGTTATCGAGAATGTAGCCTGCCGCGCCGGGTCCGATGGTGGAGGGAATCGCCCAGGAGAGTCCGAAGATTGCCATATACCGTCCGCGCATGGCTTCGGGGGCGAAGTTCGTGGCGATTGTCTGGCTGGTTGGCACGAGGATCATCTCGCCGATGGTGATGATGACGATGTTGAGCATAAAAAGGATGTAGGCAGTGACGATGCCGAATAGTGTGAAGCCAATCATGTAGAAGAGCGTGCCGAACGCCATCATGAGGAACGGCGGGCGGCGCTTGATGAGACGCGAGACCCAAAACTGGAAGAGTACAACCGTGATGGCGCTGGTGGTCATCAAAAAGCCGTAGCCGCTGGGGGATGTGCCGTGGTTGTCGCGCAGGTAGACGGAGAGTGTGCTGTACATTTGCTGATAAACAACCATCATGAGTATGCCTGCCGTCATGAACGCCATGAAGGCAATGTCTTTCAAGACGAGGCGGTAGCCCATCACGGTTTGCCAGAGCGATTCGCTTGCGGCATGGGCGTGCGGCTGGGGTTTCGTCTCTGGGATGGCGCGGAAGATCATGACAGCGACCACGCAACTGATGACGGCGTCTATCACGAACAGGTAGAAGAAATTGATGTTTGCCACGATGCCGCCGATGGTGGGTCCGATCATCCACGAGAGGTTGCCGACCACGCGCAGGATGCCGAATCCTTCCTGGCGCTGATGTTCGGGCAGGATGTCTGCAATCATGGCGTCGTGGGCGGGGTGTGCCACGCTGGAAAGCAGACCGACAATGATCATCAGCGGGTACAGGGCGTCAAGGTCGTTGACCAATCCGAACGTCAGCGTGCTGAGGGCGCTGAAGACCAGCCCAAACAAGATGAGTTGTTTGCGCCCGAATTTATCGGTCAATGCGCCGCCGACAGTTGACCCGATCAACCCGAACAGCGAAGACATCCCGAGCAGGATGCCTGCCTGTGTCATGCCGACGTTGAACTTCTGTGTGATGTATAGTGCGAAGAATGGAAAGAGGAGCGTGCCGCCGATGCGGTCTATGAAACTGACGGCGACAACAGTCCAGAAGAGACGCGGAAACTCATGATAAATGTGTTGTATGCGGGTGAACATTCACGTCCTTTCCTGTGGGGGGAGACGGGTATGATAGCACGTATGTTCTAATTTGTATAGGCGCAGATGAGAAACTGCTCGCCCCGCCCTTTGCTTGCCTGACAATATCGTAGCCATTGATGTGTGCTGTGCCGCTTGTAGGTTCGAGTAGAGTACACAATATGCGGATGAAGCCAGGCTGAATTTTGATGAATTTCAAGGCTGGGTCATGCTTTTTTCATCCGCAGGAAGAATTTTGTGATCTCTTCTGCAATTGCGGGCGTGACTGCCAGCCCCAAGACCACGATCCACTCGCGCAGACTGAGAAAGTGCGTGTTGAAGATTGGCTGGAGGAAGGGTACTGCACAAACCAGCAACAGCAAGGTAATGGAAAGCCCCACTGCGTATTGCATGTAGGGGTTCGAGAAGATGCCGATGCTGAAGAGCGAGGCGCGCTCTGATCGGACGGTGTAGGCTCGGAAGAGCTCTGCCAGCGAGAGGGTGACGAACGCCATCGTTTCGGCAGTTTGCACATCTACCCCCTGCCAGTTATGGTTGAGGATGTAGGTAAGGGGGTTTCCAATGAGATCGGCGCCTGCTTCAAGATGCCAGAGCAAACCAAGCCCGAAGGCTGTCAGAACTGCGCCGGTTTGCATGATGGTTTGAATGACCAAGCCGACAGACATGGAGCGATTGATGATGGGTTCGTCTTTGGCGCGCGGCTTTTGCTGCATGATGTCCGGATCGCCTTTTTCCATCGCGAGGGCGAGGGCGGGGGCGCCATCGGTGATGAGGTTGAGCCAAAGCAATTGTATGGCAGTGAGCGGTGAGGGGAGCCCTGCCAGGGTAGCAAGGAAGATGATCATGATCTCGGCGATGTTCGATGAGAGCAGGAAGAACACGAATTTGCGGATGTTCGAGTAGATGATGCGTCCCTGCTCTACAGCGGCAACAATGCTGGCATAGTTGTCGTCGGTCAGCACCATGTCGGCGGTTTCTTTGGCGACATCGGTACCGGTGATGCCCATTGCAATGCCGATGTCGGCGCGTTTGATAGCAGGCGCATCGTTGACGCCGTCGCCGGTCATTGCCACCACCTCGCCGTTTGCCTGCAAGGCATCTACGATGCGCATTTTGTGTTCAGGCGAGACGCGCGCAAACACCGAAGTTTTCTTGATGGCATCCCGCAGGTTATCATCGGAGAGTGCGTCGAGTTGTGCGCCGGTCATCACGCCGCGCCCGTGTTGCAGCATGCCGATGGTCTCGGCGATGGCGCGGGCAGTGTTGGGATAATCGCCTGTGATCATAATGGTGCGAATGCCCGCCGTGCGTGCCTTTTCGAGCGCCGGCTTGACCTCAACACGCGCCGGGTCAATCATGCCAATCAACCCCACAAAGATCAGGTCTTTTTCCAGTTCGTCGGTTTTGAGTTCATCGGGGTTGTTGGGAACATCTTTCACCACGCGGTAAGCGACTCCCAGCACGCGTAGGGCGTCCCGCGTCATCTGCTCGTTGGCTTCCAGGATGCGCTGACGCATTGCATCATCCAGCGGGCGTGGGTTGTCGTTGATGTCCTGATATTGTGTGCAGAGATCCAGCACAATATCGGGCGCGCCTTTCACAACGATGACGTCCCAGTCTTTGAATTTTTCTTCGTAAAAAGGCGAAAAGTCGTTCGGGTCGGGCTGGTGAACGTCGTGAATGGTGATCATGCGCTTGCGTTCAGAGTCGAACGGGACCTCATTCTCGCGCGGGTACGCCTGTTTCATTTCCACATACATTGCACCAGCCTTGGCTGCTGCTACCAGCAGGGCGCCTTCGGTTGGGTCTCCAACGATGCGGTAGGTCTGTTGTGAATCGTTTTCGCCGGTGATTTCGATGGAGGCGTCGTTGTTCAACACCCCAAGCCAGAGGGTGGTCAGCAGCGCCGGATATTTTTTGATGTCCACCGGCTTGCCGTTTACCAGAAAGTCACCTTTGGGGGTGTAGCCGCTGCCGGTCACTTCGACAAATTGACCATCTGCCCACAGGCGCGTAACGGTCATTTCATTTTGCGTCAGCGTGCCGGTTTTGTCGGAACAGATGACAGTGGCAGATCCAAGCGTCTCAACCGAAGCCAGTTTTCGGATGAGGGCGTGGCGTTTGATCATCTCGCGCATACCGAGAGCAAGGGAGATGGTCACTACAGCGGGCAGTCCTTCGGGCACTGCTGCAATTGCCAGGCTGACGGCAACGATGAAGACTTCTGTGATGGTCGGGGCGAATTCCTTTAAATATGCCAGCGGAGAGGTAATGAGCTGGTTGATGTCTGTGTAATTGATGAGCGCCACAACGAACACGATGGCTACCAGGAAGAGCGCCGCAACGCTGAGGGTCTTCCCTAACTGATCAAGCCGGCGCTGGAGGGGGGTCTCTTCCGTTTCTACGTTCTGGAGCATGACGGCGATGAGACCCAGTTGTGTGCGCATGCCAGTGCTGGTGACGACGCCTCGCCCGCGCCCGTAGGAAACCACCGTCCCCATGAAGGCGGTGTTTTTACGGTCGCCCAGCGGCACGTTTTTATCGAGAACCGTCGCGGCGTTCTTTTGGACCGGGAGCGATTCGCCGGTCAGCGACGCCTCCTCCACCCGCAGGTTGATCGCTTCCAGCAGGCGAATATCGGCTGGGACGAAGTTTCCTGCCTCAAGGAAGACGATATCGCCCGGCACCAGTTCGTAAGAAGGGATTGTTTTGCGGTGTCCGTCACGCATCACCTGAGCGTCGGGGGCGGCAAGTTTTTTGAGCGCGGCAAGCGCTTCCTCGGCGCGCCGTTCTTGCACGATTCCCAAAATTGCGTTCAATACCACAATCGCCATGATGGCGGCGGCTTCCACAAAATCACCGAGCAAAGCCGAGATGCCCGATGCCACAATTAACAGAACCACTACGAAATTGTTCAATTGTTCCCACAGCATTTGCAGGAAGGCAGGGCGCGCTGATTCTTTCAACTGGTTGGGACCGTATAGTTGCAGCCGCCGTTTGGCTTCTTCGGTCGTCAAACCGTTTTCCTGAACTTTAAAATGATTTAAGACCTCGTCTGGCTTGAGGGTGTGCCAGTCGTGTTCGTGCTCTGTGAAATTTTCGGTCTCTTGGTTCATGGATCCGAATCTCCTGTAAAGTAATCGAGGTGCCCATGCCTTTCGCAAAGTAAAGCGAGACCACAAGCCTCCCGGTATGGTCTCGCCAAACAGTACGAACGCGTTTCGGGCTGCCGATGGCGCTTTGCCATGTCGTGACGACAACTCGTTGGCGCACACGGCACCATGGCTACTCCCCAAACGGAGACAAGTGTAGTACTCTGCTACAGACGTGTCAAGCCGGGTACCTTGCGGCGATGTAAAGTGAAGGACCTACGCTGGACCAATCCTTGTCCCGGCGGGAATCTCGGTATCTTTGGCGATCACCACAATCCCATCGCGCACGTAATACAACCCGCCGTCCATATCTTTATGATTGCGCGGGAAGGGCAGGATTTGTACGCCGTCGCCAATGCGAACGTTTTTATCGAGGATTGCCGACTCAATGCGGCAGTTCTTCCCGATGCCAATCGGAATGTTCCCGCGTCGCTTCTCGGTGTCGTAATAGTCTGCGCCCATCACAATGCTGTCGCGAATGACCGTTCCCTCTGCAATCTGACTGCGCAGCCCAATGACAGAGTGAGTAATCTCTGCCTTGCGGATGCGGCATCCCTCTGCCAGTAAAACCTCTTGCAATTTGCTCTCTTCCACTGTCGAGCCAGGCAGAAAACGCGCATGCGTATAAATCGGCGCCTTCGCATCATAGAAATTGAACGGCGGATCCGAACTCGTCAACTTCAAATTCGTCTCATAAAATGAACGGATTGTTCCAATATCTTCCCAATAACCCTCGAAATTAAAACCATACACCTCATGAGACTGAATCGATTCGGGGATGATGTCACCGCCGAAATCGTCGTGCCGCAGGTGATAGGTTAGCAATTCAGTCAGCACCTTTGTCTTGAACAGATAAATGCCCATCGAACCGAGAAATGGGCGTTCGGGGTCGTCGCGGCTTACATATCTTTTCTGGACTTCCGGGTCTTTGGGCTTTTCGATAAACGAAGTGATACGCCCCCCTGCCTCGACCTTCAACAACCCAAAGCGCGACGCTTCATTCCGCGCGACGGGCTGGACTGCCACCGTAATATCGGCATTTTTCTCCCAGTGGTACTCCGCCATCTCGCGGTAGTCCATGCGGTAGAGATGGTCGCCAGCCAGAATGAGGACATACTCTGCCCCCGTCGCCTGAATCTCGAATAACTGCTTGCGGACGGCGTCTGCCGTGCCCTGATACCAGTCGGCGCTCTGTGGGGTTTGTTCTGCAGCCCAAATCTGTACCCAGCCCGTGTGAAACACGTCGAAATTGTAGGCTTGGGAAATATGCCGGTGAAGCGAAACAGAATTGAACTGAGTCAGAACCGCCACGCGGTAAATCCCCGAGTTGATGCAGTTGCTGATCGGAATGTCAATGAGACGATACTTGCCTGCAATCGGGACGGCTGGCTTCGACCTCAACTGGGTCAGCGGATACAAACGCGTCCCCTTTCCTCCGCCCATGATGACCCCCAACACATCGTTCATTGACTTCATAAAGAGCCTCCTCTGCAGTGCGTGTTGATGGGGGTATTATCTCTTAAAATTGAATAACTTGCGAACCTTTGATGCGACGAAAATGAAGGGGTAAACCAGCAGTATTAGAATGTCAATCAGGATGAAAAACAGATGAAGTTTCATCTCTTCCTCCTTTCTGTATCGAATAAGAACGCGAAACCGCCGCACTGGCAGTCTCGCGATTCCGTGCAGGCGAGTGATGGAACTGCTGCAACGTTTCACGCCGGGATGACGACCGCCTGCCCTGCCGAAAGGCATCAGGCGCTATCCCCTGCTGTAAATTCATTGTACAGTGGCAGAAGACCAAAGTCAACACGGAAGCGCTTCTATTTAACAAAACACATACGTCCCAGGAAGGTTCTGTAAGTAACTCGTCCCTCCAATTCCAACACTCCTCTTACGCCGCACAGACAAACCGACAGTGGGGTTTTGTTATAATGTTTTCATATGACCATGGATCATAGACGACGGTCCATGCTCCACCGTCTATGGTCAGGAGAAAAATACCCATGATGCGATTTGACCGCTTTACAGAGAGAGCCCAGGAAGCCGCCCAACGCGCCGCGGAGATCATCCAGCGCTACGGCCATAACCAGATCGACACCGAACACATCCTGCTGGCGCTGATCGAACAGCCCGGCGGGGTGATCCCCCAAATCCTCGAAAAACTGAGCGTCAGCCCTGAAGCGCTGACCGAACGCCTCGACGCCACCCTGCGCGCCAGCCCGAAAGCCAACATCTTCGGCGGCGGAGCAGGGCAGATTTTCATCACCCCGCGCGTCAAGCGGATCATTGACCTCGCCAACGAGGAAGCCAACCGTCTCAAAGACGAGTACATTTCCACCGAACACATCTTCCTCGCCATCCTCACCGAGCGCAACACGCCCGCCGCCCGCATTTTGGAATCCGCCGGGCTGACGCGCGACCGCGTCTATACCGCCATTCAGGATTTGCGCGGCGGACAGCGCGTCACCGATCCGCAGGCAGAATCCCGCTACCGCACGCTCGAAAAATACTCCCGCGACCTGACTCAACTTGCCCGTGAAGGCAAACTTGACCCGGTCATCGGGCGCGATAACGAAATCCTGCGCCTCATTCAAATCCTCTCCCGCCGCACCAAAAACAACCCGGTCCTCATCGGCGAAGCAGGTGTTGGCAAAACCGCTATCGTCGAAGGGCTTGCCCAGAAAATTGCCAACAACGACGTGCCGGAGATTCTCTCCGGCAAACGGGTGGTGGCGCTCGACTTGGGCGCCATGATTGCCGGGTCCAGGTTTCGAGGCGAGTTCGAGGAGAGGCTCAAAGCCGTGATGGAGGAAGTCCAGCGTGCGCAGGGAGATATTATCCTGATGATTGACGAACTGCACACGGTCGTCGGTGCAGGAGCCGCCCAGGGCGCAATGGACGCATCCAACATGCTCAAGCCCGCCCTGGCGCGCGGTGAATTGCAGTGCATCGGCGCGACCACACTCGATGAGTATCACAAATACATCGAAAAAGATGCCGCCCTCGAACGCCGCTTTGCCCCTATCTACGTTGAAGAACCCAGTGTCGAAGACACCATCAAAATGCTTCAGGGATTGCGCGACCGTTACGAGGCGCACCACAAAGTCCGTTTTTCGGACGAAGCGCTGGTGGCTGCTGCCCGTCTGGCAGATCGGTACGTCACCGACCGCCGTCTGCCCGACAAAGCCATTGACCTGATGGACGAAGCCGCCGCCAAATTGCGTGTGGCGCTCTATTCCCTGCCGCCCGACCTCAAAGCCATGAAGACCGAAATCGAAAAACTGCACGCCGAAGAGGAGCAGGCAGGTTTGAACCGTGATTACGAACGCGCCGCGCAGAAGAAGTCTGAACGCCTGCGCCTCGAAGAGGAATTCAACGCCAAACGCGACAAATGGGAAGCCGAACATCAGCTGGACGAAGTGGTGGATGTGGACGACATCGCCTCGGTGGTGCATCAGTGGACGGGTATCCCTGTCAGTCAGATGATGGAGACCGAAGCCGAAAAACTGCTCCACATGGAAGCCCGCCTGCACGAGCGCATCATCGGTCAGGATGAAGCCATTCACGCCATCTCCGACGCCATTCGCCGCGCCCGCTCCGGTTTGAAAGACCCATCCCGCCCCATCGGCTCATTCATCTTCATCGGTCCTTCCGGCGTCGGCAAGACGGAACTCGCCAAAGCCCTTGCCTGGTTCATGTTCGACGACGAAGACGCCCTCGTGCGCATTGACATGTCGGAGTATCGCGAACAGCACACTGTCTCGCGTCTCTTTGGCGCGCCGCCCGGCTACGTGGGCTATGAGGAAGGCGGTCAGTTGACCGAAGCGGTCCGCCGCCGCCCCTATCGCGTCATCCTCTTCGACGAAATCGAAAAAGCGCATCCCGAAGTCTGGAACGCCCTCCTGCAGATTCTCGACGATGGGCACATGACCGACGGACAGGGCAACGTGGTGGATTTCCGCAACACGGTTCTCATCATGACCTCGAACCTGGGCACCGAATACGTCCGGCGGGGAGGCGCCCTGGGCTTTGTCCAATCGAAAGCCAGCAGCGAAGAACGCGAGGCGCACGCCAAAATCGAAAAGGCGTTGAAGAGCGCCTTCCGCCCGGAATTCCTCAACCGCATTGACGAAATCATCATGTTCTCGCCGCTCTCCATCGAGCAAATGGAGGAAATCGTCATCCTCCAGATGAAGGAAGTGCAAGACCGCCTGAACGAACACAACATCACCGTCGAACTGACCGATGCCGCGCGCAAGTGGCTGGCAAAAGAAGGCTACGACCCCGCCTTTGGCGCGCGTCCCCTGCGCCGGGCAATTCAGAAATACGTCGAAAGCCCGCTCTCCGTGGAACTGCTCTCCGGTAAATACAAAGACGGCGCCGCCGTACAGGTGGATGTGGACGAAGAGAACAACAAAATCGTCTTCCGCACCCTCCACACAGCAAAGAAAAAGAGCGAACAACACGCAGACGCGTGACAAAAACCGAAAGACCGTCAGCAATGGCGGTCTTTTTTTATCTCACCTTAACATTACAGCGCAAAGTCAAGCAAATGGGTCGGGTCGCCCCTGAACGAATATCGCGCCGCCACGCAGCCCAAGTCTCTGACTTGCGCGGACACAATCACCCTGATTCAAGCATTCGCAGACGGTCTGTCGACAAAAAATCAACCTTGCATACTAATGCCGTTTTCACAGAATCAAGGTACCATTGGCAAAACCTTCCCCCGGAGTTTTCCTCATGCAGCCAGATTCCAGTTCATCATCCATTGTTCCAAAAGTTGTCGCCGCCATCGTTGCCGTGCTGTTGTGCTGTGCCTGCCTCGTCATTCTTGCGGCAGGATTCATCATCTACCAGGCAGCCCGCCCTGTCCCTGCGGATGATGCCTTCACCCCCGCGCCAACCATCGAACTCTTCACCCCCTCGCCAGACACCGATACCCCCTCGCCGACCAACACCCCCCT
>Ga0272446_1007980_pt1 | contig 10277 bp, 12 predicted proteins | sample YNPCB0061_FD_194587 | JGI IMG/M metagenome (GOLD analysis project Ga0272446, IMG submission 194587) | Hot spring microbial mat communities from Yellowstone National Park, WY, United States - YNP-CB-006-1 | ecosystem: Environmental > Aquatic > Thermal springs > Hot (42-90C) > Sediment | place... | reverse complement strand
AGTTCCACGCAGCGGGAACAGGAGGGCCAGACTAGAAAACTCTCCATCTCCTGAGCCAGACTATGGCTCTTACAGGCGGGTCAGAGTTCAGTGCAAACAACGCGTCAGTTCGCCGCGCAAATCAACACCCATGTCACTCAACTCGCGCGGCAAGGGTGCCGGCGCCGAGCGTGAGCTTGCCGCCGCCCTGTTCGATGAGCTGGGCGTCAAGCTGGTGCGCAACCTGGAACAGTCCCGCCGCGGGGGACATGACCTGACCTTGGCCCCCGGCGAGATTGGCCCTGTGGCGGCCCAGCTTGGCCGCTACGCCTTCGAGGTCAAGCGCCATGCCAAGGCACCGCCGGCCCTGGTCAAGACCTGGTGGAACCAGGCCGCCGACCAGGCAAGCGCCGCGGGGCTGGTACCGGCCCTCGCCTATCGCCCCGACCGCGGAGACTGGCGTGTCGTGCTGCCCCTCATGGAGCTGCGCCCGGGCCTGACCCGGGCGCCGGGGGTGGAGTTCACCGCGGAGCTGTCCCTTGTGGGGTTCGCGGCCCTGGTTCGGGAGATTGCCGCATGAGCATCTACGCATCTATCCATGGGCGGGCGGGGCAAGATCCCGTGCGCTCGACAACCCAGAGCGGCAAGGAGATGACCCGCTTGTCCATTGCGGCGGACGTGGCCGGCTGGAACGCCGAATCGGATGAATCCCTGTGGGTGTCCATCCTCGCCTTCGGCAGGGCGGCCGAGGACCTGGCGCGGGCCGGCAAGGGCCAGATGGTGACGGCGCAAGGGAGGCTGACCCGCGGGCGCTATACCGGCAAGGACGGCACCGAGCGGGAATCCTGGACCCTGACCGCCGATGCCGTCTTGGTCGCCGCCAGCGCCAGGCCAACCGGCAAGGCGCGGGCCCAAGGGCCTGGGCAGCAACCCGAGACCCGCGGGCAGTCCGAACCGGTGCCGTTCGACGACCGGATTCCCTTTTGACCGGTGGCCGGGGTTACGATCACCGTTTCCTGCTGAAAACAACGAAAAGCAATGGGCTTTCAGAAAGGCCAGTCAGGCAACCCCAAAGGGCGTCCCAGGGGTGTCCTCAACCAAGCGCGGTTGCGTGAGACCGTCGCCAAGGACCTGCCCGACATCCTGCGGTCCCTGGCCGCCGCCGCCAAGGCGGGAGACACCCAGGCCGCGCGGCTGCTGCTGGACCGCACCCTGCCGGCGCTCAAGGCCGTGGATTGCCCGGCGCCCATATCCCTCGGCCCTGGTCTTGCCGGCGCCTCTGGGGCCGTGCTGGAGGCTCTGGCGAGCGGCGACACCACCCCCGACCAAGCCGCTTCGCTCGCGTCGGTTCTGACTTCGCTGGCACGGGTGCGGGAGATTACCGACCTGGAGCAGCGCATCGCCGCCCTGGAGGCCAGCATCCATGAAGCCGCTCAGAACCCGCGTTGAAGCCCTGGAGGCTCGGGCAGGCAAAGCCCGCAACACGGCCCTGATCTTGTTCCGCGAGCCGTTGCCGGGCGAGATCGAAGCCCACCGCCAGCGAAGCAACGGGCCCATCTTCATTCTCAACTTCACTGGCACGACCGAAGAGGCGGCGTGCGACCGGCCGGAGTCCACGCCATGAGCAAGCCACTACTGGAGCGCCTGCGCCGTCTGGAACTCGAACTTGATACCCGAGGCAAGGCTCGGGAGTGTCGCCACCCCGAACGGTTGTGGATCGCCCTCAACCTGGTCGTGCGTGCCATGGCGGGGGAAGATGTCGCCTCCTGGCAGGCGGCCAGCGCTGCTTTGCCGCGGCTCCCCACCGACCCCAACCGGGCTCCCTTGGGTCACGTCGAGCGCAACCTACGCGTCCTGAGCCTCTTGGCACGGGAGGCTCGGGAAAAGCCAGCGTACCGCGAGCTGCTGGGCGTCGCCGTCAAGGCGGGGCTGGTCGAGCAGCGACAGGAGCGGTGGATGCGGGCCGCGGGGTTGGTCGAGACGACGGGCAGGTAACCGTGAGCGGCACCCTGTCCCGCCGCCCTACATGCCACGATGAGGACGCTTTAGCCTCACGTGAGGCTAAGGTCCGGGGCGATTAGGAGCGCCCAACGTCGTAGGCGGAGGAGCTGTAATCCAAGGTGGGTCCAGTGTCGTTCCGCGTCCGTTGGGCGCTACGGGTAGTGTAGTCAGCGAGGCCAAAGCATTCAAAGCGCGGCCTTGACCCCGCGCCAACCCGGGCCTACCCTGGAATCATCCCCGATGCATCGGGGCCGGGATTGGTACCCCGGAAACCTCAGGCCCACGAGCCGCATCACGCGGCTTTTTCGTGCCTGCCCTCTACGGCGGGCCGTGCGGGGGAGCCTTCGGGCTCGCCGGTCCTGAGGCCGGTAGTACCAACTCCGCTCGGACCGCCAACCGATTGGTACCGGCCGCGGTCCTGACCAGCAACCTCAGGAGACCGTTCCCATGTCCGACACCTCCGCCCCCCATCCAAACCGTCCGCGGCCGACCCCTTGCGCCGGCGTAGCCAGGCCGAGCGGGAATCCGAAGCACTGCGCTCCGCCGCCCCCATGCTGAGCGCCGCCCTCACCGGGATCGAGGCCATTGCCGAGATCCTGGGCGCTGCCCTGATCGCCGAGGGCGACTCCGAAAGCGACCTTGCCGAACTCGTCACCAGCGCCCGCATGGCGGCCTGGCGGGCGCCGTCGCCGCCCTGGCCGATTACACCAACGGCCGGTTGGTTGCCGCCCTGGGGGAGGATGGCGAGAACCGCATGCTGTGGGGAACGGATTACCACCTGACCGGGGAATACCTGCACGAAGCCCCGGGGTGGCGTCTGAGGGAAACGGCACAGGCTTGACCCCGCCCGCCGCGGGCGGCTTGGACCAGAACCTTCGTTCTCGCGTCGGCCAGCAGTGCGACAGCAAGGTCGCAGTAGGCGCCGAAATCGCCGGCGCTCGCCATGCTTCGGGTGTCTTGTGGGGCGAGCCGCGCGGCATCCGCATTGCCGATTTTTGGCTACACAGTGGCTACACGAAGGCACCCGCAAAGAAAAAGGGCCTACCGCTTTCGCTGTAAGCCCTTGTTTTATTTGGTAGCGGGGGCAGGATTTGAACCTACGACCTTCGGGTTATGAGCCCGACGAGCTGCCTGACTGCTCCACCCCGCAATTGAGGTGGAGAAGTATACAGGCCTTGTGTGTCCGCCACAAGCCTTAGTCCCTAAGTGCCGGATATCAGTGCGTCGCGACGGTCTTGCCCGCCCGGTCCTGGCCCAAGGGTCGTCGTGCGCTGGACGGATCCCTGCCCTGACCCGCAAGCTCGTCGAGCCGCCGCTGGCGTGCGGCGCTCGGCATGCGGGCCAGGTGCCGGACCTCGGCGTAGAAGCGCCGCAGATCCCCGCCGCTGTGGGCAAGCAAGGCCTCGAACGCCGGCACCTCCTGGGTGTAGGCGGCCACCGAGGCAAGCTGCGCATTGTTGAGCGGGCCCGCGAACCACCTCGCATAGCGGTCGAAGGCGCCGGCGGACGGCTTGAGTCCGGCGTGTGCGGCGCGCAGCTCGCCGATGACCTGTCGTTTAGCGGCGCGCTTGGCTGGCGCCTCGTCCGGGCCGGCATAGATCGCCGCAAGCCTGCCTCGGGTCGAGAGCACCAGGGCCGAGAAGCGGCTCTCCTGGGCGAGGGCGTCCTCCAGGGCGGTCAGCGTCGAGACCGAGCCACGCGCGACGGCCCAGCGCCGGGCACCCTCCCGCTCGACGGTTGTGGCGAAGGACTCGTTGAAGGTCGTGTCCCCGGGCACATAGGCCACCTGGTGAGCCAGCTCATGGAAGATCAGGCGGGCGAGATCCATGTCCGGGTAGGCGATGACCGTGCTTGGAATGGGGTCGTCGAACCAACCGAGGGTCGAGTAGGCCGGAACACCGCCGACGTAGGTGTCGAACCCCTGTGCGCTGAGGTCGCGCGCCAGATCAAGTGCCGCTGCCTCGGAGAAGTAGCCCCGGTAGGTGACGCAGCCCGCCACGGGGAAGCACCACTGCTTTGGGGTGAGGGAGAGCTCTGGGGCCGCGAAGACGTTCCACACCAGGAACGGCCGTCCGACCTCGGCGAAGCGGCGGAAGCTGCCGTTGTCCGGGAGGCCCAGGTCGTCGCTGGCGAAGGCGCGCAGCTCTTGCGCCCGCCGCAGCCGGGCCTTTAGGCGCTCGTCCGCCGCGGGATCTGCCAGCCAGTCGTCGATGGGGCGCGATCGCCGCAGCAGGTCGAGCTGCCCCCCGGCGGCCTGCCAGTAATAGGACAGGTCCGCGCAGCCGGCCAGGGTTAGGGCGGTCAGGGCGAGGCAGGTCAGGGCTGCTGCGCTCAGGGGGCGCAGGAGGCGAGGCAAGGCCGAGGCTGCAGGGCTCATGGCGAGCGGTTGACGACCGGCCTCGGCGTGGCCTCCGGCGGCTCGGCTGATCCGGCGGGGCCAGTTGGGGGCGGGGTGGGCAGCGGGGCTCGGACCGGGATGCACAGGGCGATGCGCAGGCCGGGACCGTTGTCGCTCAGGGCAAGCTGCGCGCCGTGGAGTTGGGCGACGGCCTGGACCAGGCTCAGTCCTAGGCCGCTGCCTGGTGTCGACCGGCTGGCGTCGCCGCGGAAGAAGCGCTCGAAGACCCGCTCGCGCAGCTGCGCTGGGATACCTGGTCCCGTGTCCGACACGCTGACCCTTGCGGCCTGGCCGTCCCCAGCGGCGCTCAGCTCGATGCGCCCACCCGGAGGGGTGTATTTGACGGCGTTGTCCACAAGATTGGCGACGGCCTGAAAGAGCAGGTCCCGATCCCCTTGGACCCACAGCGGTGCCGCGGCGGAGACCGTGAGGGACTGACCACGGTCCGCGGCAAGGGGCTCGTAGAGCTCGGCGATGTCCTGGACGAGGCGGGCGAGATCCACTGCGGCGAGGTCCGCCTTGCGCCGGCTGGCCTCGATGCGCGAGATGCGCAGCAGGGCGTTGAAGGTCGCGAGCAGCTCGTCGGCATCGGTCACGGCCGCTTCAAGGGCGGCGCGGGCCTGAGGATCGTTTCCCTCCTGCAGGGCCTCGAGCCGATTGCGCAGCCGCGTGAGGGGCGTGCGCAGGTCGTGGGCGATCCCGTCGGAGACCTGTCGGACCCGGTCCATCAGCTCGACGATGCGATCGAGCATGGCGTTGAGGGCGCCGGCCAGTCGGTCGAAGTCGTCGCCGGAGCCGTCGGTGGGTACGCGGCGGCTGAGGTCGCCGTCCATAATGTCCCGGCTGGCGCGGGTGATCGCGTCGATGCGCCGCACCACCCCGGCGCTCATGAGCCAGCCGCCGATCACCGCCAGGGCGCCCGCCAGGGCCAACCCCCAGGCGAGGGCGCTGCGGATCAGGCCCAGGGTGGCCTCCAGGTCGCGCACGTCCCGGCCCACCAGCAGGTGCAGGCCCCCGCGCAGCAGAAAGGTCTTGGCTCGCGCCGCATGCGTTTCGCTCGCCTGGGCGCCGCGGCCGCGCAGGTCGAAGCGCACCCAACCCTCGGCGTCGGGCACCACGTCCGGCCACCGGTCCAGGTTGCCCACAACGGGGGTCAGGTCGTCCGAGGCCAGGAGGTAGACGCCGGCCCCCTCGGCGCCGCGGTCGGCGCGCAGGGCCAGCACCGTGGCGAGACCGACCAGGCCCCCGGTGCGGTACTGCTCGGCCAGGCCCTCGATCTCCGCCGCGATGGTCTGATCGAGCTGGCGGGCCATGTAGCCGGCGGTCGACCAATGGATGAAGGCGAGGAGGGCGACCATCGAGGTCCCCATCAAGGCCATGTAGAGCAAGGCGACGCGGAAGCTCGAGCTTTTCAGGGTGCGGCCCAGGCGCATCGGGTCCTCAGCCGCGCAGAATGTAGCCCGCACCGCGCACCGTGTGCAGCAGCGGCGTCTCGAAGCCCCGGTCGATCTTCGAGCGCAGGCGGCTGATGTGGACGTCGATGACGTTGGTCTGAGGGTCGAAGTGGTAGTCCCAGACATGCTCCAAGAGCATGGTTCGGGTGACCACCTGCCCGGCATGGCGCATCAGGTATTCCAGGAGGGTGAACTCGCGTGGCTGAAGGGGGATGGCCGTGCCGCCGCGGCGGACCTCCCGGGAGAGGAGGTCGAGCTCCAGATCGGCGACCTGCAGGCGCGTCACCGGCGCCTCCCCGGCCCGCCGGCGCAGCAGGGCCTCCAGCCGCGCGTGCAGCTCGGAGAAGGCGAAGGGCTTGGTGACGTAGTCGTCGCCCCCGGCACGCAGGCCCACCACCCGGTCCTCCACGTCGCCCAGGGCGCTGAGGACGAGAACGGGGGTCGTGTCGCCCGAGGCTCTCAGGGTGCGCAGGAGGCCGAGACCGTCGAGCTTGGGTAGCATGCGGTCCAGGATCAGCACGTCATAGCCGCCCCCCGCGGCGAGGAACAGCCCCTCTCGCCCGTCCACGGCGTGGTCCGCCGTTGCGCCGACCTCCCGCAGGGCCTTCAGCAGGTAGGCGGAGAGCTGGGGGTCATCTTCGACGAGGAGAACGCGCATGGGCCGGGCCGCCGCAGGGGTCATGAAGCCGGCCCCATGCTGCCAAAGCGAGGGCCTCTTGGCGAGCCCGGTTGGCCGCGCACTGCACGGTTGTTGAACGGTGCGGGGTCTGGGCGCATGATGCCGGGCGAAGCACCCGCCCTGCGACGCTGCCGCACGGGCAAGGCCGCGGGTCCATGATCGTCCAGCGCGAGGAGAGACGGATGAGCAACCTGGTGGTAATCGCCTTCAACGACGAGCAGACGGCCTTCGAGATGCGTGCTGCCCTGGCGAAGATGCAAAAGGAGTATCTGATCGAGATGGAAGACGTCGTTGTGGTCACCAAGGGCGAGGATGGCAAGGTCAAGCTGCATCAGGCGCAGAGCCTCACCGCCCTGGGGGCGGCGAGCGGCGGGTTCTGGGGTCTGCTGATCGGGATGATCTTCCTGAATCCGCTCTTGGGGGCTGCTGTTGGGGCGGGGGCCGGGGCCCTATCGGGCTCCTTGACCGACATTGGGATCGACGACAAGTTCATGAAGGAGCTCGGCGAGAGCTTCCAGAACGGCTGCTCGGCGCTGTTCGTCCTGATCCGCAAGGCCACGGCCGACAAGGTCCTGGAGCGTCTGAGCGCCTTCCAGGGCAAGGGCAAGGTCATCCGCACCTCGCTCACCAAGGTCGAGGAGGACGAGCTGCGCAAGGTCATCGAGGGCGCGTCCTGAGCAGAAGGGGGCGGTGGCGTCGTTTCCAGGCCCCGCTGCCCTTGCTCCCTCCATGCGCGACTGGGCATGTGACCGGCCAGTCGTCGCGTTGCGCACTCCATGACCCCGGCAGTGAAGGGCGGGCGCCGGAGTCGTCCGCAAGTCGAGACCCTGCGGGTAAGCTCCCGATGTGCCAGTGCCGCGACCGAGCTGGTACGGCCACGGTTATCACTCGCCTTCTTCGGGGGCTTTGGGTGTCGGTCAAGGTCCAAACCCGCACGGGCCGAAGCGCGGCCGGTGACGACTGGCTGGTGCTCGATGCCGGTGGCGGCGATGCCGCGGAAGCGGGCGATGCCGCCGCTGAGGGCGATACTGTCGTGGTCGATGAATGTTGCCGCCCAAGCGGCCAGGTCGGTGTTGCGGAAGCCGTCGAGCAGGTCGTTGGCCGCGGCGGCGACCAGGGGTGTCGTGTTGGGCGAGCCGCGTCCCGGGCGTTGCCCCGGCACCCCTCGCCCCAGTGCATTTCGTCGCTCCTGATCACCCTGGTCAGTCGTCGGCTGGCGTCACGTTCGAGCATGGTTTGCAGCCGCTTGTGCTGGATGCTCCAGACGCTCGGGTAAGACACCCCGAGCTGGCGCTTGAGCTCCAGCGTGGAGCTACCGTTCTTCGGTCGGTTCAACAGGTACAGGGCCAGAAACAACAGGGTCAGGGGCAGCTTGGTGTCGGCGAGGAGCGTACCGGCGGTCAGGGACGTCTGGCGGCGGCAGTGCTTGCTCGGCTGAAGGCCCCGCGCGTGCATCGCGCCGTAACCGTCGGCGTGGCCGTACTCGGGGCGGACGAAGCGGCGCGGCCAGCACCATCCGAACAGCGTCTCGGCGCACTGCACCTCGCTGCCCTGCTGGCGGAGGACGTGCGGCAACCTGAGCCCCTTCTGGCATTGCACAGGATTCTTGGCCGCGGGCTTTCTCCCGCGGTGGTGGGCACGCCGCACGTGGGCGCCCGCCGGTGGCTCAAGACGTGAGCCCCCAAGTCGCGTTGGTGATCAAGACAAAGGTTCGAGTCTCTCCGGTGTATGCCCGACGGGATTCCTCCTGGGAAGGGTGTCCGTGGGATGGCTGGATGACAGGTCCCAGGCGGGGATGCGTCCGCGGATCGGTGATGCCCCCAACCTCGCGTGTCACCTATCAAGAGGATGCCACGTCGACGCTGACACCTGGGCTGCCCCCTGCCCCTATCGTGGTGCGTTGCCTTCCAGCCTTCATCAGTGTGTACTGATACTGTAGATTTGGGCATGGCCCGCCGCCGCTGCACGCGACCGGCATGTGGGTGAGTGTTGACAACACACCAGCATAGGCCACACGATAATAAGGCAATTATTTCGCGAGTCAGTCCGAGGCCCCGATGCATACCAACGCACTGCTCAGAATAACACTCATATCAGCGGCTCTTTCTACCGCGTTCGGCTCGGCCGCGGGCGCGGAGAAGGCGGCGGCTGCAAAGGAGGTCGGCCATATCGCCCGCATCACCGGCAGCGCACTGGTGAACAAGGGGGAGCGATACATCGACGGAGCCGAGGGCATGCCGCTATCCAGGGGCGATCGCGTCATGTCGCTGGCCGATAGCACGGCCATACTGCAGTTCAATGACGGCTGTCGCTACACCATGAAGGAGAATGAGCTCGTCACTGTACCCAGTGTGAGTCCCTGCGTCTTGACCAAAGGACCCAGAGACCGCCTGAGCGTGGCTGTCCTGCCGCCTGTGCCGCTGTTGCAGGCTGTTGTGCCCGCGGTCATTCCTGTGGCTGGGGCTTCTGGTCTGGGGTTGGCGGGGGTACCGGTTGCAGCCGCTGGCGTGCTCGGCGCCGCCGCAATCATCGACAACGGGGGGGACGTATCACCGCGGCCTGCCATCAGTCCCTAGTTTGCGCCCGGGTTGATCGGGCCGAACGCCTTTTTGCTCTCTCGGGCCACCAGTCGCCCACGCGTATAATGTCGCGTGGGCACTCCGTCGGCGCAGGGGTTGGTGTAAAGCTGCTGGGCTATCCAGCCCAGCACGCGGCGGTGTGTGGTCCAGACCCGTCGGTCCCGCCCGGTTGGGCTGGGGGGATCAGTTGGCGAGATCCGTGCCCCGACCCAATGCTTGGTCCGCTATTCCAGGCCGGCTGTCTGCGACCTGGAGTTTCGGGCGACCATCATCTAATGCCTGTGTGGCTGGATCCGGTTCTTCGCCGAACCAGACGGCCGCGTAACGGCCGAATACTCCGATTCCGATGGCTCTCCAGCGTGTCCGGCTCCAATCCCTTTCATTCAGCAGGACCGCGTTGTGCATCTCGCTGGCCTTCCATGAGGCGAAGGCTCCTTGAGGGGTGGCCGCTTCCGAATTCATATAGACAATCTCGTAGCCATTGCCGCGGTAGCCCGTGAGCTCCCTCGGTTTGCTCCACATCAGCTCCGCATAGCAGTGGTCCGGCGAATAACTCACAGCCCGCCAGGGACCCTTGTTGGACCAGCTATGGTAATTGGCAGAAGTGGGTATGACGTTACCTTCTAGGTCACGGACATGAAGCTTCGCGACGAATGAAAGGGATTGAGACAACGGGATGGGAGGCAGGCCATGCTCCCTTCGATAGTCCATGATTTTGTTATACAAAGCCTGCTCGAGAGGATCGAGACCGATTCCGGATGGCCCCTTACGAATCAGCTCTGCGACGGCCGGATTGGCGTGCGCCGCAGACGGTGTCAGTGAGACGGGTCCTTCATTTGAAGCATCTGGGAGCCCCGCGCATCCTGTGAGACCGGCGGTGGACACGAGCAGCGCAATCGCGATAGCCTTCATCTCCCGACCTCCCTCAACAAGGAATTGTGGCGGCGGGATCGGGCACTGGGTGCACCCATCCATCGATTCGCCTCCTGTGAATTAGGCTAGCATTGAGGCTCCCTGCAGACTGGGATGTCGAGCACAATGTCGCATTTTCACATCGCCTCACTAGGGAAGCGCTTATGTCTTGACACGCTCCCCCCTGGAGTGTGTTCTCCGGCTGATCCCCGGAGCGATGGATGGACAGGCTGTGGAAGCGCTGAGGTCATTCGAACCTGTGATTCAGATCAGCC
>Ga0272446_1007979_pt1 | contig 10280 bp, 10 predicted proteins | sample YNPCB0061_FD_194587 | JGI IMG/M metagenome (GOLD analysis project Ga0272446, IMG submission 194587) | Hot spring microbial mat communities from Yellowstone National Park, WY, United States - YNP-CB-006-1 | ecosystem: Environmental > Aquatic > Thermal springs > Hot (42-90C) > Sediment | place... | reverse complement strand
CGCTTCGGCTGCTTTGGCTTGCCCAAGATGACGCTCTCGCTTCACCGCAAATCTTGGAAAATAGGCGTGCCGATCTCGACGCCCGCGCGGAATATCAGGGGCAGCCAGCGCGTTGTAGAAAGTGAAGCACCCCGGCCTCATTGCGGGGGACAAGGCCAGGGTGCACGTCGCGGCCGTGTTCCACACGACAGGGAGCGTTGATACCGCGACGATTAGACTACGAGCGTCGCGCCGACTTATTCCCGATCCGATTTAAAATCCCTCGAGCCCTCCTGCCCTGGTCCGGGTCCAGGCGGGTTTGGCGGCAACCTCGCGCATTTAAGATCGTCCTGCCCCGACCATCGCCGAAGATGACGGGCGTCCCCGGTTCTCGACGCCGGCTACGTGCTCTTGGTCTTTCGCACGCCGAGCCCGTCGAGGTAGATCAGGACGAGGGCATCGAGCAGATCTTCCGGGCTCATCGGAATCGGCCGCCGCGCTTCGTCCCCGCGCGCGAAGAGTGAAGCGATACCGTGCGCTTGCGCCCAGATGTGCAAAGCCATCATCATCACCGGCGGGCGCTTACCCTCCGGCATCGTTGCGATTAGGGCCGCGCAGGCATCCTTCAGCACGTTGAAGGCCCGATCACCCGCGACGTGCAGATCTGGAAATGCCTGAAACGATAGGCCCGACTCGAACATCGTCGAATATTGCGCGGGTTCCCTGCGCGCAAATGCGAGATAAGCGCGCCCAAGGCGCCCAAAGGCCGTGAACGGATCGGGCGTTCCACCCGCCCAGGCTTCCTTCAATTTTTCTTCGAAATCCCGGAAAGCGCGGCGCGCGACGTCTGCCATCAACGCATCGCGATCGCGATAATGCCGGTAAGGCGCCGCAGGACTGACGCCCGCCGCCCGCGCCGCCTCGGCAAACGTAAAGCCGGCTGGCCCCTTGGTGGCGATCAAATCGAGCGCTGCTTTGATCAACGCCTCGCGCAGGTTGCCGTGGTGATAGCCGCGGCGCGTCCCCGGCGGCGGATCGTGGTCCCAGGTCATGCGGCGCTTCTAGCGGATTTGCCCACTTTCTGCACGCATCATCAAGCGGCAGAAAATACTGCTATTTGCAGATGCGCATCAGCCCATCGCGGCCATGGTGCGCGAGATCGAGATGGAAATGGTCGCGATGAAGGCTGTTGTAGCTCGGGCCGAGCACCGTCGTGAAATACTCGCAGGCTCCATCATGGACGCTGCGCAGAAAAGCCCGCTCCCGCTCCGTGCCGAACCAGCCGCTCGCCACGCTGATGGCCCGTCCGTCCGCCAGCCTGAAGCCGCCGATGTCGACGGCATTGGCATAGGCGTGCTCCGAGATGAGCGCCCCTTCGACACTATTCATAGGCCGGCAAGAATACGAGGCAAGAACGGTGACTTCGGCGAGCTCCTGGCCGAAATGAAAGCGGACCGCTGGCTCGACCACCTGCTGCACCCAACGATCGATTTGCGGGATCATCGGACAGCGCAGCGAGGCTGGGGGCCGGAGGGCCACACGGCCGTTATCCGCTGCCGACATCTCGAAGGGGTTTTCAGCACCGCAGACGCTCGGGCCGCCAAGTGCCGACCGGGTACGGACGAACGCTGTCTGCTGAACGACACCCGAGGCGAGGCAAGCCCGCTCCTCTGGAGCCCGCCAAGGATCGTCCCGGACGACGAAATCCGGTCCGGTCGTCCCGCAGCCCCAAAGCACACCGAGTCCTGACGACATCAGAACGGCGAACGGAGCAAAGACGCGGATACGACGCGATACCATGACGGGCGAGGCTAACGTCGGTAACGTTAATCGATCGTAAAAGTCCGCCCGCCAGCGCCCGAAAGTCCCCGATTTTTCGGGCTAATTTTGGCCGGCGCCTTGTCGAAGGCAAGGCAGGATCGAAAGCCGCCCGGCAGCATCGATTCCTGTGGCTCTGAAGCCGCAGACCGCCAAGGCAACAAAGTTATCCACAAGCATCTACATCTCGACACACACCTGAAATCCGGCCGTCATCCGGCCCGATTATGAAGCAGGCGCTCCCGGAGAGGTGCTGGGCCGGCTCGAATTCGTCCCGCGTGCGAGCCTGGTATGCGCCGTCCCTGCGTCTTCGATCGGACATGTACCCGCGTACCGATCTGAAGACGCGTCGGCGGAATTGAGAAGCACTCGCCAGAGGCGGCCCGCGCGTCTCGGCGGGAACGTGCGCCCTGGCGGACCTGAAATTGGGGTTTTCGATATCCCTCGTGTCACAGGAAGAGCCCGGTTCCATGGATCGCCAGGGCCGCCGTTCTAAGCGGCCTCCAGAAACGACAGCACCTCGGCCTTGAACATCCGGTCTCCAACGGCGCGGTTGTGATCGCGGCCCGCAATCGTGATGCCGCGCGCGCCCGGAATGAGATTTGCCAGCTCTTCCGCCGACCCGCCGATGACATCGGCCTCACCGACCGCAATGAGCACGGGGGAGGCGATCGCTGCGGCCATCTCCGCGGTTATCGGTGCCCGCGCCGATCGGATGCACGCGGCGAGAGCCTTGAGATCGCTCTTCGTCTGCTCTGCAAAGGCACGGAACGTCCGTGCCGTAGGGTTCGGAACCTCCTCAATACTGTCGGCTTCGAGAGCCCGCGCGATTGGTCCCGTGCCGGCCATGCCGCGCACCATGTTGATGCCAAGCCCGCCGAAAACGAGACGACCTACGCGATCAGGGTGTGCGAGCGCCAGAAATGCCGCGATGCGCGCCCCCATTGAGTAACCAATGACGTGAGCCCGCGCGATGTCCAAATGATCGAGGAGGCGGCGGGCATCTTCCGCCATCAGCGGAGCCCCGTAATCGGCGAGCTGATAGAGCTTCTGGCTTTGCCCATGACCGCGGTTGTCGAGGGCGATGACTCTGTATCCGGCCGATTTCAGGAAGTCGATCCATCCGGTCTTGATCCAGTTCGTCTCGACATTCGATGCGAACCCGTGAATGAGCAGCACGGGCAGCTTGCCGGCACCGCCGCCGGTATCGAGAAACGCGATGTCAACGCCGTCGCTGTCGAAATGCATCATGCCGCCACTGCCGGACCCAATGAGGAACTTATGTCCCCTACCATCATCGCCGTCCGGACGGTATTGTGCGGCAGGAACTCTCTTGTCGCAGAAGGGCACCCTATGGCCGGAACACCGATCCCGCACCTGGCAAACGACGCTGGCGCCGAGCGCATCTTCATCGGCGTCAAAGAGTTCAATTGTATGGGCGCCCGTCCTCCGTTCGACCATCCCCACGTCTATCTTGATATGGGTCAAGATAATCAGATTCTCTGCCCTTATTGTTCGACGCTCTACGTCTACGATCCGCGCCTCAAGCCAGACGAAAGTGATCCAAAGGGCAGCCTCGTGGCGGATGCCGCCTGAGGCCATCTCAGGGCCCATCACACTGACATTCGGTGCCCGGTCATGGCCGCAACCAGCATGCGCGTAATCATCGCCGGAGGCGGCATCGGGGGCCTCGCCACGGCGCTAGCGCTGGCGCGGCACGGCATCCCATCGCAGGTCTATGAGCGCCACCCTCGGTTCCCCGAGGAGGGTGCCGGGATTCAAATCGGCCCCAACGGCACACGCATTCTGATGGCGCTTGGTGCCGGCGAGCTTCTCCGCAAGCAGGCTGCAACGCCGACGGCCTTGAGCGTGCGCGATGCCGCAACGGCACGCGAGCTGACGCATCTGCCGTTGGGCGCATGGATTCGGGAACGTCATGGGTTCCCCTATTGGACCGCGCACCGCAAGGATCTGCACGCCGCATTGCGCCAGCGCGCCGCCGCAGAGCCACTGGTGACACTCACACCTGGTGTCGAGATCACCTCCTATGAGGACGACGGCAATGCCATCCACGCACGGAGCGCCAACGGAGAGATTTTGAATGGCTCCGTTCTCATCGCCGCCGACGGCCTGTGGTCGATGCTTCGTCGACAGATCGCGGGCAACGGCGTGCCGCGTCCTGTCGGCAAAGTGGCTTACCGCACCGTCGTCGCATCCGAACATCTGCCGACCGGCCTCGTGCCAAACGCCGTCCACATCTGGCTGGCTCCGGGCGCACACATCGTCCATTACCCGGTCAACGCCGGCCACGACATTGCGCTTGTCGTTATCGTCGACGATCCGTTGTGCCTTTCAGAGTGGGACGTTCCCGCGCCCGACGATGCCGTGCGCGACAAGATCTTGCACATTGCCGAACCATTGCAATCGCTCGTCGGCGCTGCACGCAATTGGCGGCATTGGTCGCTCCAGGCCATGACGCCACTAGCACGCTGGGCCACGGGTCGTGCTGCGCTGCTCGGTGACGCCGCTCATCCAATGCTGCCGTTTCTCGCCCAGGGTGCCGTAATGGCACTCGAAGATGCAACGGTGCTTGCCGCACGCCTTGCGAAATCCAACGGTAACGTCGCGGCCTCGCTTCAAGCCTACCAGGACGACCGCCGCCCGAGAGCCTTAAGGGTTGCCGAGGCTTCGCGCCGAAATGGACGCATCTATCATTTGGCTGGGGCCGCCGCCCTGGCGCGGAACGGCGTCATGAAGGTTCTGCCATCGACTCTGGTGATGGCGGGCTTTGATTGGCTCTACGGCTGGAAGGGATTGGAAATTTAACTCCGCTGGCGCCTTGCCATGAAGATCGGCCGATGCGAAACAAAGAAGCGGCCATGTTCAATGGCCGCTTCCATGCATGAGAGGATACCTACTTCTTCCCTTTGGAGATAGAGTCGCCAGGAGCAAATCCCGACGCTCCGGGCTCCGGCAACTGGCCCGGCGGAGTCGAGGACGTATTCGCGTCCCGCATCAATTGCCCGGGCGCGTATGTCGATGCGCCGTGGTCGGTCATGGTCGCTCCGCCGGCAGACTGCATGTCATGGCCGGGTGAACCACCCGACGCGCCGAGGCCGGGATCTTTATGACCGGCCAGTGCTATATTCGCTGATACCATACCCGAAATGAGAACAGTGGCGCAGATAGCGCGCTGCAAATGGCCCATAACTTTCTCCTTGATTGAGCACCCTTCCCGGCACCGCCCTTAAATCGCGACACATCTGTCATCGCCGGAGAGGCTGCGAACCGCGTTGGTCTCGGAGTCTGCTGCGACCAAACTGTGGCGCTCAGTATAACGTTTTGTTAGCCTCAGAATGCGCAGATCGATGGCCTCCTAACGTGCTTTTCGTCAAATTTGCTAAGTGAAAATCAAAAATCTGCGGGACTTGCAGCGCGCCCGCTGCCGTGCCTCAATGATTTTGCGATGAACGGACGAACAGCACTTGGATCGCGTTTGCTCGCCGCCACTTCAGGGACCGACAGTCTGCGCCATTTCCTCAGATCACGCTTCTCCAGCCGCGCCGACATTATAACCCTCGGCGTCCGCGCCCTTGTCGTCGATCAGGCATCCCGCGTCCTCCTCGTCCGTCACACCTACCGGCCCGGCTGGCATTTCCCCGGTGGCGGCGTCGAACGCAATGAGGCGATCGACGCGGCCCTTGCGCGCGAGACCTTCGAAGAAGCTGGGATCGTGGCGACGGCTCCGGCACGCCTGTTTGGCATTTATGCCAATTTCAAAGCCTATCCCGGCGATCACGTCGTCTTGTTCATCATTGAACACTGGCGACAGGATCACGTTCCCGCGTCGAATGCCGAAATTGTCGAGCAGGGCTTTTTTGCCCTCGATCAACTGCCGCGGTCGTTGTCTCCTGGCACCGCGCGCCGTCTCGAGGAAGTTTTCGGGGGCGTGGAGCGCTCGGAGGACTGGTAGTCGCGCTGCGCATCAGCAGGTCGCATGGGCTCGCGCGTTCGCGTCCCGCTGATGCTGACAGCCTCCTGGAAGCAGCGCTATTTCGCCAGATAATTCTCGTGGATGAAGCTGCCGCTCGCCGGGGCTGCGGCGAAGTAGACAGCATTGTCGCTTTCCCGCGTCTCGAGCCGGTTCTGATTGTTGAGCGCCGTCTCCTTCGCCGCGCCCCGTTTCGCCTCATCGAGAAACGCCTTTACGTCGCCGGTGGAAGGGTTGGCTTTTGCCGCGCCACCCCGTTCACCGATCGCCTCGGCTGCCGCCGCCTGGAGCTGCTTCGGCCACATTTTCCGAAAGAGGCCGTGCGAGGCATAAATATCGGCGCTGTTGAGCCTGCCGTTGACGGCAAACGCATAGCCGATGATATCGGTTTCGCTTCCTCCAGCCGTCTCCAAGGCTTTGACGTAGGCAGATCGAAGCTCGTTGAGTTTCTCATTTTCCAACGCGAGTTGTAAGCTCGTCGCCGACACCGGCGAGGCCACATCCGCATTGATGCTTTCTGAGAATTTTCGCTGCATTTTGGCAACCGAGTCCCAGACTCGCCCTTGCCGCTCATAGACCGAATCGCGTGCGCCGAGACCCGCGGCCCCTGAAGCTGCAACCGGCATCGGCGCTCGCATTGCAAGCTTGGCCTCGCGCGAGGGAACCGCCTCCATTGCGCTCGCGAACGTTGCAGAATCCTCGCCGCCGCGACCCGACCACCGGCCGTGCTCGACGCAGAACGAGGCAAGAGGAACCTCACCGGAGTGCGGCGGCACAATAAGACTCATTGTCAGAGTGCGGTCCTGACGGCCGCCTTTGACAATGTCGCCCGCCTGAATGAAGACCGCCTCCGAACCGGTATTCTCGATTTTGAGTTCGTTGACCTCGCCCGTCTCGGAAATCTTGACGCTCCCTTTCTCGAGGGCCTCGGCAAGCGTGAGCGGGACCGGCCCGTCCGTGCTCGGTCCATGGATGAAATAGACCGCGAGATTTTCATGGACGTGCGGCCCGCTGATCGTTACCCCGTTGCTGTCAGCAATGGCGGCACGGCCGAGAACCAAAAAGGACGCAACGACCGTTCCGGCAATGACAAGAGATTGCAAATTCATTGGCACCTCCACTCGAAAAAAAATCTTTGAAACGAGCGAGATGACTATCGTCCCAATGGGGCTGCGCCTCGGCCCTTCAATGGCCGAATGGCGCGCAGCTCATGGCGAGGTCGTGACCGTTGTTGGATTTGCGCGTCGACGCCAGGCAACCTGCTTCCTGATCGTCTTAACGCAGTCCCATCGCCGACGGCTTCGCCTAGATCGGCATCAACAATCGCGGCGGTTCTTCGCCGTTTCGCACGGCAAATTCCAGGAGATCCATTCCAACCGTCATCGGGAACCCGTATGTTCCCCGATATGGACGCGCTCGGGAGAATTGTTGTGAGAGAAGCGACACCCTTTAGGTGGGACGACCCCTTCTTGCTCGAAGACCAACTGACGGAGGAGGAGCGGCTGATCCGCGACACCGCGCGAGCCTATGCCCAGGAGAAATTGCAGCCGCGGGTCATCAAAGCCTATGCAGAAGAGGAAACCGACCCGCTGATCTTCCGCGAGATGGGTGAGCTTGGCCTCCTCGGCCCGACGTTACCCTCCGATTACGGCTGTGCCGCTGCGAGTCACGTTTCCTACGGGTTGATCGCCCGGGAAGTCGAACGCGTCGACTCGGGCTATCGCTCGATGATGAGCGTGCAGTCGTCGCTCGTCATGTATCCGATCTATGCCTACGGCAGCGATGCACAGCGGCAGAAGTATCTGCCGAAATTGGCGCGGGGCGAGTGGATCGGCTGCTTTGGCTTGACCGAGCCGGACGCGGGCTCAGATCCCGCCGGACTGCGCAGCCGGGCTGAGAAGGTCTCCGGTGGCTACCGGCTCACCGGCACCAAGACGTGGATCTCGAATGCCCCGATCGCAGATGTCTTTATCGTCTGGGCGAAATCGCAAGCCGATGGTGATCGAGTTCGAGGCTTCATCCTCGAGAAAGGAATGAAAGGCCTTTCCGCACCGAAGATTGCTGGCAAACTCTCATTGCGCACATCGATCACCGGAGAGATCGTCCTGGACGGCGTGGTCGTCCCCGATGAAGCCATGCTTCCCAATGCCATCGGTCTCAAAGGACCATTTGGATGTCTGAACCGGGCCCGATATGGAATTTCCTGGGGTGCAATGGGCGCAGCCGAGTTCTGCCTTCACGCGGCGCGGCAATATACATTGGATCGCAAGCAGTTCGGCCGGCCCTTGGCGCGGACTCAACTCATTCAGAAAAAACTTGCCGATATGACGACCGAGATCGCACTCGGCCTGCAGGCATCGCTGCGCGTCGGCCGCCTGTTCGACGAAGGCAAGGTGGCGCCCGAGATGATCGCGCTTGTGAAGCGCAACAATTGCGGCAAAGCCCTCGACATTGCCCGCATGGCGCGCGACATGCACGGCGGTAACGGCATAACGGAAGAATTTCAGGTGATGCGGCACATGCTGAACTTGGAAACGGTCAATACCTACGAGGGGACGCATGACGTCCACGCCCTGATCCTTGGACGGGCTATCACCGGCATGCCGGCCTTCGCGTGATGACACAAGCCCAACCGAAACCGCTCGCAGATCTCCGCGTGCTCGAGCTGGCACGCGTGCTCGCCGGACCATGGGCCGGACAGATCCTCGCCGACATGGGCGCCAGCATCATCAAGGTCGAACGCTCCTTGGGCGGCGACGAGACGCGAGGCTGGGGACCGCCGTTCGTCGACGACCCGGGTGCCGATACGAAGTCGGCCGCCTACTTCCACGCGACCAACCGCGGCAAGAAGTCGGTCGTCCTCGATTTCGACAAAGCCGATGATCTTAAGTCGGTCCGCCGCCTCGCAGCAGAGGCCGATATCATCATCGAGAACTTCAAGGTTGGTGGGCTTGCGAAATTTGGCCTCGATTACCTGGCGATTAAAGCGCTCAATCCGAGAGTGATTTACTGCTCGATCACGGGCTTCGGCCAGACCGGCCCTTACGCGCCACGCGCCGGCTACGATTTTATTATTCAGGGCATGGGCGGAATCATGGATTTGACCGGCACGCCAGATGGCGAGCCTCAGAAGGTCGGTGTCGCCTATGCCGATATCTTCACCGGCGTCTATGCCGCGACAGGTATCCTCGCGGCACTTCACCGGCGCACGGCAACGGGCTTGGGCGCTTACATCGACATGGCGCTGCTTGATACGCAAGTCTCCGTCCTCGCCAACCAGGCGATGAACTATCTGGCATCCGGCACGCCGCCGCGGCGACTTGGGAACGCCCACCCCAACATTGTGCCCTACCAGCTCTTCCCGGCCAACGACGGACCGATCATCATCGCCGCCGGCAACGACAGCCAATTCGCGCGCGTCTGTGACGTCCTCGGGCTTAGGGAGCTTCTGACCGACAACCGCTTTGCAACCAACGCCGCCCGCGTCGAAAACCGAAAAACGCTCATTCCCATTATCGAAGCGAAGACCCGCAACCGATCATCAGGCGAACTCTTGGCGAAGCTCGAAGAAGCCGGCGTTCCGGCGGGCCCCGTTAACCGGCTCGACGAAGTCTTCAGTGACCCCCAAGTCGTGGCACGGCGGATGCGTCGTGACGTTTTGAGGTCCGACGGCTCGCGCGTGCCCTCCGTCCGCGGCCCGGTTGTCATCGACGGCGAGGCATGCATTGCGAACGAGGCAAGCCCGCGCCTCGGCGAGCACACGCAGGAGATCCTGAAGGCGCTTGCCAAGCATACGGATCCATGGTCGGTCAACGCGGATGCCGCGAGCGACGATCAACCGTAGTTTGGAAATGGTGTTGGCCGAAGGGATTGGAATCGCCGAATGGCCCGACCGTACCCCTCAATTGCCATAGTGATCGTCGTGTCTCTCTTCGCCGCAGCGACCGCCCGACTGTTTGTCTGGCCGCCTCTGGCTCCGCTTCCATCGCAGGCAGACGCAATCATTGAGCTCGGCGGGCCCGGCGATCGTGATTCCGCAGCGATGGCGCTCGCAAGACAGCATCGGGCACCGGTACTGATCCAATCGACGACGATCGGGGAGGCAGGAACCGACCGGTGTCTGCCGGCAATCCCAGGGGTCACCATCCTCTGCTTCCACCCCGATCCTGATACGACTCGCGGCGAAGCCCGATATATCGGCGACTTGGCACGGCAGCACCAGTGGAAATCGGTGATTCTCATCACCACACCCGATCACGCTTGGCGCGCTAGGCTCCGCGTCAAAAGGTGTTTCTCAGGCGAGGTTTACGTCAGCACGACGCCGCTACCGCCGTTGCATTGGTTTATCGCGATTCCCTATCAGTGGGCTGCCACCGTGAAGGCACTGCTCTTCGAACCGGACTGCTGACTTCAATCCGATGTGCCCGACGTCCAATGGCAACGTAATTTCCCCAGTCATGGCAGAGGAAGAGCCGGCGAGCTCAATTTTTCC
>Ga0272446_1007978_pt1 | contig 10282 bp, 8 predicted proteins | sample YNPCB0061_FD_194587 | JGI IMG/M metagenome (GOLD analysis project Ga0272446, IMG submission 194587) | Hot spring microbial mat communities from Yellowstone National Park, WY, United States - YNP-CB-006-1 | ecosystem: Environmental > Aquatic > Thermal springs > Hot (42-90C) > Sediment | place... | reverse complement strand
TTTATCCGTAGCCTTCCATCGCAAACGCTGCTCATCCTTGACGAAGCCTATTCGGATACGGCGCCTGTAGCCGTGTCGCCCGAAATCGATGTTTCAAACCCGCAGGTCGTGCATTATCGCACCTTTTCCAAGGCTTACGGGCTCGCCGGTGCGCGCATTGGCTATGCGATCGGCGAACGCGGCATCATTGAGGCGTTCGACAAGGTGCGGAACCACTACGGCGTCAATCGTGTCGGCCAGCTCGGCGCGCTCGCAGCGCTTCTCGATCAAGCTCATCTCAAGCGTGCGGTTACCGAAATCGCTACGGCCCGCGACCGAATCGCGGCGATTGCGCATGCCAACGACCTCTCGACGGTGGTTTCGGCCACCAACTTCGTTGCGCTCGATTGCGGAGGCGACGGTGCCTTTGCCGCGCGCGTGCTCGAGGGGCTTCTGGCGCGGGACGTCTTTGTGCGCAAACCGGTCGTGAAGGGGCTTGATCACTTCATCCGGGTCTCATGTGGGCGGGAAAAGGAGCTTTCCATCCTTGCGGAGGAGCTGCCTCCGGCTCTCGCCGACGCGCGGCGGTTGTCGTAGCGCATGAGCAGTGCCGCTCTGACAACCTCTGGAAGGGAGACAATGTCATGGCGGACCGGTATGGGAACGTCATGACTGTCACCCCGCTTCAGCGCACCTTGAGCCTTGCCGCCGTCATCTCCACCTCATTCGGCGTCGGCGTTTCATTCGGCATCGGATTTCCTCTGACGGGGCTGACGTTCGAAGTCTGGAGTCAGCCGAAATGGATGATCGGGCTGGCTGGCGCGGTGCCTGCCATCGCGTTGCTGCTCGTTCTCCCCATCTTGCCGCCGGTGGTTCAAAGGCTCGGCCCCGTGGTCGCGAGTGTTGGCGGATGCATTGCCGGCGGAATGGGGTTTATCGCACTTTATGCTTTTTCTTCTCCGTGGGCATGGCTCGTCATCCGGCTTTTAATGAGCGCGGGTTTTGCACTGCCATGGCTTGCCGGGGAAACCTGGTTGAACTCCGTTGCCAAGGAGGAGATCCGGGGACGCGTCATTGCGATCTACGCCATTGCATACTTCGCTGGTTACGCCGTCGGTCCGCTTGTGCTCCAGGCTCTTGGTATCGACGGTTTTGTGCCATGTCTTGCCGCCGCTGCAATTACCTCGGCATCGTGCCTGCCGATCCTTGCCGGGCGGCGGCTCGCGCCGGTGTTCAATCACGATGGGAAGCGAAAGTTCGTATCGACCCTTGGCCTTGCCCCCGCGGCGATGATCGGCGCTTTTATTGGCGGCTTTGCCGAAATCACGAACCTCGCGCTCATCCCCAATGTGGCGCTTGTGGCGGGGCAATCGCAGGAGGAAGCCCTCGGCCTGCTCAGCATCCTGACCATTGGCGGGATATTGCTTCAGTTTCCGATTGGCTGGCTCTCGGACAGTGTGTCCCGACATTATCTGCTGATCGGACTTGCGATCGCTTACATCGTTTTGGCGCTCTCTCTGCCGGTCGCGCTCGCCTCGTTGGCCGTCTCGGCCGTATTGGTCTTTTGCCTCGGGGGCATCATCCTTGGATTTTATTCCCTCGGCTTGGCAATGGTCGGGGAGCGGGTCGAAGCAAGCGACTTGGCCGCAGCAAACGCCGCATTCATCGTCATGTATCAGGTCGGAGCGCTTCTCGGCCCTCTTATTGCGGGCATCGCCATGACCATGTCGCCCGTTATGGGATTCGTCAGCACGACCGCGGGGCTAATGCTGGCGTCCATTCTCGGGCTCGTTCTGCTCAGGGATGGACGGGGGGCTGCCGGCCGGATGGGGCGGTCCAGGCCCCCCGGCCGCCGTGGTTAACAGATTGTTTGTGTCCGCGCGCTAGCTTTCAAGGTGGTGCCGTATCGGCTCCATGACATTCGTTCCAGCGGCAAGGCGGTCTTTCATGCTGCGACCCATCTTGTCATTTTTCTCCGTGCTGGCGTTCGGAGCGATGAGCGCCGCAGCGCTCATCGCCATGATGCCTTGGCTCTCAGGGCATGCGCCCGAAGGTTTGCGGTCGTTCGCCAACGGGCTGCAATTTGAATCCCTCGTCGTTGGGCTGTTCCTGGGACTGATGCTCGGGACACTTGGCCGCTATAACTGGGCAGACATCCCGCGCCGGATGGTGACGTGGTTTCTCGTGCGTGAGCGGCAATTCTTCTATTACACGCTCATCGTGCTCTGTGCCGTCGTGCTCTTCTTCTACTGAGTTCCTGTGTGTTGCGGTCACAATAAAAGGGGCGATCCTCTTGGACCGCCCCAGGTTCCCTCGATTTGATTCGCCGTAATTAGACAGAGTAGTACATGTCGAACTCGACCGGATGCGGCGTCATCTCGTAGCGCATGTTCTCCTCCATGCGCAGCGCGATGTATGCGTCGATCATGTCGTCGGTCATGACGCCACCCGCCTTCAGGAAGGCGCGGTCTTTGTCGAGGTTGTCAAGGGCCTCACGGAGCGAGCCCGCCACGGTCGGGATCTTCGCAAGCTCGGCCGGCGGCAGGTCATAGAGATTCTTGTCCATGGCCGGGCCGGGGTCGATCTTGTTCTGGATGCCATCGAGACCAGCCATCAACATTGACGTGAAGGCGAAGTAGGGGTTGGCGCCCGGATCCGGGAAGCGGACCTCGATGCGCTTGGCCTTCGGGTTCGTCACATGCGGAATGCGGCAGGAGGCCGAACGGTTACGCGCCGAGTAGGCGAGCAGAACCGGTGCTTCGTAGCCGGGCACCAGCCGCTTGTAGGAGTTCGTCAGCGGGTTGGTGAAGGCGTTGATGGACTTGGCGTGCTTCAGGATGCCGCCGATATAGTAGAGGCACATTTGCGAAAGGTCGGCGTACTTGTCGCCCGCGAACATCGGCTGTCCGCCCTTCCATATCGACTGGTGAACGTGCATGCCCGAGCCGTTGTCGCCGAAGATCGGCTTCGGCATGAAGGTCGCCGTCTTGCCGTAGGCCTGGGCGACATTGTGCACGACATATTTGTAGATCTGGAGGTGATCGGCCATGGTGATCATCGGGCCGAACTTCATTCCGAGCTCATGCTGGGCGGCGGCAACTTCGTGGTGGTGCTTTTCGACGGTGACGCCCATTTCGGCGAGGACGGACAGCATCTCGGAGCGGATGTCCTGAGCGCTGTCGATCGGCGGGACCGGGAAATAGCCGCCCTTGACGCGCGGCCGATGGCCGAGGTTACCGGTCTCGACGTCCGCCCCCGTATTCGACGGCAACTCGCTCGAATCGACCTTATAGCCGACGGAATACATGTCGGTCGTGAACTTGACGTCATCGAAAATGAAGAACTCGGCTTCCGGCCCAAAAAAGACTTTGTCGCCGATTCCGAGCGACATCATGTAGGCTTCCGCCTTCTTCGCGATGGAGCGCGGATCGCGCTCGTAGGGTTGGCCCGTCGAGGGTTCGAGGACATCGCAGAAAATCGCAACCGTTGTTTGTGCAAAGAAGGGGTCGATGTGGGCCGATGTCGGATCGGGCATCAGCGTCATGTCGGAGGCCTCGATGGACTTCCAACCGGCGATCGACGACCCGTCGAAGGCATAGCCGTCAGAAAAAACGCCTTCGTCAACGCAAGTTGCGTCGGCGGTGACGTGCTGCATCTTGCCCTTCGTGTCCGTAAACCGGAAATCTACGAACTTGGCTTCTTTGTCCTTGATAAACTTCAGGACGTCACTGGCGTTCTTCATAGACACTCCCCTGTCTAGCTTTGTGCATACGCGCGAGCTTTTCTGCTGGAGCTGCTCTTAAAGCCCCAGCTCAGTCATGCTCCGTTTTCAGATGGCATCGCGGCCGGATTCGCCTGTGCGAATACGGATAGCGTCTTCGACGGATGAGATAAATATCTTGCCATCACCGATGCGACCCGTCTTTGCGGCCTTTTGGATAGCCTCCACCGCCTTGTCGAGCATGTCGTCGGTCAACACCACCTCAATTTTCACTTTCGGAAGGAAATCGACGACATACTCAGCACCGCGATAAAGCTCGGTATGGCCTTTCTGGCGGCCGAAACCTTTGGCTTCGATCACCGTGATGCCTTGCAAGCCGATTTCCTGTAGCGCTTCTTTCACTTCATCGAGCTTGAAGGGCTTTATGATCGCTTCAATCTTTTTCATTTTTGCCCCTTGGATCATGGACGGCATGCTGAGTGCGACCCACGCTCGCCCGGTGGCCGCAAGGCTAGCAGAGGACGTGCCACTCCGAACGTCTCATATAAAGCCTATATTTCTCAGTTGGTTAGTGATCGACTGCCCTTTTAAAAACCAAATTCAATCAATGGGATCGCCTAAAATTTATGCTGAGTGGATGATTTTCAGGCACAGACGCAGTGCTATTTGCGGCGCATGGATTCTGCATGAATGAGCTGCTGACGACATCGGAAATGCGAGAGGCTGATCGGCTGGCGGTCGTGGCCGGCGTTTCGAGCCTCAGTCTCATGGAGCATGCGGGACAAGCGGTGGCTGAAGCCGCCGCGCACATGGTGCGCCGGGAGGGTCGCATCGTTGTGCTCTGCGGACCCGGAAATAATGGCGGGGATGGTTTCGTCGCCGCGCGCCTCCTTCGCGACATGGGTTTCGATGTGCGCGTCTTCCTGCTCGGGGCGCGTTCGTCACTCAAAGGCGACGCGGCTGAAATGGCCCGGCGCTGGCCGCTCCCCATCCGGCCTGCGTCCGCCGATGCGTTGCAGAGCATGCATCTGGTGATCGACGCGCTGTTCGGTGCCGGCCTGTCGCGTGCGCTCGAAGGCGAGGCCGCCGAACTCGTCAAGGCTATCAATGCTTCTGGCCTTCCGGTCCTCGCCGTCGACGTTCCGAGCGGCCTTGATGGAACGACGGGGACGGCGTCCGGGCCTGTGGTCCAGGCGCAAAAGACGGTTACGTTTTTCCGCAAGAAACCGGGCCACGTTCTGCTGCCCGGACGGTCGTTATGCGGCGAGGTGATTGTGGCGCAGATCGGCATTTCCGAGCAGGTTCTCGATACGGTGAAGCCTCTCACCTATGAGAACGCGCCGCCGCTTTGGCTGCCGTCATACCCGTGGGCAAAAAATAACGGGCACAAGTATGACCGCGGTCATGCCATTATCGTTTCCGGCCCGGCCCATCAAACGGGAGCGGCACGACTCGGCGCTCGTGGTGCGCTCCGTATTGGGGCCGGATTGGTCACGCTTGTCGGAAACACGGCCGCAACGGCGGTGAATGCAGCGCATGCCACAGCGATCATGGTGCGTGCCGTTGCCAGCGCACGGGCGCTTCAGGAGCTTCTCGGCGACGTTCGCCTCAATGCGGTTCTTATCGGGCCTGGAGCTTCGGTCGGGGCGGAAACTGCCGACGATGTACTTTCGATTCTGAAATCACCGGCGGCGGTTGTGCTCGATGCCGATGCACTGAGTTCCTTCGCGCCACGGGGCGAGGATCGCGCTCGTGCGGCGGCGGCTATGGGTTTTCTGACGCGGAATGGCGCACGACAAGAGGGGCCAGAGGTTTTGTTCGCGGCCATCAAGGCGAGAGAAGCGCCGGTCGTGATGACACCCCACGAAGGGGAGTTCAAACGGCTGTTTGGCGAACTTGAGGGATCGAAACTCGAGCGCGCGCGAGCGGCCGCGAAACGGTCAGGGGCTGTGATTCTTCTCAAAGGGGCCGATACGGTCGTTGCATCGCCGGATGGCCGGGCCACGATCAACGCAAACGCTCCGCCCTGGCTTGCAACCGCTGGCTCCGGCGATGTGCTTGCGGGCTTTGTGACGGGCCTTCTCGCGCAACGCACGGCGGCCTTCGAGGCCGCATCGGCCGCCGTCTGGCTGCATGGGGCATGTGCGGATCAATTTGGTGTGGGGCTCATAGCGGAAGATTTGCCTGAGATCCTGCCAAGGGTACTCCAGAGTCTTTATCGGGCCTCAGGTTCGCCGGGGTGGCTTTCAACTTCGGCTGCACCCTAAGGGCCCGGGCTCACGAAGAGCGTCCGGCCTGCTTCAGCCGATCATCCGCGTGCAGGAACGCTTCGACCTCGGGCGCTGGCGGGGGACTTTCCGCGCTGGTGCCAATCAGCGTCATCAGGCGTGCGATTTCGACGAATTTCTTCTCCTTCCGATCGTAAAGGCCGCCCTTGAACAACGCGCGGGCCGCAGGCTGGCCATTGCGCACGCCGCCCGTGATCATGAACGCTTGCTCCATGACGACAAGGTTTTCCTCCCAGCAAAGGAGCCGCGTCTCTAGCCGGAATTTCTGGAATAGCCGCAGTTCGCGCTGGAACCTTATCGTGATTGCGCTGGCGATTGGCGTCCATCTGTGGCGCAAAGCCTCGCGCCAGAGACCGGAGCGCAGCATGACATCCATCCGCCCCAGGTCCATCAGCGTCAGGTAACGCCCATTGTTCATGTGCATCGAAAGGTCGAGATCGTGGGGACAGACCCGGAAACTCAGCACCGAAGCCGCATGGGGGAGAATGAGACGTCCGCGCTTGCGGGCCGTGAGCAAGAGCCATATCAACCTGATCCAAAGATTCATCTGTGGCCTCCGAAACGATCGCCCGGGACGGTTTCTTACCTATACGTTAACCGAGGCCGGTCTGATTTCACAATCGTCCGTGGGCGAGCCACAATGGCACGTTAGGTCTCGACCGCTTAGAATTTAAAATGCCGTGGGTGCGCTGGAAATCACTCGGAGCGATCATGAGAGTGGGCAGAGCTCGCATCGTGCCGGTTTTGCTGGTCCTGGTCACCGCGGCCATCGCGCACGCCGCAGAGGGGGGCGGTGAGCCGTCGCAGATCGAGGAAGGCGCCGCACAGCTCGTCCGGGGCGAAATCGCCAAGGCCGTTGCCACCTACACCGAGGCGCTGCGCGATACGGGGCTCGCCAACGACCGGCGCGCAACCATCCTCAATGACCGGGCGGTGGCCAACGCCCGTCTCGGCCAGGTGAAGCTCGCACTTGAAGACTATAATCGCGCTGTCGAGCTTTTTCCCGAGTATCCCGTCGCCTACAACAACCGTGGCAATCTTCTCGTTTCGCTTGGTCAGCTTAGCGAGGCGATCAAAGACTTCGATCGCGCCCTTGTGCTCGCGCCTGGCTATGCGGCCGCCTACTCGAACCGCGCCAATGCCAAATTGAAGCTCGGAAAGCCGGAGGAGGCGATTGCCGACTTCACGAAAGCGATCGAACTCCTGCCGGGAAGTGCTCCACCGCTTTCCGGACGTGGGCTGGCGCTGCTGGCCATCGAGAAGCCGCATGCCGCGATCCGCGACTTTTCGCGCGCCGTCAATGCGGATGCGCGCTTTGCATCGGCCTATCGCAATCGTGCTGAGGCGCGGGTTGCGGTCGGGCAGCGCGAGCAGGCAATTGAGGACCTTTCACGCGCCATCGCCTTCGACGTGAACAATACCGAGCTTTATATCGTGCGCGGTTACGCCTATCTGCTTGCCGGCAATACGGCGTCAGCGATCAAAGATTTTTCGCACGCCATCGAACTCGATGGCAAGTCGAGCGCCGCTTACGAAGGGCGCGGTCTTGCAAACGGCATCGCCGAAGCTCCCGAGGACGCCTACGCCGATTTCAATCGCGCGATTGAGATCGATCCCCGCTCGCCTGTCGCTTTCGCCTTCCGCGCCTTTGTCTATAAACGGAATGGTCAACCCGACATCGGCGCCAAGGATGTTGAAACGGCCATCAAGCTCGATCCAAATTCCCCGGAGGCCCTTTGGGCGCGCGGAGAAATAGCAGAGGCGAACGGGCAAGCCGATGCAGCTATTGCCGACTTGCGGCGTGCCCTGCATTTGAAGCCCGGCTGGCAATTCGCTGCCGATGCATTGAAGCGCCTTGGTGCAGCGATTGACGATGGCGAGGACAAGCCGCAGCCGGCGCTCGGTATCGACAAGTGGCGCGTGGTCGGACGGGGAAAGGGCTATTTTGCGCTCAGCGATGATTATCCGCAGATCCGCGTCCCGCTTGAGATGATGGGCGAGGGATTGCCGAAGCTCCTCAGTTGGGAGATCAAGGAGCCGCCCTATACGAGTTACGGGATCCTGCGGTTTTCGGGCGGGCGGGTTGTGAGCAAGGATGGTTTCGAGGAAACCGAGCTTGCCGCCATCATCGACATTGATGCCGCAAAGATCATCGCCATCGAGCCGCATCGTCAGGGGCTCCGTGTTGCAACCTGGACGTGGGAAGGCGACCGCCTGCAGGTCGCGAGCATTGATGGCGTCACCGATGAATATCCGCTGCGGCCAGTGGCTGTTGCCGTGGTGGGTCCAGGCGGGATGCAAAAACGGCCCGATAACGCGGCATCAGGCGAGGCGTGGGCGCCATGGGATCAGCTCAGCACGCCACCTTCACAACGCGCCGAGAACCGCCCGCGGCGTTATAAGCCCAAGACGATTTTCGATCTGCTCTTCGGGAACTGATTTTTTTCGCGCCCCGGCCCGATGGGTGGTCCAACCGGCCGTTGGTACCGTTTAGTGCGATTGGGGTAAGGGGTTTCGGCCACGGGCCCAACAGAAGGCTTTGGATGGTGCAATGAGCGCTGGGCCCGTCATCCTGTGGTTCCGGAATGACTTGAGGCTCAGCGATCATCCGGCACTCGCGGCTGCGGTGCGCGGCCGTGCGCCGATCATTCCTCTCTACATTCTTGACGAGATTTCCCCTGGCCCATGGGCGATGGGGGCGGCGTCGCGTTGGTGGCTGGGGCAGAGTCTCAGGGCGCTTGCGAGTGAACTTGCCGCGCGTGGAAGCAGGCTGATCTTGCGCCGCGGCGACACGCGTGTGGAATTGTTGCGCATGGCTGAGGGGTGCAAAGCCGAAGCGATTTATTTCACGCGCTGCTATGAGCCGTGGGCGGTTTTGCTCGAACTCACATTGAGAGCCAAACTAACGGCCAGGGGAATTGGGTTCCGGCGGTTTGGCGGCAGGCTGCTGCGGGAGCCGGAAGAGGTCTTAAACAAGAACGGTGAGCCCTACAGGGTTTATACACCGTTCTGGCGCGCAGCTTTCGCGGACTTTGCCCCGGCGAAGGCCGTTCCACCGCCCCGGCGGCTTTCGCCGGTAGGTGATGTTGCGTCCGATCGACTTGAAGACTGGCAGCTTCTGCCGATCGGCCCCGACTGGTCGTCCGGCTTATCGAAGGCTTGGCAACCTGGAGAGTCCGGAGCAAAGGCCCGCCTCTCGGAGTTTGTTGGCGAGAAACTCCGGAGCTATGGCGAATATCGTGACCGGCCGGATAAGGCGGGAACGTCGCGCCTATCCCCGCATCTGGCTTTTGGCGAGATCTCTGCCGCTGCGTGCTGGAGGGCCGCGGTGGAGGCCGCTGAAAAAATAAGAGGCACGGATCATGCCGTCGAAAGGTTCTTGCAGGAACTCGTGTGGCGCGAATTCTCCTATAACCTCCTCTATCACTGGCCGAGCCTGCCATCGCAGCCGTGGCGCAAGGAATTCGAAGGATTCGCGTGGTTGGAAGACGTGGCGCAGCTCAAGGCCTGGAAACGCGGCAAGACCGGCTATCCGATCGTCGATGCTGGCCAACGCGAGCTTTGGGCGACGGGCTACATGCACAATCGGGTGCGCATGATCTCGGCCTCGTTTCTGGTCAAGCATCTCCTCATTCCGTGGTGGATCGGTGAAGCATGGTTTTGGGATACGCTCGTCGATGCCGACCTCGCAAATAATGCCGCGAGCTGGCAGTGGGTCGCAGGTTGCGGGGCGGATGCGGCTCCCTATTTCCGAATTTTTAATCCGGTCCTGCAAGGAAAGAGGTTCGACCCAGAAGGTAAGTACGTACGCCGCTGGGTCCCGGAACTTGCACGCCTCCCCACTGCTCTCATTCATGAGCCTTGGCTCGCGGATACCGCGACGCTTGAGACGGCGGACGTTAAGCCCGGCGAAACCTACCCACGCCCAATTGTTTCCCACGAAGCCGCGCGCCGCCGCGCTCTTGAAGCTTACGAGCGATTGAAAAGCGTTGCCACACCTCGACGTTAGACATCGGCGACGCGCATGCGGAAAGTGGCCGCTGTCGATCTTTTTCCGTCGCGGGTGCACTTTGCTGCTGCAAGTCAAGCGCGTGGCGCGTGGGTATCAGCCCGGCAACATTCGTCTTTCCATTAATGGTTCAGCATCTATCGACGTACTATGCTTTTTGAGCGACGGGTTCTGCGTTTGGGAGCGAGTGATGTTGCGCATCGGTGCGTTTGCCTTGGTGTTTTTTGCGCTTTTTCCATCGATCTCGGCGATGGCAGAGGCCGACAAGCCAAGCGTCGAGGTCAA
>Ga0272446_1007976_pt1 | contig 10283 bp, 10 predicted proteins | sample YNPCB0061_FD_194587 | JGI IMG/M metagenome (GOLD analysis project Ga0272446, IMG submission 194587) | Hot spring microbial mat communities from Yellowstone National Park, WY, United States - YNP-CB-006-1 | ecosystem: Environmental > Aquatic > Thermal springs > Hot (42-90C) > Sediment | place... | reverse complement strand
GCACCGTATTAGTGGCAAAAAAATGTTGGCGAATCGTGTAATTAGCAAGGTTATAGAGGTTTTTCGCGGCAAAGCACACACGGTCGCACTCGGCAAAAAGTCGATGGTTTTTGGTGATGATATGACGTTCGACAAGTCTCATTCGTTTTCGTGAAGTTCTTTGATGATGGCTTCGGTCTTGCGTTGTGAGCGGCGCAAACCGTACAGACGCGCCGTAAAACTCGTGATAATAGCGACAAAATCTTGCATCAAGTCGTCTGCCATGGTTTCCATGGCGTTATCTTGGATGTTGTTGATAATTTCAATCGTTTTGCCTTTTGCAAGCTGTGTACCTTTGATAAAACCTTGCTTCCAATGACGGTGCGCGGTGCGGTACGAAATCGAATGGCGTTTGGCGTATTCTGAGAGTTTCATTCGGCAAATATACGACTTATTTGCCTATTTATGACTATAATTGTCTATTAAATCATGGAAGTTATTTGATACACCATTATGCAATTCTTGGCACTGCATTTGCTGAATCCGGCAAAGAAGCGTAATTTTGCAGCAACAGATGATGGTTTCAGCGTTTGCAGCGTAGTGAAATGTACCGTTTACCGAATATGCAGGTGTTATGGCTGTAGTAGCGAATGGACGATTGTGGGCATGGGCAGCACGCTTCGTAGCAGTGTTTGTGCTGCTTGCGAGTTGTTCAGAAACCGACGAAGACTCTGAGTTCACTCAACGACTACGGCGAGAAGATTCACTCAGAGCAGTGCTGCGCGAAGATTCACTCAAGCACGCTGCTCGCACTAAACGTGCTATGGATGCCGTTCCGCTCGTACACTATCGTCGGACAATGATTGATGACAAAGCCGCGCTGGATTCCCTTCGCCGTGCCTACGCTCGCAGCAACAAAGCCGCTTACCGCGCCTTTACCACCGTTAACCGCAAAGACCTCCAATTTTTCCGCATTGGCGACACGGTGATTATCCCCAGCGCGATTCACGAGGATTTGCGCGTGTACTCGGTATTTCCACACTACTACGGCGGCGCGGATTCGTTGCCCAAATTGGTCGTGGTGTCGAACACCTTTCAAAGCTATGCCTGCTATGAACACGGCAAATTAGTGCGCTTTGCAGCCTGCAACACGGGCGAAGAGCGCAAACCCACCTTTCCCGGACGCTATGCCATGAACTGGCGTGACAAACTGCGTCATTCCTCCATAGACAGCACGTGGGAACTGCCTTGGACGTGGAATATTCATCTGTACGCTGGCAGCGCGTTTCATCAATTCGAAATGCCCGGTCGCCCAGTGTCACACTCCTGCATTCGCCAGTTTATGGATGACGCAGAATGGCTTTTTAGGTGGGGTCAGCAAGGTCAAATTGACACTGCCAAGCGCAAGTATATTCCCATGACAGGAACGCCCGTGATTATCGTGGATGTGTTTGATTTTTCACGGAAACACGGCGGCGCGTGGTGGGACCTTGGCTCGAACAAAGAAACCTTCGTGCGCCTGCCCGCCAAACCAATGGAGGTTGAAGAAGCCCTTATTCCCATTTCGCAAATTCCGCCAGAGGTGCGTTGGTCGTTGCCGAACAAAGAACGCTACGCACACGCCGAAGACACGCTTCGCAAACGCGGGGTCATCCGAGCAACGGTACAACTCACAGAATCGGTTAATTTTAACAAACTTCGCCGCGACAAAGCCCAAGCAGTGCTGCTTGCAAAAAAAGCTGCGGAGAAAAACGCCGCCGCTCGCGCTCAACAACTTCCTCAAGATGCCGGTGATGCCGATGAAGCCACAGGCGATGCCCTGCCAATAACCACGAAGGCATCTGCCGCAAAGACTGCCAAAACAGCAACCAGTGTTCATTCCACACCAAAAGCGACACCAATAGCCTTTGGCGAAATTGTACGCGACAGCAAAGCCAAAGCCGCACTGAAAGCCAAACTCAAAGCGAAGACACCGTAATTTGCTGCGCCACTTTCTTGCGACCTTTGTTGCACACTTTGTTGCGCCGTACAACAACTTGAGCGCATAACTGCTAACTCATTTGGGGATAACCGTTTATGAGCGCAAGCGCGGTATTAAGCCTGTTTTGACGGCAAACTGCACAGCTTCTTCGCGTTCGGTAATACCAAGTTTTTGAAAAATGTTCGCCACGTGGTTTTTGACAGTTCCTTTGCTAATACCCAGCAACTCCCCAATTTCCTCGTTGGAAAGCCTGATAAGCCGCAAAACGTTCTTCTCGGCAGCAGTAATGCCCGCTTCCTGAAAGGCTTTTTCGGCATTGAGCATTTGTTTGGCAACAGCAGGATTCAGCCATACGTCAAGCGGGTATTTAACGATGTGCCGTAGTGCGGCAATCAAGGTTTCGCTGCTTTCTTGTTTGGACAGATATCCGTTAGCTCCGCTTGCCAGAATATCCTTGACTTGTGCGGTCTCCATCCCAGTCATAAGCAAAATAGGCAACTTTTGCTTGTCCCACCCCGAAGCCCGTAATTGGCGGATAACTTCCGTACCTTGCATATCGGGCAGTTGAAGGTCTATTAGCAAGACGTTCGGCTGGGCTTCGGGAATCAGCCTGAGTGCGTCCGTGCCATTGTCTGCTGAACCAACAACCACAATCTCTGCCGCGGTAGAAGTAAGCACTCCCGAAGCACTTGCCGCAACAGCCTCCGCGTTTGCCTGTTCAGAAGTTTTCTGCGCCCATGCTTCTAACGCGAAGCGAATAACAGCATGGTCATCGACGATAAACGTGCGTATGCGTTCTGGCATGCTGGATTTTGATTAGTTGGACAACACTTGCACTGCGCCTTGCACTGCACCTTGCACTGCACTTCGTAGGGCAAAGATAGCGAAGATTCTGGATTTTTCCGTCAGGTTTCAGACGATGTAAGAGACGATGTACCCCACAAAACACCAAGTGCCAGACACAGTACTGTGCCCGGCACTTGAGGCAAAAACCATTATGGCGAAATGGTATGCCTATTCACAAGGGATTTGCCGCACGCATTAGTTACGCGCAATAAGCGCGTCGGCTGAGCGCAAAATTCCTTGCCACTGTGTTGCTTGGTGTTCCGCGCCTTGCGGCACAGCCACAAGTTCTGCCAATTCTTCAGGCAATTCGTAGTCGTGGTGTTCTTTGCGACGAACAATCACTGATTGCGTCTGTTCATCCCACAGAACAAACGCCCAGTCTGATTCATACAGTATCATTGTGCTTACTCCTTTCTGCGTTATGCTATCACGCTTCGTTGTGGTTAACAAATGGGGATTCAGCAATTTGGGGTTCAACAATAACCTTCAAAGGCTTTGTTAAAAGCCATATAGCTGCTCAAGGTCGCGCCGAAGACGCTGTGCTTCCTTGCGTTTGTGTGCTTTAGTGTGGTGGCTTTCCTTGTGGTCAGCGGTGTGCATAGTGGTAGCAATGTGCCGATGCAAGGTTGCAACGGCGTTGGTGAACGTGCTTGTCAGTCTGTTCATCAATCCTGATGAAGGGTACATAATACAGTCTCCAATAGTGAAACAAACACCAGACACACGGAGAATGTTGTGCTGGCAGGATTACAATCAAGTAGCATGGTTTTGAACAGAAGTTTTCTGAACAAAACTTAGGCTGTTCGTTAGACCTGTTCGTTAACCTGTTCGGTTTTACGTTGTGCACGAAGTTCTATCACTTCGTCCAAAAAATTTTTGAAATGTTTTTCCATCAACACATAAAATTCTTCCATTTCTTCTATCCGTGTCAGCAAGTCTTTTGGCACGGTAGGGTCGTTCGATTGTTGTATCAAGCCCAACAGCGTATGGGCAATTTCGGTGTTGTGGCTCATCAGCGCAGCAAAGTTGCGGAACGCATTGATGAACATTTCCGGATGCCGCTCGTAATAGTCTTTGCGGGTGCCCGGATTCCACACTTTGCGAATGATATTTCGCTCGTAGAGCCGTCGTGTGATTTGGCTTATAGGACCTTTGCTCATGCCCAGTTCATTGGTGATTTCGTCCAACGATAGTGGCTCTTGTGAATACAGCAACAGCGCAACAATATGCCCCATCTGCTTGTTCAGCCCAAAACTTCTATATGCCTCGCCAAACGACTGCATCATCTCGCGTTTGATGTCTTGAGATGTATTCATTTTTTGTGTAAATTGGAGATTGAGGAATAAATCACCTGCAATATACAACAAACGTTCCAAACGTTTCAAAAGAAAATACAAGAAAAATGTTGCACCTTCATTTTTTGTTCGCTATCTTTGTGTGTTGCTCAGGTATGTCAATACCATTTTATGCCGTCTTTACGTGAAGTGTACAATAGCATTGACGGCTCTTCGTCCTGAATATTTGAAAATTTTCAAACGAATCAAACTTACAAAGTATCAGCAATCACAGCTATATCAACATCGACCACATAGCACTAAATCATTCATCGGTCGGTAAACTTAAGCGGCGTTGTCGTAGTACGTCGTAGTACGTCGTAGTACTGGTTCACTGCTGACATTCAAACGCAGCACCGATAGAAGCCGAACGATGTTCCCTTACGTATTTTCAAATCTTGGATGGAGGCAAAATTTATGCGTTTACAAGGAAAAGTTGCCATCATTACTGGTGGCGCACAGGGCATCGGGTTCACCACAGCAGAACGCTTCGGCAAGGAAGGTGCTACGCTGGTGCTATGGGATGTGAACAGCGAAAAGGGCTGCGCAGCGGTAGAACGCCTACACAATGCTGGCTACAAGGCTGACTTCTTTTTGGTTAACGTAGCTGATGCGATGTCGGTGTCGCAAGCGGCAAAAGAGGTGTTCGACAGATACGGAAAAATTGACATTCTGGTCAATAATGCTGGTATTACCCGCGATGCAACGTTGCTCAAAATGACTCCAGACCAGTGGAAACAAGTTATTGACATCAACCTGACGGGTGTGTTCAATTGCGCTCAGGCTGTTGCGCCCTACATGGCAGAAAATGGGTTTGGGCGGATTTTGAATGCCTCATCGGTTGTAGGCATACACGGAAATTACGGTCAGTCGAACTATGTGGCGGCAAAATCCGCACTTATTGGTGTAACAAAGGTGTGGGCAAAAGAACTTGGTCGCAAGGGCATCACCGTTAATGCCGTAGCGCCGGGGTTTATTGCCACCGATATGATTAAAACTATCCCCGAAAAAGTAGTCAATATGATGACCGAACGCACTCCGCTTGCTCGCGTGGGTTCGCCAGAGGATATTGCCAATGCCTATCTCTTCCTTGCTTCCGACGAAGCCTCGTTCATCACTGGCACGACTCTGAGCGTTGATGGCGGTTTAGTTGTCTAGCATGGTTGTCCACGCTGTTGTCCATACTCAAGGCAACGCATAAAAATTTTTCTTCTTACACTCCTCCGTAAACGCTGGACGGGCATTAAGGCACTGCTCTCCAGCGTTTTTTTCTGCATCTGCTTCTGCGCACTACACATTTATCACCACGATTGTTCGGTCGTCTTCCGTGCGAGGCTGCCCAGTAAAACGCTGCACTTCCTCACTCAGGCGTTTTGCAAGGTCGGCAGGGTCGCAGAGGTCAGCGTGCAAGAGCGTTTTTACGCGCTCTATGCCAAATTCTTCGCGCTCTGCGTTCATGGCTTCTACAATGCCGTCCGTAAGCAAGACAACTTGGTCGCCGCGTTCATATCGCACGATTTCTGCCGTAAACTTCGCGTGTTTACTCAGCCCCAATGCCAACGACGGCGTGCGGTGTTCTTGCACCTGCACTGGGGCTTGCCCATTCGGCTCTGCTTGCTGGTTGCCCTGACTGCGCCGCAGTAGTGGCAAATGCCCTGCATGAACTATGGTGAGGGTCTGCTCGGCGGGACTAATCACAGCACACTGAAAACTCACAAACATAGACTTTTCCTTGTTTTCAAGCAGCGTTGTGTTCAGCGATGTGGTCAGTGCAACAAGGTCGTGTGTGTGTTGTAGGGCTGTTCGCACACCACTTTTGAGCATTGCCATCAGCACTCCCGCGCCCACATTATGCCCCGACACGTCGCCGATTGCCACAAACAGCTTCCCCTCTGGCAACTCCAGCACCTCAAAATAATCGCCGCCCACTTCTGCTGCCGTCTGTGTTTGGGCAACAACAGTATAGTCTGACCGCTCAAGCCGCACAGGTGGCAACAGCAACGTTTGAATACGCTGGGCAAGCGCAATCTCGGCATCAGCACGGGCTTTTTCGTTTGCTATAAAGCGTGTTACGCGGCGAAACAAACTTTCGGACACTAAAAATCCAACGAATACCGCCGTACCCACCACCACACGCTGCCAATCGGTGTTGCTATGCCAAGCTCCAAGGCTAGTGCCGGGAACTAATGATTGACCAATACGATAGCCATAATCGGCAGAAAAATACCCTTGCAGCGCACCGAGTACCATTAAAACAACGACATACATCTTTCGGTATCGTCGCAACGACGGAACAAGTACCCCCACAGCTAATAGACCTGCTACACCACCAGCATACACATACAACCCAATCAAAAGGTTGTTCGGCAAAGGGGTGAGCATCAAGTGAAAAACGCCTGCAAACGTGAAGGTAAAGATAAATAACGCCGTTGCCGCTCGTACTCGTTGGGGCAACGGCAAAGCAAAATAATGTTCATATGCTTTTAGAGGATTGGTAAAACTCTCTTTCAGCTTGTCCTTCAACTCACCCCAGATGTGCATAGAATTTTCCAATAGTGGTATCACAATACTCCTCTGAACACGCGAATATACGGCACAAACACCTTTTGAGATACAGCAAGCACGCACAAAGTCTGCGAAAAAATGTGTAAGTTTGACTACCGCCGCTCACAAACGCTGCGGCAATCTCCTCTTCTGACCAACATCATAGCGGCATGAAATTACACGCTTTGGGCGAGTTTATCGCTCTGGACTTTGAAACAACGGGCTTGCTGCCCGAAACGGATACCGTGATAGAAATCGGTGCAGTACACATCGTTGATGGCAAGGAAATACGCCGTTTTCATACCCTTGTCAACCCCGAACGCCCTCTTACACCAGAAATCAGCCAGCTTACAGGCATCACCAATGCTGACCTTCAAAACGCGCCCACGCTGGATGAAATTCGGGAAGAACTTTTGGCACTGCTTGACACCAAGCCAGTAATGGCGCATAATGCAGAGTTTGAGCGGAAATTTTTGCAGCACATTTTTGCTGAACATCATCCCCGCTACGCGCCGCCTGCACTGCTTGACACCAAAGACGTGCTTGCGCTCATGTATCCGCTTGCACCAAGTCTGGGTTTGGAACATTTCATCCGGCATTTTGGCTTACGGGATTACGAGCATCATCGAGGATTGCAAGATGCATTAGATATGCTGGATGTACTACGCTGTTTGGACATGGAACTTTCCAAGCCTGAATTTGCCTCGCTGTGTGCTATTGTTGAATACTGGTTTGGTGGCGAACAGGACTACCGAAACGGTACGCCCACCCTACCACCCCACCGTTGGGGCTGGGCACCGTTTTTTCAAGGGCGGCACAATGGAGCGCAATTGCCTGCATACCGCAATTTCAAAGAACTCTTCGGCAATGCCGAACGCAAAAAACTCTCCGAACAGCTTTCCAGCGCACCCGTCAAACTCAAAGACCCCGCTCTGTTTAGCAGCGTGTACACCAATTACCAGCTGCGTTCGGCGCAACAACAAATGGCAGAAAAAGCCGCCCGAACGCTCAACGATGGCGGTGTGTATGTGGTGGAAGCTGGCACGGGAACGGGCAAAACCCTTGCGTACCTGACCGCCGCGCTCTCGGCACTTTCCAGTGATGCCGAAACGCCCATTGTGATTTCCACCCACACCAAAGCCTTGCAAAATCAATTTTTGGAGCAGGAACTACCGCGTTTGCAGGCGTTGTTTGATGTGCCGCATCTTCGCGCCGTTTCGCTCAAGGGTATGAGCAATTACGCCTGCTTGCGGAAATTGAACGATATGCTGCCCGAAGACGAACGCTTGTTCCCTGCGGGGTCGCAGAACCTTTACGCTGGAGCGTTTTTGATGCGCTGGATAGAAGTTACCCGCGAGGGCGAATTGGAAGAACTCCCCCGCCCACTCTACGACTTCCCGCTTATCGAACGCGCAGCGAAAGAAGCCGCCGCCGATTACCGCGATTGTACTCGTCAAGAATGTGAATGGTATCAGCACTGCTTTTACTTCAAAAAACAGTGGGAGTCTTTGCCAGCACACATTTTGGCAGTGAATCACTCGCTGCTGATGACCTACCCAAAATCCTACCCCCAATTTGACCGTTTGATTGTGGATGAAGCCGATGAACTCTATGCGGAAGCTGTTGCTGCGTTCAGTAGCACAGTCTCGCACAATGCCTTGCAAGAACTTGTTCGTGCGCTTGCTTCGGAGCAAGGCGTTCTGGCAAGCGTCTATAAAACGGCAAATATTATAGCCCGCGACATCCGCAATGCCAACAAGAAACTCGACGCGCTGCCAAGCATGATGAACATTCTGAAGGCTGGACTGCGCCTTCAAGACACCCTTGCACGGCTCACGAGCATCATTGTCCCCTTGCGGGGCGACGAACACTACACACTCCAAGTTACGCTTGACGATGCAAAAATTATCACCGAACAACGCAGCCGTATCCTTGACGAAATCGAACAGTTGCGCGGAACGCTGTTTGAGATAGTTCAAGCGGGAGACCGCGTTGTCCGTGCTGCCGCGTTCGACTCCACAGAAGAAACCACGCCCGAACAACGTGAATTGGCATTCCGCTTGGAAGAAGGCTCAACAATGCTGAAAACGCTTGCGGCGTTTTTGGAGCAAAACACCACTCATGCTGCCATGTACATCCGCGCAGACCGTTTTGACTGGTCGTTTGTGGTTACACCCTACAATATTGGTGAGCTGTTCGCAGGTAGCATTCTTGCTGAACGATACGCAGCAGTGTTCACGTCGGCGACTATTTCAAACACCCGCGACATGAAAGATTTTCTGCGCAATATGGGATTAGAAGCCTTGCCCAACGACCTGCCTGTTTCTACAAGCCGCTTCAAATCGCCGTTTCCATACCGCAAGCACTCGAAGATTGTCTTTTTGAAGGGCTTTCCAAACAGTAATCATCCACAGTTTGCCGAACGGGCGGCGGAGTTTATTGCCTCAGCAGCACAAGCATTGAGCGGGCGAACACTCGTGCTGTTTACGAACAAACAACGTATGCAAGCCGTTCACAACGTGCTGTTTCCGCGTTTGCAGCACCTGAACATTGACTTGATTTCCCACGGCATTACCAATGCGTCGCAACACAAGTGCGTTGAGCAGTTCAAGTTCTCCGAAGCAGCAGTGCTGATGGGCGCACGGGGCTTGTGGAAAGGCGTGGACATTCCGGGTGATGATTTGCAGTGTTTGGTGCTGGAAAAAATGCCCTACGCTGTGCCAAATCCCTTCACACGGGGCTTGCAGGAAAACATAGTCGAGCGCTACCGCTTGGAAGCCTTGGAGCGCGGCGAGCAGCCCGACGCGCAGCGTTTGGCGCAGCTTGCATGGCACGAAGTGGACAAGCCATCTATGTTTCAAGCCTTTCGGCAGATGTTTGGTCGGCTTATTCGCACCGAAACCGATAAAGGCGTGATGTTCGTGCTGGATTCACAATTGCAGCAAGGCAATCTTTCCTCGCGCCACAAACAACTTTTGGAGCTGCTGCCAGACGTACCCTACATCCTGACCACTGCCGATAAAGCCTTGAGCGAATTAGATTTCCTTTTGGCATAGAGATTCGTAGAAAATTTAGCACGATTTTGAGTTTTCGTTCGTCTTTGGGGGGCGACGGACAAAACAATGACAAGAATACACTACTGTTGTGCTGCTTTTGGGAGAGATAATAGGTTTCGTGGTTTCGTAATTTGCAGATTCGCCGTAAACTTCTTCTTGCTTTTTCCTCAAGCCTTGTGGTGCTGGGGCTTCTGGGCGTTGTTAGCCTGCGCACTACCTCAACGCTCACACAAAGAACGTCATTACTGTACAGCGAACAAATGGTGCCATTGCAGTATTTGGATGAAATTTCCATCAACTTCCTCATGGCACGGGTGTATGTGCGTGATGCCGTCTATTACGCTCAACGCGGCGATGCCGCAGGCACGGCGCGGTTTCATGCTATTGCCGCAGAGTACCTTCGCAAAACTGAACAAGCCTCACAAACCTCAGCCACAGCAATAGCTATGGAAGAAATGGTTGCGACCATAGCCGAAAACACTCAGCAAGCTGCACGCGCTGCTAAGGAAGCCTCGCAAGTCAGCCAAGAAGCCCGCAAAAGCG
>Ga0272446_1007975_pt1 | contig 10285 bp, 9 predicted proteins | sample YNPCB0061_FD_194587 | JGI IMG/M metagenome (GOLD analysis project Ga0272446, IMG submission 194587) | Hot spring microbial mat communities from Yellowstone National Park, WY, United States - YNP-CB-006-1 | ecosystem: Environmental > Aquatic > Thermal springs > Hot (42-90C) > Sediment | place... | reverse complement strand
GGCCAGTGCGCCGAGTTGCCGGCTCAGGTCCTCAATGCGCTCGCCGCGGGCGTCCCGCTCGGCCGCGGCCGCCTGGTGCGCCTCGCGTGCCTGTGCGAGCTGCGCATCGAGCGACTTTGCCCAGGCGACGGTGTCCTCGTGCTCGGCTATGGCGCGGGCCAACGCATGACGCGTGCGCGTCAGCTCGGCATCGACCGACTGCGCCCAGCGCGCAACCTCCTGGTGGCGGCGGATGGGGTCATGGACCTCGGACAAAGCGATCGACGGCCGAGCCAGCGCGAGGTCGGGCCTGCGGTTGCTGCAGACGGCAACGAAGTAGACGATGTCCGGCAGTCTTGCGGTCCGCTCGGCGATGCCGCCATCGCCGTCGGTCAGAGCCTGGTAGTCGGCAGGGCTGCTGTCAGCCGGCAGTATGGCGGAGCCGGCAACCATGCGCTGGCCGAAGTAGGTCACGTGACGGAAGCGGCTGCGCAACAGCGCGTCGAGTTCCGCATGATCGAGTTCCTTAACATGGAATTCGTTCATGTGCTCGCGCTGTGCGCGGTAGACGGGTCGGTTGGGCGAGGAAATGACGAGCATTCCGTCGGGTCGCAGCACCCGGACGATCTCGTCGAGCATTGCGTCCTGCGCGGCGAGGTGCTCGATCGTCTCGAACGAAACCACGACGTCGCAGCAGCGCGCGGGGCAGGGCAGCCGTTCCGCGCTGCCTTCAAGGAATACGAGGTTTTCGTACGCGGCGTACGCGGCCCGCGCATGTGCCACCACCTCGGGCGAGACATCGATGCCGGTGACGCGCGTGGCCACACGGGCAAGCATTGCCGAGCCATAGCCCTCGCCGCAGGCCACGTCGACCACGGTCCTGCCCCGGCACAGCGGCACCGCCCATGCGTAGCGGTGCAGGTGTTCCAGGCGGATCTCGCCGCCTTGCGCCGGAACGTAGCGTTCACCAGTGAAGGGCAGCGCGGCAGCCGGCGCGGCAGACGGCACCGTGACCGCATTGGGCTTACCTCGAGCGGGCGCACTCAAAACGCACCTCCAGCTGCGTACTCGGCCAGGTGGCGTGCGGCGATCTGCGCCTCTGTGGGCACGCCGAGCCGCCACCTCACGTAGGCCGGGTCGAAAAGCAGCGTCCACGGCACCAGGTAGCAGAGGAAGAAGAACCTCAGCGCCGCGGCTTGTTCCCAGGTTCCTCCGGCACTTCGGGCGATGTGAACATAGGGGCTGTCGCCGAGCGCCTCGACCGGCCGGCCGGCGAGCAGCGCCTCCGCACCCACGCCCGAGTTGATGGTCAGGATCCGCTCGCAGCGATTGATGAACTCGACGCTTCCGGGGCTGTGGTCCACGGCGAAGGCGCCGCCGGGCAACGGCGCGGAGCGGTTCGGGTGGTTGCGCACCAGCAAGCGGGACGGGGCGCTGCAACGCGCTAGCGCGAGCGAGAGCAGCCTGGCGTTGTCGTAGCCATTGGCGTAAGCGACCAGGTTGGAGTCGTCGTCAACCTGCAAAGGCACGCCCAGTTCGAACTCGGGCTCGGGAGCGCATCCGACCGGCTGCGTCGCGAGGAGCCGCATCAGATCCTCGCGCGAGTATTCGGGAAGCTTTTTCACCTCCCCGCTACGGCATGCGCGGCGGAAGCGCTCCTCACTCTCGGTGCCGCCGTTCACGCCCGCCGCATCGAGGTAGACCGTCTGGCGGAACTGCGGCAGGCGAAGCGGGCCGAGTTCCCAATGCAGCAGCGGACGCCCGAGCGTGGCGGCCGCACGGCGCAGCGCGAGGCAATTGTTCCAGACGAAAATGGCCTCGAATCGCTCGCCAAGGGCACGCTCGCGGGCCTGTACGGCGTCTTGCAGCCACTGCTGCAAAGGTTCGTCCTCCTCCAGAAGAAAGTGACGCCAGGGACCGACGCCGTCTTCGCCAAAGCGCCGCCGCATCGACTCGACCCAGCGATCCGGCACCAATTCCACGTACAGCGCGTCGAGTTCGCTGCGCGCGGGAACGCGGTACCCAAGGGCGGCCTGCGCCTGAGCCGAGAATTCCCAGCGGCCTGCCTGCGCAAAGATCTGCGGCGAGGCGAGATAGTCCCCGGACAGGAAAAACACGGCCTGCCTGCCAAGCTGATTTGCCAGCCGGTAGAAGACCCAGAGCAGCGGCGCGGCAAGGCCACGCAGCGGGAACGGATGCAGGAAGACGGCGAACATGCTTCGCGAGGCATCCGAAGGTCACGCCGTCGTTCGAATCTTCACCGGTGCGAATGCCACGCCCACCTGCTGGCGCGAAGACGCGACCGTGAAGCGCTTGACCGGCCAGCGCTGGTCGAGCTCCTCTCTCCCCGCCCCACCGACGGCAGCCAGTCCGCAGAACAGCAGATACTCGCCCGCCGCCAGCGGCATCTGGAACTCGTAGACGATCTCGTTGGTCCCCGGGCGCAGAACGATGTCGACGCCGGCGTAGACGTTGTTGTCCCCCCAGAGGTCGCCGGAGTCGGCCCGGCGCGCCGAGACGCCAAGGGCCACGTTGTCGATCCGCTCGGCCGCCAACAGCGAAAAACGCAGCACGCAGCGCCTCCCGGCGATCAGGATCGGATCGTCGGCAGTTGCGAAGTCGCTCTGCGCCAGCACCACCTGCTTGATGATCGCGCGATGGGTGCCAAAGCGCTGCTCGCCGAGTGCATGCTCGCGGGAGCTCAGCGCGAAGTCGGCGAGTTCCTGCCGGCAGGGAATGCGACCGGCACCGCCCGCGCTGGAGCGGTCGTCCGCCGCCGCGTCGGCGCGGGCCATGCCGCGCAGGAGCCGCTCGTAGTCGGCGACGACCGACAGCAGGTCGCGATCGTCGCGCAGCAGGCGGCCACGCTCCAGCAGGATGGCCCGGTCGGCGTGCTCGAGCACCGTGCCCATCGCGTGGGTGACCATCAGGATCGTCACGCCGCGCGCCTTCAGCTCGTCAAGCCGGCGGAAGCACTTGTACTGGAAGGCGATGTCGCCAACCGCAAGCGCCTCGTCGACGATCAGGACGTCGGGCTCGACCTGGACCGACACGGCGAACGCCAGGCGCATGTACATGCCGCTCGAATAGGTCTTTACCGGCTCGTGCACGAAGTCGCCGATCGCGGCAAATTCCAGGATGGCCGGCAGGCGCTCGTCGATCTGCTGCCGCGTCAGGCCGAGCAGCGATCCGTTCAGATAGACGTTCTCGATGCCGGTGAACTCGGGGTTGAAGCCAGCGCCGAGCTCGAGCAGCGCAGCGACACGGCCCGCCACTAGCACCCGCCCTCGCGTCGGCTCCAGCGTGCCCGCGATCAGCTGTAGCAGGGTCGACTTACCGGATCCATTGCGGCCGATGATCGCCACCGTCTCGCCGCGGCCGACCGAGAAGGTCACATCGTCGAGCGCCCAGAAATCGCGGCCGTAGCGCGGCGGCGCCTTGCCGAACGCCGCCGCGATCCGCCGCCCCAGGGCCTGCTTGAGGCGGTCACTAGGCTTGCCGTAGATCGAGTAGCACTTGCCGAGCGCCTCGACCTCGATGACCCGGTCAGATGACATCGGCGAATCCGGCGCGGGTTCGCTGGAACCACCAGAGGCCTGCTGCGGCCAGCAGGCCGGCGGCCGCGTATTGCCCAAGCAGCGCGAGCGCGTCTGGCCAACGGCCCCAGATAAGGACGGCGCGCGACGCTTCCACGTAGTAGGTGAGCGGGTTGGCCCGTATCAACGGCTGGAAGCTCTCGGGCACTGCTGACAGCGGGTAAAAAATGGGCGAAAGGAACATCAGCAGAAGCACGACGATACCAACGCTTTGGCCGATGTCGCGCAGATAGACGCCGAGCGACGCCAGCACCCAGGTCGCGCCGAGCACGCCGATCAGAAACGGCGCGAGCACGAAGGGCAGCGCGATCGCAGTGAGCGGCACCTGTCCCCAGACCAGCACCGAGGCGATGAGAAAAACGCCAAGGCTGATCAACGCATGAAACAGCGCCGCGCACAGGGTGACCACCGGCAGAACCTCGAGCGGAAAGACAACCTTCTTTACGAAGTTCGCATTGTTCAAAATCAGCATGGGTGCGCGGCTCACGCACTCCGCCATGAGTGCATGATAAATCAGCCCGACGAACAGGATCAGCGCGAACTCGGCCTGGCTCTCGCTTGCTGCGGACCCGCCCCAGCGAGCGCGGAAGACCACCCCGAATACGAACGTGTAGGCCACCAGCAACAGCAGCGGGTTGAAGAACGACCAGGCGAGGCCGGCCACCGACCCGCGATAGCGGCCCACGACTTCGCGTCGCGTAAGCTCGATCACGAGTTGGCGGTGACGCCAGATCCCCGCGAGGGCGCGCAGCGGATTGGTGTTGACTGCGCTCACACAGGCACTTCGTCGAGGCAGAGGGACAGGCCGACGCGCCAGTCAGGCAGGGCGAGGCCGAATCGTGCTTCGAGGCTATCACCCCCCAGACGCGAATTGGAAGGCCGGCGCGCCGGCGTCGGATAAGCGCTCGACGGAATCGGCAGCAGCGAGGTCGCCTTGATCGGTCGACCGGCCTTGCGCGCGCCGTCGATGATGGCGGCGGCAAATCCGTGCCACGTCGTCGCGCCAGCGGCGGTCAGGTGCGCGACGTCCGACCTGAACGCACCACGGCGCCGCTCCGCAAGTGCACCGGCGATGACGTGGGCGGTCGCGTCAGCGATCAGGCGCGCCGAGGTCGGTGCGCCCCACTGGTCGTCGACGACCCGCAGTTGCTCGCGCTCGGCGGCGAGCCGCAGCATCGTCAGCAGGAAGTTGCGCCCACGCGCGGCGAACACCCAACTGGTGCGCAGGATCAGGTAGTCGCCCCCGGCGGCGGCGACCGCCACTTCGCCCGCCCGCTTGGAGCGGCCGTAAGCTGACAAGGGCGCCGGCGTGTCGGCAGGTTGCCACGGCTCGCTACCGGCGCCGTCGAACACGTAATCAATCGAGTAATGCAGCACGAGTGCCCCTCGCCGAGCGGCCCAGGTGGCGATCACGCCCGTGACTCGCTGTTGATGCGCGTGGCCAGCGCCTCCTCACTCTCCGCCTTGTCGAGTGCGGTGTAGGCAGCGGCATTGACAATGACATCGGGGGTGAGTTCGTCGAGCTTCGCCGCCAGCGTTTCCGGCCGCGCGAGGTCGAACTGCGCGCGGTCGACCGCGATGACGTCGCCGAGGCACTGCAGGCTGCGCTGCACTTCCCAGCCGACTTGGCCGTACTTGCCGGTGACGAGAATCCGCCTCACCCGTAGACCTCCGCTTGGCTGAGCAAGGGCGCATCCGCATCTTTGCCCGCGAGCTTTGGCGTGGCGCCGCAAAGCGGCCAGCCGATCGCCAGCGTCGGGTCATCCCAGCGCAACGAACGGTCGTGCTGGCCGATCCAGTACTCGGTCGTCTTGTAGAGGAAATCTGCGTACTCGCTAACAACGAGGAACGCATGTCCGAACCCGGGCGGAACCCACAGTTGCCGCTTGTTCTCCGCCGTCAGCTCGACGCCGACCCACTTGCCGAAGTTGGGCGACGACTTGCGCAGGTCGACCGCCACGTCGAACACCGCGCCGCTGACCACCCGCACCAGCTTGCCCTGCGGTTTGACCACCTGGTAGTGGATGCCGCGCAGCACGTTCTTCACCGAACGCGAGTGGTTGTCCTGCACGAACTGCACATCCAGACCAGTCGCTTCGCGGAAGGTCTTGGCGTTCCAGCTCTCCATAAAAAAGCCGCGCTCGTCCTCGAACACCTTGGGTTCGAGGATCAGCACTTCCGGCAGTGCAGTTGGGGTGACCGTCATGCTGAGGGTTGCCGTTTGTGTATGAGGCTCGCGAGGTGCACCGACTTCGCTTCTAGCATCAATGCCGATGGATGCTTCTCCTCGGCATCGGGGGCTTGAGATCCCTCGCTACGCTCGGGATGACAAATGGCGAGACGCTCGGGATGACAAATGGCGAGACGCTCGGGGAGACAGGAGAAGAGGCGCTCAAGTTGAAATCGTGAGTGCCACATGGGCGCGCCACGATCGAACCGGCCGATCGGCCGCTGGCTTGATGCATTTCGACGAGATCGGTGTGGTTGCCGTTCATGCGGTCGGCCGTACGATTTTTTCCCGCAGCATGCGCAGCAGGTACTGGCCATATTCGTTCTTCGCCAGCGGCGCGGCGAGCCTTTCGACCTGCTCGGCATCGATCCAGCCAAGCCGGTAAGCGATCTCCTCCGGGCAGGCGATCTTCAGTCCCTGGCGTTTTTCGATCGTCTCGATAAAGTGGGCGGCTTCGAGCAGCGAGTCGTGCGTGCCGGTGTCCAGCCAGGCGGTGCCACGGCCCATGACTTCGACCGTCAGTGCATTGGCCTGCATGTACAGTTTATTGACGTCGGTGATTTCGAGCTCGCCTCGTGCGGAGGGTTTGATCGACCCGGCGATGTCGAGCACCCGGTTGTCGTAGAAGTAAAGCCCCGTCACCGCATAGCTGGAGCGCGGCTGCCTGGGCTTTTCTTCGATGCTGACCGCGCGGCCGTGACCGTCGAACTCGACCACACCGTAGCGTTGCGGATCGTTGACGTGGTAGGCAAATACCGTCGCTCCGTGCTCCCGCGAGTTGGCGCGCTGCAGCGCCTGCTCGAGATCGTGGCCGTAGAAGATATTGTCGCCGAGAATCAACGCCGCCGGATCGCTGCCGACGAACTCGCGGCCGAGGATGAAGGCCTGCGCCAGCCCGTCCGGCGAAGGCTGGACCTTGTATCGGATGTTCATGCCCCACTGGCGGCCGTCGCGCAGCAGTTCCTCGAAGCGTGGCGTGTCGCTCGGCGTGGAAATCACCAGCACGTCGCGGATGCCCGCGAGCATCAGCGTGGTCAGCGGGTAATAGACCATCGGCTTGTCGTAGATCGGCAGCAATTGCTTCGAGACGACCTGCGTGACCGGATACAGCCGCGTGCCAGAACCGCCGGCAAGGATGATGCCTCTGCGTTTCGATGCCACTTCTTCGCTCCCCCATTGCGCCCGCTACGCCGTTGAGTCACCGCGTTCTCACGTTGCGAAACCGTACTGGCTGCTGACCCATTGACGGTACCTGCCGTCGCGCACACGCTGCGCCCATTGCGGATTGTCCAGGTACCAGCGTACGGTCTTGCGCAGGCCGGTTTCGAACGATTCGGTCGGCTGCCAGCCAAGTTCGCGTTCGATCTTGCGGGCGTCGATCGCGTAGCGGCGGTCGTGGCCGGGGCGGTCCTTTACGAAAGCGATCTGCTGCGCATAGGAGCCGCTCGCCCGGGGGCGCAGATCGTCCAAAATGGCGCAGATCGCTTGCACGACCTCGATGTTCTGCATTTCGTTATTGCCACCGATGTTGTACGTCTCACCGGGTCGGCCGCGCGCCAGTACCGAACGAATCGCGTCGCAGTGATCGCCGACGTACAACCAGTCGCGCACGTTGCGCCCGTCGCCGTAGACGGGCAGCGGCTTGCCGTCGAGCGCGTTCAGGATCATCAACGGGATCAGCTTCTCGGGAAACTGGAACGGACCGTAGTTGTTGCTGCAGTTGGTGGTCAGCGTCGGCAGTCCGTAAGTATGGTGATAAGCCCGTACAAGGTGGTCGGAGGCGGCCTTCGAGGCCGCGTACGGGCTGTTAGGCGCGTACGGTGTCTGCTCAGAGAAGGCGCGATCGTGCGGGCCCAACGAACCGTAAACCTCGTCGGTTGAGACGTGCAGAAAGCGGAATCCTTCGCGATCGGCACTCGGAAGCTCGCTCCAATACGCGCGTGCAGCCTCAAGCAGCGCGAAAGTGCCGTTGACGTTGGTGCGCACGAACTCGGCTGGTCCGAGAATCGAGCGATCGACGTGGCTCTCTGCGGCAAAGTGCAGCATCGCCCGCGGGCGATGCCGACGCAGCAGCGCGAGCACGGCTTCGCCGTCGCAGATGTCCAGCCGCTCGAAGAAGACCGCTGGATCGTCGATAACCCGTGACAGATTCTCGAGGTTGCCGGCGTACGTCAGCTTGTCAATGACCAACACCGGCTCGCGGCCCTGCGCGACCCAGTCGAGCACGAAATTCGAGCCGATGAAGCCCGCGCCGCCTGTTATGAAGATCATTGTTCTTCCGCTGGAACGGCAGCGATTTTAGCGAGTGCTGCAGTCGGGTTCAGTTGCGAACGATTCTCCTGTCGGTTGGCCGCACGGTGGTGACTGGAGCTTGTCTTTCGTCAGGCAGGCAGTCGAGCCCCGGCTCATTCAGTGACGGCGCGGCGCAGATTCGCCGCAACGGAACGTTTCGCGGGCCCCTTGAGTCGTGCCGGTGCGGCCGGCTGCACCACGTCAATGGGATGCGGCACAGATGGCCGCGGCGGATAGAATTGGCAGCGTTCCACCGTGCCAAGTGCGCGATGGGCTTGGCGCCTATTAAGCGTTACGCAGTCTCGTGGTACCGCCATCGCGCATGTCCGATTCGCCTTCGCTGCTGCGGGTTTTGTCGTCCCCAGCGACCCGAGGGATCTCCGCGTCGGGAGCCGCCGGGCTTGCCCGCCTTTGGCTCGGGATGGAAAGAGCTGCGGCTACGCCGGTCAGTAGGCGGGCGTCATGAGAATTCGTAACCCGCCATTGGATCGTGGTTCGGTGCACGGAATGAAAGGTTACGACGGCTCATTGAACCAGAAAATGGTGTCTGACCCCGATTATTTGAACCCCGCCCATCTGCTGTGACGTTCTTTGCACAAGCCGCGCTTGGCTGCTTCCTGACCGCACTGCTGATCGTCTGGCTGCGCCGGCCGGCCGAGCGCTTTGGCCTAATCGATCATCCAGGCGGCCGCAAGCGCCACGGCGACATCGTTCCGCTAACCGGCGGCATTGCTATGACGGTTGGGTTCTTCGTCGCGCTGGCGACGTCGTTTCCTGCGCTCGGCGCCTACCACGTCCTGTTCGTATCAATGGCCGTGCTCGCGACGATCGGCGTGCTCGACGATCTGGGCGAGGTCTCGCCGCGAACCAAACTCGGAGTGCAGGTGTTGGCAGCCGTTTTGATGACTTCGTGGGGCAATCACTTTCTGACTTCGCTCGGAGATCTGTTCGCACGCGGTCCGCTCGTATTGAACAACTGGGCAATCCCTCTGACGGTGTTCGCGACAGTTGCTGTGATCAACGGGATCAACATGTTCGACGGGCTCGACGGACTGGCCGGCGGACTGGTCGCGGTGATGCTTGCCTTCTTTGCGGGCTTTGCGTGGTGGCTGGCCGACGTCAACGCGTTGAAGCTGCTCGTCGTGCTGCTCGGAGCTGTTGCGGGATTTCTGCTGTTCAACGCGCCGCACCCTTGGCGCGGGCGTCGCCGGACCTTTATGGGTGACACAGGCAGCCTGGTTCTCGGCTTCGTGGTTGCCTGGTTCTCGATCGATTTGACGCAACGGCCGGGCGCGGCCGTACCCCCGGTGGTCATGCTATGGGTCGTCGGCGTCGTACTCTTTGACCTGTTTACGGTAACGGTCCGGCGGCTGATACGTCGCCGCGATCCAGCAGCACCCGACCGGGCACACATCCATCACTTGCTCCTGCGGCGGGGCTACACGGCACGGGAAACGTTGCTGATCCTTTTGACCGTCAACGCATTGCTCGGCGTTATCGGAACCACTGGCTGGTCCGTCGGCATGCCCGAGTACGTGCTGTTCGCAGCCTTCATCGTGCTCGGCGTCCTGTACGTCGCGATCTTTTTGTTTCCTGCCCGCTTCATGCGGATCGCGCGCGAACGATCGCAGCGAGCGCATTGATGTTCGGCCTGCAGCCCTGCCGAACCTTTGGCGCTTAGACGTGCGATCAGCCGATCACCATAAACCCAGCGACCGGACTGTCATCCGGGAGCGCGCGCCGAAGCGCCGGGCAGTCTGTGGCAGTCGTCGCGATCAGTCCGTCCCTCGACACGGGAGACGGGTGAAACTCTTTGCATTCGTCACTGCAAATCGGCTCGAGCCGTGCGCCCCTTTCCACACGACCCTTCATGATTCCAAGCTGGAGGCGAGGAACCTCATCCGCTTGCCACGCCGAGATCCCTCCCCCGGCTCGGAGGCCGGGGTCGGGATAACAGCGCTACGTCATTCCGGATCGCCGTGCCTTCGTAATTCCGAGCCCTCCACGCCTTCGTCATTCCGAGCCGTCCCCGCCTTCGTCATTCCGAGCCGAAGGCGAGGAATCTCAGCCCTTCGAACGCCGAGATCCCTTCCCCGGCTCAAAGCCGGGGTCGGGATGACAAGGGGCCGCCCGCGATCACAGCGGATCGCCCGAGAACACGGCGAGCGAACCGGGATGAGAACAGGTC
>Ga0272446_1007974_pt1 | contig 10287 bp, 7 predicted proteins | sample YNPCB0061_FD_194587 | JGI IMG/M metagenome (GOLD analysis project Ga0272446, IMG submission 194587) | Hot spring microbial mat communities from Yellowstone National Park, WY, United States - YNP-CB-006-1 | ecosystem: Environmental > Aquatic > Thermal springs > Hot (42-90C) > Sediment | place... | reverse complement strand
CCGCCGCTCCCTGGCCCTCCCCCCACGGAAAAATCATTATTCTCTTTGCAGAGCAAAGGGCATAATCGGATTTCGGTTTATGAATTTGCGGTTGAGTTTTTCCAGGAAATGTTTGACCAGGATGGGGATGTCCTCCCGCTTCTGCCTCAAGGGCGGCAGATAAATGGGCACGGTGAACAAGCGGTAATAAAGATCATCCCGGAATTTACCTTGCCGCATGGCCTTCTTCAGGTCCACGTTGGTGGCCGCGATGATCCTGGCCTCCAGGGGGATTTTGCGGGTGCCGCCTACCCGCATGAAGGCCTTTTCTTCGCCTTTTCTTCCAGCACCCGGAGGAGCTTGCCTTGGAGTTCGGGCTTGAGATCGCCGATCTCATCCAGGAACAAAGTACCCCCCTTGGCCGCCTCAAAGCGCCCCATCTTAGTGGCCACGGCTCCGGTGAAGGCTCCCCGCTCATGCCCGAATAGCTCCGATTCCAAAAGATTATCCGGGATGGCCGAACAATTTACCGCCACAAAGGGGCCTTTTTTCCGGGGGCTGTGGAGATGAATGGCCCGGGCCACCAATTCCTTGCCGGTCCCGGATTCTCCCTGGACGAGGACGTTGGAGTCCGACGCGGCAATGATGGGGAGACTGTGGATGATTTCCTGCATCCGGGGGCTCACCCCCACAATATCTCCAAAAATATAGTTTTCCAGTTTATCGGTTTCCGCTTCGGGGCAAACCAGCTCGTGGAAGGTCTCAATTCCGCCTAAAACCTTGTTATTCGCCTTCCTGACCTGGGAGGTGTTGATTAAAATAAGTTTTTTGAAGCCAGGCTTGGTAATAATTTCCACTTCCCGGTCCAGGATGATCTCGCCGGTGCTCATGGTGATCCGCATGGGGCAATTCTTGTGGCACAGATCGCTTTGAAAGATATCCCAGCAGAACTTGCCAGCACTTCTTCCCGCCTGAACCCGGTTATCTGCTCGGCGGTGCGGTTGAAGTAACCGATTTGCCAGCGGGTATTGATCAGAAAAACCCCCTCCGGGAAGCTACCCAGAACATCGCCGTGATCTAGTCCCATAAATTTAAGGTAAGGCGGCAACTCAGTACTGTCGCTGGTCCTGGGCTTACTATGGCTAAAGCTCTCCAGACCGGTTAAGGGAGACATGGCTCAATCCTCCGGACTGCCATTCATGTCTGCTAGATTATTGCCAGACCGATTTAGCAGGTTCTCTGCCGGCCTCCGGCCGGGGAGCAGCGTTTTTGCTTGAGGAAACCTGCCACGTGAGGCAGGATGAGGATGGTATGGCGCGCCCGCTGCTTCAGGATATTTCGCTGTTAAAGTTGTCCACAGACACTCTGTCTCGGTCCTGGTTCGGCCTTTCAAGAAAAGGCCGGGCAACGGGGAGTCATAATAAGCCTGCACCAAGGATCCTCTTGGGGAAAGTTCTAGAATTCACAACCTCTAATATGTTTAATAGCAATTTCCATACCAAATTCAAGTAATTATTTTTACCGGAGTCACTCTGAGGCTTCAGCTTTGCAAAAGTATGAAAAAATGACAGGGTGGGCCTCCGTGCCCGCCATTCGGGAAGCCAGGCGCGCGCCTGAGACCAGTTTATGGTCAGAGGGGCAAAGAAATTAGCCGCAGGCTTTATAGCCGGCGCTGGGCTCGGCAAGCGGGGCTCACCGGGAAAATTGCTTGTTTAATGGCGCCTTGTTATGAGACCTTCTGGAAAAATGAGTGCTGCAAGCAAGACAGACACAGAGCTGGGCCGTCAGGCGCCTTGGACTGGCGGCTAAGAAGGCCAACCATCGATGGCGGTGCTTACACCTTTACGAACACGCCCAGTTCAATAACCCGGTCATAGGGAATTTCCAGGTAGGAGGTGAGGGGCATGGCGTTGCGCGTCAGGAAATCAAAGATCTTGGCCCGCCACAGGGGCAACCCCAGCTCCTTTACCGGGACGACGTTCTCCCGGGCCAGAAAAAAAGAGGTTTCCTTCATATCCAACTCCAGGCCCTGCGACTTGAGCCGCCGAAAAATTTGGTTCATGTTCAGCGGCTCCATAAAGCCATGACGGGCTATGACCCGGAAGAAGTTCTGACCCAGATCCTTTATCTCCACCTGTTTCCTTAGCCACACCCGGGGCTCATTTTCAGTTATGATCGTCAGGAACAAGACCTTGTCGTGCAGCACCTTGTTGTGCGCCAATTGATACAGCAGGGCCGGAGGAACGCCCTCGAGGTTGCCGGTAAGAAAAACCGCAATGCCCGGCACCCGCAGGGGCGGGTTTCGTTTGAACCTAAATTTTGCAAGTGCCCTTTGATTTGAGCAAAGGTGAAGAATTTTTCAAAAAATAGTATGGGTGCTGAGCCGGTTCAGGGGAAATATCTCCCCTTCTTAGCCAAGTGCCGGACATTTTCAGACAACGTCTTTAAAATCCAGCTTGATTTAGGTCCTCAGGGCAAACATCTAGTGAGCTGTTCCACCCTTGAGCTATTTTATCCTGCTAAGCCGTCTTATTTAGGCCCAGCAGAGGGCCGACAGGGAACTTTCCAGGTGTTCCCACTGATCTTTGAAAAACCAATCCCGGGGTAGTTTCAATATCCAGCGGCGGCCACTGGTGATCAATCGGGCCGGTGCCTTGAGGAGCCAGGCTCGGATGGTGTTGGGTTCCTGGCGCAACCCCTGCTTGATGGTGAGCCAGACCATCCAGACCAGCAGATTGTAGGCCAGGATGCAGGTCTGAAACATGGCGGAGTTGGCCCAAAAATCCTGGCTCAGGATACTGCCCGCGGCCATTTGGTTTTTGCACCATTCGATCCAGTTCTCACTGGTCGCACGTTTCCCATAAAATTTATGGGCTTTCCAGGGGGTAAGGTCGAGGCTGGTCACAGAGCAAAAGAACTCATAGTGGGGTTGAGGAAATAAGCGCCCCTCGGTGTCTTCTTTGACCAACCGGCGCACCGCCACCAACCGACGGACTCGTGTCCAGCCGTGGCAGGCGTAAGTAAATTCGGTGCATTCCTAACCGGGTTGGCGGCGCACGGGCCGCCAGGATTGCACCATCAGGAGTTTTGCCAGGCCCTTAAAGCTGGCTTTGAACAGGTATTCATCTTGATGTTCTTCAATAACATCCAGGTTGCGACCGCAGAAAAAGCCGCTGTCGCCACGAAAGATGATTTTCCAGATCCGTTTGGGCAGGCGGCTGTAACACTCTTTGATGAACTCCGAGGCGCCGTTGCCCGTATAGGCGTCGCCGCAGCGGAACCAATGGTGGAGGCACTCGCGGTTTTCGGCGAGAAAACAGAACACGGGATGGTAGCTTTTTTGGCCTTTTTTATGGGGGTTGTAGCCCTTGGCGGCACCCTCCTGGGAGCCATAAACGCCCCGCACGGAGGAATCCAGGTCCAGCGTTACCCGGCCTACCCATTGTTTTGACCAGACCTTGCGCCGGGCCTCGTTTTCCGCCTCAGACAACTCATTGCAATGGCGATGCTGGAATAACTTGAATATGCGTCCCAGGGTAGAGTGATGGGGAAAGTTATCCCAGTTACATAACTGACGGATCACCGTATCGGTCTTCAAGAGCAACATGTGACTGAGATGTTTGACGCCACTCAAGGCGCCCAACATCAGCATGATGATGGCGGTGGGCACATTATACTTGGCGTTTTCGCCTCTCGATATAGAAATATGACGTTCTAAGATGTTTTGTATCCTAAGTTTCTTGGCAAACCGCCCGAGGTGTACCAAACCAGCATTGCCAGTGAGCTTATTATCGGTAAATTCAACCCTAAAAGGTTTCACCTGAAAAGTGCCTCCAATTTGAGGTTTTGGAGACATATTATACTGTAAAATCAATTAGTTGTCGTGGTTTTTTATCGTTTAATTGCATTTTTTAGGTTCCTTCCAAGTCCTCCTAACCGTTCTTTTCCGCTTCCTGGGTGGTTGGCTTGGTTTTCACAAAAAACAACCTTGCAAGAATTTGTCAATTTCGTACCCATCGCCTTCCCTGAAGGTCCCGATAGGATTGATTTCTATAAGGTATTGGCCTAATATCGAATTGACAATCCTCTATGATTAATTAAGGTCTTCTTTTTAGGAGCAGATCTTGAGGAATTTGGAGTATGTCCCAGGAACCCTCGTCCATGTCAGGGGCCGAGATTGGGTAGTTTTGCCAACCCAGGAAGCGGATGTCCTCAGGCTGCGGCCACTTACTGGTGGTGATACTGCTGAAATCGGCCTTTTCCTTCCCATTGAATCAGATTCTGTCTCCTCCACCTCCTTTTCGCCACCAGATTGCAGAATTACAGGCGATGCCACCGGCAGCCTGATCCTTTTTGACGCCACCCGCCTCAGTCTCAGGTCCAGCGCCACCCCTTTTCGCTCTTTGGGCCGCTTATCGGTAGTTCCACGTCCCTATCAATTCGTCCCCCTCATCATGGCCTTACGCCTGGATCCGGTGCGTCTGCTGGTCGCCGATGACGTGGGGGTGGGAAAGACCATTGAAGCGGCCATGATCGCCAGGGAGCTCCTGGACCGCGGTTTGGCCAAGAGACTGGCGGTCATCTGCCCGGCCCACCTCTGCGATCAGTGGGAGATGGAGTTGCGAGAGAAATTTGGATTTGAGACGGCAGTGATCCAACCTTCCAGAATTGCCCGCCTGGAGCGGAACCTGCCTCGGCAGGATCTTAGCATCTTCCGGTATTATCCCCACTTGGTGGTCAGCATTGATTTCATCAAGTCGGACAGACACCGTGGCCATTTCCTCCAGAATGCGCCTGATCTGGTCATTGTGGACGAAGCTCACATGGCAGCCCGCCCCCGGGGGGAGCAGCGGTTGCAGCACCAACGTTACGCTTTTCTGAGAGACCTGGCATCCGACCCAAGCCGCCACCTGCTTTTGGTCACCGCCACCCCCCACAGCGGCATTGAGGAAAGTTTCCGCTCCCTGCTGGGTCTGATAAACCCTGATTTCGACCTTGACGAATCCGGCCCGTCGCGGGAACTGGAACGCAAAGTGCTCCTTCCTCATGTGGTGCAACGCCGACGCCGGGACTTGGAACGTTGGCTGGGTGCAGAAACCCCCTTTCCAGAAAGAGACCCCAGTGAGGTCAGGTATACTTTATCTGATCCGTACCGTGGTCTGTTCAATGAGGTTTTGGTCTACTGCCGGGAAACCGTGGAATCAGGGCAAGGACTCCGGGTGCAGCAGCAGCGCGTCCGCCATTGGGCCGCGATCGCCTTGCTTCGCTGTGTACTTTCCAGCCCTGAGGCCGCGGTCGCGGTCCTTAGTGAGCATGCCCGGCGCAAGGGCTTTGGAGAGGAAATCATCTACGAGACCGCCGAAGAGGTGGATCAGGTTTATCGGCCCCAAGTTCTTGACACTTTGGGTGAAGAAGATGCCGGTGACTATGCCCCCAGCGCTCCCGTAGAAGATTCCGAGGCACATCTGAGTGACACGGAGAGAAGGCGCCTCTCCCAATTCCTCAAAACTGCCCAGAGATTAAAAGGTCCCAATAACGATCACAAGATGGCCGCAGTCTCCCAGATTGTGCGAAATCTCTTGCGGGAGGGCTATCGTCCCATTGTCTTTTGTCGCTTTATCCCTACTGCCAAGTACTTAGAGACCTGGTTAATGCAAATTTTAGGCGCTGAGTTTCCGGTTTTGCGGGTAATTGCGGTAACCGGCGAGATCGGTGACGAAGAGCGGCGGGCCCGGGTTGAGGAACTGGTCAATGATCCCACCAGAGTGCTCGTAGCCACGGATTGCCTGAGCGAAGGGATCAACCTCCAGGATCATTTTGATGCTGTGGTTCATTATGATCTACCCTGGAATCCTAACCGTCTGGAGCAGCGGGAAGGCCGGGTGGACCGCTTCGGCCAACGTCGCAGCACTATCAAGACGGTTCTCTTATATGGAGCGGATAACCAGGTCGACCTGGTGGTTCTTGATGTCTTAATCCGCAAGGCCAAGACTATCCGCGATCGTTTAGGCATCACGGTCCCGGTGCCGGCCCAGGCGGAACAGGTGATCCAGGCTGTGGTGGATAGTGTGCTCCTGCGTCGGCCTAGCCGGGGAGTGCAGCTCCAATTAGAGTTTACCGACCCTGAGGTCAGCCGTCTCCATGCCGAATGGGAGGCCGCCGCTGATCGGGAAGGTAAACAGCGGGCCTTCTTCTCCCAGCATGGCATTCAGCCGGAGGAAGTTGCCCGGGAATTGGAAGCCACTGACCCGGTTTTGGGAGAACCGGAGGCGGTGGCGCGCTTTTTGGCCAATGCCGCCCAGCGCTTTGGCGGCCGGCTCCTCCCCGCCGACAAACCCGGCGTATTTCTTCTTTCCCCCGGCGAACTGGCCAAAAGTCTCCAGGCCCTGAAGAATTACGAGTTCCCTCTCCGGGTAACCTTCGACCGGCTGAAGGATGAGAAAGCGGTGTATCTTGGCCGCACCCATCCTATCATTGAGACATTTTGCCAGGAAGTCATCAGCCGGGCCTTTGCCCCTGAGCCCGACGAGCTGTTCGCCCGGTCCGGGGCCATGTTTACCGATGCTGTGCCACTGCGCACCATCATCCTGCTGCTGCGATGCCGTTATCTCTTAAAAGAGCAGGTGGAAGAATTTGCTGAAGAGGTGGTGGTGGCCGCCTTTCAGCGGCAGGATGGAAAGATAAAGTGGCTTGAGCCCCTGGATACCGCGGCGCGCCAACTCCTGGAAACTGCCAGCCCGGTGGCTAATATTCCCCCGGATGAACGGGCCGGCCAGGTTCGCTGGGCCTTGGAATTTTTGGAGTCTCAGGACCGGTGGTATCAGCCGTTAATCGATTGGCGCACCACAAACCTCCATGAGTCGCATCAGCGCTTGCGGAAACTGGTCAAGGCTCCGAAACTAACCATTCAGCCTCATACGCCGCCGGACATTCTCGGCTGCTATGTCCTGGTGCCGGCAGGAGGGAAGCCCTGATGGCGTATGTGGCGGTCGCCGTTGAAGGAGGGCTGTTTCCCGCCGATCTGTTGGACCGCATCGCTTCCGGGGAGGCAAGCGGCCAGCGCCCGGAGGACTTCGGCTTTAAGGGCGGCCACCGCCTGAGCGATGAAATTCAGGCCGCCTTCTCCGATATGCGCTCCCTCTGGGACGCCTTCCAGCGCCGCCTGTCCTTTTCCAAAGAAAGCAGCACTACCTTAACCCGGGAAGCCTGGGTCATCCCCATGCTGGAGCGCCTCGGTTACGACTTGGTCTTTCAACGCCGGGCTGCCGCGGTGGGGGGCGACACCTTCGCCTTTTCCCACCGGGCCGGGGAGGACCCGGAGGCCCCGCCGGTCCACTTGGTCGCCATTGACCAGCCGTTGGGGCAGCGGGGTGACGGCCGCCGCAGCCCCCACGCCCTGGTCCAGGAATACTTGAACCGCTCTGATGCCCTCTGGGGTCTGGTGACCAATGGCGAAAAACTCCGGCTGCTTCGGGACACCGCTCGCCTGGCCCGGCCCACCTTTCTTGAGTTCGATCTTCAGGCCCTGGTGCAGGGAAATCTCTACAGCGAGTTTGTCCTGCTTTACCGTCTGCTGCACCGTTCCCGCTTGCCTCAAGGGGCGGCGGACGCCCCGGAGTGCTGGCTGGAAAAATATTACCAGCAGGGCATCGACGAAGGGGGCCGAGTGCGGGAGCACCTCCGGGAGGGAGTGGAGGCGGCCCTTCAGCAACTGGGCACGGCCTTCCTGGCTCACCCTGACAGTGAGGCCTTGCGCCAGGCCATTACTGCTGGCAGACTCAGCGAGGTCGAATATTACCGCCAGCTTCTCCGCCTGGTCTATCGACTGCTCTTTCTGATGGTAGCGGAAGAACGCCGGCTGTTGTTTCCCTCAGGTGCCGACCCGGCGGGACTTGCCGTGTACACCCGGTATTACAGCCTCAGCCGCCTCCGGGAGCGTTGCGAGCGCCACCGGCGGGAGGATCACCACAGCGATCTCTGGCAGGGGCTCCTGAAGACCTTTCAGGTGTGCCGGGATGAAGACACGGCCCGGAAGCTGGGTTTTTCGCCCCTGGACGGCGAGCTCTTCAGCCCCCACGCCTGTCCGGACCTGGAGAAGGCCTTTTGCCACAACACCGCCCTCCTCACCGCCCTCTTTCACCTCTCCACCTTCACCGACGGCCGGGTGCGCCGCCGGGTGAACTACGCCGCCCTGGATGTGGAGGAGCTGGGCTCCATCTATGAAAGCCTCCTGGACTACCACCCCGTGGTTTTCCTTGAGCCCCCTGCCTTTGACCTGGTCTGGGGGAGCGAGCGCCGCCAGACCGGCTCCTATTACACCCCGCCGGAGCTGGTGCGGGAACTTATCGAGAGCGCCCTGGTGCCGGTCATGCAGGCGAGGCTGACTGCGGCCGACAGCCGGGAGGATAAGGAAAGGGCCCTGCTCAGTCTTAAGGTCTGCGACCCGGCCTCCGGGTCCGGCCATTTCCTTCTGGCCGCGGCCCGGCGCCTGGGCCGGGAGCTGGCCAGGGTCAGGACCGGCGAAGAGGAACCCTCCCCGGAGGCCTACCGGGAGGCGGTGCGGGACATCATCCGGGAGTGCCTCTACGCGGTGGACAAAAACCCCCTGGCCGTGGACCTCTGCAAGGTGGCCCTGTGGCTGGAAGGGCACTTTCCGGGGCTGCCTTTGAGTTTCCTGGACCATCACATCAAATGCGGCGACAGCCTGGTGGGGGTTTTTGACCTCTCGGTGCTCCAGGAGGGCCACCCGGACGCGGCCTATACCCCGGTGAGCGGCGATGACCGGAGCCTTGCATCCTTTTACAAGAAACAGAACAAGGAAGAACTCAGCAAGATAAGGGACTTGTTCCGTGATCTTCTGGAACAGGCGGCGGACGGCGCCCGGGCCCTGGCCCCGGATTTCGCCGCCCTGGCCGCCCTGGCGGAGCGCACCCCCGGGGAGGTCCAGGCCAAAGAGGAGCTCTATCACGACCTGCGCCACGGCCCCGCCTGGTGGGGCCTGAAGGTGGCCTGCGACCTGTGGACCGGGGCCTTTATCTGGCCCCTGAGCCAGGAAGCGCCCCCGCCCCCCACCAGCGGCCTTTTGTGGCGGTATCTCCGCCAGGGCCAGGCGGACCCCCGGGTGGAGGGGGAGGCCCTGGCCCTCTCGGAGGAAAACCGCTTCTTCCATTGGCCCCTGGAGTTCCCGGAGGTCTTCGCGGCCGGCGGCTTTGAGGTGGTCCTGGGAAATCCCCCCTGGGAGCGCATCAAGCTCCAGGAGCAGGAGTTTTTTGCCGGACGTGATAGTGAGATCACCCAAGCCCCCAACCGGGCGGCCCGGGAGCGCCTCATTCGGGACCTGCCCCGGCGCAATCCGGCTTTGGCCCAGAAATTTGCCCGGGCCAAGCACCAGTCCGAGGCGGAAAGCAAGTTTGTCCGCCTGGGAGGCCGCTTTCCCCGCTGCGGCCGGGGGGACATCAACACCTATGCCGTGTTTGCCGAACTCATGCGCCAACTGCTGGGTCCCCAAGGCCGGGCCGGGATCATCGTGCCCACCGGCATTGCCACCGACGACACCACCAAGTTCTTCTTCCAGGACCTCATGGACCGGAGGGCCCTGGTGAGTCTTTATGATTTTGAGAACCGGCAAGGCATATTTCCTGGTATTCATCGCAGCTACAAGTTCTGCCTCCTGACCCTGACAGGTCCGGGCGACCCTGCCGAGGGCGCGGAGTTCGCCTTTTTCCTGCAGGAAGTGGCGGACCTGAAAGACCCGGCCCGGCGCTTTACCCTCACCCGGGAGGACCTGGCCCTCCTCAACCCCAACACCAGAACCTGCCCCATCTTCCGGAGCCACAGGGACGCGGACCTCACCCGGGCCATCTACCGGCGGGTGCCGGTGCTCATCCAGGACGGGCCCCCGGAGGTGAATCCCTGGGGAATTTCATTTCTGCGGATGATTGATATGGCCAATGACTCCCACCTCTTCCGCACCCGGGAGCAGTTGCAGCGGGAGGGCTGGGAGCTCCGGGGCAATGTCTTTCACCGGGGGGAGGCGCGGTATCTCCCCTTGTATGAAGCCAAGATGATGCACCACTTCGACCACCGCTGGGCCACCTATGCGGGCACCAAAACCCGGGAGGTGAGCCGCCGGGAGAAGCAGGACCCGGACTTTGTGGCGCTGCCCCGCTACTGGGTGCCGGAGGCGGAGGTCACGGCCCGCAGCGCCCGGGCCCCCCGGGAGCTGGGCCGCGCCTGGCTTGCGGGAAAAGCGGCGGAGGTGCAGGAGATCCTGGCCGCCTGGTGGCTGGGGGCCTGCGCCCTGGCCAA
>Ga0272446_1007973_pt1 | contig 10289 bp, 11 predicted proteins | sample YNPCB0061_FD_194587 | JGI IMG/M metagenome (GOLD analysis project Ga0272446, IMG submission 194587) | Hot spring microbial mat communities from Yellowstone National Park, WY, United States - YNP-CB-006-1 | ecosystem: Environmental > Aquatic > Thermal springs > Hot (42-90C) > Sediment | place... | reverse complement strand
CATCAGGCGGATCGTCTCCAGCGTGGCGTGATCCAGCGTGCGGCCGTCTCGCTTCATAACCGCTCTGACCGCACTCGGCGCGCGCAGTTCCACTTTGTCGCCTAAATTACCGACTCATGAGTAACGTTCGCTTCGCTCACGTTAGCCTTCTCCGAAACGACTTGCCGTTTTGGCTCCGGCCGCTCGCGTCCGCTCGCTTGACGTTCGCTTCGCTCACGTCAGCCTTCTCCCTTACATGCCGCTTCACTGCGTCACCTGTAGCGTCTTCTGCGCCTTTTGCGCCTGCTCGACCGCATGGGCGGCGTCAGGCGGCATGTAATTTTGGCTCCGGCCGCTCGCGTCCGCTCGCTTGACGTTCGCTTCGCTCACGTCAGCCTTCTCCGAAATTACATGCCGCATGCGTGTCATTGGCTGACTCGCACCGATTTCTGCGCTTTTTGTGCCTGCTCAAGCGCGCGTCCAGCTTCCGGCGGCATGTAATTTTCATCGTGCTTGGCGAGGACCTCCGAGGCCTGGAAGACGCCGTCGGGGCCGAGCCTGCCTTGCGCGACCACGCCTTTCCCCTCCTTGAACAGGTCCGGCAGGATGCCCTTGTAGACGACCGGAATCGCGTGCGCGGTGTCGGTGACGCGGAAACTCACCATGACGCCATCGCGCTTGACGCTGCCTTGCTCGACCAGCCCGCCGATGCGGAAGGGCTTCGCCTGCGGCGCCTTGTGCGCGACGACGTCCGACGGCGAGAAGAAGAACACCAGGTTCTGCTGGAACGCCGATAGGATCAGCGCGACGGCCACGCCGAGCACGGCCACGCCGCCGGCGATCAATGCCATTCTCTTGTGGCGCGGTTTCACGACGGACTTCCTTTCGCAGCGCGCGCAGCGCGCGCCGCCTCCTCGATGGCGCGGCGCCTGCGCGCGCGCAATGAAACGATCTCGGCGATCAGCACGACCGCCGTCAGGCCATACGAACCCCACACGTACCAGGCGTAACCGCCCATGTGGAAAAAGCTTTCGACGCTGCCCCACTGCATGTGTGTGCCGCTCCCCCGCCTAGCCGCGCACCAGTTCCTGCACCCACGCCGCGCGCCGCTCGCGCTCGAGCAGGATCGCACGCACACGCACCAGCACTGCCGCGATCGCGTACATCCAGAACGCGAAGACCATCAGCAGCATGCCGGCGAGCATCGGCGCGGCCATCGTCGTGCCGCCGGGCTTGATCGAAGCGCCCTGATGCAGCGTGTTCCACCATTGCACGGAGAAGTAGATGATCGGCACGTTGACCACGCCGACCAGCGCCAGCACCGCGGCGGCCTTGTCCGCGCGACGCGGATCGTCGATCGCCGCATGTAGCGCGATGAAGCCCAGGTACAGGAACAACAGGATCAGCGTCGAAGTCAGCCGCGCGTCCCAGACCCAGTACGCGCCCCAGGTCGGCCGGCCCCACAGCGCGCCGGTCCACAGCGCGATGAAGGCCATCAGCGCGCCGGTCGGCGCGATCGCGCTGGCCATCATCGCCGACAGCCGCGTGTTGAACGCGAGCCCCACGCCGGCCCAGAACGCCATCACGACGTACAGGAACATCGCCATCCAGGCCGACGGCACGTGTATGAAGATGATGCGGTAGCTCTCGCCCTGCTGGAAGTCGGTCGGCGCGACGAAGAATCCGACGTACAGCCCCGCAACTGCCAGCACCGCGGCGGCGGCAGCGAACCACGGCACCATCCGCCCGGCGAGCGGATAGAACACGTGCGGCGCCGCGAAGCGGAACAGGCTGAAGCCGGAACTGGCGGTAGCGGTGGATGACATGATCGGAGCGCAGTCTACGGGCCGGAGCCGTGTGGAACTTGTCCTGCCGCAAACCGGCGCCCGCTTTCGTAACCGAGCTTGTGACAATACCGGAGTGCGGAGATTCCCCGCGACGGGGAGTTAGGCCGAAAAGCTTCCCGGCCGGCGACGCGCGTAGCGTTTGCGGCGTGCCGGGTGCCGCGCCGCGAATTATTCCAGAGAAATCCGCAGGGCCGCCGCGATTGCCCACGGCGCGAGTACGGTCGCGCCCAGAGACATCGCGCCGAGCAGCAGCAGGTGCCCCTGCGGCGACAGCCCGCCCGCGGCCGTTTCGACCGCGCCGGCGCCGAAGATCAGCACCGGGACGTACAGCGGCAGCACCAGCAGCGTGATCAACACGCCGCCGCCGCGCAGGCCGAGCGTCAGCGCCGCGCCGACCGCGCCGATCAGCGACAGCGCGGGCGTGCCGAGCGCGAGCGACGCGATGAGGATCACGGTCGAAGCCGCGTCGAGGTCGAACATCACCGCCAGCAGCACCGCCATGCCCGTGATCGGCAGCCCGGTGACGAGCCAGTGCGCGGCGGCCTTGGCCAGCACGATCACCGGCAGCGGCTCGCCGGCGAGCAGCATCTGCTCGAGCGTGCCGTCGGCATAGTCGTTGGCGAACAGCCGGTTCAGCGACAGGATCGCCGCCAGCAGCGCGGCGACCCAGACGATGCCGGGCGCGATCGTTCGCAGCGTGTTCAGCTCGGGGCCGACGCCGAGCGGCACCATCGTGACGACGACAACGAAGAACAGCAGCGTGTTGGCGACGTCGGCGCGCTGGCGGAACGCCAGCAGCAGGTCGCGCCGCACGACGGTGGCGATCGTTCGCATCATGCGACGGGCTCCGCCACACGCAGGTCGAGCCGCAGCACGTGGCCCGGCAGCGGGACCTCCTGGTGCGTGGTCAGCACCACGCAACCGCCGCGCTCGAGTTGCGCGGCGATGAGCCGGGTCAGCACCGCCACGCCGCGCGCGTCGAGCGCGGTGAACGGCTCGTCGAGGATCCACAGCGGGGCCGCGTCGGCGAGGAACAGCCGCGCCAGCGCGACGCGCCGCCTCTGCCCTTGCGACAGCGAGCGCGCGAGCGAGTCCTCGAAGCCGGCGAGCCCGAGCGCGGCGAGCGCCTCGCGCGCGCGCGCCAGCGATCCGCTGCGGCCGGCGATCGCGGCGGCGAAGTGCACGTTCTCCACCGCCGACAGATCGTCTTTGACGCCGTTCAGGTGACCGACGTAGGCGAGCGACTGCCAGTATTCCTCGCGCAGCCTGCGCACGTTCTCGCCGCGCCAGCGGACCTCGCCGTGCGCGGGCGTCATCAGGCCGCACAAAATGCGCAGCAGGCTGGTCTTGCCGGCGCCGTTTTCGCCGGCGATGTGCATGCACGTGCCGGCGTCGACGCGGAACGAAAGCTGCCGGAACAGCAGCCGTTCGCCGCGCACGCATTCGAGGTCGATCGCTTCGAGCATCGGGCCGGGTCAGGATCGCAGCGCACACCGCGCGTGGCGGCGGCCAAAGGCGCGAAGGGTAAGCGACCGCTGCCGCGCCCACAAGCCCGCCGCGGCGACAGCGGATCGCCCGGACGACGCGAGCGGTGCGCGTCGGGCCGATGCAGACGAAAAGGGCCGCGCCGGCGGCGCGGCCCGGTCCGACCCGAATGGACGCTCAGAACCTGTATTTGGCGAACAGATAAACGATGTTCGCCTTGTAACCCGGATTGGCGTACCAGCCCGACAGGTAGCTCGTGCTCGTGTTGATCGGCGCAAGCGGAACGACGTAGGTGTAGCCGTCGAACTGCACGTCGTTGAACTTCAGCTCCTCGTACGAGTAGCCGCCGGCGAGCTCCCAGTTGCGGTTGACGCGCCAGATGCCCTTGAGGTTGAACGCCCACTTCTCGTTGTTGCCGTAGTTCGTGATCGGCACCAGCGTGGCCGCGGGCGCACCGCCCGGCAGCGTCTGCGCAGCGACCGCGACGTCGCCCTCGCTGCGGCCCCACAGCACCGAGCCCTTGACCGTCAACTGCTCGCGCACCGGCCAGTCGAAGCCCAGCCCGAAGGACGAGTTCGTGTCCTTGTTTCGCGCGGACCAGTTGTAGGCCACGGTCGTCGCCGGCTGGAACGGATCGAAGCAGTTCGGCGAGGTTCCCGGGCAGGTGCCCGCGTTGATCGTGCGGTGGACCGAGTCGTACTTGATGATTTCGTAGTCGGCGAACGCGATCACGCGGAACACGTCACGGTCGCCGAAAGCCGCCGTCAGGTACAGCTCCTGGCGGTCGTCCTTCGTTCGGCCGAGGACCGTGTCCTTGTACTTGTTCTTCTTCAGGTTCAGCTCGACGCCGAAGTCCACGGTCGGCGACGGTGCGAAATCCAGCGCGAGCTTGACCAGATCCTGGTCGAGGTTCGACACGTCGTAGCGCGCGACGAAGCGCTGCAGGTACAGCGGGTCGTTGGCGTCGACGCCGAGACTGCCGGCGACGAAGTTCGAACGGCGCTCGGTGAACTGGTACTTGACGCGCGCGGTGAGCAGGTCGAGCGAGCTGTTCTTCCACTCGATCGAGTACTTCTTCTCCTCGGTTTCGGTCGAATCCTTGCGCTCGCGCTCCAGATCGGCGTAGTCGAAGCCCGCGTTGAACTTGTTCTGCGGGTTGAGCCGGAAGCCCGCCTCGACGCCGTAGTTCTTCTTCTTGTAGCTGAACAGCTCGGTGTCGCAGTCGGACACCGCCGGCGGACCCGCCTGCGGGTTGTCGCCGCAGCCGAATCCGGCGGGCAGCGCGAGGAAGTCGATCTTGCTCGATTCGTTCTTTTTCTCGAAGTGGTTCAGGTACAGCCGCGTGTCGATCTGCCGCGTCGGGTTCGAGGTGAGCGAGATCGAATACGTGTCGTACTTGATGTCGCCGCGGAACACCGGGCTGGTCGCGTTGCTCGCCGGGGTGGTGCCGCCGGTCGACAACATCGACGGCAGAATCGGCACGTCGTTTTCGGCCCGGCTCGTCGTGTAACGGACCGCCAGCGCCGAGCCGAGCGGAAGCTGCTTGAGGATCGCGTTCGCGCTCCAGCGCTTGTAGTCGTTGTCGGGCGCAAGCGGCGTGGCGTCCAAGCCCACGAAGAAGTTGTTGCTCCAGCGCAGGACCGGGTTGTCGTTCTCGAACTTGCTCGACAGGAAGTTCAGCGACACCTGCAGCCGCTTGCTCGCGTAACCGCCTTCGAGCGACAGGTTCCGCGTCGTGTAGTCCACCGGGATCGCGAAATCGACGAAGCCGTTGACGGGGCTCGTGCCCTTGGCGTAGGACTGCAGCTTGTTCCCGTCGAAGACGATCTGGCTGGCGTCGAGCCGTACGTACCACGGCGAGTTGAACGAGAATTCCAGCGCGCCGCCGTCCTTGCGGCGCTTGTACTCGAGGTCGTAGCTCGACCACAGGGCGGGGTTGCCGACCGTGGCGACCGCGCCGGCGGACGTGTCGATCGTCTGCAGCGCGGTGCCGATGCCGCTGTAGGGCGACTTGGCGCCGAACGTGAAGTTGTGGCGCAGGCTGTCGCTGTAGAGCTGGTACTTGAACTGGCCGTAACGGCCGCCGCGCACGTCGACGAACATGTCGTCGCGCGCGAGGTTCTCGCCGTAGATGTCGAGGTAGTAGTTACGGCTGCGGCCTTTCAGTTCGATCACCGACAGCACGCCGTTGGACAGGTCGCGGTACTCGTTGAGCTTGGCCGCGTCGATCGCGTCGTCGTCGACGTACAGTCCGCCGATACCGACAGAGCCGCCGAGCTGGAAATCCTGCGCGAACGCGGGCGCGGCAACGAACAGGTTCGCGATCAGGACCGAAATCAGTTTGCGCGTCATGTCCGTCTCCTTATCGCGTGAAGAACTTGCCGCGGTTGCCCGGCGCGTTGCTGCCGTGGATCGCCTGGTGGCAGTTCACGCACGAGCGGGCGAGGAAGCGGGTGTTCTGCGTTCCCGGCGCGAAGCTCGCGTCGCCGCCGTAGAACGTGCCTGGATGCCGCGACCAGTCGTGGCAGTCCTGGCACAGGTTCGGCACCTTCTCGTTGAGCAGCTTCGCGTGGTTCGAGCCGTGCGCGTTGTGGCAGGACAGGCAGTTTTCCTCGACCGGCGCGTGCTCCCAGACGAACGGGCCGCGCTTGTCGCCGTGGCAGTCGATGCAGAGCTGGTTGACCGACTCGTTCTTCACCATCGCGTGGCTCAATGCGCCGTGCGGGTTGTGGCAGTCCGAGCAGGCGACCTTGCCCTCGACGATCGGGTGGTGCGAAGTCTTGTTGATCTGCGCCCGGATGTTCTTGTGGCAGGTGTTGCAGGTCTCGTACTGCAGCCTGCGCTGCGTCGTCACGAAGGGGCTGACCGACGGATTGCCCGGTTTGCCATGGATGTTGTGGCAGTCGTTGCAGGCCACATCGTTCTTGCGGTGCTTGCCGGAGTCCCAGAACGCAAGCTGGCGGTGGCCGTCGTGGCACGCCAGACAGATCCGGCTCTTGTCGTCGCCGGGCAGCTTCTTGGCGAAGCGGTTCGGCATCCCGACCTTGGTGGGATCCTTCAGATGCTCGGTCGCATCGCCGTGGCAGGCTTGGCACAGCCGGCCGCTCGCGTCGTTGCGCGCCCCGTGCGCGGTCAGCGCGATCGACGTGTGCGATTCCTCGTGGCACTTCGCACAGACCGGCGTTTCCGCCGACCTCGCTTGCGCAAGCGCGGCACCGGCAAACACGAGCGCGAGCGCCATGGCGCCCGCACTCATCAACGCTGCGGCTAGACGACGTTTCATCGGAAGACTCCCTTGTGGTCCCGGGCGGCACAACCCTTCGCTTGGCGTCCCTTTCCGGCGCGCGTAGTCTCGCCGCCGCCATCGGTCCGCGAGTTGACCTGGATCACAACCTGCGAGCAGCGACGCGAAACTTGTACGTTGCCCACGACACGTGTAACGCCGCCGGTGACACACTCGGCGCTGCCCGTGACGCATGCATCGCCCCCGCTTCGCCGCACGGAACGGAAAGCGCGGACCGCGCCGTGCGTTCCGCGGGCGGAGTGTTGACAGCGGTCAACCGCCGCACCGGCTCGAGGCGCAACATTGCATCGGTCCGATCGACCGCGATCCCGAGCGGCGTGTGCGATCCCAGCCGCGCGAGCCGTTGGCCCGGAGCGACGACGGGTGTCGGCGACGAACATCGGTCGGTTGGCAGGCGTCATGCGGATTCGTAACGTTCGATGGACTCGGGACGACCAGCGATGCCGACGAGCACAACCGCCGATGCGCACCGGTCGGACGCGGCCGACGTGGAAGCCGCGATCGCCGGCGTGCTCGAAGCCGAACGCGCGGCGGGCGCGGCCGTCGAGTCCTGCGCGAAGCAGGCGCAGGCCCGCGTGCAGCAGGCGCGCGAGCGTGCGCGCGCGATCGCCGAGCGCGCGGCACAGCGCACCGCGCACGTGCGGCGGATCGCCGCAGAACGGCTTGCCGAGCGGCTCGCGGCGATCGAGCGCGAGCGCCTTGCGCTCGGCGAACACACCGACCCCGACACCGGCGACTTGCAGCGCCTGCAGGCGGCGATCAACCGGCTCGCCGCGACGCTGACCGCAGACGAGCGCGGAGGCTCGCAGTGATCGGGGGCCTGCCGATCGAATACGCATACGCGCGCGCGAGCGCGCGGCTGGCGCAGCGCCCCGACGAGCGGCTGTGGGCGCAGCTTCACAGCGCGCGCAGCGTCGGTGCGGCGCTCGATGCGGTGCGCGCCTCGGCCGCGGCGACTTATGTCAGCGGCGTGACCTGGCCGGCACCGCTCGCGGACCTCGAGCTTGCCTTCCGCCAGCAATGGCGCACGCGCGTCGACGAGCTCGCGCGCTGGGCGCCGGACGCGTGGCGCGCTGCGCTGCGCTGGACAGCACACCTCGTCGATCTTCCGGCGCTGGTGCATCTGGCGGGCGACGAGCCGCCTGCGCCGTGGATCGCCGCCGATCCAGTGCTCGCGGCGTACGCGCACCCCGACCGCGGCGAACGGCGCGCCGCCCTGGCCGCCGGGCCGCTTGCCACGCTCGCGGCCGCGGTCGAAACCGCCGAGCCGCCGTCGCGCCGGCTCGACGCCGCGGCGCGCCTGCGCGCACCGCTGCACGCGGCGCTGCGCGCGTGGCAACGCCAGTGGCGCGCGCGCTGGCCCGCGTGCGACGACGAGGATCGGGCCGGCCTGGAGAGGCTCGTCGCGCGCGTCTCGTCGCACGTGGCGCGCTTCGGCACGGCTGCGGTCGAAGAAGCCCCGGCGGCGCGGCAGCGGCTGGCCGACGAGCTTGGTGCTGTGCTGCGACGCTGCCCGGCGCAGCCGGCCGCGCTGCACGCCTATCTGGCGCTCGTCGCGCTCGATCTGGAGCGGCTGCGCGGCGAGATCGTCGTGCGCGCGGCATTTCGCACGTCGGCGGAGCGCGCGCCGTGATCCGCCCCGAGCCCGCGCGCTGGTTCGAGATCGTCGTCGCGCGCGAGGACGCCTTCATCGCGCTCGAGGCGCTGGCCGCGGCCGGTTGCGTGGAAATCGAATGGCACGCCGCGCAGGACGCGCAGACGGCCACCGCGATCGGCGAGCTGCTGAAGGACTTCAGCGCGCTGGCACAGCGCTACCGCCCGTACTGGCCGCCTGCCGCCACGCAGCTTGCCGCCGACCGCCGCGCGCCGGCCGACGTGATCGCCGCCGCGCTGGCCACGCTGCGCGCGTGGGCGGCCGCGGCCGAAGAGCCGATCGCAGCGCTGCAGCGCTGCGAAGCACGACTGGCCGAACTCGCGCTCGCCGAAGCCGCGCTGCGCGAACTCGCAAACAGCCGCATCGACTTCGCCGCGCTCGCTCAGGCGAAAAACGGCGTGGTCGCCAGCCTGTTCGCGTTGCCGGCGGGTGTCGAGGTCGAGATACCCGACGACGTGCTGGTACGCGCCGCCGACGTGCCGCCCCTTCGACAGGGCTCGGCGCAGGCCGAACGGCTGCTGCTCGCGGTCGGTCCGCCGGAGTCGATCGAGGCGATGGCGCGGGCGGTCGCCGAAGCGAACGGCCGGCGAGCGCGCTTCCCCGACTGGCTGCAGCCCACGGCGGAAGCGAACCTCGCGCAGGTCGAGCAGCTTCGCGCGCAGGAAGCGGCCGCCGCCGCCCGCCTGCGCGAACGCATCGAATCGCTCTCGGCGCAGCACGACGTGGCGCGCGCGCTCGGCGACATCGCGCGCGCGACCTGGTGCTTCGAGCACGGCGGCGCGATCGCGCTCGGCGACCCGGCGCGCGGCAGGATCTTCGCGCGCATCACCGGCTGGACCGTCGATCACGCGCGACTGATCGCCGCGATCGAAGCGAGCGGCGCGCGCGCGATCGTGAGTTTTCCGCCGCCGCCGCGCGGCGCGCGCCCGCCGCTGGTGCTGCGCAATCCGTGGTGGGCGCGGCCGTTCGAGGTGTTCACCCGGCTCGTCGGCATGCCGTCGGCCACCGGCACCGATCCGAGCGTGCTGCTCGCGTTCGTCGTGCCGCTAATGTTCGGCTACATGTTCGGCGACGTCGGCCAGGGCCTGGTGCTCGTCGCCGTCGGCTACGCGTTGCGGGATCGGCTGCCGGTGCTGCGCCTGCTGATCCCGGGCGGGGTGGCCGCGACCGCGTTCGGTTTCGTGTTCGGCTCGGTGTTCTGTCTGGAGCACGTGATCGAGCCGCTGTGGTTGCTGCCGCTCGAAGCGCCGCTGCGGGTGCTTCTGGTGCCGGTCGCCGGCGGCGCGGTGCTGCTCGCCCTCGGAATGCTGCTCGGGCTCGTCGAGTCGGTCTGGCAAAGGCAGCTCACGCAATGGATGCGTGAGGATCTGCCGGTGCTCATCGTCTACGCCGGCGTGCTCGCCGGCATCCTGCACCCGGCCGGCTGGGCGCTCGCGGCGCTGGGCGCGACGTGGTCGATGGTCGCGGCCGCGGCGCACGGCCGGCGCATCGGGGCGGCTTTCGCCGCGCTCGGCGAACTCGCCGAACGCACGCTGCAGATCCTGATCAACACGCTGTCGTTCGCACGCGTCGGCGCGTTCGCGCTCGCGCACGCGGGGCTGGCATCGGCGGTCGTCGCGCTCGCCGAGGCCGCTGGCAACGTCGTCGCGCAGGCGATCGTGCTCGTGCTCGGCAACGCGCTGATCCTCGCGATCGAGGGGCTCGTGGTTTCGATCCAGACCACGCGCCTCGTGCTGTTCGAATTCTTCACGCGCTTCTTCCGCGCGCAGGGGCGCGAGTTCCGCCCGCTCGCGCCGCCGCCCGTCACCATCGCCACGCACTAGGAGAACTGCCCATGCCCGACCCGCGCAATCCGTCGAAGCTCGCATTCGTGCTCACCGCTGTGGCCGCGCTCGCCGCCGCCGCGGGCACGGTACTGCTCGCGCTCGCCCCGCCCGCCTTCGCGCAGACGCCGGCCGCTGCGCTGCCGCCCGATGCGTGGACCTGGGGGCTGCTCGCCGCCGCGCTAGCCACCGGCATG
>Ga0272446_1007972_pt1 | contig 10289 bp, 9 predicted proteins | sample YNPCB0061_FD_194587 | JGI IMG/M metagenome (GOLD analysis project Ga0272446, IMG submission 194587) | Hot spring microbial mat communities from Yellowstone National Park, WY, United States - YNP-CB-006-1 | ecosystem: Environmental > Aquatic > Thermal springs > Hot (42-90C) > Sediment | place... | reverse complement strand
CCGCGACAATGCCTGCACCCTCGATGCGCTGCGCCGCGCCCCCGACCGGCTGCGCGGTGTGGCGGTGGTCGGCGCGGAAGCCACCGCCGAGACGCTGCGCGCGATGCATCGCGATGGCATCCGCGGCCTGCGCGCCAACGAGTACCGGCGCGACGGCGCCCCCGCCTATCATGGCGGTGTCCGTCTTGCCGAGATCGAGCCCTTCTTTCCCGTGATGGCTGAACTCGGCTGGCACCTGCAGCTCTGGATCGACGCGCGCCACCTGCCGGAGCTCGAGCCCCGCCTCGCCCGGGTGCCGGTACCGATCGTCGTCGACCACATGGGCCGGATGCACCACAGCCACGGCATCAACGACCCGGGCTTCCAGGCGCTGCTGCGCGGCGTGGGCGAAGGGCGATACATGGCGAAACTCTCGGGCACCTACCGCCTCGGCGCCACGGCCCCCGACTACCTCGAGGCCAAGCCCTTCCACGACGCGCTGGTCGCGGCGAACCCCGAGGCGCTCGTCTGGGGCACCGACTGGCCGCATCCGCGGCCCGATGGCGGGCGGCCGGATGCGCAGCGGCTGCTCGAGGTCTTCCTCGACTGGACGCCCGATGCGGCGCTGCGGCGCCGCATCCTCGCCGACACGCCGGCCCGCCTCTACGACTTCCCGAGCCCCTGAGCATGGCCTCCGACCGCCGACCGGACTTCACCCTGCCCCCCGGCGCCTGCGATGCGCATGTGCACATCTGTGGTCCCTTCGACCGCTTCCCTCTCGCTCCCGGCGCTCCCTACACGCCGCCCGAGCGGCCGAAGGAGGCGCTGCGCGCGCTCCATGCGCGGCTTGGCGTCGAGCGGGCCGTCATCGTCCAGACCACGGTCTACGGGGCCGACAACCGCGCCATGCTGGACGCCATCGCCGCGAGCAACGGCGCCTGGCGCGGCGTGGCGCTGGTGGACGAGACCTTCGGGGATGCCGAATACCGGGCGCTGCACGAGGGGGGCGTGCGCGGCGTGCGCTTCGGCTTCCTCCAGCATCTCGGCGGCGTGCCCGACCTCGCGCTGCTGAAGCGGACCGCCGAGCGCATCGCCGACATGGGCTGGCACCTCGTGCTGCACCTCGACGCGGAGAGCCTCCTCGCCTTCGCGGACCTGCTGCGCGGGCTGACGCTGCGCGTGGTGGTGGACCACATGGGCCGCGTGCCGGTTGCAAAGGGGATGGACCACCCGGCCTTCCGCCTGCTGCTCGACCTCCTCGAGCGGCCGAACTGGTGGGTGAAGGTCTCGGGGGCGGAGCGCATCTCGGCCGCCGGCCCGCCCTTCCGCGACGCCATCCCCTTCGCGCGCCGGCTCATCGCGGCCGCCCCCGACCGGACGCTCTGGGGCACCGACTGGCCGCACCCCAATGTGCGCTGGGAGCCGGATGAAGCCGACCTCGTGGACCTCCTGCCCGAGTTCGCGGACGCGGAGGCGCTGCGGCGCGTGCTGGTGGACAACCCGGCGAGGCTCTATGGCTTCCCATGACCGGCGCCCTGCATGAGTGGATCGGCCGCCGCCGCCGCGTGACGGACGAGATGGCCGCGCCCCTGGTGCGCCGCATGGCGGCGCTGACCGATCGGACGGATATCGCGCTCGAGCGCGGCGCGCCCGTGCCCGGCCACTGGTTGTGCATGCTCTTCGACGATGCGGCGCCGCAGGCGCAGCTCGGCCCCGACGGTCACCCCGCCAGGGGCGATTTCCTCCCCCCCGTGCCGCTGCCGCGGCGCATGCTCGGCGGGCGGCGGCTGACCTTCCACGCCGCCCCGCGCGTGGGGGATGTCCTGGAACGCGAGACCGAGATCGCCGCCATCACCCCCAAGGTCGGCCGCAGCGGCGCGATCATCTTCGTCATGCTGCGCCACACCATCACCGGCCCGCAGGGCCTCGTCGCGGTGGAGGAGCAGGACATCGCCTATCTCGAGGCGAGGCGGAACGCCCCCGCGCCGAAGGACCCGCCGGCCGAGGCGCCGGCGGCGGAATGGCGCGTCCCCTTCCGCCCCGATCCGGTCATGCTGTTCCGCTACTCGGCGCTCGCCTTCAACGGCCACCGCATCCACTACGACGCCGACTATGCGCGCGACGTGGAAGGCTACCCCGCGCTGGTGGTCAATGGCGGCGTGACGACGCTCTTCCTGCTCGAGGCCGCGCTCGACCGCCAGCCCGGCGCGCGGGTCCTCTCCTACGAGGCGCGGACATTTCGCCCGCTCTTCTGCGGCCGTGCGGCGAGCCTCTGCGCCGGCGCGCCCGACGCCGAGGGAAGGCGCCTGCTGTGGGCCGAGGACGAGACCGGCGCGACCGCGCTGCGCATGCAGGCGATGATCGGACCATGAGCGGCCCTCTTGAAGGCCTTCGCGTCCTCGACCTCTCCTCGGTGGTGGTCGGCCCGGTCTGTACCCATGTGCTCTGCGAGCATGGGGCGGAGGTGATCAAGCTCGAGGCGCCGGGCGGCGACCTCCTGCGCTGGCTGGCCGGGAAGGGCCGCAGCCCGGGGATGAACGGCAAGTTCCTCAACTTCAACCGCGGCAAGCGCTCCCTCGCGCTCGACCTCAAGAAGCCGGCCGGGCTTGCCGTGCTCAGGCGGCTTGCCGCGACGGCGGATGTGTTCGTGACCAACATCCGCCCCGAGGCGCAGGCCCGCCTCGGGGTGGATGCCGCGGGCCTGCGGGCCGCGGCGCCGCGGCTGATCCACTGCTCCATCACCGGCTTCGGCACAGGCGGCCCCTATGCCGGGCGCCCGGCCTACGACACGGTGATCCAGGGCGTCTCCGGCGTCGCCGGCGCCTTCGAGGCCTCGATCGGCGAACCCCGCTACGTCCCCTTCCTGGTGGCCGACCACACGGTCGGGCTGATCGCGGCGCAGATGATCGGCTTCGCCCTCTACCGGCGGGAGAGGACGGGGGTGGGCGAGGCGATCGAGGTGCCGATGTTCGAGAACATGGCCGCCTACATGATGCAGGAGCATCTCGGCGCGCATTCCTTCCGCCCGCCCCTCGGCCCGCCGGGCGATCACCGCGTGCTCAGCCCCGACGGCAAGCCGCTGCCGACGAAGGACGGCTACATCTGCATCTCGGCCAACACGGATGCGCAGGCGCACGCCTTCTTCGACGCGATCGGCCGTCCGGAACTCAAGACGGATCCGCGGTTTGCCACCGTCGCCCAGCGGGTGCAGCACACGCGCGAATACTTCCAGATCCGGGCCACCTCCCTCGGCGGCCGCACCACCGCGGAGTGGCTCGAGATCTTCGACCGCCTGGACGTGCCCGCCGCGCCCTACAACACCCTCGCCTCGCTGGTGGAGGACCCGCACTTGCGCGCCGTTGGCCTGGTGCGGGAGGAGGAGCACCCGACCGAAGGCCCGGTGTGGGCGATCGGCGTGCCGAACCGCTTCTCGGGCGGCAATGCGCCACCGCGGCCCCCCGCTACGCGGCTCGGCGCCGACGGCGCGGCGGTGCTCGCCGAGGCGGGCTTCGCCCCCGAGGAGATCGAGGCGCTGCGCGCCGAGGGCGTGCTGATCGAGGCGACGGCATGAGACCTTTCGAAGGCATCCGCATCATCGATGCCACGCATGTGCTGGCCGGTCCCTTCGCGGCCTACCAGCTCGGGCTGCTCGGCGCGGAGGTCATCAAGGTCGAGCATCCGCGGGAGCCCGACCAGAGCCGCACGAACGGCCCCGACCAGGCGCTCAACCGCGCCGGGCTGGGCACGCAGTACCTGACGCAGAACGCCAACAAGCGCTGCATCACGCTCGACCTCAAGCAGGAGGCGGCGCGCGAGGTGTTCCGCCGCCTCGTCGCCCGCGCCGACGTGCTGGTGGAGAACTACCGCCCCGGCGCCTTCGCCGCGCTCGGCCTCGGCTGGGAGGCGCTCTCGGCGCTCAACCCGCGGCTGATCTACTGCTCCATCTCGGCTTTCGGGCAGGAGGGGCCGCGCGCCCGGCAGACCGCCTACGACCACGTGATCCAGGCGACCTCAGGCATGATGGCCGCGACCGGCACGGCGGAGGCGAACCCGATCAAGCTCGGCGCGCCGGCCATCGACTACGCGACCGGCACGATGGGCGCCTTCGCGCTGGCCGCCGCGCTGTTCAAGCGCGAGCGCACGGGCCGCGGCCAGCGCATCGACCTTGCCATGTTCGATGTCGCGCTGGTGATGATGGCCGCGCATGTCACGGCGCATTCGCGCACCGGCCGCGCCCCGCGCCCGCGCGGCAACGCCCACGAGTTCGCGACCAATTCCTGCTATGCGGCGAAGGAGGGTCTGATCATGCTCGGCGCCTCCAACCTCCGCCAGCAGAAGCGGCTGTGGGAGGCGCTGGGCCGGCCCGAGATGGCCAAGCGCTCGAACGAGGAGCGCCTCGCCGCCGATGCCGAGGAGCGCGCGGCGCTCTCCGCCATCATGGCCACGCGCAGCGCGCAGGACTGGGAGGACTGGCTGCAGGCCCGCCACATCCCGGCGGCGCGGGTGCGCGACCTTGCCGAGGCGCTGGCCGATCCGCAGATCACGACGCGGAGCGTGCGGCACGCCTTCACGGGCGTGGAGGGCCTTGGCCTGCCTTTCGCCGTGCCGGTGGCGCCCTTCCGCTTCGCCCATGGCGGGCCGCGCGTCGATGCGCCGCCGCGCCCGCTCGGCGCGGACACCGATGCGGTGCTGGCCGAACTCGGCTACGACGCCGAGAGCCGTGCCGCCCTGCGCGCCGCCGGCGCCACCTGAGAGAAAGCCCGGCCATGACCGCCTTCACCTTCGATCACATCCACCTGCGCAGCCCCGACCCGGAGGCCACCGCCGCCTTCTACGAGCGTGTCTTCGGCGCGACGCTGCAGCGCGGCCCGCAGCGGATCGAGATCCATCTCGGCGGCCAAGTGCTGTTCGTCTCCCCGGTCACCGAGGAAGCGACGGGCGCACCACCCAACGCCCCCTATCGCGGCCTCGAGCATATCGGCCTCGCCGTGACCGACATCGACGCGGTGGTGGCGGAGATGAAGGCCAAGGGCGTGACCTTCACCATGGAGCCGACGACGATCCGCCCCGGCGTGCGCATCGCCTTCCTCCGGGGCCCCGAGAACGTCGCGATCGAACTCCTCGAACGGAGCGCGGCCTGACGGGCCGGGAGGGCGGCGTCCTCGTCATCCGCGCCGGCCCGGAAGCGCGTCATCACCGGGGTGGGCAGGCGCAAGCTGAGGCATCCGGAACCGCTCGCGCACGCCCGCAACCCGAGCGTCGCCGGGGGCAGCGCTGCGCGCCCGGGGCCGCGCGCGGAGGGACAGGCCGCTGCGCCCGGGCGCTCAGCCGCCCGCGGCCCTGATGGCGCGCCACAGCTTCTCGGGCGTTGCCGGCATGTCGGGCGCAACCGCCCCGATCTCAGCCAACGCATCGGCGATGGCGTTCATCACCACCTGCGGCGCGGCGATCGCCCCCGCCTGCCCCACACCCTTGACCCCGAGCGGGTTGGCCGCCGTCGGCGTGCCTTCGAACAGCACCTCGAGATCGGGCAGGTCATCGGCGCGCGGCAGGGCGTAGTCCATCAGCGAGCCGGTCAGGATCTGGCCCGACTCACGGTCGAAGACCACCTCCTCGAGCAGCGCCTGGCCGATGCCCTGGGCGAGGCCGCCCTGCACCTGGCCCGCCGTCAGCAGCGGATTGACGAGGCGGCCGTAGTCGTCGACGGCGGTGTAGCGCAGAAGGCGCGCACGCCCGGTCTCGCGGTCGATCTCGACCTCCGCCGCCTGGCAGCCATTGGGAAAGGTCACGAGGTCGTTGGCGTTGAAGGCTTCCGCGAAGAGGCCGGCCTCCATCCCCTCGGGCAGGGTCGCGGGATCGTGGGCGGCGCGGGCGATGACGGGGAGCTCCACGAAACGGTCGGTGCCGCGGACGGTGAAGCGGCCCTCGGCGAAATCGAGCGCGCCGGGTTCGGCCTGCAGCAGATGGGCGGCGATGGCCCGCGCCTTGCCGAGCAGCGCCTCGATGGCGAGCACCAGGGCATGTCCGCCCATGTGCAGCGAGCGCGCCCCGCCATGGCCGTGGCCGTTCGCGATCAGGTCGGTATCCGCCTGGTGGTAGCGCACCCGTTCCACCGGCAGGCCGAGGCGGTCGGCCGCGACCTGCGCGAAGGAGGTCTCGTGCCCCTGCCCGTTGGAATGGGAGCCGACGGTGACATCCGCGCTGCCATCCGGCAGGAGGCGGATGTTCGCCCATTCGCCGGGCGCGCCGCGCGCGGTCTCGAGGAAGCAGGCGATGCCGCGGCCGAGCAGGGCGCCGCGCGCGGCGGCGGCGGCGCGGCGCGCGGGGAAGCCGGCGGCGTCCGAGGCGCGTGCCAGCACCTCGAGATTCGCCGCGAAGCGGCCGCCATCCACCTTCATGCCCATCGCGGTCACGCGCGGCGCATCGGGCAGCATGTTGAGCGCCCGCAGCGCGGCGGGGTCGCGGCCGGTCTCGCGCGCGGCGGCGTCCACCAGGCGCTCGATGATGTAGTTCGCCTCTGGCTTGCCGGCGCCGCGATAGGCGTCGACGGGCACGGTGTTGGTGAAGGCCCCGCGGACCGTCAGGTGCATCCCGGGAATGGCGTAGACCCCGCCCATGGCGGTGCTGAAGGCGTTGGTCGGGCAATGCGGCCCGACCGCCGAGAGATAGGCCCCCATGTCGGCGACCGTCTCGACCTCGAGGCCGAGGAAGCGTCCTTCGGCATCGAGCGCAAGCCGCGCGCGGGCGCGCAGGTCGCGGCCATGGACGGCGGCGGCCATCTCCTCGCTGGCGCCGGCCACCCAGCGCACCGGGCGGGCGAGCCGCCGCGCCGCGGCGAGCGCGCAGACATAGTCGGGAAAGAGCAGGTTCTTGAGGCCGAAGCCGCCGCCGACATCGGGGCAGAGGAGGTGGAAGGCGGCCTCCGGCAGGCCGAAGACGGTGGCGAGTTGCCGCCGCACGCCGTGCACGCCCATGCCGGTGAAGACGAGTTCGAAGCGCCCGCCCTCCCAGCGCGCGAGGCAGGCGCGGGGTTCCAGCGGCAGGGCATGGACGCGATTGTTGAAGAGGTCGAGCGCAACCACGCGCGCGGCCCGGGCGAAGGCCGCGGCGGTGGCGGCGCGGTCGCCCTTCTCGAAGCGGAAGGCTTCGTTGCCGGGGGCTTCCGGCCAGATCTGCGGCGCGCCTTCGGCCAGCGCGGCGGCGCCGTCCACGACCGCAGGCAGGGGGTCGTAGTCCACCTCGACCAGTTCGGCGGCGTCGCGGGCGGCCGCTTCGGTCTCGGCCAGCACGAAGGCGACAGGCTGGCCGACATGGCGCACCCGGCCCCGCGCCAGCACCGGGCGGTCAGGCACGACCATCGGCTTCACCGAGGCGAGGACGCTCACGCAGGGCAAGGGGCCGATGCCCTCGGCGTCGAGGTCCTCGGCCGTCAGCACCCCCACCACCCCCGACGCCGCGCGCGCGGCGCTCACGTCGAGGGCGCGAATCTCCGCATGGGCATGGGGCGAGCGGAGCATCACCCCATGCACGGCGCCAGGCGCGTCGAGGTCGGCGACATAGCGGCCGCGCCCGGTCAGGAAGCGGGCATCCTCGAGGCGGCGCAGGGACCGCCCGACCCAGGTCACGGCCGCTCCCCCACGGCGAGGCCCTCGGCCGGCGTCGGCGCCCGCCATGCCCTGCCGCGCGGGCAGGCGCCTGCGGCGGCGGATCGACCATGGACCATCAGCGCATCGGCGATCCGTACCGGCGCGCGGCGGCGCGAGGTCACGAGGTCGGTCATCCATCATCCCCGGTCTCGAACCGGGGCATGATGCAACGCGCCTTGGCCCTTCGCCAGACGGCGCGGCGAAGCCGAGGCGGTCCGCCCCCAGGACGACCTCCTGCCCGATCGCGCATGAGGGCGCGCCAAAGACGCCGCGATGGGCGCGCCCCGCGGTCCCGCCGTCAGCGCCGGCGCGTCTCGGTGACGGCGATGGTGATGCCGGCCGCGATGATGATCCCGGCCCCGAGCCAGGTCATCGCATCGGGGAAGAGGCCGGAGATGACGTAGCCCACGATGACCGATCCGATCATCTGCCAGTACTGGAAGGGCGAGATGACATTCGCCTGGCCGTAGGTCATCGCCTTGGCCACGCACCAGTGCCCGCCGGCGCCGAGGCAGCCGAGGGCGAGATGCAGCAGCATGTCGGTCAGGTTGCCCGGCGCGACCCAGACGAAGGGCACGACGCAGCTCATCACCACCGTGCCGATCAGCGCCGAATACATCACCGAGGTCTCGGGCCGGTCGAGCCCCGCGACCTTGCGGGTGAAGATCTGATAGACGGCGTAGCAGAGCGAGGAGCCGACGATCAGCAGGGAGGCCGGCTGGAACACCTCGCTGCCCGGGCGGATAACAACCACGACACCGGCGAAGCCCGCGAGCACGGCCGCGAGACGCCTCAGGTCGATCCGCTCGCCCAGCATCGGCAGCGCGAGAAGAGTGACGAAGAACGGCGTCATGAAGGAGATGGAGGCCGCCTTGGCGAGCGGCACCTCCTTCACCGCGAAGAAGAACAGCGTGGTCGAGCCGAGCAGCAGCAGCGAGCGCGAGATCTGCGCCCCCGGCCGCTTCGTCAGCAGCACGCCGAGGCCGTATCGCGGCACGACCAGCAGGAGCACGATCAGGAGATGGCCTGCGGTGCGCGCCCAGATGATCTGTTCCGAGGGGTAGGAGCGCGAGAGCACCTGCACGATCCCGTTCATGATCGGGAACAGGGTGGTTGCCGCGCACATGAAGAAGATGCCGAGCCAGAGCCGGCGGCGGGCGTCCTGGCTGCTCCCGCTCATGCCGGGGCCCCGGGCGAGGGGCCGGAACTGGTGTGCCCGCGGGGATTCGAACCCCGGACCCCATGATTAAAAGTCACGTGCTCTACCGGCTGAGCTACGGGCACGCCGGACCCGGCGCCGGGTCCTGATGGCGCCGGGGTCATAGCCTCAGGCCGCGTCCGCCGCCACCCTCATGCGGCGGATCCTGTCCGGTCCCTGCACCATGCCCGACATGCCGCTGCCGCGCTTGATCTTGTCCACCGCCTCCATGCCGGAGACCACCTGCCCCCAGATGGTGTACTGGCCATCGAGGCTCGGCGCCGGGGCGAACATGATGAAGAACTGGCTGTTGGCGCTGTTCGGGTCCTGGGTGCGGGCCATGCCGCAGGTGCCGCGGAGGAAGCGCGCCACCGAAGGCTGGCTGAACTCGGCCTCGATGTCAGGCAGGTCGGACCCGCCGCGGCCCGTGCCGGTCGGGTCCCCGCCCTGGGCCATGAAGCCCTCGATCACGCGGTGGAAGGGCACGCCGTCGTAGAAGCCGCGGCGGGCGAGCGTCTTGATCTGCTCGACATGTCTCGGCGCGAGGTCGGGGCGCAGGGCGATGGTGACGGTGCCGTGCTCGAGTTCGAGGATTAGGGTGTTCTCGGGGTCGGCGGTGTGGGTGTCGGTCATGGCGGTGTCCTCAGCGGATGTCGGCGGCGATGCGGGCGGTACGGATGCGGTCGGGGGGCGGCGGCACCATGCCGGACTGGCCGACGCCGCGCTTGATGCGGTCCACCGCCTCCATTCCCGAGACCACGCGGCCCCAGATCGTGTACTGGCCGTCCAGGAACGGCGCCGGGGCGAACATGATGAAGAACTGGCTGTTGGCGCTGTTCGGGTCCTGCGTGCGGGCCGCGCCCACGGTGCCGCGCAGGAAGCGCGCGCGCGAGGGCGGGCTGAACTCGGCCGGCAGGTCGGGCAGGTCCGAGCCGCCGCGGCCCGTTCCGGTCGGGTCCCCGCCCTGGGCCATGAAGCCCTCGATCACGCGGTGGAAGGGGGTGTTGTCGTAGAAGCCGCGGCGGACCAGGGTCTTCACTCGCTCCACGTGCCGCGGCGCGAGTTCGGGCAGGAGCTGGATCGTCACCCGCCCCGCCGGCAATTCGAGGATCAGCGTGTTCTCCGGGTCGAGCTGCGGCTGGGCCGAAGCCGCACCCGCCATGGCGAGGCCCGCCGCGCCGATCAGGGTCCTGCGAAGCATCACTCTCTGTCCTTCAGCCATGACCCGCGCGCAGCTTGGCGAGCGTGCGCTGGAGGGTGGTGGCGGGCACGAAGCCCGAGATGTCGCCGCCGAGCCGCGCGATCTCCTTCACGAGGCGGGAGGCGATGAACTGGTTGGTCTCCGAGGCCATCAGGAAGACCGTCTCGATGTCGGGGGCGAGGCGGCGGTTCATCCCGACCATCTGGAACTCATAGTCGAAATCCGCGACGGCCCGCAGGCCGCGGATGATCATCTTCGCGCCGAT
>Ga0272446_1007971_pt1 | contig 10293 bp, 10 predicted proteins | sample YNPCB0061_FD_194587 | JGI IMG/M metagenome (GOLD analysis project Ga0272446, IMG submission 194587) | Hot spring microbial mat communities from Yellowstone National Park, WY, United States - YNP-CB-006-1 | ecosystem: Environmental > Aquatic > Thermal springs > Hot (42-90C) > Sediment | place... | reverse complement strand
GAACTCATGTGCCCGGCCTCGTAAGGCTGGACAAGGGCCACACCCGCTCCGGGGAGGCCGTCGGTCTTCGACATGCAGCCTTACCCGATGCATGCCGAAGGAACTTCATTTGTCCAGCCCAACGAGGCCCGGCACATTCAAACAAGCGTTTCCGGCATTCGCCAAAAGACCCGGCGCACCTTCCCCGCCAGAGACGAACACCTCGCCGGGGTGGCCGGCGTGGAGCCCGTTGCGCCCTCACCGTCAACGGGGGCGATCACGCGGGGGCGGCTGCATTTTCACGATAAATGCCCATGGCGATGGGTTTTCGCCGCCCCCGGTAATGAAAATGGGCCAAAAAAACTGCCGACTGCCCACTGCCGACTGTTTTCACGATAAATGGTCATGGCGGGGGGCACCGCCCCCGTCCATGAAAATGCGGTGGCGGTATCGGGCGGATGAGGAATGGTTGTCGCCACCCCCGGGACCTGAAACCGTCACGGCGTCCAGGGGCTCAGAGGACCATCGATGAAAACAGGTGTTCACCGCTAATCCTCTGACTTCTGAATTCTGACTCCTGTTTTCACGCCCATCCGGCCGTATAACCCATAACCCATAACCTATCTTACCCACTTCTCCAAAGGTATCATCCATGAACCGTTTTTTCGATCCCAAATCCATAGCCGTCATCGGCGCAAGTCCCGATCCCATGAAGGGCGGTCATTCGATTCTTTTTAACCTGCTACAGGGGTATCGGGGGACGATTTATCCCGTCAACCCCAAATACGACAAGATTCTCGACCTGTCGTGTTATCCGTCCATTTCGGATATACCCGGCCCTGTCGACCTGGCCATTGTCTTCGTTCCAGCGAAACAGGTACCTTCGATCGTGCGAGCCTGTGCCCAAAAAGGCATCCCCGGGGTGATCGTCGAATCCGGCGGATTTGCCGAAACGGGGGACGAAGGTCTGGCGCTTCAGCAACAATTGGTCGACATCGTTCGGACGACCGGCATTCGCATCTGGGGCCCCAATTGCATGGGGCTGGTGGATGCCCGTCGCAACTATGTGTTTTCGTTTCTCACGCCCTCTGTCTGGAATTTCGGCCTGACGCCCGGAACGGTGTCCTTGGTTGTTCAGAGCGGGATGTTGGCCGGTGGTTTTTTGATCGATATCATGAGCCACGGTCGAATGGGTATTTCCAAGGCGCTTTCCATTGGGAACAAGGTCGATGTCAACGAAACGGAGTTGCTCGAGTATCTGATTCAGGATCCGGAAACCGAGGCCATCGGCATGTACCTGGAGTCGATCGTGGACGGAAGACGGTTTCTCGAATTGTGCGCTGCGAGCCCCAAACCCATTGCCGTCTTGAAAGGGGGAAAGAGCCGGGGTGGAGCGAGAGCGGCCCTGAGCCATACGGCCAGTATGGCGGGTGACCATGCCGTTGTTCGCAGTGGGCTTCTTCAGGCCGGTGTGGTGGAAGTGGATGATTTCCGTCAACTCTTGGATGTGAGCCGGGGGCTTTCGATGTTCCCGAACGCATCGAAGGCCTCACGAGGTAGAACGGCCATCCTGACCTTCAGTGGTGGCGCGGGCATTGTATCCGCAGACTTTCTCGAGGCCAACGGGCTCGAGCTGGCCGAGCTTTCGGATGCCACCGTGGAAGCCCTGCGACGCATCTTCCCCGAGTGGATGCCCGTCGCTAATCCGGTGGATTTGTGGCCTGCCGTGGAACGCAATGGCGGCCAGATCGCCTATGAAACCGCCATGATGGCTGTTGCGGGTGATCCGAACGTCGATATGGTTCTGCTCCATTTGTATTCGGGGGGATTTGCCCTGAACTTCGACATGAAGCGGGCCATCGATGCCCTCCACCGGGCGAAAAAGCCCATTTTTGCCTGGCTGTTGGGAGATCGGGACCATGCGCAGCAGAGCTTGCAAGAGATTCAAGCGTTGGGAGTTCCGGTGCTGCGGGAGCTGCAACGTGCAGCGGATGTGATGAAGGCTGTCGTCGAGCGGGGCAGATGGGTTTCTCAGGTGGGATATCGGAAGCCTGATGCAACATTTATCGAGCTGCCGAAGCATATGGCCGGATTGCTGGGGAACGGTCGGGGGATGCTCGACGAGCACCTGTCCAAACAGATTTTGGCCGAGGCCGGAATCCCTGTCGTGAAGGAACAAGCGGTCAATTCGGCCGAAGAGGCCGTTCGAGCGGCACGCAGCTTCGGCTATCCCGTCGTTCTCAAGGGATTGATGCGGCATGTTCTGCACAAGAGCGAACAAGGTCTTGTCCGGATGCATCTTCGAACCGAACCCGAGCTGAGAGCCGCCTTTGAAGAAATGGCCGGCCGAATCGACAACCAGGACACGATCGTCGTTCAGCAGCAAGTCGAAGGTCGTACGGAGCTCATCGCAGGTATCGTGCGGGATCCGCAGTTCGGCGTGTGCGTGATGGCCGGAATGGGGGGGGTGTTGACGGAGGTGTTGAACGATAAGGTGTTTCTGGTTGCGCCCTTCGATGAAGTTCAGGCGCGCTATATGCTCGGTCGTCTGCGTTCCCGCAAGATTCTGGAAGGATTTCGAGGGGAGCAGCCGTTGGACGTGAACGGCTTTGCCCGGATCCTGGTCCGGATGGGCCATCTCGCGCTGTCGTATCCAGGCATTCAGGAGATGGATGTCAACCCGTTCATCGTGAAGGACGGTCAGGCCATTGCCGTCGATGCCAACATCGTTCTGAAGTGAACAAAAAGAAGGGGCGGCCTGGTGGCCGCCCCAAGGGCATTCGAATCACTTCTCTACTGTTTTGGAAGTGATCACTTCTTGACTTCTTCGAAATCCGCATCCACGACGTCATCGCTTCCGCCGGGGTGGGGTTGGGAACCCGTGCTTCCAGCCGATGCACCTCCTGGGCCGGCCCCGGGGCCTTGCTGCGCCGAAGCCTTCTGGTACATGGTTTCAGCAAGCTTGTGGGAAGCGTTCATCAGTTCTTCGCTCAGCCGCTTGATTTCCTGAGCGTTGTCCCCTTCCATGGCCTTCTTGAGAGATGCAATCGCAGATTCGATCGTGCTCTTCGTTGCGGCATCGACCTTGTCCCCCAAATCCTTGATGGATTTTTCGGTGGTATAGATCAAGGTGTCGGCCTGGTTGCGGGCTTCGACCAGCTCTTTCTTCTTCCGGTCCTCTTCCGCATGCCGCTCGGCATCTTTGATGAGCCGCTCGATTTCCTCCTTGCTGAGCCCGCTCGATGCCGTGATCCGGATGGACTGCTCCTTGCCGGTAGCCAGGTCTTTGGCCGACACGTTCACGATGCCGTTGGCATCGATGTCGAAGGTGACCTCGATCTGAGGAACCCCGCGGGGTGCCGGTGGAATACCGACCAAGTCGAAACGACCCAGGGTTTTGTTGTCTGCCGCCATTTCCCGCTCACCCTGCAACACGTGGATGGAGACCGCCGGCTGGTTGTCTGCGGCAGTCGAGAAGATCTGGCTCTTTCGGGTCGGGATCGTGGTGTTCTTCTCGATGAGCTTGGTCATCACGCCGCCCAGGGTCTCGATGCCGAGAGACAGCGGTGTGACATCGAGCAGGAGAACATCCTTGACGTCTCCGCCCAATACGCCGCCCTGAATGGCTGCACCGATGGCGACCACCTCATCGGGATTGACCCCCTTGTGCGGTTCTTTGCCGAAAATCTTGCGAACCCGATCCTGAACGGCCGGCATTCGGGTCATGCCGCCGACCAGAACGACTTCGTTGATGTCGTTCGGCGTCAGATTCGCATCCTTGAGCGCGATCCGGCAGGGGCCTTCCAGCTTGTCCAGAAGATCGGAGACCAGGGCTTCGAGTTTTGCCCGGGTGATGCGCATGTTCAGATGTTTGGGGCCGTTCTGATCTGCCGTGATGAAGGGCAGGTTCACTTCCGTTTCCATGGAAGTGGACAGCTCCATCTTGGCTTTCTCGGCGGCTTCCTTCAACCGCTGCAACGCCATCTTGTCGTTACGCAGATCGATCCCGGTTTCTTTTCGGAATTCGGATGCCAGGTAGTCGATGATCCGAAGGTCGAAGTCCTCCCCGCCAAGGTGGGTATCGCCGTTGGTAGACTTGACTTCGAAGACGCCTTCACCGATTTCGAGGATCGACACGTCGAAGGTGCCGCCGCCGAGGTCGAATACGGCGATCTTCTCGTCCTTCTTTTTGTCGAGTCCGTAGGCCAGGGAGGCTGCGGTCGGCTCGTTGATGATCCGAAGCACGTTGAGGCCTGCAATCTTGCCGGCGTCTTTGGTGGCCTGGCGCTGGCTGTCATCGAAGTACGCAGGTACGGTAATGACGGCGTCCGTAATGGTTTCGCCCAGATAATCTTCTGCGGCCTTCTTGATGGTGGAAAGGATGAAGGACGAAATTTCAGCCGGGCTGTATGTCTTGCCCCGCAGGTTGATCCGAACATCCCCATTGGGGGCTTCTTCAAGTTTATACGGCAGAATCTTGATGTCCCGCTGGACTTCGGGCGATCGGAACTTACGGCCGATCAGCCGTTTGACGGCAAAAACGGTGTTTTCAGGGTTGGTGATGGCCTGCCGTTTGGCGATCTGACCGACCAGTCGCTCCCCACTTTCCGTAATCGCGACAATGGAAGGGGTGGTTCGCCCGCCTTCCGCATTGGTGATGACTTTGGCTTCTCCACCTTCCATGATGGCGACACAGGAATTGGTCGTTCCCAAATCGATGCCGATGATTTTTCCCATGGACAGTTCCTCCTCGTTGATGAGTTTCAATATGATAAAACGCTTTTCGAAACGTTTGTGGCATTACGATTTCGAGCCGCTGGAAACCGCCACCATGGCGGGTCGCAGCAGCCGGTCATGCAACATGTAGCCTTTCTGGAATTCCTTGACGACCATATTTTCCGGGAACTGATCGGATGTTTCCTGCATCACGGCCTGATGAAACGCAGGATCGAAATCTTTTCCAACAGCTTCAACAGGCTTCACCGAAAACTTCTCGAAAATCCGCATCATTTCCTTTAACGTCATTTCGACACCCTTGAGCAGTTCATGGTCCTTACCGAGAGACCGTTGGCCTGCATCGATCGCTCGCTCGAGGTTGTCGACAACCACCAGTAGCTCGCTCAAGATGGTTTCGTTGGCGTATTTTCGAAACTCTTCCATTTCTCGAGAGCATCTTTTCTTGTAGTTGTCGAATTCGGCAGACACGCGCAGCAGCCGATCGAACATGTTCTTGGCCTCTTCCTGCGCCTTCCGGCAGCGTTCTTCGAGGTCCAGCCCTTCGGGTGTTTCCACGATCTGTGGTTCTGCACAGGCTTCCGGTTTTCCGGCCGATTGTTCCAGAACCGTTTCGGATGTGTCGTGTACAGGGTTGTTTTCCGGGGTAGTCGTCATCCGGTACGTTCTCCTTCGATCCACTGGCTTTGTTGCATACAAACGCTCATGAGACCTTGGATGTACGAGGATCGGGGGATCGGCGCATCCATAGGCCACAAGCTGTCCAAAAATAATGCGCAAGGGATCAATGTCAAGAAAAAGCCGGGAATCCTTTGAAGGGGGAGGATGAAAGGAAATCGGGAGGTTAGTTGATGAGGGAAGAGAGGAGTTTGTTTTGACGTTTCAGGCGATCCAGCAAGAGCGCGTCGTTTCGGATTTTCTGAAGAGAACGGACGGTCATGTAGACCCCGAGGATTCCGAGGCCGGTGCAGACGATGAGCAGCGGCACCATCAGAAACAGATTGCGTTGAAAGCTGTAATAACGGCTGGTAACGATAAGAAAGCTGACAATGCTCATCGGCAGCGCCATGATGGCGATACCGGTCCGCAACATCGCCAGGTGGGTACGTTTTTCGGCGAGGATGAGTTGGGCTTCGTTGAATAAGATCGGGTCCGTATCTGTCATAGGAAGAGTAGGAGATTCAACGGTTTTCCGGCCATCGCCGATACGATGGATGGGCATTGCCGTCCATGGACGCTTCTATAAAAAAACGATACGACATCGTGGTGTCTTGAGCGGATCTTCTGATGGATCCCTATTGACTTGTCAAGGCATTTCACATAAATCGGTTCAAGCCATGAAAATGGGTTTCATGATTTGTTGCAACCTTGTTGATCTTTACCGTGATCAATGCATCGAAAGGGCGGTTTCATATGTTTGCCATCGGATATCTTCTGGAAGCCAGTGCCAAGGTGCTGGATGTCGTGTTGAATATCTATTTGTGGATCGTCGTTGCCCGGGCGATTCTGTCATGGGTGAATCCGGATCCCTTCAATCCGATTGTCCGTTTCATTCATTCCGTTACGGAACCGGTGTTGGGGAGAATCCGTTCCATGCTGCCCATTCATTTCGGAGGCATCGACTTTTCACCGATCGTCGTGTTTCTGGCAATCATCTTTCTTCAGAATTTCGTGGTAAACACCCTGCACCGACTCGCCTTTACGTTTTTGCGGTAGGAGGCTTCCTTGCACGATTATCTCAATATCACCCCGCTCGATATTCAGCAGCACCAATTCAGCGTCCGGTTTCGTGGCTTCGACATTCGGGAGGTGGATGCCTTTCTGGATCGGATTGCCCAAACACTGGATGCGCTTTACAAGGATATCGAAAGGCTGCGGACAGAAAACCGAGATCTCAAAACGCAGAACGAACAGTTGACGGAGCAGGTTTCAGGGTATCGCAGCAAGTATGAATCGACGAAGCTGGAACTTGACCAGATGAATGCCAATGCCAAGCGGATTGCCGAAAGCATGTTGGCCGAAGCCGAACAAAAGGCCGAGGCCATCGTCAATCGGGCCTACAACCGGATGGCCCAGGTTCATGAAGACATCATCCGCTTGAAGACCCAGCGCATGCAGATCGAAGCCCAGATTCGGGCCGTGATCGAGTCGCATCTGAAATTGCTGGATATGGAATCCATGCAGAACAGGCGGGTGGAGGAAGAGTACGAGAAATTGAGGCGAATCGCGAGTCTCGAAGGCGATCCGCTCCCAGCGGCGAAACCTCTCGAAAGCGTTGATTCACCTGCCGAGGTTCGGATGGAACTCAAACCGTCGGCATGAAAGGGGACAGGAGGAACAATGGCCAAAATCGACGCCTTTTTCAAGCTCCTTCACGACCAGGGCGGGTCGGACTTGCACATGGTATCGGGGCAGCCGCCGGCCATGCGGATTCACGGCGATATGGAGCGGATCAAGTACAAGGTTCTCGACAACGACAGCCTGAAGGCCATGCTCTATGAAATTACCCCGGAGGACAAGATCAAGGTTTTCGAAGAAACGGGGGATGTCGATTTCGGGTATGAAATTCCTGGGGTGGCTCGGTATCGGGCCAATTTCTTCATGCAAAAATACGGAATTGCCGCCGTGTTCCGGGAGATTCCCAGCAAAATCCTCACTGCCGAGCAATTGGGTCTGCCGCCGGTCATCCCCAAATTGGCGATGCTTCCCCGGGGGCTCGTTCTGGTCACAGGGCCGACCGGAAGCGGCAAGTCGACGACCCTTGCAGCCATCATCGATCATGCAAACCGCAACCGCAAAGATCACATCATCACGGTCGAAGATCCGATCGAGTTCGTCCACCAGAGTCAGGGCTGCATCGTCAATCACCGGGAGGTCGGATTGCATACCAAATCCTTCAGCGCCGCCCTTCGGGGGGCCCTTCGGGAAGACCCGGACATCATTCTGGTCGGTGAAATGCGGGATCTGGAGACGATATCGCTGGCCATCGAAGCGGCATCCACGGGCCATCTCGTCTTTGGAACCCTGCATACATCCAGTGCCGCAAAGACCGTTGACCGGGTGATCGAGGTGTTTCCGGCAAACCAGCAGGAGCAAGTTCGTTCCACCCTTGCAGACGGACTTCGGGCCGTCATCGCGCAGGTGCTCTTCAAACGAATCGACAAGAAGGGTCGATGTGCGGCCCTCGAAATCATGATCGCCACTCCCGCCATCCGAAACCTCATCCGTGAAGCAAAAACCTTCCAGATTCCCTCTTCCATTCAGGTCGGCAAACGCTATGGCATGCAGCTTCTCGACGATGCCATCATGGAGTTGTTGAACAAGGGGATGATTTCAGTGGAAGAAGCCTATGCCAAGGCGAATGACAAGAACAAATTCCGACCGTTGTTGAAGAGTCCGCCGACGGATTTTACAGAGGCCTGATCCGAGAGCGTTTTTTTTCTCACCGGAGGATTCTGCCATGAGAAAACCGGAATGCGACTTCATTCTCGAACGGATGTTGAGCAGCCATCCAAATGTCTCCGACCTCAACATCACCGCCGGGAAGCCGTTTCAAGTGGAAAGCTCGGGACAACTGGTCCCAGTGAAAATGACCCCTGATTTCGAGCGGCTGACCCCGTTTCAAACCGAAATCTTTGCCTTGAACCTCATCAACAGAGATCGGCGCCTCACCGAGACCCTGCTTCGCGAGGGCTCCTGCGACCTGTCTTATGAACTTCCCGGGAAGGCCCGCTTTCGTGTGAACGTTTTCTCGCAGCAGCGTAAATACAGCATCGTTCTTCGAAAGCTTGAAACCAAGATTCCGACTTGTGCCCAATTGAATTTGCCCTCTCCGTTTCTCCATATGGCCAAGGAAAAAAACGGCATCATTCTCGTGACGGGTGCCACGGGAAGCGGCAAATCCACCTCGCTTGCAGCCGTGTTGAACGAAATCAACGAAACCCAGTCGGTCCACATCGTGACTCTGGAAGATCCGGTGGAATATCAACATCCACACAAGAAGGCCACCTTCAACCAGCGGGAAATGGGGGCAGATTTCGATACCTTTGCAAACGGTATCCGAGCCGCCCTGCGACAGGCGCCGAAGGTGATCTTGGTCGGCGAAATGCGGGACCGGGAAACGGTCGAAATCGGGCTGAGCGCCGCAGAAACGGGGCATTTGGTCCTGAGCACCCTGCATACGGTGGATGCCGGACAGACGATCAACCGTATCCTGGGGATGTTTTCGACGGAAGAGGAAAATCAGATCCGCATTCGGCTGGCCGATACGGTCCGATGGATCGTTTGTCAGCGGCTCCTGCCCAAGGTAGGCGGGGGGCGGGTGGCGGCCTTTGAAATCATGGGAACGAACTTGCGGGTTAAGGATACGATTCTGCATGGAGAATCCGAAGGCAAGACGTTCTATGAAATCATTCAGGCCGGAAAAGCGTTTGGATGGACAACCTTTGACGACTATATCGTAGGGCTCTATGAAAAAGGCCTTATCACCGAGGAGACGGCCATGGCCTATGCCTCCCGAAAAGGCATCGTCGGCAGAGGGATCGACCTGATCAAGGCAAGCCGTGGGGAGGCCACCACCGATATCGAGCATCTCGAAGTGGATCGATCCTACGGGAAACCCTCTACAAGGTGATTCCTATCGGAAACCCGTCCTGACGGGTCAAGATTTCGTGCACGGCACCACTATTCGTTGAAAAGAGACTTGGATGTCCGCTTCCTTCCTCGATGCCTGTTGGGGGGTATCCTTGAAAGACGGATCGTATCGTTCATCGTAGAGACGGGCTGTGAAGCAAAAAGCCATGAGCTCCGATGGGCGAGGGTCTACCGCTGTCTTTAAGTAGAGCGAAAGGACGATGATGATGGAGATCGTTTGCTCTCAATGCCAGGCCAAATTTCGCATTCCGGATGAGAAAATTCCGGAGAATCAAACGGTTGTACTGACATGCCCCAAATGCAGGAACCGGATTCCGATCGAACGCCATAGGCGGCAACAGCCTGCCATGGAAACCATGTCGGTGCAGCCTGAGCACCACATGCCTTCTATGGAAGCTCAGACGGAAACCGAGGTCTATGATTCTGCAGACAGACCGTTCGATTTCATTGCGCCCGGTGCAAAAACCGCCATGATCTGCCTCTCGGACATGGAAGTCCGATCGATGATCAGCGCGGAATTGATGGCTATGGGGTTTTATCCCGTGATGCCGCAGGACTGTCATGAAGCGCTCAAACGGATGCGCTTCCATGTATTCAATCTGGTCATCGTCGATGAACGCTTCGACTGCAACCGGCAGGAGCCGCATCCGGTTCTTACGCATATCGAAAGCCTGGCCATGGATATCCGTCGAACCATGTTCGTTGTGCTTGTAACGGATCGGTTGCGTACGATGGACGACATGGCGGCCTTTCATCGAAGTGTCAATCTCATCATCAACGATCGCAATATTCAGGAATTCACCAAAATTTACAAGCGGGCCACTGCGGATCACGAAGCCTTTTATAGTGTCTTTTTCGAATGCCTGTCGAAATTGGGAAAGCAGGTGTGAAGGGATGTTTTGTATCAGAAGTCAGGAGTCAGTAGTC